>Ga0304730_1003759_pt1 | contig 10116 bp, 9 predicted proteins | sample M_130628_MF_Meta_FD_190474 | JGI IMG/M metagenome (GOLD analysis project Ga0304730, IMG submission 190474) | Freshwater microbial communities from Lake Montjoie, Canada to study carbon cycling - M_130628_MF_MetaG (v2) (version 2) | ecosystem: Environmental > Aquatic > Freshwater > Lake | place... | reverse complement strand
GATACCCGGTCTGGACTTGGGCGTCAAAGGCAATTGCTAACTTAAGGCAACAAATGGTTGGGGCTCTGTAAAACAGATACAACCCCTGCTTATAGGACTTGGATTTACATTGGGTCACTAGGGTTCCGTTGATATGTGAAGCTTGAGTAGGGGGTACCGGTCAACCGCCTCCGTGTGGGTAACCACAATCTCATTATCGTAAATGACTGCTGTCACTCAGATGATGCATCAATTCACCGTGCATACGGTGAATTATGACCGCAGTATCTAGATGATACTAATAATCGCTTCGCTCTAGTCCAAAAAGATGTTAATGAGCGTAGCGAAATTAACAGAACTTCGCTAGAAGTTCTTAAATAGATCATGTACATAGAAAAATCAACTTTTTGTGCTGCACCATGGTTTCAACTTAGAACTGATAGCATTGGAAATTTCAGTGTATGCTGTGAGATAGATCAGACTAGCACTGAGTTCACTGGAACTGTGAATTTTAAATATCCTGATTCATCAGCCGATCAATGGTTAAACAGTGATTACATCCAGTATGTAAGACAAGAACTTTCTCACGGCAATCAAATAAAAGAATGCAACAAATGCTGGCAAAAAGAAAAACACAGCGAAGTCAGTTTGCGGCAAACAGCCAATGACACAGTGACCAAGAATCTTGGTCACCTGATTGATCAATCTTGGGTCAAACTCTATCTTAAACATAAAACAGATTACAAAAGTGATCTGCTGCTGTCAGCTGATATCAGTCTGACCAATGTTTGCAATTTTGCCTGCTCTATGTGCAATCCAGCTAACAGCAGCAAAATATATGCTCATTGGCAACAGACAAAAGACTCCGTCTGGGTGATACATAATCTATCCCAAAACCCTGCGTATTTAAATCAAGTTCGAAACGCATTTGTAGACAAAGGCAATTACCAACTGTTGAAATTTGTAATTGATCAACACACTCCCAATATCAAAGTACTGGGTGGCGAGCCGTTGCTGGATATGAAGATGCTAAAAATGCTAGCATCTATACCTGACCAGCAAAAACAAAAAACAGCCTTGACCATCGTGACCAATGCAAGTGTTTCATTGTTGGATACACTTGAACAACTGGGTAATTTTGGTCACGTACATTTTTGTGTCAGTCTTGAAGGTATTGCAGAAGTTCAAGACTGGGTACGTAAAGGCAGCACTTGGGAAAGTATCAAAATCAATCTAGAGCAATTTTGCAAACAGATGCCCGAATCTTCAAGCATAAGCAGTCAGTGTACAGTTCAAGCACTGACACTATTGCACCTGGATACATTGATATCGTGGACCGCACAGTTCAATATTCCATTGAGATTTATCTTGCTAACCACACCGGAATGCATGTCAGTAGCAGCTATTCCTGAAAAAATACGCTCAGAGTGTTATACTAGATTAGCCAAAGTCAATCAAATTTCATCGTCTGACAGTCTGATCAACATGGTCAAAGATGTACCAGTTGATACCAGCAATCACTTTTTGTTAAAAAATTTCCTAGAGTGGTATGATCCAGATCAATCCTGGAAAACTATTTTTCCCGAATGGTGCAAATATCTAAGTTAATCAAACTTTAGAGATTGGTATCTGGCCAATCTCTAAACAAGGCATGTTGAATGTCACCTGACACAAACTGATTGAAGCTTTTGTGTTTGACTTCAAGTTCGCCCTCTAAAGGTGCCACACGTTTGAAGGCCAGGTCCATCTGTGCCATGCCTGTGAATTCCATCAGGATCATCCATTCAGGCATGTCTGCGATTGATCTAAATCCCATCTTGCAGCGGGTGATTCTATAGCTCTCCATCTTGCCTTCAGAGATCAGATGATCAAAAAAACTTTTCATGCCTGTGACCCAGTCAAGGTCTGAGATATCGCCTTCTTTGTTTGCCCAAATTGTATATAAGTCTGCCATGTGTTACTCCAGTGGTCCTAGTATTTCAAATCCATCAATTTCTGACTTGTACAAGTGCGCTTGTTCTAGATACAAGTATTCAAATCCTCGCTCCTTGTAGATCGCACACTCGGTTTTCATTGTTTCTATGCCCATGCGTAGCTTGGGCCGATGATAGGTCCAAGCAAATTGATCGCATTGTGCATTGTGCTGGTCAAATCTGCGTATCAAACTCCAGGCCACCAGCCGATCTGCGTCATAGTATCCAATCAGATCGGCCATTGAGTCATGATATCTAGAATGAAACATGGGTATCACGCTCACAAAGCGTCTGTAGATGCAGTAGGTTCTATAGATGTTGTCCAGCTGTGCCAGCGTATCAGCATCACGATTGGTTATGAACCGCCAGTCTACCGTGGGTTTGTAGTTGGTTTTTTCTAAGTCAATTCTAGCAAACTGATAAGTCATCTTGGATCTTTTCTATTTTCAAATAGACCTGTGAGATACTGTTCTGGCCAGGCATGATAGAATCCTTTGTCAGCCATTTGTTTGGCACGACGGTCAAGATCACTCAGACTCTGGACCAGGCTCAATGCATATTTGCCTTGATTCATGATCACTCCGTTGACATCTTCAACGTCGGTGGGATGATCTTCTAGCACAATCAAGTCTGCTGCAAGCAAAAAGTCTTGGTTGGCTGCTTGTAATCTTGGTGAAAAAATATCACGGGTCCATTCTGTAGGATCGTAAGCATACACTATCACCTCGTACTGTTGCATGCCTAATGCAGCACGTGATTCAAGATCAAAATATGGATCCTGGCCAATGAATATGCCCACAGAGCCTTTCAGCCGTGCTTGCCGTGCAAATGGGCAAGGTGGCCAACCACCCAGGGCTGGATGCGGAACTTCTACAAAAGTTTCTGACCAGGTGAGTATGTCTCGAGTGACTGTGAGAATGTCCATTAGAAGAAAGGCAGTTTGCTAGTTTTGGTAGTTTCAAGATTTTCTTTGATTATCTTGCTGACCATGCCGCGTTCACGATAGCTCAGACTCAGTACATCATCATATGACAAGCCGCCGCGCATGTACCAACTCATTTTTAAACTTTGCCGACGCAACTCATCAGCCTCCTGTTCCATATCGTCTACCATTTTTGAAATTTCGTCAGCGGTGGAATTCAGGAGGCGGCTCCGAAAAAACTTGTCATATCCAGTGTGATTGTCTGGTGATATTCATGTGAACAATTGCCACACTTGATATCCAAGGGTTTCAACTCACTGATTTCTCTAAGACCAATCACACGGTCACGTATGGCATTGAACAATTTTCTATCGCAATTGATTAAAAATTCTTGTATGTATTCTTGTTCGCTCACAATAGCACTGGGAGTACGTATGCCGGCGATACTCCATTTGAGTGCTTGTATTGTGAGCTCGGTGATGCGTCGCATGGCTTCGTTGAGTTTTTTAAGTTTTTCTTCTTCAGACATGTCAGAATCAGTTATGCTTCGTATCACTTGTTGTTCTTCAAATTGCGATTGATTGCTTTGGTTTTGCTGTTCATAGCTGACTGGTGCAAATGCAATTTCTAAATCGCCATGCTGCAATGTGGTTTCAAAATCAGGCAATTTCAATTGATCTAGTATTTGTCGCAGATCCACAGCATAGTCTTCAGCAGTGTTGCAGGCAGGGCAAGTGCTAGAGATTTCCAATTCATGACCGTAGCTGGCCAGTCTTATGGCCACCAGCATACTGTTGACATCTGTTGCAGGTGCTGCCCAGGCATTTTTAACATTGGGCATGCAACTTTGTATCACACTGATCACAGCTTGTCCATTGAACAGAGCATCGGGAGTACGATATGTTATTTCGTCAATGGCAGTCATTGGGTAAACTGGTATTTCACCGTTTGGTGGCAAGTCAATGGTGCCTGCGGGCCAATATTTTCCTCCTGTGGGCAAGCGCATGTAGATCGCAGGTTGCCGAAAATATTGTTTCAACGGGTTAGCAAATTGGGTCATAAATCACCTATAAATATACACTACTTATAGGTGTAAAATACATGGCTGACTTAAATGACGAAGTAAATTCGATTACCGCAAATTTGGGTAGACTCAGTTCAGAGTTTGACCGATATTCCAGACTGACAGCAAGTGCAGCTGATTCCACAAGAGAACTGTCAGCGGTACAACGAGCACAAATGGCTGCGTCAAGATCAGCAGCAGATTCGCTATACAATTTACAAAAAGCATCAGGCTCACTCGGTAACTCCTTGTATGAAGGCCGACGTGGCATGCAGGCGTTCAGTACGTCGACCGCGGCCACAGCAGAGTCAGTTGCCCAATTTACAAATACCATATCAAAAGCTGCTGGTGTGTTAGGAAATAGTCCACTGTTTGCAAGTTTCCTGTCTGGCCTGGCAAAGCTGTCAGGCAGCAGTGTTAAACTTGTTGCTACCCTGTATGATTTGACCAGCAACATGGCAGATCGACAGTATGATGCCTACAGCAAATTAGCCGACTCAGGTGCTGCTGCCAGTGAAGGCATGACCGGAGTTGGTCAAAGTGCTTCAAACTTAGGTCTCAACATTCTCAAAATGGATGAATACATAGGCCTGGTCAATCAAAACAGCAAAGAACTTGCAGCGTTTGGCAGAAGTGCATTTGATGGTCGTAGAAAATTTGAAAATTTAGGCCAGGCACTTGAAAAAGACAGACAAAACTTTTTTGCCTTGGGAATGACACAAGACCAAGTGAATGAAAGCATGATGGGCTATATCAGATTGCAAAATCTTGCTGGGCGATCTCAAAAAATGACCAATGATGAATTGATCGCTGGCACACGCAAATATATCTATGAACAAGATGCATTGGCCAAACTGTTGGGCATGAGCCGAAAAGAACAGCAATCTGCAAGAGAAGCAGCACTGAGTGAGCAAAGATTTGGTGCCAAAATAGCTGCCATGAGAGCCAGTGGAGATGCTCAACAAATTGCTGCTGCTGACGAACTTGAAAAACAAAATTTAATTTTGGCCAAAGTATCTCCTGAACTGGCACAGGGCTTTCGTGACTTGTCCACAGGGATGATGACCACCGAAGCTGCACAAAAAGCCAGTACCAGCACTCAAGGTCAGATAATGAAAGATATTGCGGATGTCAGCGCAGGACTCAAATCAGGTGGCGAAGGAGCATACAGTTCATTACAAGCTCTTGCTAGGACCAGTGAAAAATTCAACAGCGCCTATCAAACAGGCACAGGGGAAAATTACTTAGTAAAATTTGCAGAAACACAACAGGCCAGACAATTTCTTGAAAAAGATTTCAATACAGAGATGGCAAAAATCCTGGATGAACGAAAAAAATTAACATCTGAAGATGGCAAAACTCCAGAAAAAGCCGGGGGAGATCCAAGACTAATTGGTTATGCCGCATTGCTCAAAGATCAACAACAAATAATGATAGCATTGCAATCGTTGGTCAACAAAGGTATAACTATCAATTTCACCGATGGTACCAAAATAAAATTGTCAGCAGATACTGTGGTTGACATACAGAAAGGAATCACAAAAGAAATAATTGATTACTTACAAAACAATCCATATTTTAAATTGGATGTTCGCAATGCTGGCAAAACACCAACAGACCAAATTGTATCAACAGATACTGATCTAAAAAAAGCACAATTGGAAAAAGCTCAGGCAAACGAGTCTAAGACTCAAGCAAGTGAAGCTGAAGCTTTGGCAAAAAAATCTCTAAGAGAAGAGATGGAAAAAACTGCACTGCTTGAAAAAGCAGTCAAGGCTGGCAAAGCGTCTCAAGCTGATTTGGATGCAGAAAAGAAAAAATTACAAGAAGCAGCAGATCGTGCCAAGATAGCAGAAACAAATCGAGTGGCTGCTGAAAAACAATTAGAAGCAGCTGAAAAACAATTAGCGGTAGCTAAACAACTTGACGAAGCAGCCAAGAAAACAATCAAACCAGCAGCCGACGCAGTCAAGCCCCAAGAGCCCAATGCCAAACCCGAAGCGGCCGAACCTGGAGCGGTTAAACCTGAGCTAGTGAAACCCAAATCAGATGCTGCTGCAAAAAAAGCCGCTGCCGACAAAGCTGCTGAAGAAGCCCGTGCTGTTAAAGATGCTGCTGCAAAAAAAGCCGCTGCCGACAAAGCTGCTGAAGAAGCCCGTGCTGTTAAAGATGCTGCCGAAGCTAAACCTGTGGCAATCAAACCTGAAGCACCCAAGCCAAAGCCAGTCAAGCCTGATGAACAAGCACTTGACAAGAAAATTGAAAAAATACTGGAAGAACAGGAAAATAAACCCCAGCCAGTCAAACCCAAAGCAGCTGAGCCCGAAGCAGCTGAGCCTGAGCCAGTCAAACCCAAAGCAGCTGAGCCTGAGCCAGTCAAACCCAAAGCAGCTGAGCCTGAGCCAGTCAAACCCAAAGCAGCTGAGCCTGAAGCGCCAAAGCCCAAGCCAGTCAAACCTGAGCCAGTCAAAATCAAAATTGAAGCGCCAAAGCCCAAGCCAGTCAAACCCAAAGCAGCTGAGCCCAAGCCAGTCAAACCCAAAGCAGCTGAGCCTGAGCCAGTCAAACCCAAAGCAGCTGAGCCTGAAGCGCCAAAGCCCAAGCCTGCAGCAGCTGGATCTGAAGCAGTTGATCCTGCAAAAATTACTCTGCTGCCAAATGGTGCTCGGGTGCTTGAAGACGTGCTTGAATTGGTCAATAAAGGTGTTCCAATTATCAGTAACTTCCGCACCAAAGAAGAACAAGAAGGATTGAAACATCATCAAGACGACAAAGGCCGATGGTTTACCAAAGATGATCTTCCTGTTGGTGAAAATAGCAAACACCTTTCTGGTGATGCTATAGATGTAGATACTGGTAAAATGACAAAGGAATTTGCCAAAATCCTTCAAGACAGCGGCTGGCGTCGCCCATTGCCAAAAGATGATCCGGGGCATTGGGAACGTACTCCCAAACCAAAAGATAAAAAATCAACCGAAACAGTGGCACCTAAAGATCAAGGTGCAACCACTGTGGCACCGTTGACTGCAGATCAAGTGGCTGCATTGAACCCAATGGGTGCATATAATAAAAATATGCCGGGGGTAGCAGATCTCACAATCAATTCAGACGTGGCCACACTCAACAGCAAGGGTATGAGTGTTGCACTAGATAACCCTGCAGATGTGGCCAGAATGCTAACTGAAACCATGACTATCAAAACAGACGCTGAAAAGAAAGATCAATCAGCTGCCAGAACCAGTTTTGAAAACAGCATGGGTGATGTTAAATCTGCGTTGACCAATCAACAAGACACAAATCAAATGCTGCTGTCTGCAATTCAAGAGTTGATCAGAGTGCAAAGAAACGGTGTTTCAGTCAATGAAAAGATACTGGCGGCTCAAGCATAACGCGGTAAATAACATATCATGCCAGAAAAAACAACTCAAGGCTCTTGGAAAAAATATTTCAAAGTGGCCGACACTTCCGGACAACTCAGCCCCATATCGGGCCGTAATCAATTTGGTCTAGACAACTACGGCAAAAATGACGGCACCGGTCCTCAAGCAGATTTTGTGTTTCGTAACTATGCCAGCCGCTTGCCCGAAGTGTATAGTGGTCATCCCAACAGAATTGAACGTTACAATCAGTATGAAAACATGGACATGGACTCAGAAGTCAATGCATGTTTGGATATTATTGCAGAGTTTAGCACACAGCCCAACAAGCAAAACGGCACACCGTTTGAAGTGGATTTCAAAGAAAAACCCACTGATCACGAGATCAGCATCATCAAGAAACAACTACAGCAATGGGTCAAACTGAACAAACTGGATCAACGCATATTTAAACTGTTCCGCAACACCATCAAATACGGCGATCAGATATTTGTACGTGATCCTGAAACATTTGAAATGATGTGGGTGGACATGAGCAAGCTGGCCCGCGTGATTGTGAACGAAAGCGAAGGCAAGCGTCCCGAGCAGTATGTGATTCGTGATATCAATCCCAACTTTCAAAACATGAGTGTGGCAGCCAAAACCACCACAGACTACATGACCAACCCCACCACAGGCAGTGTGGGCGGATCGTCCAACTACACCATGCCCAACGGCGGCACCGGAGGTGGCGTGGGCAACAGCAGATTCATGCAGGCCATGAACGAAGTTTGTTTGGATGCCAAACACGTGGTACACATGAGCCTGAACGAAGGTCTAGATGTGTTTTGGCCATTTGGCAAAAGCATTCTGGAACAGATCTACATGGTGTTCAAGCAGAAACAACTGCTGGAAGACTCCATCCTGATTTATCGTGTGCAACGTGCTCCGGAACGGCGAATCTTCAAGATTGACGTGGGCAACATGCCCAGTCACTTGGCCATGGCGTTTGTGGAACGTGTCAAAAACGAAATGCATCAGCGGCGCATTCCTACCATAACAGGTGGCGGAACCAACATGATGGATGCCAGTTACAACCCATTGAGTGTGGGGGAAGATTACTTTTTTCCTGTCACAGCAGACGGTCGAGGCAGCAGTATTGACACCTTGGCTGGCGGTCAAAATCTGGGCGAAATTGACGATTTGAAGTATTTCAACAACAAAATGGCTCGTGGTCTACGTGTGCCTTCTAGCTATTTGCCCACAGGTCCGGACGACAGCGGCGCCACCATGAACGACGGAAAAGTAGGCACAGCTTTGATACAAGAGTACAGATTCAACCAGTATTGCGAGCGATTGCAAGCACTGATCGTACAAAAACTAGACGACGAATTCAAGATGTTCATGAAATGGCGTGGGTTTAATATAGACTCCAGCCTGTTCAGTTTGAAGTTTAACCCACCACAAAACTTTGCCAGCTACCGTCAAAGTGAACTGGACAACACACGGATCAATGCATTCCAAAGTCTGGAGCCGTTGCCTTACATGAGCAAGCGATTCATGCTGGAACGTTTCCTGGGTCTGACCGAAGAAGAAATCAAAGAAAACGAAGAAATGTGGCGCGAAGAAAACGACACTGTGGAAGAAAAATCCGCAAGTGGACAAGATTTGCGCGGAGTAGGAATCACGCCAGCAGGTATGGAAACAGACATTGAAACAGGACAAGACATTGCGGGAATGGAGCCTGCTGCTCCGGGCCTACCAGGCGTGACACCAGGTGCACCTATGCCAGCAAATCCCGCTGGTGCAGCGCCAGGCGCTCCGGCATAAATATCTGTATGATACTGAACGAGTTTTTTCACAAAGAGCCTGAAGCCTATCAGGATCTTGCACAGGACAACAGCCAACCTCAGCTGGGTGATCTGCGAAAAACTCATTTGACTCTACGTCAACTAAACAAACTGCGCCGCATGAATGACATTCGAACTGTAGAATACAAAGACAAATTGAAATTGGTGCGTCAGCAGTATGCACCAGCACCAGCTGCTCCACCGGGCATGTGACAGCTGGACGATTTGCAGATCCTGCAATTTATCGTCATTTTGAGCCCTTAAACACTGTAGATTTCTCTGGCTGTGTAAATAACAGCACACTTTACCTATAGGAGTTTTCTTATGAACAGATTTGAACAATTGATTGAATACGTGATCAATGATGAAGAGCAAAAAGCTCAAGAGCTTTTCCATGATATCATTGTGGAAAAGAGCCGCCAGATTTATGAAAATATGATGGCCGACGAAGCCGATGAAGAAATTGAAGAAGGCATGATGGACGAAGTTGAGATGGAAGAAGAGTCCGACATGAACATGGAAGCCGAAGGCGACGATGACGGCGACGAAATGGGCGGCGATGAAGCCGAAGAATTTATCAACAATGTCAAAGCTGACGATGATGACATGGGCGACGATGATATGGGCGGTGACGAACCAGCTACCAAAGACGACATCATGAATGTAGAAGACAAACTGGACCAGTTGATGGCCGAGTTTGAACAAATGATGGGCGGCATGAGCGGCGGCAACGGCGACGGTTTTGGTCCTGAAGAAGGCGGTGACGCTATTGAAATGGACGATACTGGCGATATGCAACCGGGCATGATGGAGGCTGTCACACTCAAAGCAGCCCCAAAGCCAGTGACTAGTGAAGAAGGCGGCGTGAACAAGCGGTCTACTGTGGCTGCAAATGCAGGCGCAAAAGGCCCAATTGGCAACAGCGTAAAACCTGTACATGCTGGCGGCGAAATGGGCGGCAATCACGACACAC
>Ga0304730_1003757_pt1 | contig 10119 bp, 7 predicted proteins | sample M_130628_MF_Meta_FD_190474 | JGI IMG/M metagenome (GOLD analysis project Ga0304730, IMG submission 190474) | Freshwater microbial communities from Lake Montjoie, Canada to study carbon cycling - M_130628_MF_MetaG (v2) (version 2) | ecosystem: Environmental > Aquatic > Freshwater > Lake | place... | reverse complement strand
GCGGATCGCCAGACTTGCCGCAAGTGCCCCGAACATGGCACCAGCTATGGCACACGTCGGCACCAACCCGTAAATACTTTCCCGGCCAGTGATTTTTAGTATCGACTTGCCAACCAGCAGATCGTAGGCGACAAGCAGAAAGGTGGGGTAAAGCAGAGCCTGGACCGTCATCACGGGTTCGCGCCGCCAGTGGGTGAGGAGCCGACCGGCGAACAGGAAACTTTCGACGGCCAGTGAGCTCTTGCGCAGCGCTGCGTCCGTAGTCATTCCGTCCGCCTCTGCATCCGCACAGCAACCGCACCGAACACGAACAACATCCCAAGGCACCACGCCAAGCTGGTCGCGAGGTTGCTGACCGAGACGCCTCCAGCAGCGAACCCCTGCAGGGTCTGCGTCACCTGTGACACAGGCTGATATCGGACGAATGACTGCAACCAGTCAGGGAACGAGTCCGCCGGTGCCATCCCCGTTGAAAGCATGACCAGCAGCATTTGGGGAATGAGAAGCAACTGACTGGCCTGCCCGGTTCTAACGATCGCAGATCGCGCTGCCCCAGTCCCAGTCGCATCGGCCCCGAGTGATAAGGCCAATGTGAACAGCAGGACGAGAGCGACGAAGGCTGACGTATACAAGAATCCGCCACCCATGCGGAAGCCGAAAAGGTACCCGACGGCGAGAGCAACAAGGAGGGCGAGCGTCCCGCGGAGTAAGCAGTACAGCATGCGCGCAACGAGTGGGACCACCACAGGCACCGGGAGCGTACGGATCCCCGTGCCGAAGCCGGACCGCTGGTCATGGGCAGCCCGGTCAACTGTGGATAGCGCGCCGAGAAAAGTCACCTGGATGATGATGACCGGCAAGACGTACTGGGCATAATTCGTCTGGCCGGTGTCGATCACATTGCGCAGTGCGAAGTTGAAGAACCCGAAGATTCCTGCGGTCGCCAGAATTGCGAACGGCAGATCATCCCGTGCCGTGATTCGTATCATCCGCTCAGTGAGGGCGGCTACCGCGGTCACGTGGAGACATTTCCTGTGAGGTGCAGAAACACCTCGTCGAGAGACGGTTTGCGCAGCGATATGTCGGCTAGTTCAACATCAATCTGGTCGACGCGACGGAATACCTCGGCGAATGTCACAACTCCGTCCGGCGCCGGCACCGACACGGTGTTCGACTCGTCATCGGACTGGGCATCCTTGAGATCGGCGACCGCAGCCCAGATTCTGGATAGATCGGCTGGGTTGACAGGACTCACGGTGCAGTAGCTGAATCCCACGCGGCGCTTGAGTTCTTCGGCGGTACCGTTTGCGATAACACGGCCGTGATCGATGACGACGATGGAGTCGCTCAGCGCGTCGGCTTCTTCGAGATACTGCGTCGTGAGCAGGACAGTGGTGCCCTGCGCCGATAGCGATGCAACCGTGTCCCACACAGTGCGGCGGCTGCGGGGATCCAACCCGGTCGTCGGCTCATCCAGGAAAAGCACTTTCGGCGAGACCACCAACGCGGCAGCGATATCGATACGGCGCATCATGCCAATCGAATAGGTGATCACCCGGCGGTCGGCGGCATCCGCCATATCGAACTGGTCGATCAGTACATCGGCTCTCAGACGCGCATCTTTGCGCCGCATGCCCCGCAGCCGGCCGAATAGGACCAGATTCTCCCGCCCGGTGAGTTCCCAATCAAGCGCCGTGGCCTGCGCGGTGGTACCAATGCTTTCCCGTACCCGGTCTGGGTCTCGGACAACGTCGTAGCCGGCCACAACCGCTTGGCCTGAAGTCGGCTGTAGCAACGTGGAGAGGATTTTGATGGCGGTGGTCTTCCCAGCACCGTTGTGACCAAGCAGACCGCACACCGACCCGGTGGGAACCGAAAAGCTCACGTCCCGCAATGCGTGTATTTCTCCGTCGAACGTCTTGGCTACGCCATTTAGCTCGATCACGAGTGCAGACGATACCGTGAGCGAAGGGTGTTTGACCGGGCAATCGGCTCAGGTCCCGACTGGGCGGGCGCCAATCAGCCCACGGTCTCGCGTCGGGCGAAATCTTCAACACGACCTGCTGCGGCCGCGACGCTTTCGGCGGGGTTGCTCATCCGGGCGGCAATTTCGCGGGCACGGGCGCTGTAGTGCGAGCCGAGGATGGTACTCAAGTCGGCAACCAACGTCTTTTCGGTAGTGGCGGAAAAACGCCGAGAGGTGCCGACCTTCAGTCGCTTGACCACCGCCCCCCAGACGACCTGAACATCGGCCATCCAGAGGATCAACGTGGGAACTCCGGCACGCAGACTTGCGGCTGTGGTGCCCGCGCCCCCGTGATGCACAACCGCGCGACACTGGGGAAAAATCGCCGGGTAGTTCACCGCGCTCACGACCTTCACGTGGTCGAAGTTTGGCACATTGCCAAAGTCGCTCCAGCCGGCGCACACCAGTGCCCGCTCGCCCAGTTCCCCGCAAGCGCCGGCGATCATTTTCAGCGCGTCGGCGGGCGACTTGACCGGAATGCTGCCGAAGCCAAAGAAGATCGGCGGAGTTCCCGCGGCAATCCACGACCCGACCTCGTCATCGGCATCCGTCGGCGCGTCGATCGTCAAGGCGCCGACAAAGGGCCGTTGGCCCTCCCACTTCGACCATTCAGCGGCAAGGCCAGGGAAGCAAATGTCATCGTAGGCTTGGATTTCCAGCGACCCGCGTTCGGCGATCCGTCGGGGCGCAGGGCCCGTTGTCGGCGGTAGGCCGAGTTCACCCCGTTGGGTGTCCTCAACTTTCTTCACCCCCCGCCACACCAGCCACTCGTAGGCACGCATCCCCGATCGGATGACTGGCACAGGCACATTCGAAACAAGGTGGCCGTTGACGCGTATCGGAAACCACAGCACTGTGGCAAGCGGGATAGCGTGATGTTCTGCCACGTTAGCCGCCAGTTCCTGGTAAGCGACGCCCGTAACAAGCATGTCGGCCTCGGCCGTCAAACTGACCAGCATCGCGCTCATCTCCGCCCAACACCGAATGCCGGGTTCGCGGGATTCGCGCAGGAATCGCTTCACATCCCGGACTCTCCAGAAGTTGCGGAAGAAATACGCCCAGAAATCACGGGTGTCTTCCAGCCAGGCCTGTGTATCCGGCCCGTACGCCACCGCGCTGAGTCCCATTGATTCGGCTGACCCGACCAGGTCTGGTGGGACGGCCATGCACACGTCGTGGCCCCGACGTGACAGCTCCCGGCCGACCGCCATTCCTGGCTCGACATCTCCGCGAGTCCCATAGAAGGCCAGCACAACTCTCACCGTGTGATCCTGGCCTTTCTCAGTTGCCAGCAACTGGACTAGGCCCACGTACCCTTGCGTCGATTCGCTAACGCCAGTGTTCCTAGGCCGAGTCGCACCATGACCGGCGGAATGAACCGGTTGAGGTTACGGTAACGCTGCTGATCAGCGAACGCATTGCGAAATCCCCGTTCAGCCAGCTGATACTCCTCCAAGACTCGGTCCAACTCAGCTGGATCCCACGGCTGATCACGTGCAGCCAGGCTCAGTTGTTGGTACACCACCGACATCCAGTCGGTACCGAATGGCTCGAGAATCGGGCCGGAGTAGCGGTGGTGTCTGAGGTCGGGAGTAAGGAATTCATCGATCGCGACCTCGTCTCGGTTGTCGAGGTCGATCGCAAGCGCTGACGCAATGCGCCCGGTTTCGCGCCGCCAGTCCTCAAGAAGATTGGTGTAGTCGACGAAAACGCGGGGAACCCCGCGCGTATCTCGTTCGGCAAGCAGCGTGTATTTCAGCCAACCCGCGGCGGCAAGCTCCGGCGCGGCCTTGACGTAACGCTGCTTGTTCGCCAGCTTCGCGATAGATGCGAAAGCTTCCCCGGGGTGGCGCAACGCAACCACGGCCGCAGCATCAAATCCGGCCTGCACCGCCGCTTCGAACCAGATGTCTGCCAGAAGCGTAGTTTTTGGTTCTTTAATCACGATGAGCGGCGCCGACGGTAGCGAAGTGAGATATGAACGCGCTTGAGCAACGAAGCGAGGGTTTACTCCTGCGCCAGCCGCACCTCCCCTCTCCATTGCCACGTCGAACCCGGACGTGCCATGGTGGCGCAAAATTGACTGATTGAGCCTAATCAACTCACGTGGTTCGAAGTAGCCAAGCGGATTGCCCTCGGTCGCCCCCAGCAGACGAGGGGGAAGGGTTCCACCGCAGAGCGAGAGAACCCGCGCCAAGGCCGAGGTACCGGACCTGCCCAATCCGAGAATGAACAGTGCGGTGGGTCTGGCAGTTGGCAGACGACGAGCCTCATTCCGGGATTTCGCGGCAACTCCTCTGTCTACCCTCGCTCCGAACCATAACATTAGCTGGCGCAAGCCTCGCAGCCCTTACCAAAGAACCAAAGAAGCGTTTGCCAGTGCCGTGAACACCTCGCGGCATCGCTGGGGCTCGATCGGATATCGTTCCTTTCGGCCCGTTCCGGCGCCAGAGTCCCGGGCGGATGGCCGTCATTTCAACGGAGGCTGATCAGCGGCAGTGCGAATACGTCTCCCCCGGAAATCCTCATACGTCGGCGCGTCCAGCGGTGACACACCCGATGGTCACATGCGTTCCGACAATCGGCTCGCATTGCTCGACCAAGCCTTCTACTCGGGACATCGTGCCGCGGGTCAGAAGGAAGTCATGCAGGTCGGGTGGCTCTACGAACACCCCCTCGATTTGGACGAACTCAAGCGTTTTCACCGCGATCTCGCCTACGGCTTGTTGGGTCGGCGGATCGAACGTTCGCCGCTGCCATTCGGTCGGTTCCGGTGGGTCTCGGATCGCCAGCCCTCAGAGCTCGACATCGCCGAGCACGCCCGACCCCGCGCAGAGGTCGGCGACTGGCTTGACGAATGCTCACAACTGCCGATCGACGCGGAGTCCGGACCTACCTGGCGGCTCAGTGTCCTGCCCCTCACTGATGGGTCGACGGCGGTCACCCTGGTGATGTCCCACTACGTGATTGATGGCCTGGGCGGTGTCATCGCGGTGACGCTGGCAATCCTCGGCGATACGCGCGATTACGGATACCCGCCACCACGGTCACGCAAGCGGGTGCACGCGCTGCTTCAGGATGCGGGTGATGCGGCGCGGGGCACTCCTGCCGCTGGCCGCGCGCTTGTCGCAGCGCTACGGGAAGCACGACGCCGCCGGCGCGACGACGCCCCATCGGTTGCATCCCGCGGAGTCGTCGGCAACGGAACTGACCTGGATGAGCCTGTCCTGGTACCCGGCATCTCTCTCCACATAAACATAGACCAATGGGATTCCCGCGCGGCCGCCCTCGGTGGAACGGAAAGCACACTTGCCGCTGCGTTGACCGCGAAACTCGGCGAACACATGGGTCGTCGCAAAAGCGACGGTGAAGTTACGATCTGGCTGCTGGTGAGCCAACGTACCGCCACCGACACCCGTGCGGTCGCAGTCTCGTTTGCCCGCGCCAGTATCAACCCGACGCACGTGACATCAGATCTCCGCGAGGCGCGCACGGCTATCAAACATGCGCTGCAGACTCTCCGCGAGACACCGGATCAGGCCATGGAACTCGCTCCGATGACGCCATTCACGCCGAACCGGACGTGGAAACAGTTAGTCGATTACGCGCTGGATGATCCGGATCAGCCGGCCGTGTGTTCGAATCTCGGGGAAGCCGGTCCGGTGGTAACCCGTCCCGATGGCACCCACGCCGAATATGCCTACGTGCGGGGCAGGAGCCAGCACGTCACGCGGCGCTGGGTCGAGCGCACGGGCGGTCAATTGCAGGTGTTCTACGGCCGCGCATCGGAACTCAACAGGATCTGCATTCACATCCTCGGCTACCAACCAAACGGTGTTACCACTCGGCCTGCGCTGCGTGATCTCGTTGCGCGGACGCTAGCGGAGTTTGACCTCACCGCTGAGATCGACTAGCGACTAGAGGCCCGATAAAGAATCCTCTGCGTCCGCCTGGGCTTGCTGCGCGTGCGCCACGTCTCGCGCGCTGTACCCGATAAGACGCGCCAGACCCATGAGCAGCATGACCACCGCGGCCAGCCACAGAAGTCCATAGGTGTAGCCCTGATCCAGTGCACGTAACTGGGCGGCATTCATGCCTGAGGCGGGCCCGACGGTACCGCCGAGGTGAAGTGTTCGCACGGTGATGACCACCTGGATACCTACGAGCACCAGTGGTCCGCCGAGACTCTGCAGCATCACTGCGATCGCGGAGGTGGGCCCGATTCGGTCCAGACCAACGCTGGCGATCAATGCCAGCCCCAGCGGCACGTTGATCATCCCCAGACCGACAGCGCCGACAGTCATGGGCAGCAACAAATTTGGGAAGTAGGCGATGCTGGAGTTGATGGTGGAGCCGTACGCAATCGCACCGAGCACTAGCAGGGCGCCGCTGATCACTATCACCCGCGGGGACCACTTCACGACCAGTCGCGACGACACAAAGGTCCCGACAGCCATCGCGATCGTGAACGGAATGAAGCTGATGCCGGCCTGCAGAGGGGTGTAGCCCAAAATATTTTGGACATATACGGCGATGATGACGGTCAGGGTGAAACCCACACCACGGACAAGGAACGTGGCAGCGAAGGTGGCCACCCGGCTGCGGTCGAGGAACAGGTTGAGCGGCACTATGGGGTTTCTGGCCCTGCGCTCCACCGCTAAAAACGCAACGAATGCGGCGAGAACAACGAAGCCTGAACCGGCAGCGGCCGCCGAGAGCCAGCCCCGCTCGGGACCCATCGATAAGCCGAAAACCGCGGCAGTACACGTCACTGTGGCCAGCACAGCCCCGGCGACATCAAGTTTCATGCGCTCCACCTGCGTCTCCCGCAGCATGGTGCGGGCCAGATAGATCACGAGCAGGCCGAGGGGGACGTTGATCAAAAACGGCAGCCGCCAGGACAACCCCGTCAGCGCCCCGCCCACGACGAGGCCCAACACAACGCCGATACTGGCCAACGCGCCGAATGCCGCCGCCGCCGCATTTCGCGCCGGACCCTTCGGGAAGGTGGTCGCCACCAGCGCCAGACACGTTGGTGTGACGATCGCGGCCGCCGCTCCATGTAGCAGGCGCGCCACGACGAGGCTGCCCCCGTTCCACGCGGTACCGCAGAGGATCGAGGCGACGACGAACAGTGCGACCCCGCCGATGAACGTACGTTTGCGGCCTAGGGTGTCCCCCAGCCGGCCGCCCAGCAGAATCAGGCCGCCGAAGGTCAGCATGTACGCCGTGACCACCCAGCTGAGTCCAGCGTCGGAGAGACCTAGATCATTCTGGATTTTAGGAAGCGCGAAGATCGATACGGTGCCATCCATCGTCGCGACCAATTGGACGCCGCCGATCGCGCCAACCGGCCCGACGAACGCCCGCGAGCGCCACAACGGCACCGGGGACGTGACCGCCTCCTTCGGAGTGGTGGTCGGCTCGCCCGGCATGGTGCTGTCCATTTCGAAGTAGGGCCCGACCCTCGATCGTCGCACACGACTGGCGGGGCACCCTAGCAGGGCAGCCGCGTCTCCCGTTCGATAGCAAAAGTCCTGATACGAGACTCGTCAGCATGATTGACTATTGTCACAATTAACACACGGCCACCGGGAAAGTGGACGGCTACGATGGCAGCCAGCAAACGGCCATGAAAACCGGGGATTCTAGAGAGGGTTGGGTGTGTTGGTCCAAGGCGATGTGCCCACCGACGGATCGCCGAAGTCCGACCTCAAGGTTTCGGAAAATCGGGACTCACGTCGGCGGTCGGGTAGCCGTCTGACCGGCGTCCGGCGAGCGAAGCGATCGTCACAGGAAGGCGCTCCGGCGAAAACACCACGAAAGCGAAGTCGTCGCCCATTAACGAGGGTCATGTCGATATTCAGGCGCTTGTGGATTCCACTGGTGGTGCTCGCCGTGTTGGCCGCCGGGGGTTTCACGGTTTTTCGCATCCACGGCATCTTCGGCTCCGAGATAACGCCGTCCTACGACAACGCCAATCCGAGCGACGGGGCTCAGCGCGCCACGGCGTCACAGGTGCTGCGGTACGAAGTTTTTGGACCAGCCGGCACTGTCGCAGTGATCAGCTACTTCGACGGCGAGGGTGATGTGAAGAGCGCCCGAGGGGTAAGCCTCCCGTGGTTCTTGGAATTCCCCATCACCACAGCCGCGAGCATCGGCAGTGTCGCGGCTCAGGGAGACAGCGACAGCATCGGCTGCCGCATCACCATCGACGGTGTCGTCAAATCTGAGAAGGTCACCGAACAGGCGAGTGCTTTCGCCTCCTGCATGCTGAAGGCAGCATGAGCGACCCCGCGCTGTCCGTTAGGCGGCCGGTGGTAGCGCGTGCGATCCATTACCTGTCGGTTCCCATCATTGTGGCGTGGCTGGCGGTTGTGGCAGCCCTTACGATTGGGGTCCCGCCGCTCGACCTTGTCGCCCAAGAGCATTCGGTATCCGTGGATCCCACGGATACGCCCGCCTACATCGCCGCAAAACGAGTTCAGAAGGACTTCCAACAATCTGAATCAGGGAACTCAGGGAGCGCTGCAACAATAATCCTTGAGAGCGACCGACCCCTCGGAGACGACGCGCACGCCTACTACGATCGCCTGATCGGTCTATTCAAAGATGATCCGGCCCATGTTCGGGACGTCAGCGATTTCTGGGGAGATTCGCTCACACGAGGCGCGGCGGAAAGCAGCGACGCGAAAGCAGCATTTGTGAACGTCCAGCTCATCGGAATGCCGGGCGAGGCCGCGAGCCACGAATCTCTCGCAGCGATCACCGAGATGGTTGCCCAGACGCCAGCCCCGCCCGGAGTCAGGGCGTACGTCACCGGCCCCGCGGCGGTCGCCGCGGATATGAGCCGCGCCGCCCAACACACGATCGGCACCGTCACGGCGGTTAGCCTGGCAGTTGTTTTTGTGATGTTGCTTTTCGTCTATCGATCAATAGTCACGGTCGTACTGCTGTTGCTCGTGGTTGGAATAGAGCTGCAGGTGGCCCGCGGGATCGTCGCATTGCTGGGTCTTCACGGAATCATTGGACTGACAACCTTCGCCGTCACTCTGCTCGTCGCCCTCGCGATTGCCGCGGGCACCGATTACGGCATATTCTTCGTCGGGAGATATCAAGAGGCTCGCCAAGCAGGCGAGGACCGCGAAACCGCGTTCTACACGACCTACAGCGGTGTCGCCAAGGTGGTGTTGGCCTCCGGTTTGACCATTGCCGGAGCAGTACTGTGCCTGAGTTTCACTCGGCTCCCCTTCTTCCACGTACTCGGCGTCCCGTGCGCCATAGGAATCGCGGTGGCGGTGGCGGTGGCACTCACGCTCTTCCCGGCCGTCATGGTCGTCGGAAGCCGTTTCGGTCTATTCGAGCCCAAACGGACTCTCAACGTGCGCGGCTGGCGTCGAGTGGGAACGGCGATTGTCCGGTGGCCAGGGCCAGTCCTCATCGCATCGTTGGCGCTGGCGCTCCTGGGTCTGTTGACGCTCCCCGGATTCCAACCTAATTACAACGATCAGAAGTACCTACCGAAAGATCTGCCGTCGAGCCAGGGCATTGCGGCCGCCGCGCGCCATTTCCCCCAGTCCCTCATGACAACTCCTGAAATTCTTTTCGTCGAGTCGGACCATGATCTGCGGAATTCCGCAGACTTTCTCGTGCTGAACAAATTGGCGAAAGCCGTGCTCGCCGTGCCCGGCGTCACACAGGTACAGGCAGCAACCCGGCCCGACGGGAAACCGGTAGCGCACTCGACGATCCCGTACCTGTTGAGTTCGCAGCAGGCCGCCCAACAGCAATTCATGGTCTTCCAGAAAGAGCGTTCCGCCGACCTGCTGAAACAGGCCGATATGCTCAGCCAAACGATCGCCGTGATGCAACGTACCTACGACCTGATGCAACAGATGTATGCGACCACACACCACATCCTGGGCACCACAAAAGAAATGCAGGACGTCACGCATGAAACACGTGATCACCTAGCGGATTTCGAAGATTTCTGGCGGCCAATTCGCAATTATCTGTACTGGGAACCTCACTGCTTCGACATTCCGCTCTGCTTCTCGGTGAAGTCCATCTTCGACGCCATCGACGGCATAGAT
>Ga0304730_1003755_pt1 | contig 10126 bp, 14 predicted proteins | sample M_130628_MF_Meta_FD_190474 | JGI IMG/M metagenome (GOLD analysis project Ga0304730, IMG submission 190474) | Freshwater microbial communities from Lake Montjoie, Canada to study carbon cycling - M_130628_MF_MetaG (v2) (version 2) | ecosystem: Environmental > Aquatic > Freshwater > Lake | place... | reverse complement strand
GGCTAAAAAAGCCCAGCGTATCTATCAGCTTGAGTTGGCAGAATGGGATAGAGAAAACAAAGTTCTCTCTGAAGCACTTGAAATCTTTGAAGGTGCTGCTAAAGGAGATGAACCAGATGACACATCTTTAGTTCAGAAAAAAGGTGAGTTAGTTTTATGGGTAGGCAATGGTATTTATCATGAAGCAGGCAGAACACCTTCCAGATATGTTGGCGGATCAACTGGCTTTTCAATTCCAGTAGTTGCAGGGATTAGATTTCGAGTTGGCTCCTTTAAAGGACAAGTAGTGCCAGGTGAAGAAATGCAGCTAGATAAAGATTCTGGAATGGTAAAGGTAACAACTCAAAGGCTTATCTTCACTGGCCCAATCTCATCTGCTGAGTGGAGCTATGCCAAACTCCTATCCACCTTCTCAAACCCAGAACGAAATGATTTCATCTTTGGGGTTTCAAACCGTAAGAAATCATCTGGCCTTAAGTTTTCAAATGAAGATGGCTATTTCTTTGCCCATCTATTTGCCCTCGCCCTATACACCTATGAGAACGGCCTGCCTGAAACCATCAAGAACATAAAGAGTGAACTAAAAGAGAGTGAAGGCAAGAAACCTAAGTTGGTGCTGGCACCAAGCCAGAGAGCAATCAAATGAAGAAATCCTTAATAATATTTAATTTACTTATGTTGGCAGTAACTGGAGGATTTTGGCTTATCGTAATTATTTTCTATGTTATTTGGAAAAATACTGAAAAAAAGCGATCACAAAATATAGCTGCTCCTTCAGCCACACCAACATTTAAAAAGTTTCAAGGACCAGGCTTTGCCCAAGAATCAGCTCGAGGTGCGGTATTTGAATATGCAAGTTTGAAAACCGGAAATGTTCTCGATGTCCCTTTTGCGATTATTGATCTTGAAACTTCCGGTTTAGATAAAGGTCAACACAGAGTTATTGAGATTGCGGTAAAAAGAATTACCCAGAGCGGCGAAGCCATTGATGAAATTTCAACCCTGATTAATCCAGGAAACTCAGAGGTTGGTCCAACCTTTATTCACCACATAAAACCTGATGACATTTTAGATGCACCAAGATTTGCTGAATTTGCGCCCGAGTTGTTATCCCGTCTATCTAATTCAATCGTTGTTGCTCACCATGCGGCGTTTGAAGATGGTTTCCTTGGAGCAGAGTTTGCGCGAATTGGCAAAGGTATTAAATCAATTCCTTGTGTGGATACGCTTTGGTTGGCACGGCAAGTAGTAGATCTGCCAAATTATAAATTAGCGACAGTTCTAGATTTCTTTGGTATTCCAGAAGAGGACTCACATACAGCTTTAGGTGACGTTAGATTGCTGGCAAAACTTCTGCCAATTTTGTTGAAAAAATCAGGATCATTGAAATTCAACGCTCAACCAACTGAATTTGAGTTGCCATCAACAGGTCTCAAGATTAAAACTCGCGTTTCAAATTTAAAGAAGGGTGAAATCGGCTGGCTCGCTAACATGATGCGTAAATTGCCAGAATCTGGCCAAGCTATCTCAAGTGAGGTTGCTATGCGCTATACAGAGCTTTTAAATCAATGCTTAAGTGATGGGAAAATTACTGGTGAAGAAGCCAAGCAACTTTCCAAAATAGCTGGTGCTGGAGGACTCGGGGCTGAGCAAGTTCGCCAAATTCATAAAGAATACTTATCTGGCATTGAGAAATTAGCGCTGAGTGACGGAAAAATCACCTCAGCAGAACAAAAGAATTTAGACATTATTAAAGTGCAATTTGGATTGCTTTAAAAATGCTTAATTTCATATTTAGGTTGAAAGGCTTGTAAATGACAATTCCACGGGCAGAAAGATTGCGCATTACTCAAGAGGTTTATAAGCAATGGCAAGAAATTTATGGTGATAGGGAAGATGCCGAAGCTGAGTCTGCAAATTGGGATATGTTGAATAAGGCGATGGCAGTAGCTGAGGAGAAGTACAAGGATCGGCCAGCTAACTCTTAAACCCACCCCTTCCAAGTGCCAATATGTTTCTCCCACTTCATCTGTAGATCTTTACCACCGCCATAACTTCTAAAGTTGATGATCTCAACCTCATAACCGCACTTGCAATGCGCCATACAGATCATTACGCCCTCAACCTCTGGGTAGGTAAGTGAGAATTGATGTTTTCCATGTGATATTCCGGTCAGGATTATTGATCCCATTATTTTTCCTCTTCCTGCTCATCTGATGGTCTCTTTAATCATCAGCCGGTCTTCCTCTAGAACCACCGTGCGCGGAGGGCGCGGTTGGTACTAAGCAAGCTAAAGGGCTTAACGCTTAGTTCTTGACCTGTTCAAAGTATAGGCCTTGTAACTGTCAGTGGGCAGGTAGAGGATTCAGGGATGGATGAAGAAGATATGAGATACCGAGTAAGCGCCGTAGTTACCAGCACTCTGCAAATAGTTGTTCAGGCTAGAAGTGTTGAAGAGGCTGAGGCCTTTTCAGATGCGATTGATTTTGATAAGTGGTCCCTTGTCAGTTCTGAGTATGTAACTGTTGATGTTGCAAAGGATTTCTTTGAAATAAAGCAGAAGGTACAACAGGATATAGATATTTCATCTGATATAACAAGTAGGCCCATTTTGAAAATAATTAAAGGCTAGTTAGTTTTAAAATATAATATGAAAAAAATCAAAGGAGTGGCCAATGAATAAAGTAAGAATTTCCATACTTGGATTCGTTTTCTTGGTATTTTTTTTACTACCTGAGCCAAATTTTGTTTATGAAAACTTCTGGAGCAAGGCACATTTTTGGGATGTACTTCCATTTGTACCAAATTATCTTTTATTCAAGTTTTTATATGCCACAATCACGACGGGGTTCATTGAACTGGGCATTAGGTTTATCAAGAAGTATGCTTAAGTATTATTTGTATGATTATCAAATCTAAATCTAACTCTTATTTTAAATGTTCGTGTAAAATTAGAGTTGGAAGATGTAAGAATTTAGAGCATCCTCGTATTTTTACTGAATATCTAGCTAATTCACACCAAAAATATATTGAGAGATGGGCTTTGAGTAAATACACAATTTGGCCAAATGAAACTTCAAATTTGAATAAGGAAGAAGGACGCACCAAGATAGGTCAGTTAATTAATGACTATAAATACAAGAAGTATGCAGATGGTGAACCTGTAAGAAAACTTAACAATATGGAGCTTAATCAAATAAAAGATAGAAGTTTTAATGAAATATATAAGCACGTTAAATATTTTTTAGACAATTATTTTCCAATAGACATCAGAGAATTTAATGCAACAATTCCTATTCCACCAACTGGGTCCAATTTAAGAACAATTCCATTTGAAATTAGTGATAAATTGCAAGAAGACGGATTGATTAATTATAAGGATTTAGTAAAAGTAAAGGAGATAAAGTTTGAAGAAGGAAAATTAAAAAATATTGCTAATTTTGATACGAAAGTAGATACGCTAAAAGATTTATTCGTACTTGGAGATACAAAAAATATTGAGCATTTGAGAGGTATACTTGTGATTGATGACGTGTACAAAACTGGAGCAACAGCAAGGAGAGTATTAGAAATCATAAACTTGGTAGCTCCAGAAGTTCCAAAATATTTTTTATCCGTTTCGTTCACGGTTTTAAATGAGGTTATTCCCGGAGGAAAGGTATGACTTATATTCTGGGGGGTTCGCGACATATAGTTAACTTACCGAGCGAAGTTAAAGTGCTGTTGAACGAAAAAGTGTCTACGAATGAATTTTTTAACATAGGTGATGCTCCTGGTTCTGATACATCTTTTCAGTCTTTTTTTGCAAATAAACAATACAAGAATATAAAAATATTTAGTAGTGCGGGTTATATTAGGAATAATGTAGGAAATTGGGATTGGGAGTTAATTGATTCTGGCTTAAAGAGTAAAAGTAATTCGGTACACGCGTTTAAGGACCGCTATATGTGCAAAATATCTAACTCGGGAATAATGATTTGGGATTGTCAAAGTGCTGGAACACTTTCAAATGTAATTGATTTGGTTCGTCAGGGTAAAAATTGTTTTATATGGGTAGCGCCTGATTCAGATTTATATCAATTTGATAATCAAAAATCACTTGAGAAGTGGATGAATGCTTACCAAGATGTAAGAGATGAAGCTTTAAAGCGATTAGAAAAGTTTGAAAAGCGAGAAATTAAAAGGAGTAAATCAAATTCGCAACCTGATTTATTTGGTTAGTTTTATATCCTTAGATTTAAATATTGCTATTGTTTTAGTACTCTCAAAATAAACTAGGTGCTCTTGCCAGCCGTGGCCAACTTGTCTGTCTCTAACCCATAGAGCATCAACCCATTTCCCATCTGTAATGACTTGGCATCGCTTTAAATCTTCCCTTCCAACATTATGAGCTGCACAACACCATTCGCATGCACCAATTGAGTTGAAAACTGAGTGCCAAGGAGTTGGATTTATTGGATGGTTTTCTTTGCCGCGACTTGTGGCGAAATTTTGACCAGAATATAAGTAAGCACAATCTCTTAAGTTATGAAAAACTGAACCACCTTTTGTTTTATAAACTGTTGCGTATATTCCAAATGGGACTTCTTTGCCACAGATATAACATTGCCCTGGCAGAAAATCATGATGACATCTTTCTGGATTTGGCATCTTTAGCCTCTCTAATCCTTTTACAGCAATTCTTTAGGTTTAATTGCAAATCAACAAGATTTTCATACCTTTTATCATTGCCAGCATAAGGCCTACTGTGCTTGGCAGTCTATTAACTTACTCTTAGATACAGACTACTGCCTGTCGTGAGATAATGAAATAGTGGGAGTTACAAAAGAGCTACGAGAATGGCAAAAAGTTGCCTTAAATCTTTGGGTTGAAAACAAATTTCATGGAATTGTAGAGGTTGCTACTGCCGGAGGCAAAACTTTTTTTGCATTGCAATGCATTAATGAATGGTTGAAGGATAACCCCGATGGCAAAGTATTGATAATTGTTCCAACAACGGCCCTGCAGGACCAATGGTATTTATCAATTTCAGAAGATTTGAACATCCAAGAAGATAATATTTGTACGTGGCCAGAGAAATATAATTCTCAAGTTCAATTTCATATTATGGTTGTTAATACTGCCAGAAACAAAGCAAAAGTTATTAAAACTTTAAGCAAAAAAGTTTTTTTGATTGCTGACGAATGTCATAGATATGCAAGTACAGAAAACTCTGCAGCACTCAGTATAAGTGCGGATGCAACACTTGGATTAACTGCAACGGCCGACAGAGAGTTTGATGATGGACTTGACTCGGTGCTGATTCCAAATTTAGGTAAAGTGATTTACGAATACACAATATCTGAGGCAAGAAAGGATGGGGTTGTTTCAGAATTTGAAATTAACAACGTTAAAGTGCCATTCATGCCTTCAGAATCTGTTGAGTACAATAAATTGACTAGGCGTTTAGCCCAAGCTTTTTCTAAGAATGACCAAGAAAAAATTTTTCAGCTTTCGAGATTAAGAGCCAAAGTTTCGAGTAATGGGCAGAGTCGAATTCCCGTCGCAGCTTCTCTTGTTGAACAAAATATTGGTAAACGGATTATTGTTTTCCACGAAGAAATTGAAAAGGCAGAAATAATCCTAGACATTTTATTTAAAAGAGGTCGGTCAGTCGCCATTTATCATTCGAAGTTGGCAGCAGAAACTAGGCGAGATAATTTAAAGTTATTTAGGAAGGGCATGATTGAAATTTTAGTTTGCTGTAGAGCTCTTGACGAAGGCGTAGACGTTCCTGAATCTGAAGTAGCAATTATTGCAGCGTCAACTTCAAGTAACCGCCAGAGAATTCAAAGGATGGGTAGAGTCATTCGTATTCATACATCTAAAGATATTGCTAAAATCTACACGATTTATATAACTGACAGAGAAGAAGAAAAACTCAAACTAGAGGAACAAGAACTCTCGTCAATTGCTAAATTTAAATGGTATGTAATGGGTTCAAAATAATGTCAAAAATATTGCATAAGGGTTCGTGGTATTCCCCTGTAGATTCTTGGACTATTTACGAAAAAGTTTATGAAAATAGAATCGAAACTCATGCGAGTGAACTTTTTCCCGGTTTTTACTGCCTGCCATTTAAAAAGATTGTTGATTCAATTTACGGTAAAGGAACGCCGGACTTAGTGTTAATTGATACCCAGTATAGAAACTGGATAGTTGTGGAAGTTGAATTGGAGCACCATCCATTAAGGGGAGATGTAGAGGACCAGGTTAGAAAATTTGCCAATGGTATGTACGTTGATAGCCATGCAGAATATATATACAATAAAAATAGAGAGATTAATAAATATCCCGAACTTGATTTAGAAAAACTCAAACTTTTAGTTCGCGGTACTCAACCAAAAATTTCTGTAATTGTTCCAGTAGAAAAGCCAACTTGGTGGAAATCTTTGTTGCAGTACAATGCATCGATTGCTGTTATTGAAATTTGGGAAGATGATACTGGACGATATTTCTTGAGAGTGAATGGTGACCAACCCGTAAAAGCAAAAACCGAATTTCTTTCTAAAGTCTTTAGAGACCCGATAACTCCGAGCGGTTTACGACTTGAAAATCCTGCTGTACTTAATACTGACGTTAACAGAGTAAGTATTTATATTGGCAAATATTTAACTATTTGGAGAATTTTGCGCTCAAAATCTGGAGCTTGGCTAATTCCTGACGACCGTACCCCCATTGACGATATGTCAGCCCTATCCTTTAGACTGATTCTTAACGATTTAGGTGACTACGAGCTGGAGGCAGATGATGGCAAAAATTGATTTTCAAATAGGTACATCTGCAATCCGAAACTATAAGCGACTAGATTATGAATTTTGGTACGCCCTTGCAGAGTACGTTGATAACTCCGCTCAGTCTTATGCAAATAATAAAGAGATACTTGATAATCAATACGCATCTGATGGTGAATCCCTAGAAGTTATAATTTTTTACGACAATAAACAAGGGTTTCTTAGAATTCGCGACAACGCAATGGGTATGGATTTACCCGAACTTGAGAACGCGCTTGAAATTGGAAAGGCGCCAAAGAATACGTCTGGACTTTCAGAGTTTGGAATGGGCTTAAAAACTGCTTCTTGCTGGATTGGAGATATTTGGTCCATAAAAACAAAGAAACTTGGAAGTGATAAAGAATATGAAGTGACATTTGATGTTGAACGAGTAGCGAATGGTGAAACCAATATAGACGTAATCGAACGACCTAAACCAAAAGAGGACCACTACACAATTATTGAAATTCACAAAATGCACCAAAAAATTGCCGGAAATACAATTCAAAAAGTAAAAACATATTTACGTTCTATGTATCGCGTCCATACAAGACTAGGTATTATGAAATTAAAATGGGGAAACGATGAAGTACTAAGTTACGACGAAGACATTAAATTTCTAAAAGCTCGAAATGGAGAAACTTTCAAAAGAGATTTTGACTTTATCGTGGAGGGTAAACGTGTGCATGGCTGGGGAGGAATTCTTGAAAAAGGCGGAAGGCCACGTGCTGGCTTTGCTGTAGTAAGAAGAAGTCGAATTATTGAGGGCCAACCCACGGCTTGGAGGCCACATGAAATTTATGGTCAAGAACTAGGAAGTAATGATTTAGTAAATCAACGTATTGTTGGAGAGATTAATCTTGATGAGTTTATGGTTACTCACACAAAAAATAAGATTCTTTGGCAAGGTGAGCAGGAAGAAGCCGTAGAAAAAAAACTTTACGAAGCATTTGCTGATTTCGTTGACGTAGCTTTGAATACCAAATACCGTGGAGGTGAATTGCCCGAATCAGTGCGTGCTGCGGGCATATCCCAGGCAAAAGAGCATTTACAAAATCCTAATTTTGTTGACACAGTTATCCTAAACGAAGTTCCGTCACCTGACTTTGTTAATGCAAGCAATCAACCAATTCTTGAGGCAACTAAGAATTCTCGACCTGATGAAATTATTAAAATAGGTGATGTTACGGTCAATCTTTATATAGACCCTTCCTACAGCCCAAGTGAGCCTTACTATGTTTCTCATTATGGGCCAAATCTAGAAGAAATAACAGTAGCAATAAATTCCCAGCATGTATTTTTTAAAGAGCATATAACTACATCTGAATCAGTGTATACGTACATTCTGTTATGTTGCTATGACGCATTAGCTGAATGGAAATGTTTGTTCAAAACTGGGTCAATTGATGCAAAAACTGTGAACAGCATTAAAGACCAATTTATGAAAACAAATGTTACTAGGAATTAATTAGGGTTAAGAACAATATCCCTCATGGCTAAATCTCTAATTTCTAATAGTTGTGAGGAAGTAATTTTTGACGTTTGTTTTGCAACCTTCCACTGGACAAAAACTTCTTCAGCTGCAAGCGCAATATAAAGTTTTTTCTTTTCATCTGAGTCAATAAATGACTGATAAAACGGATGATTTCCATTAACCGTAACAAAAATCTTATTTTCTAACCAATCACCAGAGATATAAGGTTCGCTTGGAGAAAGTGATTCGTCAAAAGCAAAATGTATCTCCAAGCCTTGTACTTTCAGTACTGTCTCTTTTTCCAGAATTACAGGCAGGGGTTTAGGTTTAACTGGAATTATTTTTGGTTTGGGTTGAACGGGTTCAAGTTTCAAATCATCTTCAAACTCTGGGAGAGTCCATAGAGGAGCTTTCCCGGTTTCAATTTTTAATACTAATGAATTTTTAACCATTTTGTATAGAGAGGAATTGGCATTTTCTCTTGCCCAGTCAATTCCTTTTGCTCTAGCCAATTGAGCAATTTCTTTTGCAGTTTTTGGGTTTCCATCATTTAAAATTTCATAAATTATTTCAAATGGACTTAATTCTGTCATTCTTAATTCTACCTATTCCTAATTAACAAATCTACCTTTTGCCCCAAGTAAATAATCTGCATTCTGCTCGGTGCAAACCCAATTTCTTTTAAGCACCTCTGCAGACTTACCAGTTGTACAACTTCCACCAAATGGGTCAAAAACTAAATCTCTTGGAGTTGTTAAAAACTTAATAAAGAAATCTGCAAGCCCAATTGGCATCCTCGCTGGGTGCAGGTCTATTCCTTTTTTCTTACACCAAGCGCTGTAATTTGGGTCGACTGAAGTATTTGCCATAAGTATTGCTGATGCGGGGATTGCTCCTTTATTTTTAGTCAAGAATCCAGTTTCACTTATATTGTGACCAGACGCTCTAGTCCCAGAGTTATATTTTTTTGTTTTTAGCAGATTCAGCATTCCGTCTTTATATGGTTGCAAAACTCTTCTGTTACTCGCCTTTGGATGCTCGTTTGGCGAATACCACCAAATGTGTGTAAATGAATCCGTAACTCTTTCTCTCTTAATATTTACCCATGTAGCTGGCCCGGGTAATTTTGCTGTGTTATGCCAAACTAACTGTTGGCAAATTTTAAGGTCGGCAGACTCTGCAACAGCCATCAAGGTTTTTAATGGCAAGGTAGACATCGTTGGGGCGCCTTTATCCCAAGAATTGCCAATCTCAATAACCATTGAGCCGTTTGGCTTTAATAATTTAGCAAGGCGAGGAGAAAGCTCTGCCATCCAATTTAAGTAATCCTCTCCTATCTTATTTCCATATTTCTTCGGGACAACCAAAGGAAATGGAGGAGATGTGAAGATTAATTGCACTTTACCTTGCAGCGCTTTTCCTTCTTTAGAATCTAGAAAATCCTCAATTGATGAGTTGTATGCACTGCCGTAATTAGTTGAAAAACTTTTTTTCATATACCTACCCTAGCTCGAATAGATGAAGAATAGCTCATTAGACTGACAAGTGTTTATGTATTCAACAGCTAAACGCTCTGTAACTGACTTACTTGCCCAACCCTATCCACCACCAACACACTCCCATTGGGAATCTCATCCCACCCATCTTGGTTCCATCCAGATGATGCCACCACAACCTCACCCTTAGCTTTGGTGTATTTAAGGTGGTAGTAATCAGTATCTTCTTTAAACTTTTGTGGGATTTTATCTTGGTTATAGATGCAAGCTGCCATAAAGCTTTGATCATTAATAATCATCATATTGATGGATGAGAATGTGCAGTTTGATTTGATGTAGGAAAG
>Ga0304730_1003752_pt1 | contig 10131 bp, 9 predicted proteins | sample M_130628_MF_Meta_FD_190474 | JGI IMG/M metagenome (GOLD analysis project Ga0304730, IMG submission 190474) | Freshwater microbial communities from Lake Montjoie, Canada to study carbon cycling - M_130628_MF_MetaG (v2) (version 2) | ecosystem: Environmental > Aquatic > Freshwater > Lake | place... | reverse complement strand
ATTTGAAAAATATAGGTTGGGGTTAATTATATCGAAGTTTTTTTAAAATTTTAATTCAAAAACAAATGTAATTAAAAAACAAATGAATAATTGTCAATTCGACACTAAAAAGTATTTTTTATTAGAAAATACAAACTTTTATTTATTTAAAAAAGAGTTTAACAACTATTTAATGACTTTTAGGATTGTATTTTAGATATTCCATCGTTATTGTAAAAAAGTCAATTAAGCAACCTATGCATAACATTATTTCGTCATTGATAAAAAAAGTGTTTCCAAAAAGCCCCTTTGAAATGATAAAATTTGTTATAATTACTCTTATTTTGAGCATTTTTAGCATCAACATTGGTGTGGCAAATCAAAGTGCAAAAGACAGCACGATTATACTAACAAAAATTAAGCAAATTGATGTAAAGTATATTATTAAAAAACTTTTTTCAAAAGACGAAGACTTAAGAAAAACAGACCTTGAACCATTAACAAAAGACAATTCTTTTGCCATTTTACCTTCTTTCAACTATTCAATCGTAACAGGTTTTATGGCTGGTATTAATACATTACAGAATTTTAAAACAAGCCTTGATTCACAAACCAATCAATCTAATATTCGTAATTTTAACACCTACTCTCAATTTAGGCAGTTTTCTTCAATTATTAATAGCAATATTTGGACAAAAGGAAACAAAATTAATTTTTTAGGTGACTACAGATTCTATAAATTCCCTTCGACTACTTATGGTTTGGGTGGCAAAACAACTTTCAATGATGAAAGTTTAGTCGATTATATGCACTTAAGAATCTATCAAGTAGCTCTCAAGAAGGTTTCTAAAAATATTGAAGCAGGAATTGGCTACCACCTTGATTATCATTGGAATATTTTAGAAACCAATGGGGACAATACACTTATTACTGACCTTCAAAAATATGGTTTATCTTCAAAATCGGTATCATCAGGGCTCTCTTTAAATTTACAACATGATAGCCGAACAAATAGCTCAACTCCGTTGGGAGGAAATTATGTAAATATCCAATACCGCTATAACCTCAAAGTATTTGGAAGTAAAACAAATTGGCAATCTTTATTGATGGAAATGAGGAAATATATTCGTTTTCCGAATAATACAAATAATATAATAGCTCTTTGGAGTTATAATTGGTTTACATTCGACGGCAAAGCTCCTTATTTTGATTTACCAAGTATTGGTTGGGATACCTACTATAATACAGGACGTGGATATGCGATTGGGCGATATAGAGGAAAAAATTTAGTATATTTTGAAACCGAATATCGTTTTGGTATTACTCACAACGGCCTTTTGGGCGGTGTTGCATTTGGCAATGTTCAGAGTATATCCAATTATCCAAACAGCGGACAAGGAATAACTTCTATGAGCAAACTTATACCCTCTTTTGGTGGGGGGCTTCGCCTTAAATGGAATAAATTGACTAATACTTCACTTGCTTTTGACTATGGAATAGGTATTGGCGGCTCAAAAGGTTTTATTTTCAATATAAACGAAGTTTTTTGATTATTTAAATCGAATTTTAATCTATTTTATCTCAATTTTTAAAGACTATTTTACAAACTTTGTTTGATAATAATTTCCATTTTTCTAATGCAACTAATTTGGTTTCAAATTTTGTCAATGTAAAAGATACCCAATCACTCAAATTCTGTATATATGAAAATAAGAATCTTTATTCTTTTCTCTATTTTTTATTGTCCTTTTTTAATTGCTCAGACCACGAAGTCCTTAAGCGAAATTAAAGTCAATCAATTATATTCAGGAACACTCCAAAATGTTCTGAATCAAATTGGCAAAGAAAACCAATTGAAATTTTCTATTTTAGATGGAAAAATCATTAACATTGAAATCAATGAGCGACCTTTAAATATGTCTCTGTATGAATTTTTGGATTTAATTGCTAAGAAAAAACACATAAAATGGCATGCAGGTGAGGATGGTATTATCTATCTAATTAAGAGAAGTACAACTGATGGTCAAAGCATTGAATATGAGCAAAAATTAGTAAATGGGCTTCAAGAATTTCCATCAAAAATATCGGGTATAGTTCGAGATATTCGTACAGGTGAAGCTTTGCCTTTTGCAGCCGTTTCGGTAAAAGGTGGAAAAGGAACAACAACTAATGTAGATGGATATTTTACACTTCAAAATATCCCAAAAGGCACAGAAACATTGATTGTTAATTATTTGGGTTTTAAAACGCGTGAAATAAAACCATCACAAATTTCTTCAGATAAATACATTATTATTGAAGTTGAACCAACCGACAAACAATTAGAAGAAGTGGTGGTAACTGCTACTAAAGAAGAATTAATGAAAGTTTCATCTGATGATCAAATAAGTACAATCAGACTTTCTCCAGCCAAATTAGCTACTTTACCCAATATTGGCGAACGAGATATTTTCAGAGGTTTTCAGTTGATGCCAGGGGTTGGAGGGAGTAATGAAGCGTCTTCAGGATTGTATGTGCGTGGAGGCACTCCTGACCAAAACTTGGTAATTTATGATGGTTTTACGATTTATCACGTAGACCACCTTTATGGTTTTTTTAGTGCTTTTAATGCCAACGCCATCAAAGATGTTCAGCTTTATAAAGGCGGCTATGATGCTCGCTATGGCGGCCGATTATCAAGTGTTGTTCAGCTAACTGGGAAAGAGGGAAATTCAAAGCATTTCAATGTTGGAGGAAACTTGAGTCTTTTGAGTGCAAATGTATTTGCAGAAGTACCAATTGGAGATAAATTTACGAGTTTAGTAGCTTTCCGTCGTTCATATAATGGCGGTATTTACTCGAAAATTTTCAATAAATTCAATACAGCCAGTCAGTCAACTGCTCAGAATCAAGGTCTTGGTGGATTTAATCGGCTTGGAGGTGTCCGTTTTGGAGGTAATAATAGCCGTTTTGCCAGTATTTCTACTACACCAAAGTCTTATTTTTATGACTTAAATGCTAAGTTTACGTACAAACCAACCAAAAAAGATATCATTTCGTTAAGTATTTTTAATGGAACTGATGATTTGGACAATTCAACAATTATTACTACTCCTGCACAATTGGCAGCTCGCGGAATTACGTTCGATAATACAACGAACGACAAAACAAATTATGGTAATCTAGGTTCAAGCTTCAAATGGTCGCACAGATTTAATGATAAATTTTATAATAATACACTCGTAAGTTTCTCGAAATATTATTCAACTCGAAATCGCCTTTCGACAATCAAAATAACACGAAATAATGGAACACCTATTGAGTTAAATACTGGTTTTGTGCAAGATAATAGTTTGGAAGACTACTCGCTTCGAAGTGATTTTGAGTATAAACTAAATACTTCGAACGATTTGAGTTTTGGTTTACAGTTGACACAAAATAGGGTAAGATATGATTATACTCAAAACGATACAATTAAGATATTAAACAGAAATAATACGGGCAATTTGTCAGTTTTTTATTTTCAAGACAATATCAAGTATAGAATGATTAAAATCACTCCTGGTATACGAGTGAATCAATTTTCAGGTACCAAGAAAGTGTATTTCGAACCACGCCTTAATATATTGGTAAATTTAGTTGAAGGACTGAAATTTGTTGCTGCAACAGGTATTTATCACCAATTTGCTCAACGTGTCGAGCAAGAAGATATTCTGAATGGGAGTAGTAACTTTTGGCTTTTGCCAGATGGCAATAATATTCCGATTAGTTCGTCAAATCATTTCATTGCCGGACTAAACTACGAAACCAAAAACTACTATTTTAGTGTAGAGACTTATTATAAATCGCTGAATAACTTGACTCAATATTCGCTTCGTGTACAAGCTCGTCCAAGTCGTGGGCCAGAAGGTAGAAATCCCGGAGGAGCAGGAACAAGTGCTGTTTTAGAAAACTTTTTTATAGGTAATGGTTCGGCAAAAGGTATTGAGTTTTTGGTACAGAAAAAAGCTGGAGCATATAATGGATGGTTGAGTTATACTTTGTCGCAAGCCTTGAATAACTATGCTGCATTTTCCACCAAAGACTTTCCAGCATCACAAGATGTGCGAAACGAATTTAAAATGACACATAATTATCGTTGGAAAAAATGGGATTTCTCGGCTACGTGGATTTATGCTACTGGTCGCCCCTATACCGCCCCTGAAGGTGGCTACACAATTACTTTACCCAATGGAAGCACCCGCTCTTACAACATTATTGGTGCAAAGAATGGCAAACGTTTGCCCGACTATCACCGTCTTGATGTAGCAGCAACTTATAATTTCAAACTATTTAGCACTTTACCTTCTACACTTTCGGCATCTATTTTCAATGTTTACGGACGAAAAAATGTATGGTATAAACAATTTAGTATTGTAGATAATCAATTGGTAGAGGTCGATGTAACAAACTTAGGTATTACACCAAACATCACGCTTTCGATCAGTTTAAGATAAATAAACCACGGTTGAAAGTCGGGAGAATAAAGAAATAAAATATTGCTTATTAGTAATCATTTAGAAGAAGATTAAACTCATTTCACAAAATGAAAAATACATTTATAATACTTATAATCAGCACTTTATCATTTGCAAGTTGCAAAAAAATAGATTTCGATAAAACAAATTTGGATAAACCAACTGTTGATGGAATCGTTTATGCTAGTCGAAAGCCAAAGATACATTTATCATTGCCGATTGGTTATGGAAATGATGCTACTTCACAAATAAACATTGATAATGCACAAGTTATCATGACTATTTCGGGTGTAAAATATGCACTTATTTCGAAAGGAAATGGCGATTATGAAAATGACAAAGTGATTTTAAAAGCAGGACAAGAATTAGAATTAATGATTGTTTATGACGGCAATACACTCACATCGTCAACTGTTGTACCAACAAAACCTAAAAATCTGAAAGCATCAGAAAGTCAAATTCAAATAGCTGTTCCAACTGGTGGAGGTGGTCCATTTGGAGGTGGTGGTGGTTTTAATCAAGCTACTGCAGCATTAACTTGGGACAATGATATTCAAGAATACTATGTTCTATTAACAAAAAACATTGAAAATTCTCCTGAACAAATCATCTTTCAAGGCTCCAACGGTGGTGGTGGAAATTTAGAAGGGGGAGTTCCGCCTACCGAAAGGCTCTCTCAACCAACACAAACCAATACACAAAACATTAACCAAAGACAATTTAGCTATTATGGCAAGTATCAGTTTATTTTGTTTAAAGTAAATTCAGAATATAATAATTTGTATAATAACAGAGGTCAAAGTTCGCTTAACCTTACAAATCCTCCAACCAATATTATCAATGGTTTTGGAATATTTACTGCCATGAACGCTGATACTGTGGGAGTTAAGGTAGTAAAATAAGCTTAATTTAGAAGATATAGAAACTCAGGATTTGATAAAAGATTTATCAAATCCTGAGTTTTTTTTATTTAAATTTTATAATGTAAACGAGGTTTTTCTACAAAGGGATATTATTTCATATAAGAAAGGCGTACGGTTTGAGCTGTCAAAAAAAGTAAAAGGACAATATTAAACGACAAATTCAAATACTTTAACTTGTTGAAAGCGAGTATTTTATGGCTGCAGCGAACCGTCTCGCATCTATCATCTCACCTCATTTGTCTCGGCACTTAAATATCAGTCTGTTATAGTTTGTAAAACCTCCACCAACTCTGCAATCATCAAGGCAGTTGCCCCCCAAACAATTTGTTCTTGAATCACAAAACATGGTGTTTCTAGTTTTACACCTTGTGTTTCTACAGTTCTTAATTGCAAAATTGATGGATCTAGAATTTCGGAAATTGATACTTCAAAAATTCCAGCTACCTCACGCTCGTCTGGGTAAAAATAAGGGCGTGTAGGCATATATCCAACCACAGGTTGACAAAACATATTTGATGGAGGAATAAATAATTCGGTGAGATTTTTAATAACCTTTACGTCTGTAGCTTTTATACCAATTTCTTCTTGAGCTTCACGCAAGGCTGTTGCTTGAATGTCTTTATCCTTCAATTCAACTCTTCCACCTGGAAATGCCATTTGCCCACCATGCACACCATCATATTGCGGTCGTAAAATTAATGGCAGAAAAATATCTTCACCTTTTGGATAGAACATCATTAATACCGCACTTCTTCTAGTACTTGTATTAGGCTCAATTTTTACTTTAGTTCGATATGGTGACAATTTTTGCATGATAGTTTCATGCCCTGGCAAAGGTTGCTCAGAAAATCGTTTATTGAGGGTATAGACAAATTCGGCAAAATTCACGGTGTGAAGTGTTAGTCAAATGCTATGGAATCAAATTTCAATGGCAATATAATAAAAATCTAAGGCACAGACAAAGTTGTTTTGGAATAATACAAAATGACACTTGCTATCCACTTTCTTCCCTTTGAATCAATATACCACTTTTCACCCATATATTCTAACAAGTTGTTCGGCACAACGTTCGCCGTCCATCGCTGCCGAAACAATTCCACCCGCAAATCCAGCCCCTTCTCCACATGGAAATAATCGTTTTATCTGTAAATGTTCAAATGACTCTTTATCTCGTGGAATACGCACCGGCGAAGACGTTCGACTTTCGATACCTATCAACTGAGCTTCATTTGTAACATATCCTTTCATTTTTTTTCCAAATTCTTTTATTCCTTCCTGCAATGGTCGAGAAATAATATCGGGTAAAACTTCTGTCATATCCATCGAAATCAAACCTGGTTGATAAGAAGTTGGTAAAAGGTCTTGTGAAATTTTACCATTCAAGAAATCAGTCAATAATTGAGCTGGAACAAATTGAGATTTCGTCAGTTTCTTGGCATTAGCTGCTAATTTCCACGCATTTTGCTCTACTTCTTTCTGTAATTGCAAACCTGCCAATGGCCCCAAATGCTTGTGTATTTGCCAATCAACTTCATTAATGGCAACCACAACACCCGAATTTGCATATTTTGAATCTCGACGAGAAGGCGACATTCCATTGACTACCAATTCGCCTTCAGCAGTGGCTGCAGGAACGATAAATCCACCTGGACACATACAAAAACTAAAAACGCCTCGCTGAATATTTTTATAATAAGTCTGAGCAACTAAACTATACGAAGCGGCAGGAAGTAATCCACGCTCTTGGCGGTGATATTGATGCGAATCTATCAAACTTTGTTGATGCTCAATTCTAACACCCATTGCAAAAGGCTTGGCTTCAATCAGAATATCTTTTTGGTGCAGTAATTCAAAAATATCACGAGCTGAATGCCCAGTTGCCAAAATAACTCCGAGTCCAGTAATTTCTTTTCCATCAGCCGTGATGATACCTTTCAGTTCGCCATCCACCAATATAAAATCAACAACTTTTGTATCGAAATGCACTTCTCCACCTGCTTTTAAGATACTTTCACGCAAATTGGCAACCACACTTGGCAATTTATTTGTACCGATGTGTGGATGGGCATCAAATAAAATTTCGCTCGTTGAACCGTGAGTCACCAAAATTTCCAAAATTCTACGAACATCACCACGCTTTTTTGAACGAGTATAAAGTTTTCCATCAGAATACGTTCCTGCACCACCTTCACCAAAACAATAATTCGATTCTGGGTTTACAACGTGGTCTTTGTTGATAGCCGCCAAATCTCGTCGTCTGGCACGTACATCTTTTCCTCTTTCGAGCAAAATCGGCTTGAAACCTAATTCGATTAAACGCAAAGCAGCAAACATTCCTGCAGGCCCTGCTCCCACAATTATTGCCTGTGGTTGATGACTCACTTCTTGATATTCTTTCTGAAATTCCATTTCGGGCGGAGGAATTTCTCCCGAATAAATTTCTACACCAAGATTTATTTTTACTTGTCCTTTTCGAGCATCAATCGATTGACGAACTTTCCGAATATAAAATTCATCATCATTTGTATTTAAGTGGTTTTTTTGAATATGTTGACGCAGAACAGCATCATCAAGAGCGATTTCAGGCTCTAAGGTAAGACTCAAGGTCTGTTGCATTGTTTGAAAGGTTTTTATCCTCTAAATTTGGCACAAAGTTAAACATTTAACCCTAATTTCCTTTAACTAGTTTACCCAAATTAGAATTAAGCATAAACTTTGAAGTGAAATTTATTGTTAATCATACCAAAAAGATAGACTATAATTTCAATTTTGAGGCTATCTTTGTAGGAATAAAATAATTGAGACCCGAAAAACATTGCGAATGTCCACTTATTACAAAAATATCAGTCGAGGATTAAAAACAACAGTAAAAGGTATGAGCCTAACGCTTAGACACTTTTGGCAGGCTCGCCGAAGCAGACAGCCTTTTGCAATTGAAAATTCGAGTTATTTCGATTTTCAAACGGGTATCGTTACGCTTCAATATCCTCACCAAACCTTGCCTGTTCCTGACAATGGCCGTTATCAACTTGACTGCGAGATTGATGACTGCATTGTATGTGATAAATGTGCAAAAGTATGCCCTGTAGATTGTATTGATATTGAGCCTATCAAATCTTCGGAAGTCATTAGTTATGCATCTGATGGTTCGCCTGTGCGACTATATGCCGCAAAGTTTGATATTAATATGGCAAAATGCTGTTTCTGTGGACTTTGCACAACAGTTTGTCCAACAGAATGTTTGACTATGACCAATAAATATGAATTTAGTGTAGTTGATATTACGCAATTAAACTTTGAATTTTCAAATCTTTCTGCTGAACAAGCAGATGAAAAGCGTATATTATACGAGCAATTTCTTGAAGAGAAAGAGGCTTTGAAGAAAGTCACTATGGCTACTGCTCCAGGTGAAAATATTAATGAAGTTCCAAAACCAAAAACATCTTTTAAACCTGCATTCAAACCTGCTGCGAAGTCGGTTGTAAAAGAATCAGAAGGACAAAGTTTTGAAAATAACAAAATAACTATTGAACCAGAAATACCTGTTTTGGAAGTTACGATGTCAAAGCTTGTTTTCAAGCCAAGTTTGAAATCTGTACCGAAACCAGTTGAAGAAACTAACATTCAAGAAACAAAATCTGAAGAAATAGCTGCAGAAATACCAAAACCTAAACCTGTTTTCAAACCTAGTTTTGAGCCTTCCACTGAACCAGAAGTAATAATAGAATCGCAGGATGTAGAAAAAGAAAAAATGGCGGGACAAAAACCAAAACCTGTTTTTAAACCTACAATAAAAATCACGCCTAAAAATAAAGACTAAAATGTTTGACAAATTATTAAAAATCTTGAATATTGGCTCATGATGCAATTTGCTTTTTTTGTCTTTGCAGCCATAACGGTTGCTGGAGCATTCTATCTGCTTTTCACTAAAAATGTACTTTATGCGGCATTTAGTTTACTTCTGACTCTTTTGGGGATTTCTGGGCTCTTTGTATTTGCAGGAGCAGATTTTTTGGCAGTTAGCCAGATAATGATTTATGTGGGCGGAATATTGATATTATTGATTTTTGGTATTATGCTCACCAATAACAAGAATTTTCAACGCACTAACTTACAACCAAATAAAATTGAAGTTGAGCATCACAATCGTTTTTGGGCTGTATTGGTAGCTGTGATTGTATTTTTGGTTTTTCTGAAAATAATTTTTAATGCTAACTTCCACATTATTGGCAAAAAAATCCATAATGGCAGCAGTATTCAGCAAATTGGAATCAATTTAATGACTGATTATATTTTTGCGTTCGAGGTAATTGGCATATTTCTATTGGCTGCTCTAATTGGTGCAGTGTATATTGCAAAAAAAGAAAAAGTATAAATTTGATGATAGCCATACAAAATTACCTCGTTATAAGTGCTTTATTATTTTCGATAGGTTTGGCGGTTACTGTTACGAAACGTAATGCAATCATGATTTTGATGGGCATCGAATTAATGCTCAATGCTGTTAATCTCAATATGGTTGCCTTCAGTCAATATGACCCAAATCGCTTACACGGACAAATGTTTGCACTGTTTATAATGGTTATAGCAGCAGCCGAAGTAACGGTAGCACTTGCAATTATTTTGAAAATATATGACTATTTCAAGAACCTTGATTTGGATGAGATAAATTCATTAAAAAAATAATAAAAGACTTGACAAAGGCATTTTTAAGTCGTACTTTTGCAATCTCA
>Ga0304730_1003749_pt1 | contig 10140 bp, 9 predicted proteins | sample M_130628_MF_Meta_FD_190474 | JGI IMG/M metagenome (GOLD analysis project Ga0304730, IMG submission 190474) | Freshwater microbial communities from Lake Montjoie, Canada to study carbon cycling - M_130628_MF_MetaG (v2) (version 2) | ecosystem: Environmental > Aquatic > Freshwater > Lake | place... | reverse complement strand
GCCTAGGTTCTTTGCGCGCTCTGGCGTGACGATGCCGACATTGACCAAACGTTGTTTCCAAATGCGGTTGTCTGTGAGCAAAGTTTCGTATTCGTCGACCAACTTGGGGAAGCGTTGCGTGAAGTCGTCGATGAAATCGAGTAATGAGCCTTGGCGGTTTTCGTTCAAACGCGCCATGGCTTTGGCATTGCGAATTTTGTTGGCCTTGTATTGCGGCATGGTGTCTGGCAGATCACGATAGACACCACCAGGGCGGAAATACGCAGCATGCATACGCGCACCAGAAACCGCTTCGTACATATCGAACAAGTCTTCACGCTCGCGGAAGCAATAAATCAAGATGTTCATCGCGCCACAGTCAAAGCCATGGCAACCGAGCCACAGCAAGTGGTTTAACAGACGGGTGATTTCGGCATACATCACGCGGATGTACTGCGCGCGGATAGGCACTTCAAGGCCCATCATTTTCTCAATGGCTAAGCAGTAGGCGTGTTCGTTGCACATCATCGACACATAGTCGAGACGATCCATGTAAGGCAACGATTGGATATAGGTTTTACTCTCAGCCAACTTTTCAGTCGCGCGATGCAACAAGCCGATGTGCGGGTCTGCGCGTTGCACGACCTCGCCGTCTAACTCAAGCACTAAGCGCAATACGCCGTGGGCGGCAGGGTGCTGAGGGCCTAAATTGAGGGTGTAGTTTTTGATATCGGCCATGATCAGTGGATGCCGCCATAGTTGTCTTCACGGATGATGCGCGGCGTAATTTCGCGCGGCTCGATCGTGACGGGTTGGTAGATCACACGTTTTTGTTCTGCGTCGTAACGCATTTCAACGTGACCCGATGTTGGGAAATCTTTGCGGAATGGATGGCCAATAAAACCGTAGTCGGTCAAGATACGGCGCAAATCCAAATGGCCCTCAAACACGATACCAAACAAATCAAAGGCTTCACGCTCAAACCAGTTGGCGGAATTCCAAATGTCATTGACAGATGCAATGACAGGCACGTCATCACTCACCACAAAACTGCGCACACGCAAGCGCCAGTTATGCGCAATCGACAACAAATGGCAGACGACTGCAAAGCGTGGTGCATCGGTGAATTTGGAATGCGCACCGTCTTTGTATTGCGAATAATCTAATCCACACAAATCGACCAGTTGCTCAAAGCCCAAACGCGCATCGTCGCGCAAAGTTTGCGCTACAGCGTGATAGCTGGCAGGCGATACGGTGAGCGTGAGTTCGCCCAAGGCAGAGTCCAACTGTTGGATTTTGTCGCCCAGCACCTCATGCAGTGCGGCCTCTAGGGTCTGAATGGAGTGGCTCATGGTGTTTTCCGTTCAGCGGGCAATGGTGTTTTCACGGCGGATCTTGCTTTGCAATTGCAAGATGCCGTAGAGCAATGCTTCTGCTGTGGGCGGACAACCGGGTACGTACACATCGACAGGTACTACGCGGTCACAACCACGCACCACGGAATAGCTGTAGTGGTAATAGCCCCCGCCATTGGCACAAGAGCCCATCGACAAGACCCAACGTGGCTCAGACATTTGGTCATACACCTTGCGCAAGGCAGGTGCCATCTTGTTGCACAAGGTGCCAGCCACGATCATCAAGTCAGACTGGCGCGGACTAGGGCGAAACAACATGCCAAAGCGGTCGATGTCGTAGCGTGCTGCACCAGCATGCATCATCTCCACCGCACAACAGGCCAAGCCAAACGTCATAGGCCACAAAGAGCCTGTTTTGGCCCAGTTCACCACCGAGTCATACGAGGTGGTGATAAAGCCTTCTTTGAAAACGCCTTCAATTGACATGCAACTTCCTTATTCCCAATCCAGCGCTCCCTTGATCCACATGTAGGCAAAGCCCAGCACGAGAATGGCAAGGAAGATCATCATGTCGATAAAACCAATGAAACCGATCTCTTTGAGCGCGACAGCCCAAGGAAATAAAAATGCAATTTCCAAATCGAACAAGATGAACAAAATGGCAATGAGGTAATAGCGCACGTCGAACTTCATGCGTGCGTCTTCGAAGGCTTCGAAGCCGCATTCGTAAGGGGAATTTTTGGCGGGGTCTGGGCGATTAGGACCCAAAATAAAACCAATAACTTGCGGTGCCACACCGATGGCTAAACCGACAAGAATAAATAAAAGAACGGGGAGGTATTGCTCTAAGCTCATCGCGATCTCGCGTTTGGACTAACTCTATCCATGGTGCCGTCGGCGAGACTCGAACTCGCACAGCTTTCGCCACTACCCCCTCAAGATAGCGTGTCTACCAATTTCACCACGACGGCCTTGGGATGCTTTTCATGAAGCGAAGAGGGATAACGCCACCTGAACAGCCTCAGAGTTTACCCTGAAAAGCATGCGACTCTCCTCTCAGAGGCCGCATTTACGCTTACTTACTACTTACTTAGTAGGGATTTGTGCGGCACCAGAGGCAGGTACTGCCGCAGGTGCGGGGACTGCACTTGCTGCATCACCAGAAACTGGCGCCACCACGGCGTTTTCAAGCACACTGCCACCAGTCGCTGGACGCAAATTACCAAAATAGGCCAAGCCTAAGGTACATACAAAAAATATGGTTGCCAAAACGCCGGTGGTACGCGACAAAAAGTTAGCGCCGCCGCTCGCACCGAACAAACTGCCAGAACTACCGCTTCCAAAAGCTGCGCCCATATCGGCGCCTTTGCCGTGTTGCACCAAGATCAAACCGATCATGGCTAAGGCAGACAACAGTTGTAGCAATTGAATAATATTTAAAACCAATTCCATGGGAACTCCGAAAAATAAATCTAAATCAACGCGCCGCAGCCGCGATGATGGTCAAAAAGTCTGCTGGCTTCAAAGCTGCACCACCAATCAAACCACCATCAATATCTGCTTGCGCCAGTAAATCTGATGCATTGGCAGCGTTCATGCTGCCACCATAAAGAATCTTCACCCGCTGTGCGTGCTCGCTAGCCGCTTGCAGCTGAGCACGCAACACCGCATGAACAGCTTGGGCCTCTTGCGGCGAAGCAGTCTTACCTGTACCAATCGCCCACACAGGCTCATAAGCCAAAACAATTTCGCTGATGCAGTGCCCATTGGTATGGATCACGGCTGCGAGTTGGCGTTTGACAACATGCTCTGTTTGCCCTGCTTCACGCTCAGCCAAGGTTTCACCCACACACACAATGGGGGTGATGCCTGACGACAAAGCGCTTTTCGCTTTCAATGCAACTTGCTCATCTGTCTCGCCGTGATATTGGCGACGCTCCGAATGGCCGACGATGGCGTAACGAACACCGAAATCTTTCAACATGGCAGCGGAGGTTTCACCGGTGTAAGCACCTTGCGCATGCACAGACACGTCTTGCACGCCAAGTGACACACCCGAGTTGAGCACGAGTTGCTGCACCTGCGCCACATAGATGGACGGCACACATACCGCCACATCCGCATGTTTGCCACCTAATGCAGACAGCAAGCCAACTTGAATGCCAGACAACAGGGACTGATTGGCAGCTAGGTTGCCATTCATTTTCCAGTTGCCGGCTATCAACTTGCGCATCACCTTGTCACTCAAATATTAATGTGAGTGGTCACCGTCTTTGTGGTCATGGTTATGGCCATCTTGGTCGCCGCCATGCCCATGGTCTTGTGCAGGAGGTGCTTCTGGACGCTCCATCAAAGCTTTCATAGATAACTTGACGCGGCCTTTTTCATCGGTCTCGAGCACTTTGACGCGCACGATTTGACCTTCTGCCAAGACATCTGTGACCTTACCAATACGCTCGTGGCTGATTTGGCTGATGTGCAACAAACCGTCTTTGCCTGGCAACAAGTTGACCAAGGCACCGAAGTCCAAGATCTTGGTGATCGGGCCCTCGTAGATCTTGCCGATTTCGACTTCAGCCGTGATCTCTTCGATGCGACGCTTGGCTTCTTGAGCCTTGGCGCCGTCCGTCGCAGCGATGGTGATGGTGCCGTCTTCTTCGATATTGATTTGCGTGCCGGTTTCTTCAGTCAACGCACGGATGGTGGCGCCGCCTTTGCCGATCACGTCACGGATCTTCTCGGGATTAATCTTCATGGTGAACAACTTAGGCGCGAAGTCAGACACTTCGGTCTTGGCTTCGCCCATAGCGGCTTGCATTTTTTCCAAGATATGCATGCGCGCTTCTTTGGCTTGGGCCAGAGCGACTTGCATGATTTCTTTGGTAATGCCTTGGATCTTGATATCCATTTGCAAAGCGGTAATACCGTTGGTGGTACCGGCTACTTTGAAGTCCATGTCACCCAAATGATCTTCGTCTCCCAAGATGTCAGTCAACACCGCGAAGCGGTTGGCTTCTTTGATCAAGCCCATGGCGATGCCAGCCACATGGGCTTTCATAGGAACGCCAGCGTCCATCATGGACAAACAGCCGCCACAGACAGACGCCATCGACGATGAGCCGTTGGATTCTGTAATTTCAGACACCACGCGCATGGTGTAAGGGAACTCTTCTTTAGTTGGCAACACAGCGGCTAAAGCGCGCTTGGCCAAACGGCCATGGCCGATTTCGCGGCGCTTGGTGCTCCCCATACGACCGACTTCGCCAGTGGCGAAGGGAGGCATGTTGTAGTGCAACATAAAACGGTCTTCGTACTCGCCTGCCAATGCGTCAATGCGTTGAGCATCGCGCTCGGTACCTAAGGTGGTGATCACCAAGGCTTGGGTTTCGCCACGTGTGAACAAAGCAGAACCGTGGGTACGTGGCAACACGCTGTTGCGAATTTCGATAGGACGCACAGTGCGTGTGTCGCGACCATCGATACGTGGCTCGCCCGCCAAAATTTGGCTACGCACGATGCGCGCTTCGATGTCGAACAACATGCTTTCGACTTTGACGGAATCAAATTCCACGCCATCAGCCTTTAATGCTGTCATGGTGTGGGCATAGGCTTCACGGCAAGCTTGTGTGCGCGCTTGCTTGTTACGAATTTGGTAAGCAGCTTTGAGTTTTTCGTCGGCATGGGCGCCGACCTTGGCGATCAAAGGCTCGTCTTTTTCAGCGGCTTTCCAGTCCCACACGGGTTTGCCAGCGTCACGCACGAGTTCGTGGATGGCGTTGATAGCGATATTGCCTTGCTCATGGCCAAAGACCACTGCGCCCAACATCACTTCTTCAGACAACTGGAGCGCTTCTGACTCGACCATCAACACAGCAGATTCGGTACCAGCGACCACTAGGTCCATCTGGCTGTCTTTGCGCTGAGTTTGGCCTGGATTCAACACATACTCGCCGTTGATGTAACCCACGCGGGCTGCACCAATCGGGCCGTTGAATGGAATGCCTGACACACCCAATGCGGCGGACACAGCAATCAATGCAGCGATGTCGGAATCAACTTCTGGGTTGAGCGACAAGGTGTGCACCACCACGTGGACTTCGTTGAAGAAGCCTTCTGGGAACAAGGGACGAATAGGACGGTCGATCAAACGGCTCGTCAGAGTTTCGTGCTCGCTGGGCTTGGCTTCGCGCTTGAAAAAGCTGCCAGGAATCTTGCCTGCGGCGTATGTTTTCTCGATGTAGTCGACGGTCAAGGGAAAGAAATCTTGACCAGGCTTGGCAGACTTCGAAGCAACGACAGTGGCGAGCACCACGGTGTCTTCGATGTTGACGATGACGGCGCCGCCCGATTGGCGGGCGATTTCGCCGGTTTCCATGGTGACCGAATGCTGGCCCCACTGAAAGGTTTTGGTAACTTTATTAAAAATAGACATGTGTCTTCCTTATGGTTTGGGAGGAACCCGGTGCAGCACACGATGCCATTCCAGAAAAGCGTTCTTTTTTGGAATGACACAGCTTCGATCTGCGCCTCGACTTCTTCCGAGAGTGAATGTCGCTAAGTGCAACAAGTGCAAAACGCCTGAGCTATGGGAATAACTCAGGCGTTTGTCATGGGCTTTGACGATTACTTACGCAGACCAAGTTTGGTGATCAGCGCAGAGTAACGGTCGAAGTCTTTGGACTTGAGGTAGTCAAGCAATTTGCGACGACGACTCACCATACGCAACAAGCCGCGGCGACCGTGGTGGTCTTTGGCGTGTGTCTTGAAGTGGGGGGTGAGTTCGTTGATACGGGCGGTCAAAAGTGCAACTTGCACTTCAGGACTACCTGTGTCTTTGGCGGCGCGCGCATTGTCTTTGACGACTTCAGCAATTTTTGCAGTCAGCATGGTTTTTTCCTTAAATATTTGACTTGCGTTGGGCCGTGGAAGTTGGCCCAACGTGCGCTTTACCCAAAAGCAAAGCCCACAGATTATAGCATTTTTGGGTAATTTCTGGCTTTAACCCCTCTGTCGCAGATCAAGTGTCGCTCAGAGTTACGGCCTTTGCATTTGGCACTGGCTAGTCATCTGCGCCTGTTCCGGGCTCAGCGTTTTGATGACCCGAAAGCCATAACTAGACCCTTCCACATCAAACGGCACCCCTGGTTCACCCTGGTGGTCCATGATTCCGACCACCAAAGGCTGCTGAAACTGGTGGTCTGAGGCACGCATAAAGCCCCTTTGGCCAAATTTTTGTATCTGAACCCGCTCCAATGCCATGGCAACGGGAATGGCTGATACGGACTGAGCGGCTTCTATCGCCTGCACCAAAGACTCCACCATGAGCTGCATGCGCATGTGCACGTAGTCGTCTGAGGGTTGGGGGAAACGCTCCCTGAAAGCAAGGTAAAAGTCTGCCGAGGCTTTGCCTGGCATATTGGGCAACCAATCGGCCACGGCCACCACGCGGCCTACGCCCGACATGCCAATGGCTGCAGGCGCACCCAAGGCGTTGCCGTAAAAGGTGTAGAACTTGCCCTCAAAACCCACATCACGCGCAGCTTTGATGAGCAAACTCAAATCGTTGCCCCAATTACCAGTGATGACCGCGTCTGCCCCACTCGCCTTGATCTTGGTGGCGTAGGGCAAAAAGTCTTTGACGCGCCCTACAGGGTGCAACTCTTCGCCCACCAAAGTAATGTCTGGACGTTGCAAGGCCAATTGGCGCTTGGCTTCGCGCAACACGGCTTGGCCAAAGCTGTAGTCTTGGCCGATCAAATACATGCGGTGGACTTGTTGGTCTTTTTGTAGCACTTGCATCAACGCAGCCATACGCATGTCTGAGTGGGCGTCAAAACGAAAGTGCCAAAAGCTGCAACGCTCGTTGGTCAAGGCGGGATCGACGGCTGAGTAATTCAAGAACAGAGCCCGCTTGTCTGGCTCACGCGCGTTGTGCTTGTTGAGTGCGTCGACCAATGCCAAAGCTACGGCTGAGCTATTGCCTTGCAATACAAAACCTGCCCCGTCGTCGATCGCGCTACGCAAAACACTTAAAGCTTCTTCGGTTTGGCTTTTGCTGTCGTAACGGGTGATAACGAGTTTGCGCGCGCCTTGTGGCAAACGCACACCACCGCGCTGGTTGACGCGCTCAACGGCCCACTGCAAATTTCGATAAACGGCTTCGCCGGTATTGCCGAAGGGGCCGCTTAGGCCTTCTATTAGCGCTAATTGGATAGGAGGCGGCTCAGCACTTTGTGCAATTCCAAAAATTAAAAAAGCACATGCAAATAGCAATTTGGTTTTGTTGAGTAGACGCATACATAAAAATGGAATTTCAAAAGGCGGAAAGAAATCTCACAGGAGCGTTTTCACCGTATTTAAAAAAATGAGGCTTGCAAAAAGACTTAGAACTTCACGTAACGCCTTGATAAGACAAATCTGCCAAAGGCCAACGTGGTTTGACATCAAAGCTGTAGTTTTTCTGCGCCAGCATGGGTTGCGTTTGCAATCGCATCGCCGCGGCCATGGCGATCATGGCGCCGTTGTCTGTGCACAAATGCAGCTCGGGGTAATGCACCCGCACACCGCGCTTGGCACAGGCCGCGTTGAGTTGGGCACGCAAATGGCGGTTGGCGCCGACGCCACCGGCAACCACCAAACGGTCTAGCCCCGTGTCTTGTAAAGCAGATAGCGACTTTTTCAAAAGCACTTCCACAATCGCTGCTTCTGTGGAAGCGGCTAGGTCTGCCTTGTGCTTGTCTAAGTCGTCACCGAGTTTTTTGGCTTGCGTCATCACCGCAGTTTTGAGTCCTGCAAATGAAAAATCTAAGTTGCCGCTGTGTAACAAAGGACGGGGTAATTGAAAGGCGGTCGGGTCACCCGCCTCCGCCAACTTAGACAAAGCAGGACCGCCCGGATAGCCAAGCCCCAAAAGCTTGGCAGATTTATCGAAAGCTTCGCCGGCGGCGTCATCGATCGTTTCACCCAACAAGATGTATTGCCCCACACCATCGACGCGCATCAACTGGGTGTGGCCGCCGGACACCAACAATGCCACAAAAGGAAATTCGGGCGGGTCAGTACTTAAAAAAGGCGACAACAAGTGACCCTCTAAGTGGTGCACGCCGATCACAGGTTTTTGTAAAGACGCACCAAGCGCACACGCCACCCCTGCGCCGACCAACAAGGCGCCAGCCAATCCCGGGCCGCGGGTGTACGCGACGACGTCAATATCTGACAAATTTTTGCGCGACTCAGCCATGACTTCGCGCGTCAAGGGAATCACACGGCGAATATGGTCGCGGCTAGCTAACTCAGGAACAACCCCGCCATACGCTTGGTGCATGGCGATTTGGCTGTAAAGCGCATGCGAAAGAAGTTGCGGGATCGCATGCGCCCCGCCCTCTACTAAAGCAACCCCAGTTTCGTCACAAGAAGATTCGATTCCGAGTATTAACAATTACGCAGCCGCTAATGTGGCGTTCAGCGTTGCACTGGGTCGCATCACTGCAGCCACTTTGGTGAGGTCAGGCATGTAGTAACCGCCGATATCCACCGGTTTGCCTTGAACGGCCTTGAGTTCATCCACAATTTTTTGTTCGTTGGCTGCCAAGGCTTTGGCCAAGGGTGTGAAGTGCGCTTGCAAATCTTTGTCATCAGATTGCGCAGCCAAACCTTGGGCCCAATACAGCGCCAAGTAAAACTGGCTGCCACGGTTGTCCAGCTCACCGGTTTTGGTGGACGGGTTCTTGTTGTTGTCCAACAATTTACCGGTGGCGGCATCCAAAGTCTTGGCCAAAATTTTGGCTTTGGGATTGTTGGTTTTGATTCCCAACTCTTCCACGCTTGCGGCCAATGCCAAGAACTCACCGAGTGAGTCCCAGCGCAAATGGTTTTCTTCTACCAACTGCGTGACGTGCTTAGGCGCTGAACCGCCGGCGCCAGTTTCGTACATGCCACCACCCGCCATCAAAGGCACGATCGAGAGCATCTTGGCGCTAGTGCCGAGTTCCATGATGGGGAATAAATCGGTCAGGTAGTCACGCAAGATATTGCCAGTCACCGAGATGGTGTCCATGCCACGCACCACGCGCTCCAAGGTGTAACGCATGGCGCGTACTTGCGACATATGCTGGATGTCTAGGCCAGTCGTGTCATGGTCTTTTAAATAGAGTTCGACTTTTTTGATCAACTCATTTTCATGCGGACGGTAGGGGTCTAACCAGAACACAGCAGGCATACCTGAATTGCGGGCACGGGTCACGGCTAATTTGACCCAGTCGCGAATCGATGCGTCTTTGACTTGGCACATGCGCCAGATGTCGCCTTCTTCCACGTTTTGCGACAAGAGTACTTCGCCTGTGGCGATGTCAACAATGCGCGCTTCGCCGGCTTCTGAGATCTCAAAGGTTTTGTCGTGTGAACCGTATTCTTCGGCTTGCTGCGCCATCAAACCAACATTGGGCACCGTGCCCATCGTGGTGGGATCAAAGTTGCCGTTGGTTTTGCAGAAGTTGATGACTTCTTGGTAAATACGCGCAAAGGTGCTTTCTGGAATCAAAGCCTTGGTATCTTTAGGCTTGCCATCCGCACCCCACATCTTGCCGCCGATGCGGATCATGGCTGGCATTGACGCGTCAACGATCACGTCGTTGGGTGCATGCAAATTAGAGATGCCTTTGGCTGAGTCAACCATCGCCAATTCAGGGCGATGTTCGTGACAAGCGTGCAGGTCGCGGATGACTTCGTCATGCTGATCCGCTGGCAAGGTGTCCAACTTTTCGTAAAGATTCACCAAGCCGTTATTCACGTTGACGCCAAGTTTGTC
>Ga0304730_1003746_pt1 | contig 10143 bp, 18 predicted proteins | sample M_130628_MF_Meta_FD_190474 | JGI IMG/M metagenome (GOLD analysis project Ga0304730, IMG submission 190474) | Freshwater microbial communities from Lake Montjoie, Canada to study carbon cycling - M_130628_MF_MetaG (v2) (version 2) | ecosystem: Environmental > Aquatic > Freshwater > Lake | place... | reverse complement strand
AATGAGTGTAACAAAAATAAAAAGCAATTTGATGGATAGCAGAGATGCATTCAAGCCATTTAATTATCCGTGGGCGTATGATGCTTGGTTGAAGCACGAACAGAGTCATTGGTTACACACAGAAGTTCCAATGGCTGAAGATGTAAAAGATTGGAAGAAAAAGTTAACAGTAGAAGAGAAACATTTTCTCACAAACATTTTTCGTTTCTTCACACAAGGTGACATTGACGTTGCTGGTGGTTATGTAAAAAACTATCTACCATACTTCAAGCAACCAGAAGTACGTATGATGTTGCTTGGCTTTGCCGCTAGAGAAGCATTGCACGTGGCTGCCTATAGTCATCTGATTGAAACGTTAGGTCTGCCAGATACAACATATAACGAATTCTTAGCATATCAAGAAATGAAAGACAAGCACGATTACGTGTTGGACCTTTCAAATGCAAATGGGGATTTACAATCAACTGCAACCCACATCGCCGTGTTCAGTGCTTTCACTGAAGGGATGCAGTTGTTCTCTTCATTCATCATGCTATTAAACTTTCCACGCATGGGTAAGATGAAAGGTATGGGTCAAATTGTTACTTGGTCTATCGTAGACGAAACACAGCACTGTGAATCCATGATTAAACTATTCAGATCATTTATTCAAGAGAATCACGAAATTTGGAATGATGAACTAAAATCACGCATATATACTATTGCAGAACGAATGGTCGAACTTGAAGACAAGTTTATTGATTTAGCATTCGGCATCAATGAGATGGAAGGTCTTACTTCAGAAGAAGTTAAGAAGTACATTCGATATATTGCAGACAGGCGCCTTATCAGTCTTGGACTGAAAGGCATTTTTAAAGTTAAAAGAAATCCATTACCTTGGGTTGAAGAAATGATTAATGCACCAACGCATACTAATTTCTTTGAGAACAGAGCAACCGATTATGCAAAGGGTGCCACAAAAGGTGATTGGGCAGACGTATGGGGTAAAGCGGCATGAACTATTTAAAATACACATTTTGGCTCACAATGATGGCTGTGGGATTCGCATTTTCTGCATGGAATAATGCACACGCACAAACAGGAAAACAAAAACCAGGAGTAACATATGACGCTAATATTACTAGGGTTATTGATGGCGATACTGTTGCGTTTGAAGCGGCTTGGTTACCAGATCCACTCAAAAAAGAATTAAGCATTCGTGTCTTTGGTGTTGACACACCAGAAAAAGGATTCAGAGCGCAATGTCCAAAAGAAGATGTGATGGGACAAAAGGCTACAGAATTTACAAAGAAAGCAGTTGTTTCCGCACAGAAACGTCAAGTCATTTTAATGGACTGGGACAAGTATGGTGGTCGTGTTCTTGGTGACGTTATCTTAGACGGAAAGAGTTTACGTCAAGCATTGATTGCAAACGGTCTAGCCCGTGAATACTACGGCGAAGCCAAAACATCATGGTGTAACTAAATGAAAAAATTATTAACTATATTTTTGTTGATGGTGTCTTCTTCAGCATTTGCACAACATCATCATGGTCATCATCACGGCCATGGGCTTAGACCATACAGTTGGATCGGACCTACAATCATAGGCGGTGTTATTGGATATGAAATTGCACGACAACAACCTATAATTGTTCAGCAACAACCCGTATTTGTTCAACAGCAACCTGTTATAATTCAACAGTCACCGCAAGTGTGTACTGATTGGAAAGAAATTCAATATCCCGATGGAAGAATCTATCGTGAAAGAACATGTAGTCAATAAAAAATGAGTTTTTTAGTTGCAAACATACCAAGAGTTAGATGTTATATAAGAAAAGAATTTCTTTATAATTTTGAAAAAGGTTTTGGTGAATACGTACCTTGTATTTGGGTATCAATCAAATCAATGAGCCGCAGGGCATTCTTCATTGAATCGTATTTGCCTGAGTATGGAGCATTGTACGATAAACTTCCATTAGAAGCGTTCGTGAGTAGAAATCATAATTTAGATAGAGATAAATTTTTGCCTCTAGACCATTTACAGATATGGGATTGTTTGTCGTATGATCTCGCTGTAATACAAAAATCATTTCTATTAAATCTAAGTGGCAAATTTTATGCTAAAGACAAACAATGGTATCAAGGTAACTACTTGTTTACTGTTGACAATTGTGCGTCAGATGAATATCTAGATATGGGTGATAGCGAAAATCCAGAAGACCATAAATCATATAATTTCTTAGAACTCGACAACGGACAGTATGCGGCACAGCCAAACAACCGTTGCATATTTCTTGACGCCGCAAGCAATCCAAAAGAGATTCTATTTCCAGACTTTAAAGTCTGCACAAAAAAATACATTGTAGAGCAAAATCCAAAATGGGCGATTGGTGATGCTGATACAGTAATGTACGAATAAGGAGAAAAAAATGACAACATATAACGTATTCTGCGATGCATGTGCGGCTGAGTATTCAGTAACACCATTAGCAGGATCAGACACACCCCCAACAAATTGCGCTTATTGTGGTTCGGAAATAGCCGAAGAAACAATATTGGAGAAAAATCAAGAGTGGCCAGAAGAAGATTGGGAAAAATTAATAGAAGACGATGAATGGTCATCGGAAGACGATAGATGATTATAGCAGGAGTAGATTATTCTCTAACATGTCCTGCAATGTGTGTATTTGATGATGAGAATGGTGAGTTTAGTTTTGAAAAGTGTAATTTTTATTTTCTGACACAATCTAGAAAATACGATGTGCAATTCAAAAACATAAGAGGTAAGTTTTTCGATCACGAAGGAATGACTGATGTATTGCGATACGATGGTATATCAAATTTCTTCATTGACAGATTGTTAGAGACAGATAAAGACTGCCATGTATTCTTAGAAGGATATTCTATGGGATCAAAGGGCAGAGTCTTTAACATTGCAGAGAACGCTGGCATTCTAAAATACAGACTATGGTTGTTTGCCGTAGAGTGTACAGAAATACCACCAACAGTACTTAAGAAATATGCTACTGGTAAAGGTAATGCAAATAAAGAACGAATGCAAGAAGTCTTTGAAGAATTCAATGACATTCGTTTAAAAGAAGAACTACATATGACTGAGAAGCAATGGAATCCTTCTTCCGACTTGATTGATGCCTATTGGCTATGCAAATATGGATTTGACAAGTTGACATCCGAAACAAAGTAGAGTATACTCTATAATAATGTAGAAAGCGATAATTATGGAAGAAGAAAGAATTAGTTCATTGTTTGGTCTAGATGATGACAAAAAACCTAGACAACCAAAAATACTTGGACAATTACACACCCTATATTTGTGTGGCGAATTAACTGCGCCTAATGAATACGTAGACTGGTTTGAAGTTATTAGAAACGCAAATGAAACTGACATAATTAAAATCCACATCAATTCTCCTGGTGGTAATTTATTTACTGCTGTGCAGTTGATGCGTGTTATGGCAGAGTCCGAAGCAAACATTATTGCATCTGTAGAGGGTGCATGTATGTCAGCCGCAACAATGATATTCTTAGCCGCAGATGGTTTTGAAATATCAGAAAACTCCATGTTCATGTTTCACAATTACTCTGGCGGCACTATTGGCAAGGGTGGTGAGATGTACGATAACATCATGTATGAACGAAAGTGGTCGGATAAATTCATGCGAAGTGTCTATTCAGGATTCTTAACAGACGATGAAATCAAATCCATGTTAGAGAATAAAGATATCTGGATGGATCCAGAAGAAGTATTCAAACGTTTGAACAAACGTGGTGCAGAGAATGTGAAGGCATCTGCGCCCAAAAAGCCTAGAGCCAAACCTGTGCCCAAGAAAGCACCTGTTAAAAAAGTGAGGAAAACAAATGAGTGATGGTGTATTCTTAGTATCGTCAGCTATTCATGCAAAACATGGTATATATGATACTCAAACAAGACTTGAACAAACTATTGAAACTTGTAAGTCTATTAGAAACAAATGTGATGCAGAAATCGTTGTACTAGATGGTGGCTATCAAGATATCACAAAAACAGAACGTGATATACTATCGCAATACATTGATAAATTTTATAGTTTTGCTGACGCAGAGAATGTTCAACAACTTCAACAAGTGCCAAATCACGATATCGTAAAGAATATGATTGAGATTATCATATTTGGTTCGTTCTTTGATAAGGCAGTTGAAGATGGATGGCGTGAGAAGTATAAGCGTATCTTTAAAATGAGTGGTCGATATACATTGAATGATGACTTCAATTACGACAAACACTTGCAAGCTAAAGACAAAGTTGTCATTCGTGGTCCATTCACAAGTCAATTCAAATCAGAAATCACAGGCGGTGTTTCATTGCAGTACATGAGTCGCTTATGGAGTTTTGATGGATTCTTACTTCCATATGTTAGAGACATTTATACTGACATGTTTAATCACATGACAGATAGATTGAACGCAAAGGGATACATTGACATTGAACATTTGTTATTTCATCATCTTGATCCTATATTGATTGAGAACATTGGTAAACTTGGTGTAGAAGGAAACATTGCACCGAACGGAGCGAGGGTTTCAGATTGAACTATAAGATTTTTCAGATTTGTTTTGAAGACAGACAGATTCCTTTAGTTGACCCTCTGCTAACACCATTTGATAATACGTCAAATGAGAAGCCTGAGTTGCGTGAATTTCATTCATTCATTCGTATCATTGACGAAGGCTTTGCAGATGACTTAGATGCTTGGGGTGTCTTTGGTCCTCGCTGGCAAAGCAAGATGCGTTATGAAGCTAACGCAATTAAAGACGCTATTGATAACAATGATGGATATGATGTTTACATTTTCAATCATGCTAGAGTACAGAATGCACTAACTGCGAACGTGTGGGAACAAGGAGATTATTTTCATCCAGGAATTAAACAAGTTGTTCGTTCCGCATTTATTGCTGGTGACTATGACACCAATGCACTCGACAATGTAATGACAGACTCAACTTGCTATTGCAGTTACTTTGTTGCAACAAAAGCATTTTGGTTAGAGTACATTGCATTCGTAAAAGATATCAAAGAAAAACTTGAAACATTGACTGGAAAAGACGCAGAAATTTATCATGGTAGTGCAAACTATAGCAGAGACCCAAATCTGAATATGTTTCCATTTATTGTCGAACGATTGTTTTCTACGTTTCTGCAACTGAAAGAATATAAAGTCTACAGTCAACCATATGACTATGATGTTTATAAAAGCCAGATCAATGACTTCAGCAAAGTATTAGAATCATTGTATGGTATTAAACGCATGGTTGTCGAACGACAGTCACCAGAATTGTTTGAACATTGGAACTTGTTACGATTGTATTTCGCAAAGACACATCCCGATTTATTTAACTTGGATTGAGATTATGATTATTGATTTGTTTCGACCTACTATAGAATGGATAAAAGATGACTTTAAGTCTAACAGAATTCGCTTTGCTGTTGAGTTGCTTGCTTGGGCTATTAGCATTGGTTGTAGCATTACTATGGCACTCACAGTCCCCACCCCTCCGCTTCTTGCTCTTTATCCTGTCTGGATCACTGGCTGTGCTTTGTATGCTTGGGCTAGTTGGACTAGGAAATCTTTTGGCATGTTGGCTAACTATATTCTGCTGACAACTATTGACTCTATAGGATTGATAAGGATGTTAACATGAGATTTTGGCTGATTTGGGCAAGAGCAACTAATCATTTGATTGGCAAAACTGATGAAGATAAGCCAGATGTACCGATTCTTACCATGAGAGAGGCACGGGTTGCATTGACTTTGAGAACTTTTTGGACTATAATACATGTTGCAACGTGCTTATTCATCATTGCAAATACGATTCATCATTGGTAGTAAAGGAACAATATTATGGCAAACAAAACTTGGACAATCAATTTGGAAGAAGACCCAGAAACTGGTGATTTGATTCTTCCCCTAAATGATGATATACTAGAGCAAACTGGTTGGAAGACTGGTGACAGTATTGATTGGATTGACAACAAAGATGGAAGCTGGACTATGAAAAAAATTGAAACACAATGGGTTCTTGTTGAAACGGTGTCTACATTCCGTGAACGCTACATGGTAGAAGTGCCTGTTGGTGTTGACAGATATGGTAAAGATAAAGCTGATTGGGCCCTTGATACAGTTACACTAGAAGAAGCCAAAGAATTTTCGCAAGAACACTTGGGTGAAACTATCATATCACATCGTGTCGTTACAAAAGAAGAAGCACTTGCAATGTGTGATAAAGAAAATGAATATGCAAAAGTGTGGAATGATGAAATGAAGATCAAGGCATTCTTCACAACAATGGCAGAACATATCAGAGAGAATGACTACAACCATGACGCTACCTGATGAAAGATATCGTGCGTTGCGTTGTGGAGAACAATTGCTTTTAGATTTGTTGAATCCTAATGTAACGCCTAGAGTCCCTAAATACATTCGTCAACGTGCTTTGAGTGTTCTACGACACTATCCAAGTTCATATCACTTTGAAAAGATTGTGGAGAATTTGCCTGAAGATTTTGCCGTCAATAGTTTATTCGTGAAGGTGACGAATGAAAGCGAAAACTGAAAATGAAGTTGTACACTTCTTGAAAGAGTTATTGCATCCAGAAGGTTTTGGTTGGTCAGTAACAGATGAGGTTCGTAAAGAATCGAAGCGGCTTTTAATTATGATAGAAAGTGAAAGTATTAATGAGCAAGATTCAACAATTCGGCAGACCATACGAAACGTTTGACCCTAGCAATAAAAAACATCGAAAGATTTTTCACGATGTAATGCGATATAGAACTTGGGGTAGGTCTGCAATTTGTTTTTGGGCAGAAGATGATTCTTCAGGTTCGAATAGTTTGATGGATCAATGCATTAAAGCAATGGGAAGATACTATATAGAAAAAGAATTCGGCGAATTGATTGATGATGATCCGTTTAATTCTGGAAAAGAAACTCGCAGTCGGCCTAATCCACATCCATATATTTACACCAGGAAATCGACAATAACATGAAAATCTACATCGGACCTTATAAGAATTGGGTTGGACCATATCAGATTGCCGAAGCACTTTGCTTTTGGGCAAAGCCTGTCGAGGATGAATATGGATACAAACGTAAGCCTGATTGGGTGCATAACTTTGGCACTTGGCTTTCTCATGGAACTACAAAAGAAGAAATTGTAGAATCAAAGAATGCTCCAGAAACTTGGCTATTGAAACTATGTCAATGGATTGAGTCTAAGCGTAGTCGTAAGTCATATATTAAGATTGACAAGTACGATACATGGTCAATGGATCACACACTTGCAATGATTGTTTTGCCTATGCTGAAACAATTGAAAGAAACAAAGCATGGTTCACCTCATGTCGATGATGAAGATGTGCCAGAAGAACTGAAGTCAACTTCAGCGCCAGCAAAAGAGAATGAATACGATACTGACGAAAATCATTTCAAGCGTTGGGACTGGGCATTAGGTGAAATGATTTTTGCGTTTACTTGCAAGAATGATGATTCTTGGGAAGAAGCGTTTCGTTCTGGTGAACACGAATTGATTTGGAAGCCTGTTGATAAAGATGGCAATGAAGTTCCTAAGAAAGACGCTAAGTTATTTCGAATGGAACATGGTCCTAATGACACATACAAGTGTGACTATGAAGGCATGAAAGTTGTTGAAACACGAATTCAGAATGGATTCCGTTTGTTCGGTAAGTACTATCAAGCACTTTGGGATTAAACTATGCTAAATACTCCTATGATAATCATAGGAGATATCGATGGACTTTTTTACAGAAGATGCAGTAAAACAGCTAATTCCAAAAGTTAAAAACTTTGATGAATGGTATAACAATCTATTAAATACATTGCCAGAATATGACATAGATACTTCAGCTAGAGTTGCGGCATTTATGGCACAATGTGGACATGAATCTGGTGGGTTTACTGTTATGCAAGAGAATTTGAATTATTCTGCAAAAGGTTTAGTTGGTACTTTTAAGAAATATTTTCCTACTGAAGCCCAAGCAAAACTTTACGAACGTAGACCAGAAATGATTGCGAATCGTGTTTATGCTAATCGTATGGGCAATGGTGATGAAGCGTCTGGAGAAGGTTGGTACTTCCGTGGTAGAGGTATTGTGCAAATTACAGGAAAGAACAACTACACTAAGTGTTCACAATCATTGTTTGAAAGCAATGTGCTAGTTGAGAATCCTGATTTGTTGCTTGAGACAGAGTATGCTATTCATTCTGCTTGTTGGTTCTGGTCAGCGGCTAGACTAAACGAACTAGCAGATATTGGAGATATGAAGACTATGACAAAACGAATCAATGGTGGATACATTGGCTTAGAAGACAGAATCAACCATTACAATCATGCGATTGAAATTTTAACTTAAAAAGGCGATAATCATGTTCAAGAAAATTAAAGAGTTTTTCACAGGTAACAAACCAGCAGTAGAAGCAACTCAAGAAGCTGTTCTTACTCCAGCTGATGTTGCAATCAAAAACATCAAAGAGACTACAGAGTCGGTAACTGCTAAAATTGAAGTTACATCAGCTACAACACCAGTAGCAGAAGCAACACCAGCGCCAGCAAAAGAACAAGCGTGGACTAAGAATCCTCCTGCGGCTATTGCTAAACCTAATAGACAAAAGCAACAACCTGTTAAAGCGGTTACTGCACCTAAGAAAAGAAAGCCAGCACCAAAATAATGTGCTTAATTCCAGTATCTATTATGGTATAAACTTTCCCAATATTTTTTGTTATTGCGATTAACAAAATTTTTAATAAGATATTTGCCCATACCTAAGTAGCCCATCTTTTTAAATCTACGGCTATCTTGTCCAAAGTGGTGTCGAATAATCTTAAACTTTCTAGGACTATATTTTTTAGACAAGAAGTAGTCTTCAGATGTTAATAGGTTTTCAGGAAACCCACCATACTCTTCAAACTTATCTTTGCGTGTCAACATGAATGCACCAACTGCAAATGGTGAAAAGAATTTTAATGTGTGATTAATTACGTTGAATGCAGTAAAGCCAATCTTTGCACGTATATCTTTATCATAACATTTGATGTTTAGTCCAACAAGATGTAGTTTTTTTAATTCCATCTTGTTAACAGAATCTTGAATAACTGTATCTTTAAAGAATCGAACATCGGCATCGATGAACAGAATGTAAGGAGTAGTGACTAGTCTTGCACCGTTGTTCTTAGCAATAGACACTGGACCACCATCAATGATTTCAACATTCAGTCCAACACTGTTATCCTTAATAACTTGTCTAGTGGCATCGGTGGAACAGTCAGCAATGATTACTCTGGTGTCACCTATGTTTTGTGAACGTAGTGAATCTAGTAGATGATGAATATAATTTTCTTCATTCTTACAAGGCACAACAATAGTAATTTTATCACAGAGTTTCATCATTGTCTTTCTCCTTAGTCCAAGTTATAATTTCCCAACGGCCATCGTGATGTTCTACAAGTGCTGTACAACTTTCAACCCAATCGCCATCATTCATATACATAACACCATTGATTTCTTTAATCTCTGCGTGGTGTATGTGTCCGCATATAACTCCATCAAAACCTCGCTTCTTACAGTAATTGGCCAAGTTTTCTTCAAACTTGAACATAAAGTCTACTGCCTTTTTAACTCTGTGTTTAAGAAACTTGCTAATGCTAAAGTACCCAAAACCCATGCGATGACGTAGCCAATTATACCTACTATTGACAGAAAGGATGAAGTCATATGCTTTATCTCCTAAGAAAGCTAACCACGGTGCCAGTTTAGTAATGCCGTCAAACAAGTCTCCATGCGTGACTAGATAGTGCTTGCCGTCAGCACCTATGTGTTCTATTTGATTGTGAATTTCGACAAGACCAAAACTAAAACCATATGGTATCATGGGTCTAAGAAACTCATCGTGATTGCCGGCTATATAAACAACTCTAGTGCCACGTTTTGCATGTCCTAATACTCTACGTACTACATTGGTATGGCTTTGTTTCCATCGCCACTTGTTTTGTTGTATGCGCCATGCATCAATAATATCACCCACTAGATATAGTGTGTCACAACTGTTATGCTTTAAAAAGTTATTTAACTTATCTGCTTGACTATCT
>Ga0304730_1003740_pt1 | contig 10154 bp, 9 predicted proteins | sample M_130628_MF_Meta_FD_190474 | JGI IMG/M metagenome (GOLD analysis project Ga0304730, IMG submission 190474) | Freshwater microbial communities from Lake Montjoie, Canada to study carbon cycling - M_130628_MF_MetaG (v2) (version 2) | ecosystem: Environmental > Aquatic > Freshwater > Lake | place... | reverse complement strand
CATTTGCAATTGTGGTCGTACCTAAAAGACGTGAGTTTAATATTTCAGAACGGTATGAGGCAGACCATCTTTTATCGCCAACACCGGCACCTGCTAAATGAAATATTGCATCCACACCCTCTAAAGCCTCAAGATCAATTTCGCCTTTAATTGGATTCCAACTAACTTCATCAGCTGCTCTTACTGGCCTTCTTACAATTTTTTGAACCGCATACCCATCATTTTTTAATTGGGCAACTAATGCACTTCCAATTAAGCCAGATGCACCAGTAACGGCGATTTTCTTAATACGTGGCAAATTACAGACCTAAATCAGATTCAAATCGTCCTTCTTCAAGTCTTTCCTTCAATGTAACTAAAAAGCGGGCAGCATCTGCGCCATCTACAACTCGATGGTCGTATGAAAGTGCAAGGTAAACCATGGAACGAATTGCAATAGTTTCCCCGCCATCTGCTCCTTTAACAACCATTGGACGCTTAACTACCGCCCCTAAACCAAGAATTGCTACCTGTGGTTGATTAATAATTGGAGTATCAAATAACGCACCACGAGAACCGGTATTTGTAATGGTAAATGTGCCACCACCTAATTCATCTGGTGTGATTTTATTATCTCTAGTTCTAGCAGCTACCTCTGAAATTTTTCTAGCAATTCCGCCCATATTTAAATCACCAGCATCTTTAACGACAGGAACTAATAAACCGCGATCAGTATCAACTGCAACTGCCAAGTGTTCGGCGTTGTGATAAGTAATTTGATCACCTTCAACTGATGAGTTTAATACTGGGTGTTGCTTTAGTGCTTCACAAACTGCAATTGCAAAAAATGGTAGGAAGGTTAATTTAACTCCCTCACGTGCTTCAAAGGATGGTTTGGCAGCATTACGTAGGCGATCAATCTTTGTTACATCAACTTCAACCACAGTTGTAAGTTGGGCTGAAATTTTTAGTGATTCAACCATTCGATCGGCAATAACTTTGCGCAATCTAGTCATTGTTACCGTTGTGCCACGAAGTGGGGATGCCGCAATAGGGCCACGTGGGGTAGCAGGTGTTGCTGCGATAGCTGCTGCGGTTGGAGTTGAGGAAGCGCGAGGAGATGCGGCCAAAATATCCTCTTTGCGAATTCTTCCGCCAATTCCAGTTCCTTTAATTGTTGAAAGATTTACACCAGCTTCTTGCGCTAACTTTCTAACGATAGGTGTTACATAAGAATCATCTGATCTGACTGCGCTAACCGGTGCGGCAGCAACTGGTGTTGGTGCTTGAACAATTGGGGCAGCAACAACTGGTACTTGCGCTACTGGCTTCTGAGCAACTGGTGGTGCAACAGGTGCAGGTTTTGCAGCAGGAGCAGGAGTTGATCCCGATACGCCAATTGATGCAAGGCGAGCGCCAACTGCAACTGTGGAATCAACTGGTACATCAATACTTAAAACTGTTCCAGAAACTGGGGATGGAATCTCAGTATCAACTTTGTCGGTAGAAACTTCCAACAGTGCTTCATCAGCATTTACTGCATCGCCAACTTTTTTAAGCCATCGGGTAACTGTTCCCTCAGTAACAGATTCACCAAGTGCTGGCATTGAAACAATAGTTGCGCCAGAGGTTGCAGCAGCTGCCGGTGCTTGCACGATTGGTGCAGCAGGAGCTGGAGTTTGAATAACAGGCGCTTGAACAACTGGGGCGGGAGTTGAAACTGGTGGTGGAGTTTGAGCAGCAGATTTTGGTGCAGATCCAGATTCGGCAATAATTGCAAGCTCTGCGCCAACTGCAACAGTTGAATCAACTGGCACAACAATTTTTTGTAATACACCAGCAACTGGAGATGGAATTTCAGTGTCAACTTTGTCAGTTGAAACCTCTAGTAATGGCTCATCAATTGCAATCTGATCGCCCTCTTTTTTAAGCCAACGAGTAACAGTTCCTTCAGTTACAGATTCACCAAGTGCGGGCATGGTTACTGAAAATGTCATTTAATTTTTTCTCCTAACCATGGGCGTGAAGTGGCTTACCGGCCAGGGCTAAGTGTGCCTCACCCATTGCCTCAGACAAGGTTGGATGGGCATGAATGTGTTGGGCAACATCGGCGGCATCTGCCTGCCAGTTAAATATTAATTGCGCCTCAGCCAAAAGTTCGCCAACACGGGAGCCAACCATATGGATTCCAAGGATTGGTCCATTTTTTGCAGCTACTAATTTGATAGAGCCTGCGGTCTTTAAAATATTAGCCTTACCGTTTCCGGCTAAATCATAATTTAACTCAACTGCATCATGGCCGGCAGCTTTTGCGGCTGCAGTAGTTAGACCAACGGAGGCAACCTCAGGCTCTGAGTAGGTAACTCGTGGCACGCCATCGTAATTAATCGCCCTTGGATTTAAGCCAGCAATCTCTTCTGCCACCAAAATCCCTTCAGCAAAACCAACATGGGCAAGTTGCAGTGTTGGAATTAAATCACCAACCGCCCAAACGCCAGGCACATTTGTTCGACACTTATCATCTACTAATACATATCCACGATCCATTTTAATTCCAGCCTCTTCATAACCTAAGCCGGCAGATACCGGGCCGCGGCCAACTGCTACTAACAAAATCTCAGCGGTGAACTCTTTGCCATCCTCTAGCGTTACCTTTACATCTTTCTTACCGCGCTCTGCTGATTTAAATTTAACGCCAAGTTCAAAATTAATGCCACGTTTTCTAAATGCTCGCTCTAACTGCTTGCTAGATGACTCATCCTCAAGAGCTACTAGATGCGGCAAGCCTTCAACAATTGTTACCTCAGATCCAAATGATTTCCAAACGGATGCAAACTCGCAACCAATTACCCCGCCACCTAAGACAATTACCGATTTTGGAACATAATCAAGTTTGATTGCTTGCTCGCTAGTAATAATTTGCTTGCCATCAATTTCAAGGCCAGGCAAAGTCTTAGGGTAAGAACCAGTTGCCAGAATAACATTTTTTCCGGTGTATTTAGTGCCATTTGCTTCAACAGTATTACTTGAAATTAATTTGCCAGTCCCTTGAACATAGGTAACATTTCTTGATTTAACTAAACCTTCAAGACCTTTATGAAGTTTTGAAACTACGCCATCTTTATAGGTATTAACCGCTGCCATATCCATAGCGTGAAAGTCTGCCTTGACGCCAAACTCACCAGCGTGACGGGTGCTATCTGCAATCTCACCTGCGTGAAGAAGGGCTTTGGTTGGGATACAACCTTTGTGTAGACAGGTTCCACCAAGTTTTTCTTTTTCGATTAATACGACTTTTTGACCTAACTGAGATGCACGCAGTGCTGCTGCGTAACCACCGCTGCCACCACCGAGAATTACTAGATCAAAATCGGCCATGAGGTAATCTTGCCACGAAATTTGTACCCAGATGACCTAGTGATTTATACGCCTTAAGAGGCTGATGAAGCCAACTCAGCTAATTGCACCAGTGAGCGCAGGGCAATTCCGGTGCCACCAACTGGTGTGTAGCCATGTGCGTTTTTCTCATTAAAGGCAGGGCCAGCAATATCTAAGTGCAGCCATGGAGTTTGTGGATCAATAAACTCTTTTAAGAATAAACCAGCAACTAACATGCCACCCATTCGATCACCAATATTTGCCAGATCTGCAATTGGTGAATCAAGTGATGCTCGAAGTTCAATTGGTAATGGCATTGGCCAAAATGCTTCACCAGCAGAATTTGCTGCAGTTAAAAATTGGCCGCTAAAGTTCTCATCATTTGTCATTACCGCAGAGGTTCTACTTCCTAATGCCACAACTTGGGCGCCAGTAAGTGTTGCTACATCCACAATTCCATCTAAGCCGCCAGTTTTTTTACCAACCTCAGCAGCTTTTATTAACGCATCGGCTAAAACTAATCTGCCTTCCGCATCTGGATTTAATACCTCAACAGTTTTACCACCATAAATCGTAATCACATCACTTGGTCTTGTCGCGGTATCACTGACCATGTTTTCAGCCAGAGGCGCCCAACCATCAACAGCGATTGGAAGTTTCAGTTGTGCAATTGCAAAGACTGATGCAATCACAGCAGCAGCTCCGGACATATCTGATTTCATTGCCTCCATACCAGCAGCTGGCTTCAACGCTAATCCGCCAGTATCAAATGTGATTCCTTTACCAACGTAAGCAAATCTTTTCTTAGCCTTACTTGGATTGTAAGAAACATGTAAAAGTCTTGGGGGATTTGCAGAGCCCTGGCCAACCCCAATGATTCCGCCGTATCCACCTTTTCGAAGGGCCGCATCATTCATAATCTCGACCTTAACCCCGTACTTTGCGGCATGCTTTTTCATAATGTTGCAAAATGAATCAGGGGTTAAATGACTAGGTGGTGTATTAATTAAATCTCGCACTAAAAATGTTTGCTCAGCAATAATCTCAGCCCGCTTTGCAGCCGCCTTTGCTTGGGCGGTTTCGGCAAACTTTGAAATTACAATAATTAATGAAGCTGGCCCCTTTTGATCCTTCTTGCTATTGCCTAAAAATTGAGTAAATGAGTATGAAGCAAGTGCGCCGCCTTCAGCGATTGCGGCAAGTTCAACAACTGATTTATGGGGAAGAGCAAATGTGATTGATTTATTGCCGGCTAACTCCCTAGCGGCAGATCCAGCTGCTCGGCGAAGTACCTCGTGATCATAATTTGATTGCACATTTCCAAGCCCAGTAAAAACAATTAACTTACTGTTTTTGCCAGGTAATTTAATTACTTCATCAGCCTTACCAGTTGCACCTATGGCATTTAAGGTTGATAACAGCGAGTTGCTATCTACCTGAGCAGATCCAGATTCAATTTGAAGTCTCTTATTTGCACTAGCCAACCCAACCACCAAAACTTCACCATCAACTTTGGTAGTTAATTTAACCTTGACCATTTCGCTCCCGTTTTATAAGAATAAAACTCATATTTGAGTTACTGGCTAAGCCTAAGGGATACTTTTAAAAGTTGATAATCCTCATCAATTATCACCTGCCAGCAACTTCGATCAGGGGAGTGTAGGTTTGGGCCATGAATAACTCACCACTTGCTGCTAAGCATCTAGCGCGAAATGCAAAGATGGCAGATTTTGGTGGCTGGCTAATGCCAATTGAGTATCCAGATACTGGTGTGATTGCAGAGTATTCAGCAGTACGGCAGCGAGTTGGAATCTTTGATGTTTCTCACCTGGGCAAGATCTCATTAAAAGGTGAAGGCGCTCTTAATTTCCTAAATCAAATGGTTACCAATGATCTAAATCGAATTACTGCCAGTCAAGCTCAATACACATTACTTTGCAATGAGGATGGCGGTGTAGTTGATGATCTGATTGTCTATCGAAACTCTGATACTGACCTATTTTTAGTTCCCAATGCATCAAACACCACATCAGTATTTGAAATTCTAAAAGCAAACGCCCCAGCATCGGTTGAGCTAAAGAATCTTCATAATGAGTTTGGCGTAATTGCGGTGCAGGGCCCAGATTCAGTGGCAGCTTTAAAGCTATTGGGGATTGAATCTGAGATGGATTACATGGAGTTTGTTAATACCCAAATAGATAACTCACCGATTATTCTGTGTCGAACTGGTTACACCGGTGAGCTTGGTTTTGAAATTATTCCACGCTGGGAAGAAGCGCAAAAAGTTTGGGACAAATTAGTTGAGGTAGTAGAAAAACTAAATGGCACAGCTTGTGGTCTGGGAGCTAGAGATATTTTGCGAACTGAGATGGGCTACCCACTTCATGGTCATGAGTTATCCCTTGAAATTTCGCCAGTTCAGGCAGCAGCCGGTTGGGCAGTTGGTTGGAGTAAAGAGACCTTTCGCGGAAAGAAAACATTATTAGACCAAAAAGAAAATGGCACGAAATTAAAGTTAAAGGCAATTTTGTCCAATGAGCGGGGTATTCCACGAAAAGATATGCAGGTTAAAAATTCATCTGGTGAGGTAATTGGGGTAGTGACAAGTGGAACATTCTCACCTGGACTTAAAAAAGGGATTGGTTTAGCTTTAATCGATTCCAAAGTGGCAAAAGGTGATCAAGTATTAATTGATATCAGAGGAGCTAACAGCCCATTTGAGGTGGTAGCTCTGCCATTTGTGCCATCTAAGGTTCGTTAAAGCTAAACCAGATTTAAAGCAATATTTAGCAAGCACCCCAAGCACGCCATAATTTTTCAGCCAGATTTGTACCGGCAACCAAAATTAATAGGTGCATAGATAGTCCAAAGAACTTTAAAATTAGCGATTTAATTGCTGTGCCATTTTTGGCAACAACAATCTTTGAATCAGTACTTAATGTGCTATTCATCATCGCCACTCCTACTTTGGATACTTAACATTACCATTGTCGGTAAAGACAAAGGCAAGGGAATCACCGGCATTTAAAGTAAGTTCTGCAACTCCGACCTGCGCATAAGTCCATTTCGTATTTAAATCTGCAGGGTTTGGAATAGCCTGTTTTCTTTTTTCAAAGACCGCCCAATAGGCAAACTCAGCTGGCATATCCTTGCATGTTTCAATGTAATCCTCATGCCCTTTGACGCCAATTGGTTGATTTGGCTTAGGTAGGTTATTTAACCTGCAAACGATTTGATCTCCGTATTTCTCAGTTCCTTCAATCTTAAAGTTTGCAGTACTCATCAGATCTAAAGCGGTAACATCACCACTTGCTGATAAGCACTTTTCATAATTTTGATTTTGCGAATCTAAAACACCGTAATCAATCGAAACGGTTACACAATTTCCATCTGTTTTTGCTGACCAAAAAGAGAAACCTGCGATTACTAAAGCAATTACAAGAATTGCCGGGAGAAACTTTTTAACCTCTGCTAATTTGTTGCTAAACATTTACAGCCTCTCATAAGAGAGTTTCACGAAAGCGCAGAAACTCATCTAAATGAGAATCCTCGCCCCGCAATCCTCGACGGGTGGATAATAAATGTGGTGGGTAATCCGACTTGAAAGAAATCTTTCTCACGGTTGCGGGACAGCGTCGGATTTACACCGACTTCCCCCAGTCACACTCTTTTACTTTCAATATTAAATTGTTGGCAGATTGTGGTGGTTATCGCATGCGAATACAACTCAACGCGCGCTGTTGCACCTTGGGTATCTGAAGGTTAGGGTTGGAATATGGAACACAGACGCCTTGGCAGTACTGGCATGTATGTATCAGAGCTAACTTATGGAAATTGGATTACCCATGGCTCACAAGTTGAGGCAGATGCGGCCACCAAATGCGTAAGAGCAGCCTTAGATCTAGGTATTACAACCCTTGATACCGCAGATGTTTACGCCGGCACAAAGGCAGAGTCTGTTTTAGGAAAAGCATTAAAAGGTGTCAGACGTGAGTCTTATGAATTATTCACCAAGGTTTACTGGCCAACTGGTACAGGCAAAAATGATCGCGGTCTTTCTCGCAAGCACATTACGGAGTCATGTAATGCATCCCTTAAGCGATTAAAGACTGATTATGTTGATCTATACCAAGCACATCGTTTTGATTATGAAACCCCACTGGAGGAGACCTTAGGTGCATTTGATGACCTAATTAGAAGTGGCAAGGTTTTATATATTGGCTTTTCTGAGTGGAATGCCGAACAGATTGCTGCCGCTCTTAAAATTCAAGATGCAAAAGGTTACTACCGATTTATCTCAAGCCAACCTCAGTACTCAATGTTATGGCGAGTAATTGAATCGCAGGTTGTGCCGTTGTGCGATAAAGAGGGAATTGGCCAAATTGTCTGGTCACCAATTGCGCAAGGTGTATTAACCGGTAAGTACTTACCAGGACAAAAAGCGCCAGCTGGCTCTAGAGCAACCGATAAAAAAGGTGGCGCAAATATGATCTCTAAATTTATGACCGAGCCAGTATTAACTGCTGCGCAAAAATTAATTCCAATCGCTAAGAAGGTAGATTTAACTCCTGCTCAACTTGCAATCGCTTGGGTATTACAAAACCCAAATGTTTCAAGTGCGATTATTGGTGCTACTAAACCATCTCAGATCAAAGAAAATGTGAAGGCAACTGGGGTAAAGCTAGATAAATCAATAATGGATCAAATTGATCTTGCTTTAGTTGGTGTAGTTGAACGAGATCCAATTAGAACTGTAAGTCCTAAGCCTCGCGCTTAACTTTTACTTCTTAACTCCAGGTCTTGCTTGCGGGGCTGGGGCGCGTAATCGGCGTAACTGGGTAGATCTCATCCAGCCATAAAGGCCTAGACCTTTTGTAGATCCACCTGGAAACTCTTTTGCTACCGCTTTTTTAATTTTACGAGAGAATACAAAGCCATCAATTCCAATCCAAAGCATCGCAGAGTACATAATTGCGATTGCACCTAGTTGTACCGCTGGAATTGGAATTAAAGTTAAAAACAAAACAAACATAATTATTACTAAAAAGTATTCGGTAACTGATTTACGGGCATCAACATAATCTCTAACAAACCGGCGGGCAGGTCCTTTATCTCTAACTGGTAGGGCACTCTCTTCACCGCGCATATAGGCAGCTCTAGTCTCTAATCTTCTTACTCTTGCTTGTGCCTTTAAGGATTTCTTTGCCTCTTTACTAGCGGCAGGAGAAAGAGAAGAAACATTCAATTTCGCCTGAGCCTCTTTGCGCTTTGGCGTTGGCTTACCTTTTTTATCTGACATGAGATTAAGGTAGAGCCAACATTCGCTCTAATGCAACTTTGGCCCACTTTGCGATCTTTTCCTCAACTACGATTTGATTCTCAAGCCGGCCATTTACTAAGGATTCCATCGCCCAAACTAGATGGGGCAGATCAATTCGGTTCATCGTTGAGCAATAACACACAGTTTTATCTAAGAAAACTACCTGCTTATCTGGATTCTCATTAGCAAGCCGCTGCACCAGGTTGAGCTCAGTGCCGATCGCCCATTTTGAGCCAGCAGCAGATTCTTTAACAGTTTTAATAATCATCTCAGTACTGCCTACTACATCTGCATTTGAAACTACATCATGTTGGCACTCTGGGTGAACCAATACTTTTACGCCATCAATTTTCGCCCTTACTTGATTGATGTTTTCAACTGAGAATCTGCCATGCACTGAGCAGTGGCCCCGCCATAAAATAACCTTTGCTTTTTTAATTTGATCATCGGTTAAGCCACCATTTGGCTTCCATGGATTCCAAAGCACGCAATCTTCAAGTTTTAAACCTAGTGATAAAACTGCAGTATTACGTCCTAAGTGTTGATCAGGAAGAAATAAAACCTTCTCACCCTTTTCAAATGCCCATTTCATCGCCCGCATGGCGTTAGATGAGGTGCAAACTGCGCCGTGATTCTCACCGGTGAAGGCTTTAATTGCAGCTGACGAGTTCATATAAGTAATTGGAATAGTTTTACCAGCAACTCCTAATTTATTTAGCACCTGCCAACAATCATTTACTTGGGACGCGGTTGCCATATCTGCCATGGAACAGCCGGCAGCTAAATCAGGCAAAATAACTTTCTGATTTTTAGTTGTTAATATGTCAGCGCTCTCAGCCATAAAGTGAACACCGCAAAAGAAAATAAACTCAGCCGCACTGTTATCAGCGGCAGCTTGGGCTAATTTAAATGAATCACCACGAATATCGGCAAAGGCAATTACCTCATCTCGCTGGTAGTGATGGCCCAAGATCATTGCCTTACTACCAAGGGCAGATCTAGCCGCCTTGGCTCGTTCTACTAAACGCGGATCACTTGCCTGAGGTAGCTCGCCATCACATGAGACACCGCGCTCACTATTTAGATCTTTTTGCTGCCCAAGCAGCAGTAGATCGGTTATTCCCATAAGGTGAGTGTAAACGCTCACAGGTTTTGGTGGCGAAATAGCAGGCACAGAACTAGTAATCTATGAGCCTAGGAACTTTGGAGAGTGAGTGAATATGAGCACAGAGACAACCACTACAACTGATGTGAAGATTTCAACATCATCAATTGCACTTAGCGATGTTGCTGCCGAAAAAGTTTCCTCTCTCCTTAAGCAAGAGGGACGGGATGACCTGAGCCTTCGCGTTGCTGTTCAACCAGGTGGATGTTCAGGACTTCGCTACCAACTTTATTTTGATGATCGCAATCTTGAGGGCGACACTTTGACTGAGTTCGGTGCAGCAAAGGTGCGAGTAGTAACTGACAAGATGAG
>Ga0304730_1003739_pt1 | contig 10155 bp, 10 predicted proteins | sample M_130628_MF_Meta_FD_190474 | JGI IMG/M metagenome (GOLD analysis project Ga0304730, IMG submission 190474) | Freshwater microbial communities from Lake Montjoie, Canada to study carbon cycling - M_130628_MF_MetaG (v2) (version 2) | ecosystem: Environmental > Aquatic > Freshwater > Lake | place... | reverse complement strand
TCAACTCAGCAAAAGCCGCCGGGGTTGGAACGTCGTGCGGGCGCTTCTTGGTGGTTTCTTCGCTCATTGGGTTAGCCTAACAAGGCGAACCCAAAATCACGAGGTCAGGAAATCTAATTATTTAACGGTAAATACAATCTCTTTCGAAGAAGTTGTACTTAATTTAGGCTTTAAAACCGTAAATTGGGCGACAAATGTGTATTTTCCTTTTGTGAAAGCCGGTGCTTCAACTTTGTCACCGTAGTCGTTTACATAAGTTTTAGCTTTACCGCAAAATATCATTTCCTTTTCGCCCACCCAGGCATCTTTTCCTTGAGTGCCTTTGCCATTACCAGGTTGCACATAAATAGATTGAGCTTCATTTTTTGCTTTAGAGAAAAGTCCAAACATTACAAAAGCGTTGGGATAAAAATATGACTTTTCCATTGTGTATTTGATGTAAACATCTTTACAACCTTTTGGATCTAGCGTAAGCGAGTCATCAATTGTGAAAGTCAAAACTGTTTTGCCACCAACAACAATTTTCTCGGTTACCGGTGCCGCGTTTGCGGTTGGTATGCTGCATGCGGTAACTAGCAAAGCTAAAGCAAATAGTTTTATTCTCATAGCGAAACCCTAAATTTCGACTATAAACTTGTCAAAAGTTATTTCCTTTTTTAAGTGAACAGAAGGTAAACAATAAAACTATTTTAAGTTCAGCAACTGCAGTACATTAGATTTATGAAACGTCTCGGCATCGTGCTTGCGGTTCTAATTTTGAGTTTCTCAGGAAACACTCTGTTGTATGCACATTCAAATGGTGCGACATCAATTCATGAGATATCTAAAGAGGTCGCCCCAACAGCTTCATTAGAAATCAAAAAAGATCCAACCGGCGGATTCAACGTGCATGTTGTCACTACAAATTTCATTTGGCGTCCCGAAATGGCATCAATGAAACACGTTCCAGGCGAAGGGCATGCACATGTATTTTTAGACGGGCGCAAAATAATGCGCATCTACAACGAATGGTTTCACTTAAATACCTACCAATTTGCAACTAGGGCAGGTGAACAGTTACTAAATATCGAATTTGTCGGCAATGACCATTCGCCATACACAATTGAAGGCTCACCTATTGGTGATCAGAAATTAGTTGACGTTGCACCAGATGAGATCCAACCCGCAAAATCCCCAGCGCCAAGGGCACTTGCCGGGCTGGCGGCTCTTCTCATCCTTGCCCTAACAGTCCTGCTTTTTAGGCACAAAAAGGCGAAGTAAGTTCCATACCGATAAAGGTTGTATTCTTTCCCTGTACTTGGAGACGTCGCATAGCCCGGTCGAGTGCGCCTCACTGCTAACGAGGTAAGGTTTAATCGCCTTCAGGAGTTCAAATCTCCTCGTCTCCGCTCTTTAGTATCTAGCGATACCAATAAAGGGAGCTAAATCTTGAATGGTGCAGCGTTAGATCGCTTACGCAATGGCTTGATTGTTTCCTGCCAAGCCGCGCCTGGTAGTCCGTTAGCAAATCGCGGCTTAATGGCTTACATGGCAGAAGCTGCCGAAGCTGGTGGCGCGGTTGCAATTAGAGCTGAAGGTTTGCAAGATATTAAAGCGATAAAAGAGGCAGTTTCAATTCCGATTGTTGGTCTCATAAAGTTAAAAAGCGAAGAAACCCCAGTCGTAATTACGCCTTTGTTGGAAAATGTCTACGCACTTTTAGAAGCAGGCGTGGATTTAATTGCAGTAGATGCAACTCTGCGCAAAAGAGTTGATGGAACACTCGGAAATGATTTTGTGGCACAAGCAAAAGCCATTGGTGCTCAAGTAGTTGCAGATATAGATAATCTCGAGTCTGCTATCGCTGCCGAAGAAAGTGGTGCGGTAGCGGTCTTTACGACACTGGCAGGTTACACAAATGGAGAAGTTCCAGAATTTCCTGATCTAGATTTAGTGAAATCATGCTCAAACCATTGTTCTGTACCTGTAATAGCCGAGGGTAGATATAACTCTCCCGAGCTTGTAAGCCAAGCGTTTCAGGCAGGGGCTTGGTCAGCTTGCGTTGGTTCTGCGATTACAGATCCGTGGCTCTCAACAAAGCGATTTATTAAAGCCATAAACAGCAAAGTATAAATTAGTCGATCTTAAAGTCTCGACTTCCAATCCGATTTCTAAGACCATCAAAGTGGCTATTTACTGCAATACGGGCGCCTCTGGCATCTGCCGACTTGATCGCTAACAAAATAGCATGGTGACGATCTGCAGTTTTGCCTGCTGCGACAGGGTCAAAGCGTGCCTCTAAGAGTTCGTCAAAAATTCGCCAGAATACTTGCAAAAGCAATATCGAAAGTGGATTGTTTAGAGGCGCAAGTAATTCTTCGTGAAATTTTCTATCGGTTGCAGAAGTAACCAATCCTGACTTTGCCTCTTCGTCCATTTTTTCTAAGATTTTTTCTAGCGCTTCAAAATCTGGTTTTAATCCTTCAGTAATCAGATTTGTGATTAAGCCTTGCTCCAAAGATTCGCGGACCTCGGTCAAAGACCTTAAATAAGATTCCTGGTCATCAACAGCTAAACGACTATGGAAGATCAATTCATCAGACATTGATTTAAGCGAGAGAATTCCGACATATGTGCCGGCACCTTGCTTAACTTCGAGGACCCCAGTCGCGCGCAAAGTGCGCACTGCTTCGCGCAAAGAGTTTCGGCCAACCTTTAATTCGGCACACAACTCGGCTTCTGAAGGCAATAAGTCGCCTGATCCGAGGCCATGGGTAAAAATCCATTCGCGAAGAGAGCGAACTGCCCCATCTGTGCGTGATTCCTTCACTTTGGTGACAGCTTTTCCGCCCTGTTTATCTGGCAAAGTCATCCTACCTTTCAGCCTAAAAATCCTATGTTTTCCGCTTCTAAAAGCTTTGCAGACCGTAACGCAATCGTTATCTCGAAGTGCTTGACCTTAATTTAAAGGAAAGATAGATTTTAGTCAAGACAAACATGGGATGTCTTTAGTTGCAGAGAAACTTGCCTCCGAAGGTTTCCCAAAAGGTTCTAACACCTCAGGATGCCCTTGAGGTGATTAAAAAGTTGGAGGGCTTTTGTGAGAAAGTTTACGAAATCACTTGGCGCATTAGGGCTAGCAGCTGCACTCGCAGTTTCTGTGCTTGCGGTGCCATCACAAGCAGCAACAAATAACTCAATTACCGTGGCAGAAGTAACTGCCGGCGGTGGCGGAGTTCAAACAATTTTTTCCCCTTGGATTAACTCCGGATCAATTTCTCACCATGCAATGTTCCGCGCCTTGTTCAAGGCTGATGCCAATCTAACTTCTGTAAAACCTGATTTAGCTTCAGGTTACAAGTACAGCAAAGATGGCAAGACACTTACTGTCACATTGAAGTCAGGCATCAAATGGTCTGATGGAAAAGATTTAACTGTTGACGATGTTGTCTGGTCAATAAATTCATTACTTCGCGTTGCTAAGTCAAATGCGATTTATGTAAATGCTTTCAAGCAGATTGTTGGTAGCGAAGCAGTAAATGGTACAAATACAACAACCATGAGCGGAATTACCACTAAAGGAAATGATATTACTATTTCCCTAAAGGCTCCAGTTAACACACTGATTCCTGTGCTTGCACAGTTCATGATCTTGCCTAAGCATGTTCTAGCCAATGAAGATATTTTGAAGCTAGATACCAATAATTACTGGAAGAATCCAGTTGTACTTGGCCCTTACAAAGTAGGAACATTTAGCCAAGGTAACTTCATCACACTTGTACCAAACGACAAGTATGAAGGTTCAAAGCCAATCATCAAAGAAATCAACATCATTGTTTCTTCAAATCTGGTAGCTGATGCAAAGTCTGGAAAGTTGGATTACTTCACAACTAACGATCCTGACACTATTCGTGCAATGAGTTCTGTCAGCACATTTAAATCAGCCCCACTTGATGTTCTGTTCTACCGCTATTTGGTAATCAACCCAACTGGTCCATTCAGCAACGTAAAAGCTCGTGAAGCGCTTAAGTACGCAATCGATTGGAACAAATTAGTTCCAGCTATTTATGGGCAACAGGGCAAGGTAATCAACAGTGGCGTGGCATCAGGTATGTCTTTCCACGATTCATCAATTCCTAAGTACAAGTACGATAAGGCAAAAGCAGCAGCTCTTCTAAAGGAAGCGAACTTCGACTTCTCAAAGACAATTCGCCTACGTACGTATAACCAAAGCCAACCTGCAGTAATGCTTATCTTGACTGCAGTCGCTCAGCAACTAACAGAGATTGGAATGAAGGTTGAATTCCTTCCATGGACTGGAGATGCAACTACAGAACTTTGGACAAATCGTAATTACGAACTTGCTCTTAAGGGTCTTAGCGCATTTAACGTTGGTGAATGGTTTGCGGAGTACAGCAATCCAGCAACATTTGAAAAGTTGCTAGGTGCTCAGCCTAAATATGCAGCTCTAAACTCACAACTGATTCAATCAACAACTCTGCGAGATACTGGCAAGATTTTGACAGATTTGCAGAAGCTTGAACAACAAGATCTATACAAACTGCCAATGCACTTCTTAAAGCAGGTTGTGTTTATCTCCAAGAACATCAGTGGTACACCAACGAAGTGGGGAAATCCACTCTATGTTTACCAAAACAACATAGCTAGCTGGTCTGCTAACTAAATAAGTAACGGCGATACTGACCAAGGCATGAGGGTATCCTTGGTCAGTATCGCCACTTTTTGTTCTTGATCTTTTATTTCTAGGGATGGTAATTTCTTGGTTTCATTTCTAATTCGGCGGGTAGCGATCTTGGTGCCTATGGCATTTACGATCAGCGCGTTGATTTTTTTCGCATCGCGGCTTTCGCCAATAGATCCGATTAATGCAATGGTGCCGCCTGATATGGCGTCCGATTCAGCCAACCTAGAGCAACTTCGCGAAGAGCTTGGCTTAAACGACAACATCATTTTGCAGTATTTCCATTGGCTAAAAAATATAGCTACCGGAGATTTTGGATACAGCCTACAAAGTGGTGAAAAAATCTCGGACATTCTGGCGCTGCGTATGCCAGCAACTCTTGAATTAGTGCTCTCCGCCTTAATTTTATCCACTTTATTAGCGCTGACTTTGGGCTTATTTGCTGGAGCTAAAAAAGGTGGAGTCGCAGACAAGCTATCTCGTGTTCTCGGTGTGATTGGAATCGCGATACCGGATTTCTTTATTGGACTAGCACTACTAAACGTATTTGCATTCCGAGTCGAATGGCTTCCTACTGGTAACCGGGTTGCACCTGGACAAGTCACACTTTGGGATCGGTTACCTAATTTGATTTTGCCGGTGTCAACTTTAACGATTGCTATGCTCGCGGTTCTTATTCGGTATACCCGAAATTCAGTTCTAGACACTTTAAACAGAGATTTTGTGAAAACAGCGCGAAGCAAAGGCGTACCTGAATGGCGCGTTCTTTACAGTCATGTTTTTAGAAATTCACTCGGACCAGTAATGGTTTTGCTGGCCTTTAGACTTCCACTGCTTGTTGGTGGCTCAATTCTGGTTGAAACTGTCTTTCAATGGCCTGGAATTGGAACTACGATCATTGCAGCGGTTACAGCTTCTGATTATCCAGTCATTATGGTTGTAAGCATGATTATTGCAATGGTTATTTTAGTTGCCAGCTTCTTAGTAGATATCATCAAATCAATACTCGACCCTAGAGTCAGATTAGGGGGAGGTAACTGATGAAAGAAAAGAGCCTGAAGCAACAATCAACTGCCAGGATTTTCATTAGAAATTTATTGCGTAACCCTTCAGCGGTAATTGGTTTGACCATAATTTCCCTAATGATTCTCGGTGCAATATTTGCAGTCCAAATTTCTGGTGCTGATCCTGATTACATGGATCCAATTAACGGACGCCTAGGTCCTAGTTTGGATCACCCGATGGGTACCGATCAATTAGGCCGAGATATGTTAAGCCGCGTACTTTCAGGTGGAAAACAATCAATTTATATTGGTGTGCTCGCTTCCTTTCTCGCAAATCTAATCGGCACCGTTTTGGGTGCAACGGCTGGATATTTGGGCGGCAAAATAGATTCGGTTGTAATGCGAGTTTCAGAGCTGGTAATGACCTTCCCACAGCTGATTTTGGTGCTTATCTTCGTTTCGCTCTTAGGCCAAGGAATAAATAATGTAATCATTGTCTTTGCCTTAACTGGGTGGATGACAACCTTCCGATTGGTTCGAGGAGAATTCTTCTCGCTGCGCGAAGAAGCTTTCGTTGAAGCAGATCGTGCCTTTGGATTTTCAAAGCCTCGAATTATCTTTAGACATATTCTGCCAAACACAATGAGCCCAATTGTTGTTGCATTCACGATCAATATCGCAATTTTCATTATCGCCGAAGCTGGGTTGTCATTCTTAGGTCTTGGCGTTCCTGTGACTACGCCAACTTGGGGCAACTTGCTAACAGCGGCACAGAATCCTGTGGTAATTGATGAATATTGGTGGCTATGGGTATTCCCCGCAATGTCGATCGCCATCTTTGTTCTAGGTGTTAACTTTGTTGGCGATGGGCTACGTGATGTTTTGGATCCACGCCATAAATCATTAATTGCAAAAAGTAAGTGGAAAGTAGCGTTAGTTGGTCGTTTGGGGAGAAAAAAGTGAGCCTATCGACCGAGAAAGATTTAATTTTAGATCTCAAGCGTGTGAATGTTAAATTCAAAGTCGAAGATGACACTTTGCATATCTTGCGTGATGTTTCACTAAGCATTCCACGAGGCTCTTTTCTCTGTGTAGTTGGCGAATCGGGCTGCGGAAAATCTGTAACCGCACAAGCAATCGTTCAACTCCTGCCAGATAACGGTGAAATCAGCAGTGGCGAGATTCTTTTTTCCCAAGGAAATCAAGTTGTAGAACTAAATCAGTTGGAAAAATTTGGAAAACAGATGCGTGGTGTTCGAGGCGCAAAAATCGGGATGATTTTCCAGGACACGCTTTCTTCACTAAATCCTGCCCACAAAGTTGGTCGACAAGTAGCAGAAAGTCTGTTGCAGCACTTGCCTATTTCTAAAGGCGAAGCTCGCACTCGAGTAATTGAGCTATTTAGAAAGCTAGGCATTCCAGACCCGGAACGTCGCTACGAGGCTTACCCGCATGAGTTTTCTGGGGGTATGCGCCAGCGAGTAATGATCGCGATTGCCACTATCTGCGAACCAGATTTAGTTATTGCCGATGAGCCAACCACGGCTTTGGATGTAACAATTCAGGCGCAAATCATGACCTTACTGAAGGATCTGCAAAAGAGTGCAGGCAAGACATTCATTCTTATTACTCACAATATGGCGCTGGTATCGGAAGTTGCAGACCATGTTGCCGTTATGTACTTAGGTCGAGTTGTTGAATACGGCACCGTAGAACAAGTCCTTCGGGATCCAAGACACCCATACACAAAAGCGTTAATGGCAAGCGTCCCAGATTTAGATGCCGACAAGAACGTTGAATTACAAACCGTTGATGGTCAAACTCCGTCACCCGCAGAAGTAACAGTTGGTTGCGAATTTGCCGGACGCTGCCCTTACGTAATTGCAGCTTGTAAAGAAAAGACGATTGAGATGACTCAAGTTAATCCAGGTCATGAAGTTCGCTGTGTTCGTTTAGACGAAAACGGAAAACTACCTGTTCTGGCTGGTGGTGCCTTACATGAGTAATACACGCACCCCGCTGTATAAAGTCGGACAGATTAAAAAGCATTTCCCAGTGCTTGGCGGAGTTTTGCGACGCACTAAAGGTTATGTAAAAGCTTTAGATGGTGTTGATCTCGAAGTATTCCGAGGTGAAACCATTTCAGTTATTGGCGAATCAGGATGTGGAAAAACAACACTCGGTCGTATGTTGGCGTTACTAGATAAGCCAACAGGTGGCGAGCTTTCGTTTGATTTCGGACAGGGACTACAAGATGTAACGAGTTTGCGTGGCGCAGATCAAATGCGTTTCCGTAAGAAAGTCCAAATGATTTTCCAGGATCCATACACCTCATTTAATCCGCGTCAACGTGTTGGTGCAGCAATGGATGAAGTTCTTCGTGTTCACGGCGTCAAGGATGAAGCGGAACGATCTGCACGAATTCTGGAAGCCTGCGAGATGGTAAACATTCGCCCCGAATATCTACAGCGCTACCCGCATGAGTTCTCAGGCGGTCAGCGCCAACGCTTAGCTATCGCACGCTGTTTAGCGACTAAGCCAGAGCTGATCATCGCCGATGAAATTGTTTCAGCCCTTGATGTGTCAATCCAAGCCCAAATAGTCAATCTACTTTTGAAAATTCAAAAAGAGACCGGCTTGTCATTTATCTTCGTAACTCACGACGTAGCAGTGGCTCGTTATGTAGGTCATCGGGTGGCAGTCATGTACTTGGGCAATGTGGTTGAAATCCTTTCGGCTGAATCTTTGCCAGAAGCCGCAGAACATCCTTATACGATCGCACTGTTATCGGCAGTTCCCAGCATGAATCCATCCGTGAAAGATCAACGTGTCGCATTGCAAGGAGAAGTGCCAAGCCCAATTGACATGCCGAAGGGGTGCGCTTTCTCAACGCGCTGTCCTTCAGTTATGGACATCTGTCGAACTGAACGCCCAGTATTAAAAATTTCAAATATCTCAAAGGGTGACCATCAAGTCGCCTGTCACCTAAACAAAGGAGCAAAGTAATGGCGACCAATTCAAAACTTTTAAGAGGTGTAGTTCCTCCAGTTTGCACTCCATTTACCGCCGATTACGAAGTTGACGAGAAATCATTTCGTCGCCTAATCAACCACCTCATAGATGGTGGAGTTCATGGCCTTTTTGTTCTTGGCTCAACCAGTGAAGTTGCTTATTTAACTGATAAGCGACGTGCAGATGTAATTCGCATTGCTATTGATGAAACCGCAGGACGGGTACCAGTCGTTGCTGGCGCTATCGACATGACGACGCTTCGTGTTAATGAACATGTACGCGCCGCAGTTGCAGCTGGTATCGATGGAATAGTTATAACTGCACCGTTTTATGTTCGCACCCACCCAGAAGAGATCGCACTACATTTCAGATTAGTAAAAGAAGCTTGTGGCGATGTTCCGCTATATGCATATGACATCCCAGTTGCAGCAAATAACGTAAAACTTGAAACTGCGACAGTGCTGAAACTCGCTAAAGAGGGCGTGATACAAGGGCTTAAGGATTCTTCCGGCAATGATGCTGGAATTAGAGCAGTTATTCTTGGTGCCAAGAAGTTGGGGCTAAATGAATTTGTGGTCCTTACTGGCTCTGAACTGACCGTTGATTCGGCCTTGATGTTTGGCGCACATGGCGTGGTGCCAGGTATTGGCAATATTGATCCAGCCGGTTATGTAAAGATCTTTGATCTAGTAGCTGCTGGCGATTACCAGGCAGCCAAAGCAGAGCAAGAACGCCTAACTGAAATGTTCGGTTTAGTTGATGTTGGTTCGACTGCGCGCATGGGCCGCGGCTCATCAGCACTTGGTGCTTTCAAAGCATCGCTAAAGCATCTTGGAGTAATTGAAGATGCTCGCATGGCGCCACCTCAGATTCCACTTAACGCCGATGAAATTGCAGCGATCATTCCTTTCTTAAAGAATGCGGGCCTTTCAGTTAAGTAAAAAGAATCGCCTTCAGTTGACTCGTCGCAAACCTTCCATGATTGCGGCTTCGACTTCAGCAATTTTTGAATCTGAAACCTGGATAGTTTCCAGGAGTGGTTTGATTTCTTTCCACTCCAATTTTGGATTTATTGGGGTTGGGCTAATTGCTTTTACGCCAGCACCTAATGCGTAATCAAGATATTTAATTCCATCGCCGTGCACATATTCTTCAAAACCTTTAAATACCACGAGAGCGCAAGGAATTCCATAACTTTGACAAGTGATTAGTACGTGCATAGCACTGGTTACGACACTGTCATACTCATTAAGTTTCTTGATAAATGAAACTATGTCATCAGGATGTGAAAGCAGAACGGATAACTCGTCAAAGTTATTCGGAAGAATTATCGGAGCCTGCAAGTGGGTGTGATGACGCACGAGCGCAATTCGTCCATTAGTAGCGCCTCGGGTTAAAGGCAGAATTTTTGAGAGCACTACGCCTGGATCGCCGAAGCTCTCGACTTTTGGCCCGCCT
>Ga0304730_1003737_pt1 | contig 10156 bp, 18 predicted proteins | sample M_130628_MF_Meta_FD_190474 | JGI IMG/M metagenome (GOLD analysis project Ga0304730, IMG submission 190474) | Freshwater microbial communities from Lake Montjoie, Canada to study carbon cycling - M_130628_MF_MetaG (v2) (version 2) | ecosystem: Environmental > Aquatic > Freshwater > Lake | place... | reverse complement strand
TTCCTTCGATACGCGGGCGTAGCCGAGCTTCATGGGTAGCCTCTGAGCCAGTGCTCACGAGACTAGTGCTCTAATGACGTTTTCCTTAGATAGCGTCAAAAGAGCACAGCATCTGTTGTAAGGTGGCCAGATCAACCAGGCGCGGGCGCTGCCCCCTGGCTGATCACCCACAGCATTCCTGACAATGACAACCACCTTCCTGCTGGCCTGGGCCCTGGCCCTGCTGCTCCTGCCTGTCCTGCTGCTCACCTGGATCCTCGAAACCGATCGTGACCGCGCCCGCCGGATGCGGCGCGCTGGGCTCAGCCAGCAACGCATCGCCGATCAGCTGGGGTGCTCCCGCTGGAAGGTGCGGCAGTTGCTGGCCTGAGCCCATTAAAAAACCCCCAACCCATGCAGGCCGGGGGCAGCGCAGAGGCGCAGATCAGGCAGAGATCTCAACGGAATCGAGCAGCGCGGTGATGGCGGCATCCTCTTCGGTGTCGGCATCGACGAGGGTCTGGAGCTCGCTGGCCTTGGCGGCGGCAGCTTCGTGGGCTTCGTGGGCGGCGGCGGCGTCAGCCTGGGCCTGAGCGATGGTCTCGGCGTCGGCCTGGTCGTTGCCGAGGGCAACGGCAAGAGCTTCCTTGGTGGTGGCGAGCTCAGCGGTCAGGGCGACTTTGTCGTTCTGGAAATAGGTGACGACGGACTGGATGCGGGCGACGAGAGCGGTCATTGTCCTGGTGAGTGAGGTGACGGAGCGCTGGAGTCCCTGAAGGAACTCGAAGAATCGAAAATCCATAAGGGTGTGTATCCAACAGGCTCAGGCTAGGAATCCTGGCTAGCCACAAAAAAACCCCAGCCCGCACAAGCGGCCAGGGAGTCGCACCACCACAGCACCCGCTCAGCCTACCGAGCCAGATACGCCCCGCAGCCGCGGGCCCAGGTCGGGCCTTCGCTCTTGCATTCGGGGATCCCCAACATGCACCGCTCGCCATCGGCTTCCCATTGCTTGCATTGCAAGCAGCTGGCCGCCCAGGTGGCCGGGTCGAGCCGGGGCAGCTCGGGCAAGACATCGGCCCATTTCAGGCCGAGCCGCACACGGCGCGTTGTGTCCCGATCAACCCCAGCCAGCGCGGCCGCTTCAGTGTGGCCCAGGGCCGGCGACTGGCTCAGCACCGCTCGAACTGTTGCCTCGCGGGTCTGGCTGCTTTCGCCAGGGCTGGTGTGCGATTTGCCGGTCCTGATCTTGCTGATGGTTTGGCGGCAGACGCCCAACCGCCGCGCAATGGCGGCACCTGGCTCAGAGCTGGCGCGGATAGCGGCCACGATCTCAGGCGACAGCTGAGCGCTCACGACGCCATCACCTCGAGGGGGTAGTGCTGATCGATCCAGGCCATCTCAGGCGGCGCCGGCGGCGGCTCAGGCTCCGGCCAGCAACTGCAGGTGAGCAGGCGCTGCCGCAGGTGCTCACGCTGCTCTGGAGCGATCAGGTGATCAAGCGGCTCAAGTGGGACCGCGCCGGAACCGGCATTCCAATCCGGCCAGCGGTCGCAGGCGTAGGACCATCGGCCGCCATCGGGGGCCCGGGCAGCCCAGAGGCGGTCCAGCTGGTCATCAGCCAGCCACCAAACCCAAAGGCTCCACCTGTTGGCCAGGTCAACGCGCTGGCACCAACCAGCCGCCGCCGGTCGATCCGCCAGCAGCGGCTCAGACTCGGCAGCCTGAGCCAACACGGCCGCCAAAGCGGCGCGGCTGGGTGGGCTGGGTGGAGCTGTCAAGGATTCCTTGACAGCTGGAATGGGATCAGGCACGGTCAATCTCCTCACGCAACCACCGGGCACAGCCGTGAAGGCCGCGCTGATCAAGCCATGCCGCCACCTCGCGGATAGCGGCCAACGCGATTGGAGTGCATTCAAAACCAGGGCCAACCCTGCGTTCGCTCATTTCTTTAGCCAGCTCGCACGTCAACCCCCAAACCAATCCCCCGGCAGGCGCGGGCGGCGGGGCAGGCGGTTCACCGACTGGGATCACCAATTCCCCCTTTCGATGGTTGCTGTAGATCACCTTGCCATCAGCGATTCTGCGGATCTCAACCCAGCAAGTTTCCGGGCAATTCACCATCACCTGATCATCTGCACTCATTGATTCCCCCAGCGATACAGGAATCCTTTCAGGATTTCGCGCCCACGAACCACCGGCTCCCGGTGCGTGGACAGGCCCTGGATGGCCTTCACCACCTGGTCGAGCTGCTGATCCGTTGGACGGTCAGCGGCCAGGCTTCCAAGGGTGATCAGCCCGATCGCCGCAATTCCTACTGCGAAGCTCATGGCTTTACCTCTACAGGCACCGCACGCTGAGCCAACCACGCTTCAACCGTAGCCAGCGCCGCCGGTGGAACCAGGCGCGCACCGACAGGGTGCCAGCGGGTGTCGTCCCACCGGCCAGCCGGAAGCCAGGCGGCGCATTGGTCAAGCATTTTGTGCATGCCCTTGCGGCGCACGAAATTGACGACCCAGTAGCCGGGGCCCGGGTAGGCGGTGACGGTCAGGCCGATCGTGGGATCGGTGTAGAAGGTGTGGGGTTGGTCAGGCATGGGGGTCTGAGGGGGTGGGTTGATAGCGAGTCGGATCAGACCTACACCCGGTCCAGGTTTCAATAGAGCCGATCAACTGGCTGGAAACTCGGGACGATCTTTCAAGCTCAGAGAAAAGACCGGCAAGCGTCACGGCCTCGGGGTTGCCAGTGGCAGCCGTGAAGTCTTGAAACTCTCCAGACTCTGCCCATAGCTTGGCAAGGGCTTCCCATCGATTAGTCATCATCAGGCTGCCTTGAGGCCCAGCGTATTCAGACTGCAGCCGGTGATGCTCCAATCGGATCAGCTGTTCCGCTTTGGCAAGATGATCGGCAATCTGAATCCAGCGCTCTCGGAGCCATCTGCGCTCCCTTTGATTCACTTGCCTCAAGCTGTCCGGCACCTGGGGCCGCTTTGGCTTGGGGGCGGCAACTGGAGATTCCAAGATCAGTGACGGCGGATCAGCGGCGGCGGCCGGCTCGGGCCTGGGCTTTTTGAGCCAGCGGCTAACTGTCATGTATGGTGCTTCAACTTCGCGCGCAATTGCGGCAATTGTTTTACCTTTGCTCTGCAGTTCAATAGCCTTGGCAATAGTTTCGGGTAAATAAGAATTACGGTAAGTCCTGCCGTCTCTCCCTTTCACCACTGTACCATTTGGTACGGTCGTGATTTTCGTTTGCGCTGGTGGCTGAAAGTCCTCTCCTTTCACCACTGTACCATTTGGTACGGTCGTGATTTCTGCTCCCAATGAGACTCTGCCGATCTTTTTTGTTTTTCGTTGAAGACTCATTGTGCTCACTCCAAACTTGTCTGCAGCGGCGCGAATACTCATGCCTTCTTTGAAAGCCAAAAGAGCCATTGCAAGGCGATGGTCAGCCCCGCACTTTGTAGCGCAATGATCAGCGGTCATGGCGAGAAAAGCCCCACCCCTCAACGAGGCGGGGCCGTGAAGGATCTATGGCATGAGTCAGGCTTGGATCAGGAGCTGATGGCGCCGCGCAATTTCGGCAGCCAGCAGCCGGGCCAGCTTGCTGTTTTTCGGGCCGCGCGACTTGTCGGCCATTGCTTGCTCCACCAGGGCGGGCAGGGCGGCGCAGGCCGAGTCGGCCATTTTGACCAGCACAGCGGTGTCATCGCTGATGCGCTTGTTGAGGCCTTTGTTGGCCTTGCGCAGGTGGCCATAGGCAGTCACCCCGGCTGCTGAATACTGGTCGAGCGTGAGGCCGTTCAGGCTTTGCTCGATGGCGCACAGCTTGATGAAGCCGCCGAAGGCGGTCGCAAGATCGTCGATCTTGGTGATGTTCGGCAGGGAGTCGATCAGCCCGGCGCGACTGGCAGTGTTCAGGCCTTTGGCACCGGCGCGACGTTCGCGGGTTTCGGCGCGGTTCATGTTTCGCGACTCGGTGTTGGCCTGCACAATGCGGCGGGCCAGCTCGTCGCGGGACTTGAAGTTTCGGGTGCTGCAGCGGATCTTGATACTGTCGTACCGAGCTCCCGGGGCGGCGGCTTGGATGAAAATCTGCAGGGCCAAGAGACGGTTTCGCCCACTGGTGATCACGGGTCCGATCTTCGGGTTGAACCGATCATCGATGTACCCAACCTCGATGTCTTCAGTCAGCAGGGCAGGCGACCCGCCACCACGGCGGCGAATCATGCCGTTTGGCCCGAACAGGATGGAATCAGAGGACTTGGGGTCGATTCGCTGCAGGTCGGTTTCGTTTTCGTAGCTGTTGATCAGCTGCTGCAGCGTGTAAGAGCGCTGCTCGTCAGCGCTGTCGATCTGGAACTCGTTGCTGAACTGGTGATCGCCACCCTGGATGGCCTTGATCACAGCGCGCCTCAGCTTTTCGGGCATCAGCTCGGCGGCCTTGGCCTGGATTGGCTCTAGGTCGGCAAAGTTTTCGGGGCGGTAGGGGACGTTGGCGGCGTTAGCCATGGCGTTGTCAGGTGGAAGGACAAGGCGCCAAGCGGTAGGATCGATCTGTCAGGACAGACCCGGCCACTTGGCTGGCATTGGCCCCCGGTTGGCGCCGGGGGCTTTTTGCGTTGCCCAAAAGTTAGGGCTCAGGAGTCCGAGTTGTCAACACTCCGGCCAAGATTTGCCCGGGAATACCCGTAAAACGCCTTCGGATGGCGTCATACACCATAAAAATCAGTTTTCGTGGCTCACCCCCTCAGCCTTGCCATCCCGTATCCGCCACGGATACGCTGTCTGGGCTTGACCCCCATCCATGCACCCCATCCCAGTCCGGCTGCCGCCTGACCTGATCCACTGGCTTGATCAGGCTCGGGACTCTGAGCCGCGCTCGACGATGATCCGCCAGATCCTGCGCGATGAGAAGCGCCGGCAAGAGCGCGCCCAGGCCCGCAACGATCGCCAGGCGCGCCAGTGATGACCCTCACCCCTGAGCTCCTGGCGGAGCTCCAGCAGGTGGACAGCGATTGGCGGCTGATCCCCTGCGATGGCCTCAAGCGGCCCGTGGACCCGGCCACCGGGGACATGAAGACGGATTGGAGCCATCACACCTACGACGCCGACGGGATCGCCGAGTTGGCGGATTCCAGCTTCGTCAAGGCCGTGGGACTGGTGCTCGGCGAGGCGTCTGGCGTGATCGCCGTGGACTTTGACGGCACCGGTGCCGTGGCGATGTTCAAGCAGGTCTATGGCCGGATCTGGTCAGACCTGCCGCCAACCGTGGCCTGGAGCAGCGGCGTCATCAACCGCCGCCAGATGGCCTTCAGGGTGGCGCCCGATCTCTGGCCCCATCTGCGCGGCCGGCGGGTCTGGCACAACGACGCGGGCCGGATCGTGCTGGAGCTGCGCGGCACCGGGCACCAGTCCGTGATCGCTGGGGCACACCCTGACACCGAGGGTTACCGCTGGATCGATGGCCGATGCCCTGCTGATCTGCAGGTGGCTGACGCGCCGGACTGGTTGCTGTGGCCCATGCTCAAGGCCGCGACGGAACCGGCAGCAGCTGAACACCAGCCGGCTTCTGATGCCGACGTGCCCAGGGCGCAGGAGCTGCTGAAGCACATCCCGCCCCTCGACGACTACGACCGCTGGCTGCGGGTTGGGATGGCGCTGCACAGCGTCTCGGCGGGGCTGCTGAGCGACTGGGTGGATTGGTCCAAGGGATGCAGCAACTTCAATGAAGACGAGTGCATGGCGAAGTGGCAGAGCTTCAAGAGCAGTGGCACCACCATCGGCACCCTGCACTACCTGGCCGACACCCTGGGCGGGTTCCGCTACCGCCGGCCGCAGGAGCAGAAGCCGGGAAAGTCATCAGGCGCGGCCGTTGACGCGGGAACGGCTGACGAGCCCGGCGAGATCCCCCGCGATGAACAGATCCAGCTGCTGCTGGATCAGCTGCTGGACCACCACCTCGACCCAATAGACCCATGGGCCAAGCAGCAGGCCACCCGCGCCGAGCTGTGGAACCTCGGGGTGCGTGGTGACGCAATCGACGATCGCCTGATGTACGCCCTGGCGGAACGCTGGGGCCTGCCGCTGCAGGTGGGCCACGCCGGCGCACGCCGCGGCCGATCGATCAAGGATCCCCTCGACTCGCCAGCCGAAGACCTGCTGCCCGGCTTTCTTTTATGGCGCCGTGATCACCTGCTGTTCGGTGCCGGTGGAGCAGGGAAAACCCTGGCCGCGGCTGCCATGGGTGTGGCGATCATCAAGGGCACGCCGTTTCTGGATCAGGAGATCGCGCCAGACCGCACCGGCCGAGTCCTGTGGATCGGCAGCGATGGTGGCGAAGGTGCCCGCGCCATGGTGGCTGAATACCTCGAGGACTTGGGAGCGGCCGACGACCCCGAGGTGATTGGTGGCTTCACCATCTGGACCGCCGAGGGCAGCGACAAGCTGCCGGCCTGGGCGTGCTCGCCCCGGGGCCTGCTGGAGCTCAAAGAGGAGCTGGAGACCGGTGGCTATGGCCTGGTGGTGATCGACAGCCTGAAGGCGGTGCTGGAGCTGGCTGGCATCAATTTCGGCATTGGCCCCGTTGGCACGCTGATGCGCTTCATGCAGGCCCTGGTGGGCCGCCATTGCTCGCTGCTGTGGCTTCACCACCCTGCGGGCGGCAAGGCGGCCGGGAAAGGCCTGCAGGCCGCCGCTGGCAGCCAGAACATCAACCAGATTCCCAGCGCCGTCCACCAGCTCACCCGGGTGGTCAGCGAGCGCGGCCCCGTCAACGAGTGGAGCGTCCACAAGCTCCGCGGCAGCCAGTCGAGGGAGTTCAGCTACCGGCTGGCCGAGGACGGCTTCGAGGTGACGAAAGGCGAGATCACCGGCAACGCCCGCAGCGCCATCCTTGATTGCATTGAGCTTCGGACTGAGGCCGGAGTGCCCACCCAGACGCACCTCATCGTCACCGAGCTGTTTGGGACGAGCGAAAGCACGGTCCGCAACAACCTGACGTGGCTGCGCAAGAGGGGCCTGGTGCGCAAGGACGGCACCGCCTGGCGACTGACCGACAAGGGCCGAAAGGCACTGGCACTGATCAGCCAGGGAGTGGCCAAGCCATGGGTATGACCACCACGCCAAGCCATGCCACTCTCTCCCCCTCTAAAGAAAGAAGGAATCAGTTTTCTTTCTTTCTAATGGGTTGCAGTGCAATGGATCTCAGGGATTGGAAATCGGGAATTTTGCGGGAATCGAGGGATTCTGACCGGGAATCAGGATCAGCAGTGGGACCGGCATTCCCTGGCTTGCCTCCCTGGATTCCCGCTGTTCCCGGCCAATTCCCGGCCCATTGCTCCTGAGATCCATTGCGGCAGTAGGCGAGTCGCCAAAAATTCCCGATTTCCCGCCCCCAGGTATTACCCCCCCCCTCAGGCTTCCAACTCCGAGCCACCCATGCCCACCCCAACCACCTGGCTACCCCCAATCCCCGGCCTGCACCGGCGCGACCCTGAGCACCGCTACTGGCTGGGGGATGTGGAGTTCCCCGTGAGCGTCACCGGCGTCACCGGCGTCAAGAGCGACTACGCCATGGAGCGCATCGAGGCGACGCGGGAGGTGTGGGCCCCTAGAGGCAACAGCTGCCACCGAGCGCTGGAGTTGTTCCTGCTGCTGGAGCACAGCGACCAGCCCAGCTTCGACAGCGATTCAGAAGAGCTGATCAGCCTGTTGCATGGCGATTACCTCGATTGGATCGCACCGCTGCTCACCCATGAGCGCTGGCACCAGCTGCAGGTGATCGCCAGCGAAATGGCCGTGGCCTGCACCCAGCGCCGGGTGGCCGGCTGCTTTGATCTGGCGTTCATTGATGAGGCCGGCAGGACGATCCTGGCCGACCTCAAGAGCCTGGGCAGCGCTGAGAGCTCGACCTACTGCACCAGGGCCCAGCTGGGCGGCTATGCGGCGCTCCTGAAGGCCTCCCACGGCGTCGTGGTGGACGCCTGCCAGACCATCTGGTGCCGTCCTGGCCAGACCACCTTCAGCCCGCTTTACAGCCTGCAGGAGTGCCGCACAGCATGGGCTGGCGCCTGGGCGACCTTCAAGGCTCGGGCTGCTGAGCCTGGTTTCATCTGATGAAGCCGCTTTGCATGATTGACACCTTCAGCGGGATCGGCGGCTTCAGCCTCGCCGCTCGCTGGCTGGGCGGGATTGAAACCGTGCAGTTTGTGGAGCGCGAGCCGTTCTGCCAGCGCATCCTCGCCAAACACTGGCCCACCGTTCCCATTCACGATGACATCTGCACCTTCAACCCCGAGCCACATTCAGCCGACATTGTTTGCGGTGGATTCCCCTGCCAGGACATCAGCCAAGCCGGAAAGGGTGCCGGCCTGGCTGGCAGCCGATCGGGCCTGTTCTACGAACTGCTCAGAATCGTTCGCCTGGTGGGACCGCGATACATCGTCCTGGAAAACGTCGCAGCAATCACTTATCGAGGGATGGACGACGTTCTCGGAGCGCTGGCCGAGGCAGGGTATGACGCGGAATGGGCGTGCATTCCGGCAGCGGCTGTGGGTGCCTGCCATCAGCGGGACCGCTGGTGGTGCGTTGCCTACGCCCCGCACATGCTCAGCCATGGCGGCGCCGGTCAACACCAAGGGCAACCTCAAGGGCGATCGTTTCCCGAACCTGGAGACGGTGATTGGGCGGCAACTCCTGACCCCATGCGCCAACGACTGGAAAGGCCGGACGAACTGGGAAGCGGCGGAGCGCCATGGCCCTCAGCGATTGCCCGATTGTCTCCCGACTGGCGCAGCTACCTATCTGAACCCGTCCTTTGTCGAGGAGATGATGGGCTATTCGGTCGGGTGGACCGGCTGAAGGCGCTGGGCAATGCCGTGGTGCCTCAGGTGGCGATGGTGCCGCTGGCGCGGGTGTTGGAGCTGGAGCGCTTGCGTAAAGCGTCTGCCGCTTGACCCGCTGGCGACTTTTTCCAGCAGCGAGAGCAAAGGCCATCCGTCACGACGGAACGGATTTGACGACCGCAGCAGCACAACGGCAGCGCAGGCAAAAGACCCGCCTGCCGTTGCCGGAAGCGGGCCACTTTTTCGGCGGAAGTTTGGCGAGTCATCAAGCAAGGCTGGCGGCGTACTGGGTCATGGCGGTTTGGCGGGCCTTGGTGGCGGCGACCATGGCGGCCTGCAGCTTGACTTGCTTGGCGGTCATCTTGGAGCCGGGAGCGCCAGCAGAAGCAAAGAAGGCATCCTTGGCGGCGCGCTCGGCGGCTTGGAGTTGGCGGACGGTGGCGAGTGTCATGGGTGGGAAGCGGTGGAAGCTCTCGCCTCCGATGTAATGACTGTAACCCGTGGCGGAACATGGCGGCAGCCATGGGCAGGACAGTTCACAAACCGTAACCCGTGGCGGATCATGGCTCGGGCTTGTGAGCCTGGTTTCATTTCGTGACACACAGCACCGCCATCGCCATAGCCAGCCGCTAAGGTCGGCCTGCGCTCAGAGTCCTGAGCCTGCCATCACCACTCCGCCGCCCATGACAACCCGCAACCTCAACACCGGCCAACGCCTTGGCGATTGGCTGCTGTTCCTGTTCTTCACCGGAATCTTCGCCGCGATCATCTCCCATGCCTGATCCGGCTCAGACTCTCGACTTTGAGCAGCTCAGCACCGATGAGCTGCTCGACCACCTGGTGGCCGTCCGCCAGGCCATGGCCGCATTGAAAGCCGAGGACGAAGCCCTGCTGGATCGGCTCAGTGAGCTGGTTGAAGCCGGTGAGCTCGACCCCGGCAACTTCACGCACAACGACCACGCCTTCAGCTGGTCAGCCGGCCGCAAGAGCTGGGCCTACCCCGCTGGCGTCATGGGCCTGGAGGCCCAGGTCAAGGCAGCCAAGAAGGCCAGCGAAGCCGATGGCACTGCCACGGCCAAGGTTGGCGCCCCCTTCTGGACCATCAAACCCCCCAAGCAGCCATGAACATCGAAACCACCCAGGACACACTCACCGATCGGCTGACCTCCACGGCCACGATCGCAATCATGGAATGTGATCAGGTTGACAACAGCCCAGGCAGCTGGATTCGCCCCACTGTCGAGGCCGTCCAACACCACGTAGCCGCTGAACTGACCGCGCTTGAATACCTGGCAGGGCGGCCACTGAGCATGCAGGACGCCATTCAGTTCA
>Ga0304730_1003731_pt1 | contig 10159 bp, 7 predicted proteins | sample M_130628_MF_Meta_FD_190474 | JGI IMG/M metagenome (GOLD analysis project Ga0304730, IMG submission 190474) | Freshwater microbial communities from Lake Montjoie, Canada to study carbon cycling - M_130628_MF_MetaG (v2) (version 2) | ecosystem: Environmental > Aquatic > Freshwater > Lake | place... | reverse complement strand
GGTGCGGGTGGCCAGTGCAGGCGTGGACGGTACTTAAGGCGCCGAGGCGGAGTTCGAGGATGCGGTCGAAGCGTTGCGAGTCTGCGGGGTCGTGCGTCGCCATCACGATGGTGAGGTTAGCGTTAGGCGCGAAGAGGAAGCCCTCGACGATGTCGCGGCTAGCCTGATCGAGGGCGGCGTAGGGTTCGTCGAGCAGCAGTAATTCAGCGCCCTGCACGGTGGCCCGAGCGAGGAGGGCCCGCTGGAGCTGTCCGCCGGAGAGCGTGTGCACCGCACGCTCGGCGAGGTCGGTGAGTTGCAGGAGGTGGAGGGCGCGGTCGACGGCTTCGTCGCCATGGTGGCATTCCTCGAACCAGCCGTGGTGAGCGTAGGTGCCCATTTGGACCAGTCGGCGGAGTGTCAGCGGGAAGGGGTCGGTCAGCCGAGGGCGTTGGGTGAGGTAGGCAACGCGGGCTCGGCCCAGTTGGGGCTTCGCTCCCAGAATTTGGACCGTGCCGCTGGTTGCGGGGGTTAAGCCGGCGAGGACGCGGAGCAGGGTGGACTTCCCCGAGCCGTTGGGGCCGATGAGCGCCGTGCGGCACCCGCACGGAATACTAAAGGCGGCGTCGGTGAAGGCCAATGGTCCATCGGTACGGGCGGCGGCGGAGAGCCCGCGGGCTTCGACGGCGATGCCTAAACAGTCGGAGCGATCCGGTCGAGTGTAAGGGACGCGGGGAATTAACCCAAAACAGGCATCGCTTAAAGGACTCCACCAAGGTCGGGGTGTCATGGTTGCTTGAGTGCTTCAGCCAATTTCCTGGCATTTAGCCGCATCATCGAGGCCCAGGTATCGCCGGGGGTGCCGGGTTTCTGTAGGTATTCAAAACTCAAAGCGGTGGGCGGTTGCAGGCCGGCATCCTTGGCGAGTTGCTGGGTGGCGGCGGGGTTCTGCCCTTCGTCGCACAAGATCACACGGACCTTCTGGCCGCGGATGGACTTAAGCAGCTCCGCGTAATGCTTTGCAGAAGGGTCGGCGGACTCGGCGGAAGCACTTTCGAGTAGGCAGCCAACCACCTTGAGTCCGAAGGTTTCGGCATACCTTTCCAGACCGGGGTGCTGGGTAACGAATTGCCGCTCATGGGGTAGGAGAGTGGCAAAGGTAACCCAGACATCTTTTTCCACCGCATCAATTTCATTAAGTAATTGTTGTTCATTTACTTCAGATACTTTTATACCGGCCTTTATCATCCCAATTTTAAGCCGTCCAAGCATCCGTTTTACTTCGGATGGGATGGTCCATAAATGGCTACCCGAGGGCAGGGGGTCTGGATGGAGCCAGACCAGGTGATTTTCGCGCTGGTTCGCCTTGGCCCAAGCAGCTAACCAAGGCTCTAATTGAGGGTTTATGCCGACAATCAAAGGGGCTCGCGATAATTCCCGGGCGTCTTGGGCGCTGATCACATAGCCATGCAGCTCCCCACCACTGGGAATTAGGCACGAATGGGCGATGGTTTCGGCGCGGAGTCGGCCGACCCATTCGTTGGGGACAGTGAAGCTGCTGACCGCCTGCGCCTCTATTTTGGCCCACCCGGCAAGGGGGAGAGATAGGCAGAGTAGGAAGAGGAATAATCGGCCTAAGGAGGACACAATCGGTTAAGAGTAATGGTCACTCCGTTAAATGCAAGAGTTTTGCATTAATCAAATGTTCCAGCGCCCGGGCTTTTGCGTTTGCCACCACCCTAGCCGTCCTTACGACATTGTTCCCCATGCCCCGTTTCCATGCCGTTTACGCCCTCTTGTTGGCGATGGTCTGCCTGACTTCTAACTCCTTTGGTCAGGCTGCACCGGCTCCAGGGGCCGTCGCTGGTAAGAGCGCCGTTTTTGTCCGCAGCGTCGTTTTCCAGCAGACCAAACTGGGCGGTCAGGTAAATCCTTGGAACCGAATGCAGGTCGAAATTCAGGCTAATACTGTACCTGAGGCCAAGCCTGCGGCTGGTGCGGAAGCCTCGAAGCTGAGCAACAAGAAGTGGGTCGATAAGGTCAAGGTCACCGTCACCCAAATCTATAAGACGGCTTCTGCAAAACCTGAAGACTGGAATTACTACCGTTCGTCCGCGACTGTTCTAACGATCGAAGTCAACCAGCCCCGCTCGGTTTTATTCTACCTCCCTGGCGATGTCGTTAAGCGCGACATCCTCAAGAAGGAACCAGATTTCTATTACGTTCAGTTGGAAGTCGCCGGTAACGAAGAGCCGCTCTTTGACGCCCGCGGTATCGTTTTAGCCGACCAGAAGTGGGCCCTGCATAAGGACCTACAGTCCAAAGTTAAGTTCGACCCCGCCAAGGATGCTGCCGACCGTGGCGTCGTTAGCTCTCCGGGCATCCTCCGCCCGCAGTACCTCGTCCTTTACGCCGACACCCCTGTCGTTCCGCCCTCCCCCGAGTTCATCCGCGAGGATGTGCCGACTCGCTAAGGTCGGCGCGGAATCCAACCACCTACATCCCCTGCACGTATGAGCCAGAAGAAGGCCTTAATCGTCAATCTCGCCGCGTCCCACGTCTCGGTTTCCTCCTTCCGTGAGGAAGCGGGTCGCCTGTTCATGGACCAGTTTTTTGCCGAAGACCTGGCTCCTGGTCTCGGTGACGATGATTGGTTGAACGCCGCCGTGTCCGCCTTATCGGGCCTCGTTAATGCTCACAAGATTTCTGGTCAGGCCACGATTATCGCACCGAGTTTCCTGCTGCTACAGAAGTCGCTCAAGGTGCCGCAGGTCGAACGCGAACGTCAGGCTCAAATCGTCGCCTTCGAGGCCCAGAACGCGATTCCTTATCCATTGAACGAAGTCATCTGGGACAGCCAGGTGATGTCCTCCGACGGCGTCGAAGCAGAAGTCCTCCTTTTTGCGCTACGCACGGAAGTGGCGACCCGTATCGCTAACTTGGTTTCCGCCACCGGCCTGCGGCCCTATGCGATCCAAGCCGCCCCGCTGTTGGATAGCCGCGCCGCCCTTCTGCACGGCGGTTTGGCCAACGAGGAAGTCCTCATCATCAACGTGGGCGCCCGTTCGACCTCGCTGAGTTTCGTCGGCCCGGCTGGCGCTAATATCCAGTCTGCAAATATCGGTGGCAACCTGCTGACGCAGGGCGTCTCTGATAACACGGGACAGCCCTTTGCGACTGCGGAAGCGGTCAAGGTGGGATACTACTCCGGCGTCGTGCACCTCTCGGAGTCGGACCCGCAGGTCGCTTTGTTGCAGGTTAATTCGCAGGGCTTCATTCGTCGGCTCGCCCAAGACATCAACCGCCGCCTCATCAATGTTCGCCGCGGTGCCGCTGGTCGGCAACCGACCCGCATTCTTTTGACCGGCCGCGGTTCTTTGGTCCCAGGCCTCGCCGAGCAACTCACGGAGTCCCTCCGTCTCCCGGTCGAGAAGTTCGATCCCTCTTCCGCCCTGACGCCGGGACCCGAGCTCAACCCGGATTACCTCCGCCAGCACGTCCACCAGATTTCCGAAGTCATCGGGGAGGCCGCTTCTTTACTGCTGCCGCAGAGTTCGGGCGTGAACCTCATCCCGAGGGATATCGCTGCCCAAATCGCCTTTGATGCCCGTAAGCCAAAGCTCTTGGTGGCCGCGCTCCTAGCGGCGCTGGCGCCTTGGCCCGTCTACATGGCCTTGGACGACGCCGGTGACTACAACACAGCGCAGATTAATCAGCTGAAGGCCCGGGCCGCCGTGCTCAACGGGCACCAGTCCACGATTATCAAGACGCATCAAGAGGCTCAAGTGGTTCTGGTCACCAATCAATTGCTGGAGTCGGTGGTCACCAACCGCTCGAATTGGCCGGCCTTTTTGACCGACCTCCAGTCTCGGGTCGCCCAGAGTAAAAATACTTGGCTCGAAGAAATTCGCGTGATTCATGTCGCTGGCGTGGTGGCTCCAGCCGTCGAAGGGGAGGCCCCGAAGCCCCCTGCGCCGCCCGTGACTAAGGTCATCGTCACGGCCCGCATCCTGCTCGATAAGGTCGCCCCTGGTAAGACCTTCAACGCCCGCGAACTCATCGAGCGCCAGAACGCCTTAATGGCTAGCCTGAAGAAGTCGGCGTTCATCGCGGACATCCCTTCCGATGAAATTAAGCCGGACTACAAGGAAGCCAACGTCCCCAAACTCACTTTCACGCTGATCATCCAAAAGGACAAAGCCCTCTAAGTCATGGAAAACTTTAAGCAGAATAAACTCTTCTTTAGCTCGCTCATCGTGGTCGGCGTCATCTTCGTTGCCGGGGTCGGTGCCAGCTACTGGAAGTATACGGAAAAGAACGCGACGGCTAAGGAGCTCGATAAGAAGCAGAAGGAGAGTCGTAGCCTGCTCAGTGGGCATTTGCTCCCTGCCACCACTAATAGCGTCTCCTTGACCCCAGCCAACGTGGATGCTGCGACCAAGGATTTGGCCGATCTCAATGCCCAGAAAGACCAGCTCAAGGCCCTCATCGCTGGTGCCACGGAGTCTCGTATCCTTGGTAAGGATATGTCCAACACCGCCTTGGCCTCGGAAATTAAGCAGGACGTGGACGAGTGGACCAAGTTTGCCGCCGACCGCGACATCCGCATGCTCCCGAACGAAAAATGTGAATTTGGTTTCCGCCGCTACATTCGTAATCCCGGCACCTCCCCGAAGCGCGACATCGTGCACGTCGACCAGCAGCGCCAGATCGTCGACTTCCTGTACAAGACGCTGGCAGATTCCCGACCGGTGACCGCCGGGGCGCCGGCCCCCATTGTCCTCGAGTCTATCGATCGCGAAGCCGTCGAGACCTTCGAAAAGATTCCGGAAGGTAAGCCTGGTGCGGGCACTTTCGCTCAGCCCGAAACCATCCGCAATGAAACCGACGAGTTCGCCCCGACCCGCACCTTCCGTCAGCCAGGTCTCGTTGACACGCTCTCCTTCCGGGTGCGCTTTGTCGGGACGACCGCCACGCTCCGTACTTTCGTGAATAAAGTGCGTAACAGCGGCCGCCCGTTTGCCGTTACGGCGGTCGAAGTCAGCACGCCAACCGCGGACATGCTGAAGTTGCTCGGTGCCGCTTCCACCGTCGTTTCTGCTCCAGCCCCGACGGCCCCAGTGGCCGTCACCAGCCTCCCGGGCTTCTTCACCGCCGATGCCGCCGCCGCCAGTAATTCCAAGGCGGTCGCCCCGGCTCCGAAGGAGGAACGGAAGGTCGTCATCCGCCAAGCCCCCGCCCATTTCTCCGTCCAAATCGACTACCTCACCGTGGTCGAAGTGAAGCCTGCCGCTGAGGGCGAACCCAAGAAATAATCCGAGACCCTTTCCATGAATTCCCGTAAGGACTTCTTCCTCTTTATCGGCGCAACGCTTTTGTTGATCGCTGGTATCACCGCATGGGGCCTGCTCGGCCAAGGCTGGTCGCCCGAACTCGTCAAGCCCCTGTTGCCTGCGGAAGAGGCACGCCAAGTGGCTATTCCGGAACTCACCTTAGCGCCGAAGGGCGGCGATTACCCAAACACTCCTCGCGCGTCTCTGGCCGACGGCGCCAATGATTGGCTCGCCCCGGAGGAAAACGACGACGGTTGGGATTATGACCTCTTCACGACCATCGACATCGCCTGGGATCCTGCCCAGTCCGAATACGTCCCCCTCGGCCGTAAGGTTATTCCGCTGCCCCCGTTTGGCATCGCCTTAGTCAAGGTCGGCCACCCGACCTATCCTTACGTTTTGAGCACCACCATGGCACCACGCTCCGGTCTGGAAGCGGACCGTGAGTTCCTGATTCAGAATATCGAAACCAAGACTTACTATGAGCGCTGCAAGCTGAAGCAGCGCCTCGACCCTAAGGTCCCCGTGACCCCGGTGGCTTTTAAGGTTGAAAAGATGGCCGACGGCTTCACCCGCAATGTCCTGACCCTCGACGACAAGACCGCTGGCCGGCTTGTCGAAATTGACGATATCAAGCCCATCGAGTTCAAGGATACTATCAACATCCTCTTGGTGGCGACCGACAGCCCCACCACGACTTGGGCCCGCCACCGCAAGGGCGATAAATTCGCCTATAAAGGTGCCGATTTCGTCATCAAAGACATTGACTTGATTAACAAGACCGTGACCGTTGAGAAGACCTTTATTCCTGACCCTAAGAAAGGGCGTAAATCCTTTACCGAGACCTTGGCAATCCCCGCCGAAGTTAAGCCTGTTTCCCCTAAAAAAGATAAAGCCCCTAAATAACCATTTACCTCCGCTGACCCGATGAAAAATCATAAACGCAACCGGCTCACTTGGGCCACCCTCGCTGCCGCCGTCGCTGTCGGCTCTCTCGTCGCCCAAGACGTAGATCCGGTCACGCAAAAGACCCAGCTCCTCTCCGAGGCGCTGGCCGCTCGCGAGAAGGGTGACCTCCAGGTCGCTCTCGAAAAGTTTGAGCAGATCCAAAAGATTTCCGCGGACGATGAAGCCGCCAAGGAAGGCATCGCTACCGTCAAGGCTGCCCTCGCCGCCGCCGATAAGGCCAGGGCCGATGCCGAAGCCGCCAAGGTCAAGGCTTTGCAGCCCGCCCCCGTTGTTCCAGCTAAGCCAGCCACCTTACTCGACGAAGTCGCTTCGGGTCACGAAAACCTTTACCGCGAAGTGGCTCAAGCTATCGCCGTCGCTAAGCAGACCGCCGAACAAGGCGACTACGCGGGTGCGCTCAAGGTTCTCGATGGCGCCAATGGTGCCCTCCCGAACAACACCGCTGCCCAGAAATGGCGTGATGAAATCGCTCTCACGAAGCAGGACATTATCAGCCGCCGCGAATCGGGCGACCAGGGTGCCGATCAACTAGCTCGCGCTGAAGTGGTTCGCCTCGCCAAGATTAACGCCGCCGCCATTGACGCCGCTTCCGCCCTCATTAACGAGGCCGAAAGCTCCGTCCGTAAGGGTGAGCTCGATGAAGCGACGGCCCTCCTCGACAAGGCCTCCGCCAACCTACCCCGCAACATTGCGACCAAGCCGGCCAGCGACCGTATCAAGTCGGTGAAGTCCTCTATTATCTCCCGCCGTGCCTTCCTCGCGATGGATGCCCGCGAGATGAATAAGGCCGACGCCTTCGTCCGCGAGTTCGAGCGCCTCAATGGTGCCGACGACTCGAGCTCTCGCCGCCTCCGTGCCGAGTTCGCCGCGAAGAAGTCCGACCCAGCTTACCGTAGTGTCGATGAAATCTCCCCAGGCCTCCGTGCCAAGGACGACAAGGTACAGGAGCTGCTCGTGAAGGGCCGCGCTCGCTACCTCTACGGCGACTACGCCGGCGCCCTCGACGCCTACCGCGAAATCCTCCAGTACCAGCCAAACAATACCGAATCCAAGGCCTTCCAGGTTCGCATCCGTCAGGTCCTCTCGCAGAATTCGGGACAGTGGAACCGCACCGTCTCCAAGGGCAAGCTCCTCGAGCTGCTCGACGAAAGCTGGAAGTTGCCGGAAGTCTACAACCGTGAAGTCGGCCCAGTTGGTGGCATTGCTACCTCTGACCCGGTGCTCGATAAGCTCCGTGCAATCACCGTTCCGGAAATCAACATCCGCGATCTACCCTTCGACCGCGCCATCGCCCAGCTGACCATTGTCTCCCAGTCGTATGACAAGGAGAACAAGGGCGTGAACATGTTCGTCATCGACCCGGATCGTAAGAATCCGTCCGTTAACATGACGCTCCGTAACGTCACCCTCGAGAAGGCCATCGATCTTATCACCAAGCAGGTCAACTTCACCTACACGATCAACTCTGGTATCATCGAAATCCGTCCGGACTCTGGCTCGAATGACCTCGAAACCGAGTTCTTCCCGCTCAGTTCGGCCGCGGAAACGAAGATGACTGGTATTGGTACCGGCGCTCCGGCCACCACCACTCCTGGTGCGACTGCTAGCCCTTTTGGCGGCGCCACCGCCGGTGCCGGTGCGACCGACGTCAATCCTCGTAACGAAGGCATCAAGAACTTCCTGACCCGCTCTGGTGTGTCGTTCGAAGTGACCGGTGCCGTCCTCAACTACGACGGTACGACCCTAATCGTGACCCAGAACCGTAAGAACCTGGAGCGTATCCGTAATATCCTCCGTCGTTACTCCGACATCAAGCAGGTCCATATTGAGTCCAAGTTCATCGAAGTCGCCGAGTCTTCCCTGAACGAGCTCACGACCAACCTGCGCCTGTCCAAGACCGTCGGCGGCGTCCAGACCATCCGCGCACAGACGAATCTCCGTTCGGTCAATGACGTGTTCGGCTCCGCCACCGTCGCTAGCCCTGGAACCATCGCGGTGGCCGGCATTAGTGCCACTACGATTGTTAACGGGAATCCAGTCCTAGTCACCCAGCCTGGCACCACCACTCCGATTGCAAACAATCCGCCGAGCTTCCCCACGGGTAACTTTGGTGGCCGCGAGCCGAACTTCGGTGGTGCTGCTGGTTGGAGCGGTGCTGCTGGTGCCTACAATGGCATGATCGGCACGATCGGTTCCTACGACCTCTCGATCTTCCTCAAGGCGATCGAGCAGAGCAGCGGTTCCGACCTAATGTCCGCCCCGAGCCTCACCGTCCTCGACGGTAAGACCGCCATCATCAAGATCGCCCAACTCCTCCGTTATCCGCAGTCCTACGGTGACACCCAGTCGAACGTGGGTTCGACCGGTGGTAACCAGAACGGCGGTGGCTCGGCTGGTGTGACCATCACGGCCGGTACGCCTCAGGACTTCACTGTCCAAGAGGTCGGCGTGACCCTTGAAGTCACCCCGACCGTTGGTGCCGACGACTCGATCGCCCTGAACCTCAAGCCCAAGGTGACCGAATTCGAAGGCTTCGTTGAATACGGCGGTACCTCCGTTGCGATCTCCGGTTCCACGACCGTCACCATTCCTTCGGGCTTCTTCCAGCCAATCTTTACCACCCGTGAAGTCTCGACCGACGTCACCGTCTTCGATGGTGCTACGGTCGTCATCGGTGGCTTGACCCGCGAAGAAGTGAAGACCGTCAGCGACAAGGTCCCGGTTCTCGGCGACATCCCGCTCATCGGTGCGGCTTTCCGCTCCAGCGGTAAGTCCACGACCAAGAGGAATCTCACGGTCTTCGTGACAGCCAACCTCGTTTCCCCGGGTGGTGCGACCCTCCGTAGCAGCTACCCTGGCATGCGCGCTGGTTCGGTCTTCCAGAACCCGGTCGTGCTCTCCCCAGGTGGTGCTGTCTACCGCGAGCCAGTTGAAGCGGCCACGACGAACTCCTCGCCGCGTGAAGCCCCTCCGGCTGCTCCGGCTGGCCAGTAAGCTGAACGGAAGTTCGCCCTTCGCAGGCCCGCCTCTTGGCGGGCCTGCTTTTTTCTGGAAGCAATCGTCTACTCGGAGACACTCGCTCCCATGCGCTGGCTCCTCGTCGATGGTTTCAATCTAGTCTTCCGGAGCCATTTCGCAATGGAGCGCTCAAACCTCCGCCGGCAGTCTGATCAATTCCCCACGGGTGCTTTGCACGGCTGGATCAAGTCACTGCAGGACCTGCGCGACGCCGAGAAGCCGGACCGTTGCGTTGTCTTCTTCGACCTCGGGGGCTCCGATCGTCACTTAGCGGTTCTCCCGGATTACAAAGGGCAGCGTGATGACACCCCGCCGGACATCATCCTACAGTTGCCGGAAATCAAGAAACTCACGGCTCTCTTGGGTTTTGCGGTGATCCAGGAACGCGGCGTCGAAGCCGACGATCTGATTGCCACAGCCGTCCATCGTTTGGCCGCCGCGGGAGACGAATGTATCATTGTGAGTGCCGATAAAGATTTTGGGCAATGCGTCGGCGCTCAGGTGCTGCAGCTCGCACCGCCGCCCACCGCCAATCCCGCGCTCGGCTGGCGCCGCCTCGATGCGGCCGGCGTGGAAGCGAAGTTCGGCGTGCCGCCGACCTTGATCGCCGACTACCTCGCGCTGGTCGGAGATACCTCGGACAATATCCCTGGCCTCAAGGGCGTGGGCCCGAAGACGGCGGTGAAGTGGTTACAGCAGTACGGCGGTTTGGAAGGCGTGTTGGCGGCGGTGGCGACCATCGAGCCGGCGCGCTTTCGTGAGCAGATTCAAGCCGATGCTGACCGTATCCGCTCCAACCTATCTCTCGTGCGTTTTAAGACCGACTTCGCCTTCGAGCCCGGCGATGTCTCCACGGAAGA
>Ga0304730_1003730_pt1 | contig 10160 bp, 14 predicted proteins | sample M_130628_MF_Meta_FD_190474 | JGI IMG/M metagenome (GOLD analysis project Ga0304730, IMG submission 190474) | Freshwater microbial communities from Lake Montjoie, Canada to study carbon cycling - M_130628_MF_MetaG (v2) (version 2) | ecosystem: Environmental > Aquatic > Freshwater > Lake | place... | reverse complement strand
TTAAAACAAGCAGTCAAAGACGCATTGATGCTAGACCGTACACGAGTTTGGGAAGGCAGTGCTCGTTGGACTTGGGAACGTGCTTGGGCAATATTCCGTGACAATCTTGTAACGAAATTGTAATCGGTATTTTCTTAAATAATAATACTCGCCCGCTGACGGCGTACAATGAGATAAGTAGTCAGCAGTAGGAACTTAGGTTCCTATTTTTATGAACAAACTAAATAGTAGTAGTTAATGAAAGGACAGACAGATGGGCATACTAGAAGTTGTAGTATACGGATTCTTCACCGCGTTCGGCTGGTGGGGCGCAAATCACTATGTAATTGAGCCATACTTTCCTCCGCCAATAGAACGCAAAGAAGTACCAAATGGAACAGCCAAAGAAAAAGACAAAACTTGATCATTATGAACGAGTTGTTGATAACGTATTACGACTACTATGGCTAATCTTATTAGTCACGTGGATCGTTACAGAACATAAGTTGTAAAATGAAACCTACCATAGCCCTATTTTTGTACGATCCCAAGTGTTCAGTACAGTCGGGCAATGGTGTCATTAAAGCATTAGAATCAGATTACAACTTTAAAATATTCAGCATTAATCCTCTAGAAGACAACTTCTTTGACGATGTAGATATCGTGGCCGTGCCTGGCGGCTTTGGTGATGCTAATAGTTTTGATCGAGCATTTAAACACAACGGCAAACGAGTTAAAGAATTTGTCCGTAATGGTGGCAAGTACTTGGGTATTTGCATGGGCGCATATTGGGCAGGCAAACACTACCTTAATATGTTAGATAACGTAGATGCTGTACAATATATAACACAGCCTAAAACAGATACAAGGAGACCTCATGCTAAGGATATTAACGTCAACTGGATCGGACATAACACAACGATGTTTTTTTACGATGGTTGTGCTTTGGTTGGTAACGGTAAGTTCAATACCATCGCTACGTATGCCAACGGTGACCCGATGGCTATCATACAAGGCCGATTAGGATTAATCGGCTGTCACCCAGAAGCTGAACAGTTTTGGTATGACAGTTACACTTGGATGCGGAACAAGTATACCAGCAAACACAACTTGCTTTTAGACTTTGTAAACCAGCTAAATACTGGATGCTAATAACAGAACTATTTGACGGTGGCAAAGATTGGAAGTGGACTTATCAAGATAAGAATCAAGCCTCGGCTGAGTTCACTATTGGCAAAGTACACTATACATTCATGGCCGGACAAGATCCGGACGAAGCACCCGGTGATTGGGACATTGAGTTTGCGGCTAAACAAGCACATGGAACAGCAAGTTGGGGAGTGACTGGAACTGGTAATTCAGCACAAGTATTTGGTACAGTTGTTGAAATTATGAAAGCCTTTATATCAGGTAAAAAAGCTTCTATACGGAGGATGACATTCGCCGCAAAAGAAGATTCGAGGCAGGGCTTATATGCACGTATGGTAAAGAGACTATTACCTAAATGGAACTTAGAACAAAATGGTGAAGCATTTGTATTAACTCGCCCAGGCGGCTTAGTGTTTTGGGTCTACAGCGTTGAAGCACCTTATAACAAGATACCAGCTGTTAAAGTCAAAGCCAATACAGCACAAGAAGCAGAACAAATAGTATTAACTACGATGCCTGAATTCAAAGGCGCTGACCTAATGGGCATGGGCGCCAGCAAAAATAAGCCAGATAGATAATTATGAAGAAAATTCTTTTAAGCCCATGGACTGCACTACTAACTCTTGCGTTAGTATTGGGCATACGTGTTGCAGACCCCTCATTTGTTGAAAGCGTAAGACTACGTTACTTTGACACATTAATAACACAAAAAGCTCCTACAGAGAATAATATCTACACGGTCAACATAGATGAAGCCGCATTAGACAAATATGGCCAATGGCCGCTACCGAGGGTTAACTATGCTGAAATTATTGAAGATCTTTATCATCGCAATGCTGGCCTTGTTGTGCTCAATGTGCTTATGGCTGAGCGCGATCGTACTGGCGGGGATCGCGATCTGGCCGCAACTCTTAAACGTTATCCAGTCGTACTAGGAAGTGTACCTAGCGACAAAACAAAAAATACTCCCCGTGTTCCTGGAAGTGCCGTTTTGGGACCAGAGTGGTTAGATCAAATTGTTACATATCCTGGACTTATTGCTAACGTACCCCAACTTGAAAGTAAAGCGGCTGGTGTCGGTATTGTAAACACACTACCAGAAATTGACGGTGTTAATCGTCGGGTACCTTTGATTGTTGCAGTTGACGACAAATTATATCCAGGGCTGGCATTAGAAACACTCAGGGTTGCAACGGGCAACGACACATTTCAAGTTAAACTAAACGATGGTGGCGTTGAAAAGATGCGCCTGCCCGGGGAAGTTGGAATCATCAACACAGACAATCTAGGACGCATATGGATTGACTGGAGTCAAAAATCAAAATCAGTTTCATTATCTAATTTGCCAAAAGACCTTGGCGGCGCTATTGTTGTAGTAGGTCCGACTGCCGCAGGTATATCTAATCCAGTACCAACAAGCATTGGAGCAGTATTTCCACATGACGTGCATGCCGCGGTTATAGCAACTATGGCCAACGGGGTAGTTATCCAACGTCCTGATTGGGCAGATGGTGCAGAGATATTAGGATTGCTTGCCGCAGGAATTTTATTATTATTTTTAACAAGGTGGACTTATGTTGGTATTGTATCAGGTGTTGTTATCATTGGCGCTATTATTCCTTTATGTGGACTCGCATATAGCAGTGGCTTACAGCTTGTGGATGCGACTCTTCCGGTCGGCGGCCTTGTTTTGGTTATGCTTCATGCTTATGGTGTTAAGTTTGTAAGCGAGTTCTTACAAAAGCAAGCTATTAAGAAACAGTTTGCAGGATACTGCTCAAAGGAAGTGGTAGAGCTATTACAAAAAGATCCAGACTTAATCAAACGTGGTGTGCGTAAAGACGTAAGTGTTATGTTCAGTGACCTGCGTGGCTTTACTCCTATCGGTGAACACTACGGAGATGATGTTGCTGGCTTAGGCAAGTACATGAACGGCTACATGGATGCTATCAGTCAACCAATGTTGGACAACAAAGGTATGGTTATCAAGTATGTAGGCGATGCAAGTATGCACATACATGGTGCTCCTATTGAAGATCCTAATCATGCACGTACTATTGTTAAGGTAGGACTTGAGATGTTGGACAAGGTAGACGAATACACTAAACTAATGGAAGCACAAGGATTACCACCAGCCGCAATGGGCTGGGGTTGTAATACAGGTATTGGCTTTATCGGTGAGATGGGTTCAACAGAACGACACAGCTATGACATTTTAGGTGATATGGTTTCAACCGCCGCACGACTAGAAGCACGTTGTAAAGCATATGGTGTCCTATGTATTATTGGTGCTGAAACATACAATAGAACTAAAGATGATTTCTTCTACTTAATGTTAGATAACTTACAACCAAAAGGTAAGACTGTAGCAGACTTAATCTATACAGCATTACGCACTCGCGGCGTAGATTACAGTAAAGATAAAGAGCAACACGAAGCCATGCATGACTTGTACAAGGCTAAGAAGTTTGACGAAGCCGCCGCTATGTGTAAAAAGCTAAAAGGCAACTTTGGCGGCCAAATGGACAAATACTATAAGATTTGGATAGAGCGTTGCGACTTTATGAAGCAACAAGATCTAGGTGACAACTGGAATGGTGAGTTCGTAGCTCACGAAAAGTAATTTATTTTGCGTTAGACCAAATTAATTCATTATTATTATTGTAAATTAATTTTGTATCTGCTGTAGTATTTTGAACAAAATGAAATGCATCTTCGTATGATTTAAAATCATACTCTGCTGTGTTTAGTACACCTTCAACTACTTGTTTGATAACTGCTTTGTGATGTTTAGGTTCGTATGCCATATTATTCTCCGTACTGATATTTATTGCCTAATTTTTGCAAGTCTAATTTTTGATAGGATAGTAAGGTACATCCATCCAATATCAAATTCAAACCAACGTCTGCTTAGTTTAACACTTGCTGGATCAAGATGATGGTTGTTATGAAGTTCTTCGCCGCCCACCACAATACCCCAAGGAACAATGTTGCGACTGCTATCACGAGTAGTTCCGTTTTTGTAACCATACCAATGTCCTATTCCGTTAATAACTCCAGCGGCCCAAAATGGAATCCATATCATTTGGATTCCCCATATTACCCAACCCCATAATCCAAATAAGCATAGGTTAACAATGAGCATTATTAGGATGCCTAGCCTACTGTAAGCAGAGTACACATTCTTTTCAACCCAATCATCTGGAGTACCAACACCAAATTGTTCAATCATCTTGACATCTTTACTGGCTTTGTTATATAATAAAGCACCTTTAAAGAAAACAGTCCACAGTCCAAATACATGCGGGCTATGTGGATCACCTTCTTGATCGGATCGTTGATGATGTTTACGATGTATTGCTACCCATTGTTTTGTAACCATGCCTGTGGTCAGCCACAGCCAGAGTCGCATAAAGTGTTGTAATATAGGATTAAACGTTATCCCTCTATGTGCCTGACCTCTATGCAAGAATAATGTTACGCAGACTATGGTAATGTGTGTAGTTATTATGGTGTATATAATTGGATTCATTGTAATACTTAGCTTAAATAATACATGTTCAAAACAATTCTAATCATTTTTGCTCTGTTTGCAAATGTAGCCTTTGCTAAAGACATAACAGCGACCAGCTGGTTAGTTGCTGATTATAAAGGTAAAATAATTGATGGTGAAAACTATCAAGAAATTCGCCCTATAGCCAGCGTTACTAAACTAATGACTGCAATGGTAATACTAGATGTAGGCCAAAGTTTAGATGAAAAAATTGGAACTTATACCAGACGAGATCTAGTACATTTAATGATAACACATTCTGATAATCGAGCGGCTACCACTCTATGTGAAAAATACCCAGGTGGTAAACTAGACTGCGTTAGAGCAATGAATCACAAAGCTCGTATGCTTGGACTTAGCAATACAAAATATACCGATCCTACAGGACTTGGGGTATTCAACATAAGCACCGCAGAAGAGCTAATTGACATTGTACTCGAAGCCGCTAAGTATCCCGAAATTGTTGCCGCAAGTAAATCAATAACTACTGTACAAAATAAGAAAAGATTAGTATCAGTTAATAATACTAATCCTATTACTCGTAAACGCAATGATATTATTGTAAGCAAGACAGGCTGGATACGTGCCAGCGGAGGATGTCTTGTTATGTTAGTTGATACTGATATAGGTCAACGTGTAGTTGTTGTATTAAACAGTAAAACTATCAAAACCCGTATCCCAGATGCGGAATACTTATTGGCTAGGTATTAACTACTTCCGCTGGTGGCTTCTTTCTTATCGATTGGATCAATCTTCTTAGCAATTGAATCAGCTTCGTCCATAGCATCATGAAACTTCTTATTGGCCTGAGCTTCGACTACGGCTGTTTCCATAACGCGATCACTTTCAATCATCTTACCACGGATGGTCAACACAGTATTAACTTTCTGATTTAAACGAATTAAATCGTTGTCCAACATACGGATACGATCAATAAGCGCGATAAGAACTGTGTTGGCCTCTGAGATAACAGGCTTGACTTCTTTTGTTGCCCATTCCCAAACGTATTTGATAATGAATCCCATCCCAACCGCCATGACGATTGGAAAGCCATATTTGTTTACTAACTCTACTACATCCATATCGTACTCCTTAAAATAGCAAGCCGATTAGAAAACCGATGACGGCTCCAACAGCCGCGGCCTTGGCTAGATCTATATCATGCCAAAGTGGTTGTGATTTTAAATACTCTTTGGTTTGTGGACTCAAACTATCGTACCATTCATTCCATTTGTTCACGTGCTCTCTCCCCATCTTTTAAAAATTTAACCAACGGATCAACTTTGATCAACATTGCTGTCCCATTGATATTCATGACTTTAAAATAGTCACCTGCCTTCCATCCCAATTTGTCTATATCTAATTCTTTGTCAAGTATAATTCCTTCAGGACTTAAATCCCAATCGTAATCGTAATGCTTCACCATTAATCCCTTCTCGCGTCATTTTTCCCGTCAGCACGGGCAATACGGTCTACATCTGGACGTAGACCAAGTGCGTTACTTACAATAGTATCAATACGTACAACATCGTGATTCATTGTTTTAACACGATTGTCCAAGGCAATAATAATACCCTTCATTCCGTTGATGGAACTTAGTACGCCCTGTAGTAACAGCTTTATTGTTAGATATACAAAGTAGCCGCCAACTAATGCGGCGGCGACTGGCATACCCAGATCACCGATAATTTTAAAAATCTCGCCCATATAAACACCCCTGTTATGGAGTATTTACTGAGCAGTTAATTTTTTTAAAGCTGGTGTTTAATTATATTTTTTAAGAGCTTGTTTAAGCCCAATACGAGGATACTCGTACTCTTGCCAACGATTAAAGGCGCCTGTATAATGATTAGTGCCTTGCTTGTTGACCACTACTTCTCTGTCGATGTTATTAACTTCGCAGAAGTATTTTACCAATTCGCCCATGTAGTATTTTTCAGGGTAGACTAGATTAACGCACTTGTGTTTCAACTTGCCAGCCAGGCCCAAGTCAAACATGGGTAGGACATCTTCTAGATAGACAAAGTCAAATTGACGATCTTCGTCTATAGTAAATGTACCTGTACCGCTTTTTAGTTTCTTAAAGAAACGAACATCTGATTCATCTTCATGGAACATGCCAAACAGTCGTAGATTATACCAATTGTCAACTCCACGTACTAATCTGCTAACCAGATTCTTGCCCATTCCGTAGCTGGCTCTGGGCAGTACATTTTCTATTGCATATTCATGAACTAGATTGTTTGGCTGGAAATGGTCAAACTCGTAGCCGCTGGCAACATTTAATAGTGTTTTAAACTTGTGTCTGTTGGCGTACAGGTTACGGATCATTATAACATTCTCGCCTGATATGGCAAGATCTTGTCCTGTCATATTGGTACGGCCAGCAACCGCACAATGCACAACTGCTTCAATGTTCTGCTCGTCAAAGAACCGGTTAACTGCCTGATAGTCTGATAGATCTAGTTCTTTACGGACAGGATGAAGGACATCATGCCCTTGGGATTGGAAATGTTCTACTAACTTGCTACCAACAAACCCTGCCGAGCCTGTTACAAATATTTTCATTCAATCACCATCTGTAAGAAGTGTGGAATCATCTGCATACGCAACTGCATGGGAGTGCCGGGCCAGTGCAATAGGAAGTCCCCAGGTTGCCATTGACCGTCATATCCCAAGTAATCGTGTGTACCTGTAATGTAATGCTGTGGGTAAACTTCGCGATACAGGTAAGCGTTCATGTGACGCTGTGGTACAAACTTCCACAAGTGACGATATTCTGCAATAGTGTCAATTAGAGCCTGCTGTTCCCAAGTTCCGCTAGGATGGTTGTTATACTTTGGTGCTAGGTCACAGATATGTTTCCAGTAGGCTCGAGCTTCTGGACTATTTCTAATGACATAACTGTCGGCATTGATGTTCAAACGATCGGTTGCCATGACAATATGGTAGTCTTCGTCAATAAATGTTTCAAGAGGAATGTTAAAGTTAGTGATGATACTGTCAGCACCACTCCAGTACAACCATTCGTGTTCTGGGTGTTCTTCTAATAGCTGTAGCTGAAAGAAGATCTTTTCGTAGCTAGGGTGCCATTCCATTGTACTTTCTGTACGAACATAGGTATCATATCCCCACTTCTCAGCGTATCTTACTTTATTACCTTCCCAAGTCATGTCACTCATTGGTTTGATGTGATGTGTATGGATGGCGGTCATTGCGATTTTACTTGCCATATTGTCCTCTTAGAATTTTGTTGCTTCTGCCCAAGATTTTTGTGCAGAGTCTTTTGGTGAAATGATCGGTACAGCTTGTCCTAGCTTCCAATCAATTCCGATTGTTGAGTCATTCCACAGCAGGCCGTGTTCACTTGCTGGAGTAAAGAATTCATCTTGTTGATAGTTTACAATCACATCATCCGATAGTGTCATGTATCCGTGGTAAAATCCCTGCGGTATATACAATACTTGTGGAATACTTTCATCTAGCGTAACACTAAACCATTTGCCAAATGTATCTGAGCCTTTTCTTGCATCTACAAATACATCGAGTATTCTGCCTTTGATTACCTGTAGCATCTTAGCCACTTGATGCGGCTCTGATTGGGCATGCAAGCCCCTAATTGTATTTTTGCGTTCTGTCCAAACAGTATTGGATTGTACGAAAGGACGGGACAACCCCATCTCTGTCATCCATTTGTCTGACCAACTTTCGGAGAACCATCCTCGGTTATCTGAAAAACGATTAAATGAAACTACTAGAGCTCCACCATCAATTTTTTGTATGTTCATAAGTTATCCTTTGCAGTATTTACGGTGCAGTCAATTCGTAGACTATTAATCTTGACTCATTCGTAAATATCATTATAACAGAAATGCTGATGCATTACAATCATTTTAAAGGAAAAACATGGACAAGTTAGAAGTTTTTATGGATGGCGATTGGACTACTTCTGAATCGAAAAAATTAAAAGACGCATACGATAAAGCAGTTGCTGGTCAGCATAAACTAAGTGACTTTGTTCGCTGGATTCCTGGCATGAGTGGATACAATTACCGATACCTGATCAACAACCTAGTTGAAACTATTCCAGATGCACGTTATTTGGAAATCGGTAGCTGGAAAGGATCTACAGCATGTTCTGCAATGTATGGTAATACCTGTAAGGTTGTCTGCGTAGACAACTGGGCTGAATTCTTTAGAGGTAGTCATGCCAAGGCAGACTTCCATACCAACACCGAAGCAGTGGTAACAGACAACATTGACTTCCATTTTATCGAAGATGACTTCCGTAAACTTGATCATTCCGCCCTGGGCAAGTTCAACGTGTACTTGTTTGACGGTCCACATGAAGAACAAGATCAGTACGACGGCCTGGCATTGATGCTTGATGTACTCGATGACACATTTATGTTCATCGTCGACGACTGGAATGACATTGATCGTGTGCAGGCAGGAACCAAGCGAGCGATTGCTGAGTTCAATTTAGAGGTTGTGGCAAAGATAGAAATACTGTACAATAGTCCAGTTGACTGTGAGAACAGTCCTTGGCACAATGGATATTTTATTGCTGTTGTAAAAAAGCCACAAGTAAAATAAGAGGTTGACAAGAACTGTAAATAGTCATACAATAGAGACAAGTTAAAAACACTTCTAGCAACAAAGACAAAAAGATTAAATTTATTTGTCAAAAGTGCAAAAAGAGGTTGACAACGAGACTAAATAACTGTATAATAAACACATAGACAGCAAAGTGCTGTTTATATTAACTGAAAGAGAAACTGGAAACAGAAATGAAAAGCGTAATTAATTTTAGACAACATTGCTCAATAGCCAAACAGGTCGGCATGCCTACCTATTGGTCTGCGAATAATAGTCTATCATTGGATCGCACACCAGAGGGGATTACCCCGGGGTTCTTAGGAGGATCGTGTAGTTAACAAATAATTACACAAACTTACCAAAAGGACCCCAGGACTAAACACCCTGGGGTTTTTGTTTTTCGAGTGTGAATATGTGGAAACGAGGTCCACGTCCTGCACTATAAACATGGGACAAACGGGCGGCCTAGGCGATGGAGCATCGGGAGATGTGTCGAAAAACCCTAGCGTATTAAAGCATTCTCAGGCCGCAAGGCAAGTGGGTTCATCCATGAAGAGTGCTTTAATACACATATTCGAAAGAGTGTGTAACAATTAAGGAGGCGTGGCCGAGTGGCTGAAGGCGGCAGACTGTAAATCTGTTCTGTAAAAAGCGCGGTGGTTCGAATCCATCCGCCTCCACCAAATATGCCGTTGTAGTCCTCTGGGAGGGCACTGGATTGTCTATCCAACTAAGGCGGGTTCGATTCCCGTCAACGGCGCCAATTTATTCCCTAGTAGCACAGCGGTAGTTGCACTTGACTGTTAATCAAGGTGTCGGTGGTTCGATCCCACCCTGGGGAGCCAATTTTGGGGGATTCATATACTGGGTATTATGCCTG
>Ga0304730_1003729_pt1 | contig 10160 bp, 6 predicted proteins | sample M_130628_MF_Meta_FD_190474 | JGI IMG/M metagenome (GOLD analysis project Ga0304730, IMG submission 190474) | Freshwater microbial communities from Lake Montjoie, Canada to study carbon cycling - M_130628_MF_MetaG (v2) (version 2) | ecosystem: Environmental > Aquatic > Freshwater > Lake | place... | reverse complement strand
AAGCCTAAAGAGTGTTTGGTGGTTAGGTAAATGTGGACACGAATGGCGGACTGCCGTCCCCACTAGGTTGAGAGGTAGCGGTTGCCCAACTTGCTCGATTGGTGGCTTTAGATCTTCGGAACCGGCAACTCTCTATTTCCTCCACAACCCACAACTTCAAGCGTTCAAGGTTGGAATTACCAACAAGGATAAGAAAGTTGATCGGATAAGCAATTTTGTTAAAAAGGGTTGGCGAGTAGTGAATCGTTGGGAATCAGAATCTGGTTTGATAATCCTCGATTGTGAAACTCTGTTCTTTCAATGGCTCAGGCGAGATCAACAGATCCCCGTTTACCTAGACAAGGCAACTATTGGATCCATTGGAGGCGAAACGGAAACGTTTGCTGATTCGATATTGACCCGAGCCGAGGTTATCGCCAAGATAGAAGGTCTCATAAAAGCTTTCCATGAAAACGAATAATAAATGCACGTAGAGTGCACGGCTTAAAAGAAAACTAAAGATATGCTTGAGATATCAAGGGTTTAAGGACTCTTGCAAAGAGATTAGAAGGCTCTTGCTCTATCCACTGAGCTACGAAGGCATTTGGGCTTTAGGCCCTTGTTCATTTTAGACCAAGAAGCCTGATCTATGTGCCAGACCTGAGAATTCCCTGTCCCCAAAAGGTTTGTTAGCCTTGGACTAAGGGTAATGTGGCTATTATTATTTACCTAGGTAAACAAATTCAACTATTGGAGATCAATGTTCCGCTTGTCAAAACTAAGCCTTGCTAACCGTTCAGTGGTAGCACTGCTAACTGCCATCCTTGCTGTCTTCGGCTTTATATCTGTCGGATCGCTAAAGCAAGAACTCTTCCCGTCTCTCGAGTTCCCTCAGGCAGCAATCGTTACCACTTACCCAGGAGCATCTCCTGAGGTTATGGACACCCAGGTCAGCCGAGTAATTGAAGCTTCAGTTGAAACTCTGGAAGGTGTAACAACTACATCTTCAACAAGCCAGAGCAGTCTTTCAACTGTTCGTGTGACCTTCGACTTTGGTATCACTACAGCAAAGGTCACTGAATCTCTAAACACAGCGTTGGATTCAGTAAAAGCAACTCTTCCTACTGGCGCAACTGCTCGAGTTATTAGCGGTGGTCTGGGAACTATTCCAGTAATGGTTCTTAGCGTTGCGTCTAACTCAGGCGATAACACTGAGATCTCTAAGCTTCTTCCAGATATTGCTCCTACTCTGTTCAAGAAGGTTCCTGGAGTAAAAGATGTTCAGGTTGGTGGTATTCGTGAATACCGCGTCAACATGGAACTAAACACTCGTCTAATGGCTGCCAATGGAATATCCACACAAAGCATTTCATCTGCACTAAAGACAAATGGTTTTGTTCTTCCTGCAGGAACTCTGCAGGATAAAGAAGGTCAAATCACTGTTCAAGTTGGCACACCAGTTGAATCAATTGCTGCCCTGAAGTCCTTACCGCTTACAGCAGGTAGCACACCTGGTATGCCTTCACTTGGTCGAGTGCTAACTATTCGTGATATTGCAACTGTTACCTACGAGCCAGCTCCAATTGCATCAATCTCCAGAGTTGATGGCAAGCCTTCTCTAGCTATCTCAATTACTAAGACTCAAGATGGCAACACTGTTTCTATCTCCAAGGGCATCAAGCCACTTGAAGATGAACTAGCTACCAAGCTTGGTGGCGATGTGACAATCAAGGAAACTTTCAACCAGGCACCATTTGTTGAGAAGTCAATTTCTGACCTAGTCAAGGAAGGTCTTCTAGGTCTAACCTTTGCAATCCTGATCATCTTGCTATTCCTAAGATCATGGAGATCAACGCTGGTAACAGCAATATCAATTCCAACATCTCTATTAGTTGCCTTTATTGGTCTATCCGGATTTGGATATTCACTAAACCTCTTTACCCTTAGCGCGCTAACCATTGCTATTGGTCGTGTGGTGGATGACTCCATTGTGGTTATAGAAAACATCAACCGTCACCTTGCATATGGTGAAAAGAAGGTTGAAGCCATCTTGAACTCAGTTCGAGAAGTAGCTGGAGCTATTACTGCAGCTACCCTAACCACTGTTGCGGTATTCCTACCTATTGCTGTTGTTGGTGGACTGGTTGGCCAGTTGTTTAGACCATTCGCTCTTACTTTCGCTTTAGCACTTATTGCATCACTATTTGTATCTCTAACCATCGTTCCTGTAATTGCCTACTGGTTCCTAAAGACTCCGGTAGTTGAAGCAGGCATGACTGAAGCTCAGGCTAAGAAGTTTGCTGCTAACGCCCGTAAGGAAGAGGAAGAGCACGAAAAGAAGTCAATTCTTCAGCGTCTATACATTCCTGTTCTAACCGGAACACAGAAGCGTCCAGTTATCACTCTGGTAGCTTCCGGTTTGGTTCTTGTATTTACCTTTGGACTAGTTCCACTAATCAAGACCAACTTCATTGGAAGTTCTGGTTCAACTACATTCAGCATCACCCAACAGGTACCTCTTGGTGCATCTCTCGAAGAGAAGGCTCTTGCTGCAGAAGGTGTTGAGAAACTTCTTCTAGACAGTGGCGACACTGTTGCTGTTACTACAACCATTGGTGGAACTGGAGATAGCCGTGTTGCTTTCGGTCAGTCAGCTGGTGGTATTCAGATTCAGGTTTCTATTGACGAATCAGTCAACGGAGATACCTTCCAGGCCAAGATGCAGAAGCTCTTCGATGCAGAAAAGTCTCTAGGTAAGGTCAGCTTCGAATCAGGTCAATCATTTGGTTCAAGTGGCACTATCGATGTAACTGTTACTGCTAAGACTGATGAACAGCTTCGTGCTGGTATCAAGAAGGTTCAGGATGCTCTAGAGGGAAAGATCGATAACGTCTCCCCTGATGTAGTTACTACCTTGAGCGAGAAGCAGAGAACCCTAAAGGTAACTGTTGATCGTGTAGCAGCAACCCGTGTTGGTCTAAGTGAGATTGCTGTTGCAACTCTTGTATCAAGTGCGATGAGCCCACAGTCTGTTGGCACCATCAACATCAACAACAAGCAGACCGATATCTACATCAAGTCGGAGAATGTTCCAGCTACTGTTGCTGAAGTTAAGGCAATCCCTGTTCCAACATTCATGGGAAACATTTCGCTAACCCAGCTTGCCAAGGTTGAACTAGTTTCAGTACCTACCAAGATCACAACCAAGGATGGAGACCGTGCAGCAACTGTTTCACTAACTCCAAACAAGGATGCGAGCCTTGGTGCTATCACTATGCAGGTAGCCGAGAAGGTTGATGCCCTAACAGATAACATGCCAGCAGGAACAACACTTCTTCCTATTGGTGGAGTTTCAGCAGACCAGGCAGAATCATTTAGCCAGTTGCTACTAGCTCTTCTTGCAGCTATCGCAATTGTTTACCTCATCATGGTTGCAACATTTAGAAGCTTGGCTCAGCCGCTAGTTCTTCTAGTGTCAATTCCATTCGCAGCTACTGGTGCTTTTGTTGCTCTACTAGTAACAAACACTGCTCTCGGTCTTCCAGCTCTTATCGGTATGTTGCTTCTAGTTGGAATCGTTGTTACAAACGCAATTGTTCTTATCGACTTGATCAACCAGTACCGTACCCAAGGTATGCCGTTTGAAGAAGCAATCATCAATGGAGCTCGTCAGAGACTACGCCCCATCTTGATGACTGCTCTAGCTACCATCGGTGCGCTATCTCCGCTGGCTCTTGGCTTCACCGGTTCTGGTGGATTCATCTCACAGCCACTTGGAGTAGTTGTTATCGGTGGTCTGTTCTCTTCAACCATCCTTACCTTGGTTATCGTTCCAGTTCTATACCGTCTAGTTGAGGGTAGAAAAGAACGTAAGGCCAACAAGAAGATCGCTAAGGCTGAAAAGAAGCCAGTAACCAAGGCAGCTCCTAAGCGCAAGTCAACCGCTAAGACCGCTTAGCCCTAAGAGTAAACTAGACAGAGCCTCCGGTATTCGGGGGCTCTGTTTAGTTTGAAGGAACAATGAACATACCTGAATACTTAGTCTGGATTGACTGCGAGATGACAGGGCTCAACCCTGAAACAGAGTGCTTAGTTGAAATAGCTGCAGTTATCACTGACTTTGACCTAAACGTTTTAGATGAAGGTATCGATCTAGTCATCAAGCCTCGAGAAGGCACAGTCGAAGCCATGGGTGACTATGTTCGCAAGATGCATACTGACTCAGGACTCATCAATGAATTCAATTCAGGTATCGACTTAGCAGATGCTGAAGCTCAAGTATTGGAATACATCAAGAAATACATTCCTAATGCCAAGACTGCTCCGCTAGCCGGTAACACTATTGGCACAGACCGTATGTTTATCTCCAAATACATGCCTGCTCTTGATGAACACCTGCATTACAGAAACATAGATGTTTCAACCATCAAGGAACTATCTAAGCGGTGGTATCCAAGGGCCTATTTCCAAGCCCCTAAGAAAGATGGCGGTCATAGAGCACTAGCCGATATCCTTGAATCTATCGAGGAACTCAAATATTACCGCAAGAGTGTATTCGTTGAAGGCACTGGCCCTTCCATAGAAGAGGCTCAGGCACTGGCGGATAGCATCAAGACTGATAAACTTTAGAAGTTGATTTCGGAGTAATCCGAGAAACACATGGTGGGTATAGCTCAGCTGGTAGAGCGCCTGGTTGTGGTCCAGGATGTCGCGGGTTCAAGTCCCGTTACTCACCCCAAATAAAAACCCGAGGTTATTCACCTCGGGTTTTTATCTTTAAGAATTATTGATTTGCTCTTTCAAGAACTAGTTCTCTTACTCGAGCAGCATCTGCTTGGCCCTTCATGGCTTGCATAACTGCACCAATAACTGCTCCTGCCGCTTGAAGTTTGCCTTCACGGATCTTCTCAAGGACATCTGGTTGCTTAGCTAATGCTTCATCGATAGCAGCAATTAGAGCACCATCATCAGAGACAACTTCAAGGTTTCTTGAAGAAACAATCTCAGTAGGGGAACCTTCTCCTGCTAGTACTGCTGAAAGTACTTCACGAGCAATACGGTCATTGATCTTGCCTGATTCAACCAAGGTTGCAATCTCTGCTACCTGAGAAGGAGTGATGTTCATCTCTGATACATCTTTATCTTCTGAGTTAGCAATACGAGCAATCTCACCTGAATACCACTTACGAGCAGCTTGAGGCTTAGCTCCAGCAGCTACTGCTTCTTCAATGAAGTCCATAAGACCTGCGTTAACAACATCTCTGAATTCCATCTCAGCGAAGTTCCACTCCCCTGCTAGACGCTTACGTCTATCAGCTGGGTTCTCTGGAAGTGCTGCTCTGAGTTTTTCGATTAGTTCGAGGGAAGGTTCAACAGGAACGAGATCTGGTTCTGGGAAGTATCGGTAGTCATCAGCATCAGACTTAGGCCGTCCTGCACTAGTTGATCCCTTGTCTTCATGCCAATGTCTGGTTTCCTGGGTGATCGTTCCACCGGCGGAAAGAATGGCTGCTTGTCTTTGGATTTCGTATCTAACTGCACGTTCAATAGATCTAAGTGAGTTAACGTTCTTAGTCTCTGTTCTTGTGCCTAACTTTTCTTGACCGTGAGGTCTAATCGATACGTTGGCATCACAGCGAACGTTTCCTCGTTCCATACGAGCATCGCTAACTCCAAGAGCTTTAACAATCTCTCTGATTGAGCGAACATATGCTGCTGCAAGTTCTGGAGCTTCTGCGCCTGCGCCAAATACTGGTCTGGTCACAATTTCAACTAGTGGAACACCAGCACGGTTGTAATCAACTAGAGAGTATTCAGCACCTTGGATACGACCTGTTGCACCACCAATGTGAGTTAGCTTTCCAGCATCTTCTTCCATGTGTGCTCGTTCAATCAAGACAGTGAAGTTGTTACCTGAAGGAACCTCAACATCTAATTGACCATCGAATGCGATTGGGTCTCTGAACTGTGAGGTCTGGTAGTTCTTAGCTAGATCTGGATAGAAGTAGTTCTTTCTAGAGAACCCACCAGTTGGTGTGATCTGGCAACCAAGAGCAAGACCAATTGAGATAGATGATTCAACTGCCTTGCCGTTAACTACTGGAAGTGACCCTGGTAGGCCAATACAGATTGGACATACGTTGGTGTTAGGTTCATCACCAAAGTCATTCTTACAACCACAGAACATCTTGGTGTTGGTGTTTAGTTCAATGTGAACTTCAAGACCAATAACTACTTCATAAAGCTCTAGAGCCTTGTCGTAATCCATCAAGTTTGCTTTAGCCATTAGTTACCCTCCAACTTAGGTGCGAAGTCCATCATGCGCTTACCCCAGATACCTTCAAGGATTCCCTCTAGTGCTGCTCCTACTTCATACAAAGCAGCATCTTTATGAGCAGGTGCTAGGAACTGAATACCAACCGGAAGGTTGTCTTCATCTGCTAGACCAATAGGAACAGAGATACCAGGAATGCCAGCGAGGTTGGCAGGAATAGTTGCAATGTCATTTAGATACATAGCCAAAGGATCTGCTACCTTCTCACCAAAATTGAATGCGGTGGTAGGTGCAGTTGGCGAAACTAGAACATCCGCCTTAGCGAAGGCTGCATCAAAGTCTCTTTGAATAAGAGTTCTAACCTTTAGAGCTGCTCCGTAGAACTTATCGAAAGAACCAGCAGATAGCGCATAAGTTCCAAGAATGATTCTTCTCTTTACTTCAGGACCAAAACCTGCTTCACGAGTTGCTGCCATGACGCGTTCGATTGTTGGGTTACCTTCTGGGGTAACTCTCATACCGAAACGAACAGAGTCAAACTTAGCTAGGTTGCTCGATGCTTCTGCAGGAAGGATTAGGTAGTAAGCATCGATTGCATATTCAAACGATGGGCAATCAACTTCAACAATCTCAGCGCCTGCATCAGTGATTAGCTTCAAGGCTTCAGCAAATCTGTTTTGCACACCCTGCTGGAAACCAGCACCTGAAAGCTGCTTGATCACACCAACCTTCTTACCCTTGAGTGACCCGTTCTTAGCAGCTTCAACCATTGAACCAAGAGAGTCTTTTAGTGAAGTGCTATCTCTAGGGTCATAGCCACCGATTACATCTTGAAGATAAGCAGCATCTAGAACATTTCTAGCTACAGGTCCAATCTGGTCAAGCGATGATGCAAGAGCAATAAGCCCGTAACGAGAAACAGCACCGTATGTAGGTTTGATTCCAACAGTTCCTGTAACAGCACCTGGGAATCTAATTGATCCACCTGTGTCTGAACCAATAGCTAGAGGTGACTGGAATGAAGAAACTACAGATGATGAACCACCACCAGAACCACCAGGGATTCTAGATAGATCCCAAGGGTTCTTGCTAGGTCCATATGCTGAGAACTCAGTTGAAGAGCCCATCGCAAATTCATCGAGGTTGGTCTTACCAAGAATTGGCATCATCTCTTGACGAAGCTTGGTAACAACCGTGGCATCGTAAGGAGCGATCCAACCTTCAAGAATCTTGGATCCTGCTGTAGTTGGCGCATCGGTTGTAGTCAGGTTGTCCTTGACGGCAATAGGAACACCAGCCAGAGGGGGAAGTGACTCTCCAGCTGCTCTCTTTCGGTCAACTTCCTTAGCAACAGCCAAGGCGTTGTCTGTAGTGAGGTGCAGGAATGAGTGGACAGCATCGCCCACCTTAGAGATTTGGGCGATATGGGCCTGGGTTACCTCAACTGAGCTAACCTCACCCTTGGCTAGCATTCCGGCTAGTTCTGAGGCATTTTTCCTAATAAGTTCGGACATCTGGCCTACTCCTCGTCCAAGATGGCAGCTACGCGGAAACGGCCTTGACCCTGGTCAGGAGCCCCTGAAAGAGCCTGTTCTTGGGTCAGAGAAGGCTCAATAATGTCTTCCCTGAACACATTTGCCAAAGGAATTGGATGGCTTGTAGAGGGGGTATTTTCATCAATAGCGGATGAGATCTTGGCTACAGAATCTAGAATCACGCCTAGTTGTTCAGTAAATCGAACTACTTCGGACTCATCTAGCTCGATTCTGGCCAAATTGGCTAGATGACGCACTAAATCAGGGGTCACATCTGACATGGGGTTCCTCAAACTGTTGTTATAGGCAGGTCTAATAAGTATATCGGGGCTTACCCTATCCCGCTTACTGGACTAAACTTACATAGTTGCTTGGCCTGTATTTGGGCTGAGTCTTTGCATGTTTCAGGAGAACACATAAATGGCTGAAGAAGAGAACTTCGATAACGTTATGCGCGGCTACGACCGCGAAGAGTTCGATATCGTTATGCGTGGCTATGACCGTGACCAGGTCGATAAAACCATGGAAGAGATGCGTCTCGAGATCGAGCACCAGGCTACTTACAACGAAAAGGCAGCCTCAGAGATTTCTATCCTGAAAGCAGAAGTTGACAACCTAAAGGTTCAGGTCAAGACTGGTGGACCTAATGGCTACGCAGCCCTAGGTGCTCAGTTCGAACAGACTCTAAGACTTGCTGAAGAGCAAGCAAAGAAGATGATTGCCGATGCAGGTCAAGATGCTCTGCGTATTCGTGAAGAAGCAAAGGGTGAAGCAGACTCTCTAAAGAGAGGTGCTAAGGATAAAGCTGACCGTGTAGTGCAAGAAGCTGAAATCAAGATGGAAGAAGCTCGTCTTGAAGCTGACCGTCGTCACGGTGAAATGCTAAACACTGCATCTGCAAGCGTTAGCGAAGCACAAGAAAGAATTCAAACAGCTCAGCGTGAAGCTGCAGCTATCAAGTCTGATGGTGAGAGATACGCCGCAGAACTTAGATCACAGGTTCACCGAGAAACTGAAGAAGCCCGTGCCCTTGCCACTGAACTCAGCCAGAGAACAGCTCAAGCAAGAGTTGACCTTGAAGCAGAGCTAAAAGCAAAGCGTGATGAAGCTGAGCAGGAAGCCCTAAGAATTTATCAAACTGCTGTTAGCCAAGCTCAGGCAATTACTGAAGAAGCTAACCGTGCACTTGCTGAGTCATCTGCTCGAGCATCTGAGATTCTTAGCGAAGCAGAACGTGTATCAAGAGATGCTCGAAACAACCGTGACGAAATTCTTGCTGATTCACAAAAGCGTTCAACTGACCTAATCAACCAATCACGTCGTCGTGCTGAGATGCTCTCTCGCAAAGCCCAGGGTTATGCAGAGAATGCAATCAAGGACAGCCGTGAGCGCTTGAACAGACTTTCTGAAGAACGCGAAGAAGTGGCTGACTTCCTAGACTCAATGAGCAAGTTGATGTCAACCGAGTCAATGGTTGCTGTTGATGAATCAGAAATTGACGAAGGTAAGTAATTAGCTCAGTTTTTGAGCAAAATCTTCTTCTGAAATGACTGGAACACCAAGACTCTCGGCCTTGGTTAGTTTTGATCCAGCATTAGCTCCTGCCACCACAAAAGCGGTATTCTTCGACACGCTCGATGCAGCCTTGCCACCATTAGTGATAATTAGTTCTTCAATCTTTTCTCTGGTGTAGTTCTGCAAAGTTCCAGTTACCACAATGCTCATGCCGGTAAAGACTCCATCTGAAACGATGTTTGCCCCAGGACCTGGATGTCCAGGAATTTCTAATAGCACTCCTGATTTACGCCAAGACTCTACAAGCTCTTTATGCCAATCAACCTTGATCCACTCCAAAAGCGATTGCGCGAGGATTGTGCCAACACCATCTACTTCAGAAAGTTCCTGCTCGGTGGCATTGAAAATGTTATCGAGCGAACCAAAATGGGTGGCAAGCGATCTAGCCGCTACCGGACCCACGTGTCTAATTGATAGCGCCACGATGATTCGCCACAGTGGTTTGGTCTTGGCATCTTCTAGGTTCTTCAGCAACTTGATTGCTACTTCTGCAGGAACTGTTTCTCCCTTGACAGTTTTACTAAAGAATTGAACTACTTTAGGCTTTCCATCTTCATCAAGTTTTGGCAATCCAGTATCAGGATCTAGCACTTGAGTTCTAATCGGTAGCAACTGATCCATAGTTAGGTTGAAGAGATTAGCCTCTGAAGTTAATGGTGCAACTTTAGGTTCAAGCGGCTGAGTCAGTGCAACAGCTGCAACGTAACCCAGCGCTTCAATATCTAGCACTCCCCTAGATCCGATGTATGCAACTCTTTCACGAAGTTGCGCTGGGCAGTGTTCTGAGTTTTGGCAGC
>Ga0304730_1003722_pt1 | contig 10184 bp, 5 predicted proteins | sample M_130628_MF_Meta_FD_190474 | JGI IMG/M metagenome (GOLD analysis project Ga0304730, IMG submission 190474) | Freshwater microbial communities from Lake Montjoie, Canada to study carbon cycling - M_130628_MF_MetaG (v2) (version 2) | ecosystem: Environmental > Aquatic > Freshwater > Lake | place... | reverse complement strand
CCGAAAGCCATCCACCGGCACGGTGCCGAGTTCCGTTGCCGCCCGCTTGGCCAGGTGGGCCACCTGCTCGCAGATGCCGCGGACCTCGAAGCGATCGGCCAGTGAACGCAACGCCGGCAGGTGGCGGCTTTCCCATTGGCTCCCCAGGCCGACAATGCCGACGCGCAGCCTCATGAAGTCGGCTCCGTCGTCGGGCCTGAGGCGGCTGCGCCGGCATCGGGAGCGACCGTGGCAGCCTGTTGATCGATCTCCGGTTCCGTGGCAAGTTTCTGCCGCTCGTGGGCCAGCCCCTTGTTGGAGATGTCCTTCCGGCACCATGCTCCCAGCCACCGGATCTCCTTGACGGCCGAGTAGGCCTGCAATTTGGCCCGCGCGAGCGTTGTGCCCACGGCCGTGACCGCCAGCACCCGTCCGCCATCGCTCTGCACCTCGCCGTTGATGGCTTTGGTGGCAGCGTGAAACACCTCCACGCCGGGAACGCGGGCGGCTGCATCGAGCCCGCGGATGGGGCGACCCTTCTGGACTGGTCCTGGATACCCTTCCGAAGCCATCACCACGGTCACGCTGGCCTCGTCCCGCCATCGCGGCGGCTCGACCTCGTCAAGACGGCGATCCACGGCAGCATCAAGGATTTCCAGCAGGCTTGACTCCAGTCTGACCAGCAGTGCCTCACATTCCGGATCGCCGAAGCGAGCATTGAATTCAAGCACCTTCGGGCCCTGCGACGTGAGCATCAAACCGGCGTAGAGCACGCCCTGAAAGGGCACCTTCGCTCGCCGCATCGCATGGGCCGTCGGCACGAGGATCCTCGCCTCGATGTCGGCCAGCATGTCGGCATCGACGAACGGAGCAGGGCAGTAGGCCCCCATGCCGCCGGTGTTCGGCCCGGTGTCGTCATCGTGGGCCGCCTTGTGATCCTGAAGGGGCGGTAGCGTGACGATCGTCCGGCCGTCGGTGATGGCCATCACGCTGACCTCGATGCCGTCGAGCCGTTCCTCGATCAGGATGCCCTTTGCCGCGTGGGCGAACTGTTCGTCACCGCCGAGGCTGTCGAGTGCGGCGAGGGCCGCGGCACGGTCGTCGCAGACAAAGACACCCTTGCCGGCGGCGAGCCCGTCGGCCTTGACCACCACAGGGATGTCCTCACGGGCCTCGAGGTAATCGCGGGCCCTGGCCACACTGCGAAACTCACGGAACATCGCCGTCGGCACATCGCCGCGATGCATGATCTGCTTGCAGAACAGTTTGCTGCCCTCGAGCTGCGCCGCTTTCGCCGTGGGACCGAAGATCCTCAGTCCGGCGGCGGTGAACGCATCGACGATGCCGGCCACGAGCGGTGCCTCAGGCCCCACCACGGTCAGGTCGATCTGTCGCGACTGCGCCAGCGCGAGGAGCGCGGGGATGTCGTCCGCGGCGATCGGAACGTTCTCCGCGACAGCTGCCGTGCCGGCATTGCCGGGTGCCACCAGCACCCGGGCACCATCGCGGGACAACTTCCACGCGATCGCATGCTCCCGGCCACCCCCTCCCACCACGAGAACGCGACGAGGTGTCGCTCCGGTCGGGTTGCGCGATGCTGGCACGGGGTGAGATCCTTTCCAGAGAATCCAGGTTTTCCTGGGAATTCAGGTGCCCGCACACCGGCAGGGGGCTCTGGGTGCGAGGGGAGGGGGGCGAAATGATCGATGGACCGTCAACGTTGGCCGCGGCGACCGGGAGCCTAACACGTTCAGCAATCGACACGCGGATTGTGGCGAGAGGAGTCGGCCGCGTTCAAGCGGCCCAGCCATTGCAAGGCTTCTAGCCGGTTTTCGCTCACCCGTCTCCCGGGCAGCACAACGGCTTTGCGGGGAATTCCGCACATCACCGGCAATCGACGTTGACAGCAAAGCAGGCAGAGATACAGTTTAAGAAGAAGTTCGTGAAAAAAATCACGAACTCTACCAATCGCGGTCGAAAACAGCTTTTTGTGCGAATTTGGGCGTCTTGTGCAGGCATTTTTGACCGCCTGGAGCTGGCCTGTTTGGCTCTTCTGGCATAGACCCTTGCCGAGGCTTTCGGATGGCTGAAAAGAAGAAAATGTCGGTGGCGGAGATCCTCGCGGCCGCTCGGGCCAAGGACGGCGGCGGTACCGCCAAGCCGGCCCCTGCAGCATCGCCGTCTGCCTCGGAAGTAGAGGCGGAAGCGTCGCCGGTCGCCGAGGCCGAAGCCGCTCCGAAGGCGAAGCCAGTGGCGAAACCCGCTGCCGCCAAGGCGGCGGGCGGGGCACGTCCGAGTGTCGCTGATATTTTAGCGGCCGCCAGGGCCAACAAAGCTGCCAGTGGTGAGGCTGCCGGTGGTGAGGCTGGCGGTGGTGAGGCTGCCGCCGCTGAAAAGCCCAAACCTGCGGCTGCTGAGAAGTCAAAGCCAGCGGCCAAGCCGGCTGCAACCGCCTCCGCAGCAAAGGCAGCCGCTGCATCCGCACCCAAAACAGGCGTGCAGCGTGATACGGCAAGCATTCTGGCCGCCGCTCGTGGCGGTGCGAAGCCGGGGCCCGTGAGCAAGGCCGATGCCCCTCCCAGCGTCGCCGCCAAACTTCAGGCTGCGGCCACCAAGCCGAAGCCGGTGGCCGCCGCAGCGGAGAAGGCCCCAGTGGTGCGGGCTGCGCCGCCTATGCCGGCTCGTCCAGCCAAGCCGGCGGCCAAAAAAGACGGCGAAGAAGATCGTCGTGGCTTTCTCGAGATCGCCATGGGGTCGTTCATGGCGATGGGGTTCACCGCATTGTCCGTGACCGGCGGCCTCTTCACGCTTGGCCTCGCCAGATTCATGTTCCCCAACGTGCTGGCGGAGCCGCCGAGCCGCTTCAAGGTTGGCTTCAAGGAGGGCTTCCCTAGCGGCAAGGTGGAGACCAAGTTCGTTCCGCAATACGGCGTCTGGGTCGTCAACGGCGAATTCCAGGGTCAGCAGCAGATTTATGCTCTGAAGACCGTCTGCACCCATCTGGGCTGCACGCCGAACTGGCTGGAGGCGGAGCAGAAGTTCAAGTGCCCTTGCCACGGTAGCGGGTTCTACAAGGACGGTGTCAACTTCGAGGGGCCGGCACCGCGGCCGCTGGAGCGGTATGCCATTCGCATCTCCGATGACGGCCAACTGGAAATCGACAAGAGCAAGGCTTTTCAGGAGGAACTCGGCCAGTGGGCTGATCCTGATTCATACGTCACCGTCTAGCAGGCATCCACCGTTCCTGTCGCGTTCATAGTTGGGCATCGAGAGACCGGGAAAGAATTCCTCGCACACAGATATTTCTATGGCCATCGGCGAAACCATCCGCAACTCCCAGATCTGGAAGAGTATCTTCCGCCACCCGATGCCGCTCGACCGGCGGAATCGGATCGTGGTGATGCTCACCAATTTCTTCCTGCACTTGCACCCAGTGTCCATCAAGAAGCAGGGCATTGCTCTGTCGTTCACCTGGTGCATGGGTGGCGTGACGTTTTTTCTGTTTCTTGTGGAAACGGTGACCGGCGTCCTGTTGATGTTCTATTACCGTCCCACGCTGGAATGGGCCTACAACGACATCCTCGCCCTTCGCGACGTGACGAGCCTTGGCATCCTCAGGGAGTTGCATCGCTGGGGGGCTCACGCGATGGTGATCACCACCTGGCTGCACATGTATCGCGTGTTCCTTACCGGCAGCTACAAGCCTCCCCGGGAGTTCAACTGGGTGATCGGCGTGATCCTGCTCCTGCTCACGCTCCTGCTCTCCTTCACGGGCTATCTTCTGCCGTGGGATCAGTTGGCAATTTGGGCCATCACCGTCGGTTCCAACATGGCCCGGGCCACGCCCATCCTTGGGTACGAGGGTCCAGGGCAGCAGTTGCTCACGATCGGCGGCATTGACATGATCACGGACGGCTCAGACGCCCGCTTCGGCCTGCTCGGAGCCCGGTTCGTCGGCGAGGAAACGCTCAATCGGTTTTACGTGCTGCACTGCATCGCCATCCCGTTGGCGGTTGCCTTGCTGCTGGCGATCCACTTCTGGCGCGTGCGAAAGGACGGCGGCATCAGCGGCCCGCTGTAAGTCGAACCCATGCACTCAAACGGCTTTTTCCTGAAGGACGTCGCCGGTTTCCTCGGCGGGTACTACACATTCATCGCGATCATGAACGGCGTGGCCGCTCTGATCCTCTGGCGGCGGAAGAATCAGCCCGGCTGGGCGATCGTCTGGTCGGTGGTGGCCGGCCTGACGCTGATCCTCGCCAGCCTCGCGCTCTCGGGGTCGGCCACGCTCGTGCCGTCTCTGCCGCTCTCGGCGCGGGTACTCGTCAATAAGTTGTCCGGGCCAGTGCTCTACACGCTCGGCACGACGGCGCTCTTCACGGTGCTGTTCGTGTTCCGAAAATTCTTCGTCAAGCCGATGGTGGCCTGGACGACCCTCAACGTGTTGCTCCTGCTCATGGGCATGTCGATGGCCGATGAAAACTTCGCCTCCATCGTCATGAAGCCCGACAACGTACCGATCGTCGGACTCGTGTTCTTGCTGGCGTTTTTCACCTGGCTGGCCACCAGTCAGGCTGTCGTGAACGACGAGCGGATCAAGCAGGGGCTCCCGCCCATGGAAAAGCTCAACGACGAAAAGGTGCTCGTCTGGCCCGATCTCGTCTACACCGAACTCATCTGCATGGTGGCCGTGACCGCCTTCCTGCTCGTCTGGGCGATCTTCCTTCAGGCGCCGCTCGAGGAGCCCGCTTCCAGCGTCAAGACGCCCAATCCTTCCAAGGCTCCTTGGTACTTCCTCGGCCTCCAAGAGATGCTCGTTTACTTTGACCCGTGGTACGCGGGCGTGGTGCTGCCGAGCATGGTGGTCTTCGGGTTGATGGCGATGCCTTATCTCGACTTCAACAAGAAGGGGAACGGCTACTACTCGATCGAAGAGCGAAAATTCAGCTACCTCGTGTATCAGTTCGGGTTTTTCGAACTCTGGATCACGCTCATCATCCTCGGCACGTTTCTCCGTGGCCCCAACTGGAACTTCTTCGGCCCGTTCGAATACTGGACGCCGTACAAGGTCGAAGTGCTCAACAATGTCGATCTGCCGCAGATGTTCTGGGTGAATCTGCTCGATCGTCCGCTGCCGCGTGTCCCGCAGGGAGCCGGCGTGCTCACGCAGGTGGGAACGATCCTGCTGCGCGAGGCCCCCGGCCTCGTTCTGCTGGGCGCCTACCTGGTGCTCCTGCCGCCGCTTCTGGCGGTGACCGTCTTCCGGAAGTTCTTCGCCCAGATGGGGTTCGTCCGCTACATGATCATGGCCAACCTGATGCTGCTGATGCTCACGCTGCCGCTCAAGATGATTTTGCGCTGGACGCTGAACCTGAAGTACATCGTAAGTATTCCTGAATTATCGCTGAACTTTTAGCGACGGCCTTCTTTCACCACTGCCGCAAGGCAGTCATCACCATGCCGGCAACAGAACAAACTTGGCGGAACCTCAAAGTGCTCCACGTCGTCTTCGGCGTGGTGGCGATACTCCTCCTGTTGGCCACGGTCCTGATGCTGGTCTCCGACCACAATCGGCCTTGGAAGAAGTACCAGCGAGAGTTCCGGGCATTGGAGACCTGGACGGCTGCGGCCCGCGTCGACGAGCAGGACTCGAAGGCCTTCGAATCGCAGTCGGCGCAACTTGATGCCGCCCTTGCCGAGTCACGACGGGCAGATCTGGATCCTGCCCTGACTGCAGCCTTCCTCGAACAGGTCCGTACCGTGCCGGCCGATGCCGAGGCCGCCGATCGCGCGCAGGTCGACATTGATCAACTGAAGTCTCAGTCGGATACGTCGGAGCGACTCTCGCTCCGCGGAGACGTCCTCGAGCGGATGCGCGACATCGCCAGTCGAGCCAAGTTTCGTGAGGATCTGCTGGCGGGCCAACTCAAGCTCCGCAAGGCTGAACTCGACAAGAACCGGGCGGACTATGAATTGGGTGTGGCGGAAGAGGCATCAGAAGACAAGTTGGCGTCACTGTTGTCGCTCGCTGATGCCAAGCGGGCGGAGGTCGCCACCGCCATCCTCGACTTTCAGACAGCCAACACCTACCGCAAGTCTCTCGAGGCGACGCTCAAGAAACTGACAGCCTCCGAAGACGCCGCCGCAAAGGCGCTTGCCGACCACCGCTCCAAGCTGAATCAGCTGTCCAAGGCGTTCAAAGACCGTGCGCCCAATGCCGGCAAGAGTCTGCTGGAACTGCCCGTGCTCGACGCATTCAACGGACCGCTGCGGATCGACCAGATCTGGCTGCCACAGCTCACGATCAACAATAATTTCCGAGATGTCGCTCGCTTCGACCGCTGCGTCACCTGCCACAAGGGCATGGACAAGTCTGTTCCTGGTGCGCCCACCGATCCGGCGTATCGGCAGATGGAGACCATCACGCTCTCGCTCGCGACCCCGTCGAAGCCAGCGGACGACGCTGCCGTGGGCGGCGACGGCAATCAGCAGTTGGAGGCGCTCTACGGTTTTCATCTCGCGCCGCAGGGTCTCTTCCACGCTGAAGACCCGATGGTGAGCGTCGTCCTGCCGGAATCTCCGGCCGCCTCCGCAGGTCTGATGGTCGGCGACGTGATCGTCGACATCAACGGCGGCAAGACGCTCGCTCGGAAGGTGGCTGAGACGAATCTGCTGGAAACCCCGCAGTGGGGAAAGCCGCTCGAGGTCACCGTGAATCGTGGAGTGCCTCAGCCGTATTCCACGCACCCCCGGCTGGATCTCTTCGTTGGTTCCACCAGCCCGCACCCGATGCAGACGTTTGGATGCACCTCCTGCCATCAGGGGCAGGGGAGCGCCACGAGCTTCAAGTGGTCATCGCACTCGCCCAACACTCCCAAGCAGGGGCATGAATGGCATGACGAACACGGCTGGTTCAACAATCATCATTGGATCTACCCGATGCTTCCGCAGCGGTTCGAGGAGTCGAGCTGCCTGAAGTGCCACCATCAGGTCGTCGATCTCGAGCCGAGCGAGCGGTTCCCTGAGCCGCCTGCTCCCAAGCTTGTCGAGGGCTACCACCTCATCCGTCAATATGGCTGTTACGGCTGCCATGAGATCAACGGCTGGTCCGGCCCGGAAAAGCGCATCGGACCCGACATGCGGCTGGCCCCGAACTATCACGAAGTCGCCGAGGCACTTTCCTCTGATGCCGGTCTCGCTGCGCTTGGCGCTACCGCGAGCCGCTGGGTGGAAGATGTCCGCTCGAGCCCGGATGGCCGGCAGTCTCGGGAGCGGCTCCGTGAACTGATCGAGCGCGATGCGTCTGCGGGCGACGACGCGAAGCTGTCGTCGCGCAGCCATCAGCTTGCGTCGCTGCTCAAGGATCCCGAAACCCCGGGCACGCTGCCGAAGGTTGGGCCCTCGCTGCGACACGTCGCCAGCAAGGTTGGCTTCGACTGGCTCTATTCGTGGTTGAGGAACCCGCAGGATTTCCGCCCCTCCACCAAGATGCCGAGATTTTTCGGCCTCTGGGAGCATCTCGAGGGCAAGGGCCTCGAGGAGTCGATGCGGTACGAGCCGCTCGAGATCCGTTCCATGATCTCCTACCTGCAGCGATCGAGCCAGCCGTTTGAATACGTGACGCCCTATGCGGGCATCACTGCAGCACCCGATATCGAACGTGGGAAGAAGGTGGTGCAGGTCCGAGGCTGCCTGGCTTGCCATCAGCATGCCGACTTCCCAGAGGCGACGAGCACGCATGGTCCGAATCTGTCGCGGATCGGCGCCAAGGTGGCCTCGAGTCCACGTGGCGCAGCCTGGCTCTACAGTTGGCTTCGCGAACCGGCCCGCTATCACCCGCGCACGCTGATGCCGAACGTGCTGCTCGAACCGGTCACACTCCCGGACGGCAGGATCAGCGATCCGGCCTCGGACGCCACGGCCTATCTGCTCCGGTCGACCGAAGACTGGAAGGCCACCGAGATTCCCGCGGCGGACTCGCTCACGGCCGACGAGCGGAAGGCCCTCGACGAACTGGCGCTGATGTATCTGAAAGAGCGCTTTCCCACAGTGCGTGCGGAAGAAGTGCTTGCCAAGGGGCTCGCTGCCGAACAGGCAAAGATCCAGGGTGACGAACAGATGCTGCTGGGCATGACGGCCGCAGACCGAGATGCCACGCTGCTGCATTACGTCGGCAAGAAGACGATCGCCAAGCTGGCGTGCGCGTCGTGCCACGACATCCCTGGCTTCGAGGATTCCAAGGCGGCCGGTGCGGCTCTTGCCGATTGGGGCCGCAAGGACTCCTCAAAGATCGCGTTCGAACAGGTCTCGCATTTCGTGATGCATCAACTCGCCGCCAAGCACGGCCACGGTGACCATGGTCATCACGGCATGGAGCATGCTCCTGGCGATCACGGCAATGCCGAGGCCGGCGATCATGACTCGGCGGAGCATGCCGCCCCGCAGGATGAGCCCCTGGCGCCGGATCTCGCCTACGCGTCTGCCGCCACCAGCCACCTCACCCCCGAGTCTGTCGATCCGTCGACCGGCTTCTTCCTGGAAAAACTCCTTGCCCATGAGCGAGAGGGATTCCTGTGGCAGAAGCTCCGCGCACCCCGCAGCTACGACTACAAGAAGGCGGAAAACAAGAGCTACAACGAACGCTACCGCATGCCGAAGTTCCCGTTCAACGACGAGCAGCGGGAGGCGGTGATGACGTTCGTCCTGGGCCTCGTGGCTGAGCCGCCCGCGCCGCAGTTCATCCACCATCCGACGCCACGCGAGGAGGCTCGCATCGCCGGGCTCAAGGTGGCCGAGCAATATAATTGCGGCGGCTGCCACAGCCTTCAGATGGACCGCTGGGACATTCGCTACAAGCCGGGATCGTTGGGAGACGCCTCCGTTGTTGGCGATTATCCGTTCCTGTCGCCTCACTTCACGGAACAGGATGTCGCCAAGTCGCTCGTAACCGATCGCCAGGGACGTCGACAGGCCACGCTGCATGGCATGCCGACGCTGGATCCGATCACCGGCAAGCCGCAGATGGTCGACGAGGACGGTGTGCCGATCGAGGAGGGCGATGCCGAGACGTCGCCCTATCAGCCGATCATGCTCTGGCACGACGCGTTGATTGACGGTGAGCCGCGAATCGTCGGCGGCCAGAATGTCACCGTGCCGGCCGATGCGGTCGCGGCTGGAAAATATTATCCCGCCCGCGGCGGTGACCTTGCCCGCCTGCTGTTTCCTGTCGTCATCGCCGACGAGAAGCAGATCAACCCCAACGTCAAGCCTGATGATGCCTGGGGCTGGCTGCCGCCGCCGCTCGTCGGCGAGGGCAAGAAGGTGCAGTCAGGCTGGTTGCACAAATTCCTGCTCAACCCGCAGACGATTCGTCCTTCTGCAGTGCTCCGCATGCCGAAGTTCAACTTCAACTCGTCGGAGGCGGCAGCGCTCGTGAACTACTTCGCGTCCGTCGACGGCGCCGACTATCCGTATGTCTACGACTCGCGGCTCGACGAGAGTTCACTCGCCGCCATCGAGCAGGTCCATCCGGGGCACCTCGAGGGGGCGATGAAGATCGTCACGAACAACAACTATTGCGTGAAGTGTCATCTGGTGGGGAGCTACGCCCCGCCTGGTAATCCGAAGGCGCTTGCACCGCAGTTGGAACGCGTTCACGAGCGACTGCGGCCCGATTACGTGCACAACTGGATTGCAAATCCGAAACGCTATCTGCCCTACACAGGCATGCCGGTCAATATCCCCTTCGACAAGCCTGTCAGCCAGGACCTGTATGCCGGCGACAGCGAACAGCAGGTGGACGCCCTGACCGATCTGTTGATGCACTTCGATACGTTTGCCAAGAAGAATTTCTCCTTGGAGGCCTACCTGGGGCCACAGGCCGTCCAGCCAGCGGGCCAGCCGGCAGCCAGATTGGAGCCTGCTGCCAGCCCGCCCGCGGCCGAGAATCCGAAGTCAGCCAGTGGCAAAAGTGCCGAGCCTGAAAAAATCACCTCCCGGCTCACAGGAGGAGCGCTAAACTAACTGGAGAAGTCGACGGTCCCGCTCGTCGTGTTCCGGTGTCCAATCCCCCGATCGTTCAAGCCGCACTGCCTCATTTTCTTCACTCGTTGCCATTCCGGAGAGAGCCATGACGTCCACGAAATTCCATGTTGATGCTCGCCGCGTTCTCACCACCGCCATGTCGGGGTTTGTCGCGTTGTGCG
>Ga0304730_1003721_pt1 | contig 10184 bp, 7 predicted proteins | sample M_130628_MF_Meta_FD_190474 | JGI IMG/M metagenome (GOLD analysis project Ga0304730, IMG submission 190474) | Freshwater microbial communities from Lake Montjoie, Canada to study carbon cycling - M_130628_MF_MetaG (v2) (version 2) | ecosystem: Environmental > Aquatic > Freshwater > Lake | place... | reverse complement strand
GCCCTTGGTTTGGAATTACTAGAGCAGGTAGGTCTGGCTGATAAAGGTGATCACTATCCAGCACAGTTATCTGGTGGACAGCAGCAGAGAGTTGCTATCGCTAGAGCGCTTGCTATGAAACCAAAGTTGATGCTCTTTGATGAGCCAACTTCAGCCCTTGACCCAGAACTAGTTGGGGATGTGCTGGATGTTATGAAGAACTTGGCTAAAGCTGGGATGACCATGATTGTGGTTACCCATGAAATGGGCTTTGCCAAGGAGGTAGCTGACCGCGTGGTCTTTATAGATAAAGGTCAGATAGTTGAAGTAGGAACACCTAAGCAAGTACTGGACAACCCTCAGGAAGCTAGAACCAAAGCATTCCTGAATAAAGTCCTCTAGAGTTATCCCAAGTAAAAAACCAAACATAAGAAAGTAGAGAAAATGGCTATAAAGAAACTAGGTTTCGCAGCAGTAGTTACCGCCAGCCTTCTAGTGCTAGCTGGTTGCGCAAGCGGACCAAACAACGGTGTTGACCAGTCAAAGGTTGACAAAGCAGCTCAGGCACTTTTGCCAGCTGAATATCTTGAGAATGGTATCGATGTTGCCAGCGACATCCCTTACGAGCCATTCGAGTACATCGATGAGAACGGTGTTCTAACCGGTGTTGATATTGAACTTATTAACCTAATCGGTGAGAAGCTAGGTACTGAAATTCGTGTAAACGATGCAGTATTCGACACAATTATTGCCTCTCTTGAATCAGGCACCAACGACATCATCATCAGCTCAATGAGCGACACTGTTGAGCGTCAGGCAAAGGTTGACTTTGTTGACTACAACATCGGTGGATCACAGATGATTGTTGCTAAGGGTAACCCTGAGAACATCACAAACCCAATGAGCCTCTGTGGCAAGACTGTAATCGTTCAGAATGGAACAATTCAGATTGACCTAATCGGCACTATGTCTGAAAGCTGTAAGGTTTCAGGCAAGAAGGAGATCACTCTAACTCAGCTACCTGATGCTCCAAGCATGCAGAACGCACTTCGTGCAGGCCAGGGGGATGCAGTAATGATGGACTCTTTCGTAGCCCAGGGTGCTGCAGCTAAAGCTGGTAACGGTGAATACTTCGACGTAGTCAACGACCCAGATGCCCCTAACGGTTATGACGCTGGCTTTGTTGGTATTGCTATCTTAAAGAAGGACACTGAACTTCGCGATGCAATCCAGGCTGCACTTCAGTCACTAATTGATGACGGACAGTACACAGCTCTAATGGCCAAGTGGAACATGTCAGCAAACGCTGTTGTAAGCGCGAGCATTAACGGCACCAAGGAGTAACTAGTTCTAATAGGTACGGGTCGGCTGATTCAGCCGGCCCGTTTCTATTTAACTGTTGAAAACTAATTTCTATATCGCTTAATCTACTTATCCTCAATGGATGAGAAAAGTTAGAAACATTGCAATAGCCGCAATTATCTGTGTTGGCGGTTTGTACTTGGTTTCCATCGGGAATGCCAAACCATTAGCCCCAGGCCTTCGAGTTGGTGTTCTGGTAAGCGACAGCGGGGAACTGGGGTTTGCTGGAACTATCCAAAGAGCTGCTGCGCGACTTGCAGTTAGTGATTTAGTTGATCAGAAGATTCCGGTAAAAGTTGAACTCAGTTTTGTTGATGTGGGCACCTCAGAGAATGAGTATTCAAGAGCGTTTGCAAAACTAAAGGCCCTAAGAAGTGAAGTGATTCTTGCGCCAATAGAATCTGATTCGGCCAGGGCACTGGTTGAAAACAATATGAAGAATTCTCTACCCATAGTTGCTCCGTCTTCGCTTGAGGATGATCTCGGATCAACACGCACAAGGCCTTGGCTTTTCAGATTGGCAACTAGCCCAAGCCAAGACGCATATGCGCTGAGTGAATTGATTGCTAGGACAACCCCAATCAGCACACTGATTGTTTCTAGTTCTTTAGAATCAAGCAGAGCTCAGATGAAATCAGTTGCCTTTGGATTAGTGATGCGAGGGCAGCAGGTTCAAACACTGAACATCAAAGACATTAGGGCGATAGCCAAAACTAAGCCGGAGGCTGTGGTTTTACTATCGATGGAGGAATCGCTGACTTTCTTTAGTGCGCTAGATGATTGGGTCTCTGAAGTGCCCCAGATCTATTTAGTGCCAACCAATCTTGCCGACTATTCAACCTACCCATGGGCTAAAGCTTTGAAGGGGGCATTAGCCATCAGTCCACGAGCCGACATAGATCCCACATTCAAATCTGATCTTGCTAAAGCCTTGGGGAATCAGGCGGTAAATGGCCCCCGAGGAGCGGCTGTTTTAGCCTTAGGGCAGAGAACCTACGATGCAGTCAAAATAGCGGCTGATGCCCGAATAAAGGCCAAAACCGGTGATCCTGAAGAGATGAGAACGGCTATCTCAAAGGCCCTCAATGCTGGGGAGAAGGTCTTCAATAAGCAGGGTTTCGCTGATCAGAGTAAGTATTACGTCTTTAGATACGGTGGTTCTGGCACTTTCACGCAGAGCTCGGTCTTTAGCCCAAATTGACCCTAAACAAGGGCCAAGTAGTCAGGGTAGAATTGGCTAATCTAAACTCCTGACAGGTTGAAAATGACTCAAAATGACCCTTTTGCCTTCACTGGGCTTACTTATGACGATGTGTTGCTTATGCCTGGCCAGTCCGATGTTGTCCCTAGCCAGGTCTCTACCAAGACTCAGGTAACCAAGCGTTTATCTATCAACATCCCACTGCTTTCATCGGCCATGGACACAGTTACCGAGGCTCGTCTAGCTATCGCTATTGCTCGCCAGGGTGGCCTTGGTGTTTTACACAGAAACCTTTCAATTGACCAGCAGGCAACTCAGGTTGATTTAGTCAAAAGATCTGAAGCAGGAATGATCACTCACCCAGTGACAACCCACCAGCTAGCGACTTTGCAAGAAGTTGATTCTGTGTGCGCTACCTATCGAGTTTCTGGTCTTCCAGTTATTGATGAGGATGGCACTCTGGTTGGAATTGTTACTAACCGAGACATGCGTTTTGTCAACGAAGTTCAAAAGACCACAACTTTGGTTAAAGATGTAATGACACCAATGCCTTTGGTTACCGCTCCGGTTGGTGTTTCTCCTGAGACTGCAATTGCAATCTTTGCTCAACACAGAATTGAAAAACTTCCACTAGTTGATCCAAGTGGAAAACTAAAAGGTCTAATCACAATCAAAGATTTTGATAAGAGCGAAAAGTACCCGCTTGCAAGCAAAGACTCTAAAGGTCGTTTGTTAGTAGCCGCTGCAGTTGGCGTTGGCGATCAAGGTTGGGAAAGAGCGATGGCTCTAGTTGATGCTGGCGTTGACATTCTCATTGTTGATACTGCTCACGGACACAACACAGCTGTACTGCATATGGTCGCGAAGTTGAAGGCAGAACCAGTTGCTAAGCACGTAGACATTATTGGTGGAAATGTAGCAACTCGTGAAGGTGCAGCAGCACTTGTCGCAGCTGGTGCTGATGGGGTGAAGGTAGGAGTTGGACCTGGCTCTATTTGCACAACCCGAGTTATCGCAGGTGTCGGTGTTCCACAGATCACTGCTGTTTATGAAGCAAGTTTGGCTTGTAAGCCTGCTGGTGTTCCAGTTATTGCTGATGGCGGTTTGCAATTCTCGGGAGATATTCCTAAGGCATTGGTTGCTGGAGCAAATGCGGTCATGATTGGTTCACTGCTTGCCGGTACCGACGAGGCACCTGGGGATATCACCTTTGTTGGTGGCAAGCAGTTCAAGACTTATAGAGGAATGGGATCTCTCGGCGCTATGCAGTCTCGTGGCGAAGCCAAGAGTTACTCTAAAGACCGTTACTTCCAGGATGATGTTCTTCGTGAAGACAAACTAGTTCCTGAAGGTATTGAAGGACGAGTTCCTTACCGTGGCACCGTTGGCACAGTTGCCCACCAGCTAATCGGTGGCCTTCGAGCAGCTATGGGCTATGTCGGAGCAGCAACTATTGAAGAGCTTCAGGCTAAGGGTAAGTTCGTAAGAATTACTCCAGCAGGACTCAAGGAAAGCCACCCACACGATATTCAAATGACCGTCGAAGCCCCGAACTACAACAACCGCTAGGAGAAATAGTTGAGCGAAATAGAAATTGGTCGCGGTAAGCGCGGTAACCGCAGCTGGGCATTTGATGACATCGCAATAGTTCCTTCAAGAAGAACTCGTGACCCGAGAGATATTTCAACAGCATGGAACATCGATGCTTACAGTTTCCAGCTTCCAGTTCTAGCTGCTCCAATGGACTCAGTGGTATCTCCAGATACCGCTATCGCAATTGGCAAACTAGGTGGTCTAGGTGCTCTAGATCTTGAAGGTCTTTGGACCAGGTATGAAGATCCATCAAAGCAGCTAGCAGAAATCGCCAAGCTCTCTCCAGCTGATGCGACTATCGCTATGCAGAAGATGTATGCAGAGCCAATCAAGCCGGAACTTATCAAAGAACGTCTTGCTTACATTCGTAAATCAGGTGTGACAGTTGCAGGTGCACTATCGCCTCAGAAGACAAAAGAATATGCCAAGGCTGTAATTGCCGCCGGAGTTGATATTTTTGTGATTCGCGGAACAACAGTTTCTGCGGAGCATGTTTCAAAAACTCAAGAAGCTTTGAACCTCAAAGAATTTATCTATGAACTAGATGTTCCTGTAATTGTTGGTGGAGCTGCTACATACACAGCTGCTCTTCACCTAATGAGAACCGGCGCTGCTGGTGTGCTAGTTGGTTTTGGTGGAGGAGCTGCATCAACCACTCGTAAGGTTCTAGGTATTCACGCTCCAATGGCAACCGCTGTTGCCGATGTTTCAGGGGCTCGAAGAGACTACATGGATGAATCAGGTGGCCGTTATGTGCACGTGATCGCTGATGGCGGTCTTGGAACTTCAGGAGATATTGTCAAGGCGATAGCTTGTGGAGCAGATGCAGTAATGCTTGGTTCAGTGCTTGCCAGAGCAACTGAAGCGCCAGGTCAAGGTTGGCACTGGGGTCCAGAGGCATATAGTGCTGAGTTGCCTAGGGGAGAAAGAGTCAAGGTTGGATCTGTTGGTTCACTTGAGCAGATTCTGCAGGGCCCTTCAACCTCGGCTGATGGTTCAACAAACCTAATGGGAGCTCTTCGCAAAGCGATGGCAACAACCGGTTATAGCGATCTCAAAGAGTTCCAAAGAGTTGACACTGTAGTAGCCCCATACGGCGCTTAGCAAATGCTCAAACTTGCTCTAACCGCTAGATGGATTGCTGCTCTATTTTTCTGCCTTTTACTAGCAGTGGTGTTCGCCCTCATGGCTCAATGGCAAATCGGTAGGAGCTTCATTGATAGTCCAGGCAACAACAGTTGGCTCGCAGTAACAACTACAGATCTCACTCAAGTGGCTGAACCTAACTCTCCATTTACATTCAACGAGATTCCAACTGATGGTGATAAACCTTTTCTCACCCAAGTGAAAACCTCACTGAGTGTTGATTCATCTAAAGCTGTTTTAGTTACCAAGCGAATTCAAGTGAACGGCGATTCTGGCTACTGGCTCGTAGTTCCTGCTCAGACTGAAAAAGCAACCCTTTTTGTTGTAGCTGGATTCATAAACGAAAAGCAAAATGCTTTAGAGGTTCTAAATCAGGTGAGAGAAGGGGACCTCAACCAAGCCTTAGGTGCATCGGCAGAGAAACCGCTTATAGCAACAGGACGATATCTACCAAGCGAAGCTCCTGTGGAATCACCTGCAGAGAATATGTTCGATTCACTCTCTGTTGCGCAACTAATCAACCAAGATTCGTTTGATTCTCAACAGGTTTACACAGGCTTCATGGTCCTAACCGAAAACAACTTATTCTCATCTGTTGACGGGGTTGAACTGGTAACCATTGGCATACCTAAGAGCGATAGCCAGGTGAACTGGCTAAGTGCTTTCTACGCTATTGAATGGACAGTGTTTGCAGGCTTCGCCATATTTATGTGGTGGCGACTACTGGCCGATGCATATAAGAAGCAGCAGGCAGCCCTGCTGGCTCAATAGCCCACTACAGCCAAGTAAAATAGGCTCATGATCCCCAAAGCCCAAGCAGAGTCAGCTCTAAAGTTTTACCGCGTATCTTCGCTTATCACCGGCATTTTCCTCATTCTGGTAGGTATCGAAATGCTGCTCAAGTATGCATTTGGGCTCCTGATTTGGTCTGGTGGAACCGCAGGATTTATAGGGCTGGTTCCTGATTCCGTAGATGGCACAGGGCTACCGTTATCTGGAGTGGATATCTCAAAGCTACTTTTACAGATTCATGGAATTTTGTACATCGTTTATCTATTTGCTGACTTCAGGATCTGGAGATTAGCCAATATGAAGTTCCAAGATTTCCTAGTTATCGCCATGGGCGGGGTAGTGCCTATCTCAGCTTTCTTTATTGAGAAGAAATACCAAGCAAAGTTTGTTCAGATATTTGGGCTTGAAAAGACAGGTGCCTAATCATTAACACTTCAGTTGAAAACAGACCTGTTCTAGTAGTTGATTTTGGTGCTCAGTATGCTCAGCTAATTGCTCGTCGTGTTCGTGAAGCAGGTGTCTATAGTGAGATAGTTCATCACAACATTACAGCAACTGATGTAAAGGCAAAGAACCCGTTAGCAATCATCCTCTCTGGTGGCCCTGCGAGTGTTTATGAACCATCATCACCACAACTAGATAAAGCAATTCTTGAACTTGGTATTCCAGTTCTTGGTATTTGCTATGGATTCCAGATTTTAGCTTCAGCTCTTGGTGGTCGAGTAGATAAGACGGGTCTTCGTGAATATGGAGCAACAGATCTAAAAGTTGTTTCTGGCGGAGAAATACTCGTTGGTCAACCTAGTGAGCAAATCTGTTGGATGAGCCACGGTGATCAGGTGATGAAAGAGCCAGCAGGTTTTGAAGTTCTTGCTAGCACAGCAACAACACCAGTAGCAGCCTTTGCTAATAGCGAGAAGAAGATCTATGGAGTGCAGTGGCATCCTGAGGTGAAGCACTCTCAGTTTGGGCAGAACGTTTTAGAGAACTTCTTACACAATGCAGCTGGTATTCCAGCTACCTGGAATAGCGGCAACGTTATCTCTCAACAAGTCGAGAGCATTAGAAACCAGGTCGGTAACGACCGAGTCATCTGTGGTCTATCCGGTGGCGTTGATTCAGCAGTTGCAGCCGCTCTTGTTCACAAGGCTGTTGGCGACCAACTGGTTTGTATCTTTGTAAATCACGGTTTGATGCGTGAAGGTGAAGTTGAGCAGGTTGAACGTGACTATGTTGCTTCAACCGGTGTTCGACTGATTACAGTTGATGCCGAAGAGAAGTTCCTAAATGCTCTTGCTGGTGTTACAGATCCTGAAACTAAGCGCAAGATTATCGGTAGGGAGTTCATTAGATCTTTTGAAGAGGCTCAGGCTCAGCTGATTGCTGAATCTAAAGCAGATGATCGTCCAATCAAGTTTCTAGTTCAAGGAACCCTATATCCGGATGTTGTTGAATCAGGCGGTGGAGTAACAGCTGGTATCAAGAGTCATCACAACGTAGGTGGGTTACCTGAAGACCTCCAGTTTGAACTAGTTGAACCGCTTAGAACTCTGTTCAAAGATGAAGTTAGAGCTATTGGCTATGAGCTAGGACTACCTAGAGAGATAGTCGGCAGGCAGCCATTCCCAGGACCTGGTCTTGGTATTCGCATTGTTGGTGAAGTTACCAAAGAGCGTTTAGACCTGCTTCGCAAAGCAGATGCAATTGTTCGAGCAGAACTATCGGCTGCTGGTTTAGATGGAGAGATCTGGCAGTGTCCAGTAGTTCTTCTAGCTGATGTTAGATCAGTAGGTGTTCAAGGAGATGGCAGAAGCTACGGCCATCCAATAGTTCTTCGTCCAGTATCCAGCGAAGATGCTATGACAGCTGACTGGTCACGTCTTCCATATGACCTGCTAGCTAAAATCTCTAACCGCATTACCAACGAAGTATCGGGCGTGAACAGGGTAGTCCTGGATGTAACCAGTAAGCCACCCGGCACGATTGAGTGGGAATAGTAAGACTTAAAAACTAATGCCGCCTGAAGATTCAAGCGCCATTAGACTTACCATCGGCTACTAACCAAGAGTTAGATACACAGTTCTTAGTTGTGTTGTGATCGGCTTCTTGGTAACAGCGTTGACTGGCTTGTATGTGGTTGGGTACATTCTGTATCTGGTGATTAAGACCTTCACCTGAAGACCGTTGAAGCCCTTCTTCAGCGCTGCGAAGGCGGCTGCTTCGGTCTTCACGTTACAGAATGGTGCAGTGGCTTTGAAGGTCTTCTTCGCCATGGCGGTCTTCAGCTGAGCAGCGGTCTTCGAAGGCATTGCTTTTAGAATTCCGAAGTTCACTGTGCACTTGTATGCCTTACCAGAGATCTTGAACTCGCTAACTGCAGTTACCTTTCCAATCCAGATTCCGTAGGTCTCTACCTTCAGATGACCAAGGGTCTTGTTCCAGCTGAATCCAGCATCACCCATCTTAGTTAGGCCACCAGCAGCAAGGCTGGTTGGCTTGCTAGGGTCACCATTGTCAATCGACGGGCCACCTGCATCCTTAGTGATTTCAAATTCCATTCTCGTTGCAGCAATTGCATTGAACCTTGCATCACCGGCCTGTGAGACGTTCACAACACAGATACCTGGCTTGATACCTGTCACGAAGCCACCTTCGGTAACATCACAGATTGCAGGTGTAGTGCTAACGAAGACAACCGGCAAACCTGAACTTGCAGAAGCAGTCAGTTCAAAACCATCAGCAGAGTCAGTTGCCTTGGTTGGTGGGACAGTGTCCTTCGGTAGAACAATGGTTAGTGTTTGGTTTGACTTTCCAACTGCAAGTGAAACATCTGCTGCGGTTCCAGCATTGAATAGCGCAGTCACTGCTGTTGTTGCCGTCAAAGTACACAGTCCAACGCTTAGGAAGGTTAGCTGGTCTCCAGCCACTGTACATACACTTGTTGTCTTCGAGCTATAAATAACAGGCAAAGTAACTGGTCCCGGCGCACCTACAGCAGAGATAGTTGAGGTAAGCGTTCTTGCTGCCTCAGCTGCTCCTGCGTTACTTGCTCCTGCGTTGATCACAATCACTGGGTTCAACTTACTGACACCGGTGTATGTGAATGCACCACCAACTAGGTTGCCCTGGGCATAAGTAAGAGTAATAACTGCCTCGCCTGCTGCGTTAGCGTTTGGGACATCAAGCACAATTAGATTTGCACTCTTTGAAACAATGTTCGCTGTCTTGCCACCGATAGTTGCGCTGGTGATTAGGTCAAGATTAGTTCCAACTATGTTGACTCTAGTTCCGGCCGGAACAGTGTTGGTGGAGAAACCACTTCCAGCAACTGTGACCACAGGCACTGGGGCAATCGAACCTGAGAACACCTTGCTAAATGATCCAGCAGAGTTAGATGCAGTAATGGTGAAGCTGTATGCACCTGATCCTGTAGGCGTACCTGATATCTCACCGGTTGCTGTATCTAACGACAAACCAGCTGGGAGAGTTCCTGCTGTTACAGCATAAGTAACCGCAGGGAAGCCAACCGCTTCAAGTCGATCCTCAAACGCAGTTCCAGTCTGCATCGAGCCCAAGGTTGACTTGTTGAATGCAGTTGGAGCTTTGTTTATGGTGAAGTTTGCGGCCTCCTCGGCTAGCGCGTTGTTAGCCAAGCTTGAATCCGGAGTCGGAGAGGTTAGCTCTACACTTCCACCATCGCTTAGTTCACCGCCAACAAGAGAAGCAAGAATAGAAACACGTACAGCAAACTTCACTGTGCCATTGACTGGGATAACCGCAGTCGAGGTACAACTTACTTCTGTGCTACTTACCAAGACACATCCGGCTTCCAGTGGCGTAACAGCACTGAATCCAGTAGGCAAGACATAGTTGACAGTTGCGCCAGCTGCTGCTGCAGCCCCAATGTTGGTAATTGTAATCTGGATAGTTGCAGGTGTTCCAGCAACTAGGAGAGATGTTGGTGCGATGAGTACAGATAAATCGGTAGAAGCGCTACCCACAACTACTCGTTGGGTTGTAGCAGTTCCAGCTAGGTAGTTGGAGTCGCCATCCTTGCTTACTCTGAAATCACAGTTACCAGCACTGATAGCAGTTACGTTAACTTTGTCAC
>Ga0304730_1003717_pt1 | contig 10192 bp, 16 predicted proteins | sample M_130628_MF_Meta_FD_190474 | JGI IMG/M metagenome (GOLD analysis project Ga0304730, IMG submission 190474) | Freshwater microbial communities from Lake Montjoie, Canada to study carbon cycling - M_130628_MF_MetaG (v2) (version 2) | ecosystem: Environmental > Aquatic > Freshwater > Lake | place... | reverse complement strand
GACCCGCTTTTTGTGGCCTTCAACCACATCTGTAAAGATCTTGGCTAGTTTTCTGTGGTGTGGCCCTACTTTAAAGCCCGGATACACCGCATCTGCAAACCCGAGCATGTTAGTTTTAGCCGCTTTGAGCTTGGCGCGTGCTTCACGAATGTCTAAATCCTCAAAAAGCTCTAGTTTTTCCTTTTTGGACATGTGCGGAAGCGCTCTGGCCATGGCTTCGAGCTCAACTTTACTGAGTGTGGTGAACTCATCACGTCTCATCGTCGTCCCCTTCGGGTTCAGCGTCTGATATCTCTGAGATATCAGTCACATCTATGACGTGCATAAATTTATTAAGCTTATCTTTAATGCGGTTCTCAAGCTCGGTGTCAGACATCTCTGTCTTCTTGACCTCAACACGCTCAGTAAACAGCGCAACTTCAGTCACCTTACCCAACATGTCTAGCGCTTTGAGACGTATGCGTGCGTCTGGGTGTTTGACTTCCTCAAGGATCTGCGCAACTGCGTAACCCCGAAGTTCTTTGGCCTGCTCAACAAACGCCCAGTCGTAGGCCGTCAACATCCCAACTAAATGTTGCACTGCGGCAGGAGTCTTTACAGTAGCTAGAGCCTGCTGAATGTTTTGTGGTGGTTGACCAGTGACTAAGTTGGCAAATGATTTACGCGCTGCTTGTGCATCTGCCTTTGACTCTGCTTCTTCGTCGTCTAGCTCCAAGTCTTTAAGCCAGTTGGCTGTTTTTACTTGTGCGTCAATGACTGCGGCTGGGGGTACTTGTGCAAATGACAATACGGCAGTTTGAGTGGCGTCGACCACCTCTGGACAAAATTCACCGTTAATCAAATGTTCTAACATTGCGTAGGACTTGTAGCCTCGTTGACAACAGTATACAATTGTTTTCGGTAATGGTGCAAGCCATTGCTTCTCCTTGAGGATTAGTCCTCCTTACAGCCCCGGCACTGTCCGGGGCTTTTTTTATTTGTGCTTGTCAAACGTTGGACAATGGTTGTTTAAATTTTTTATAGTGGGGGTGGGGGGTCAGTAAATGTTTGTATGTACAGACATTCCTAGATTGAGGGGGTGGGGTTGAGATTTGGGGAAAATTGGATTGCGTCTACGAAACAGTGTTTATGACAACTAGCGACCCCCACTCAATTTAGGGGGGATGGGGGTATGGTGGGGTTCTTTGTATTCAGAAATAGCTCGCAAAGCAGAATAAAGTACCCATTTGGTAATATAGAGGCATCGGTTGGGAGATAGCTCAGCCGATGGGGAACTTGTTCCCCGACATAACCATTAGTCAACTCAAGGAGAAACACCATGACTAAAGCAAAGACAGTAGTAGTAACCTTTCAGCAATTCGCCAGAGGCATTGGTGCGAGTGATCGCATAACGCTAGAGGCAAGCCTTGCATGGCACAAAGAGTATGTGGGGCTTAGTGCAGAGAAGCAAAGCGAGTGGAGGCATGATTGGGTGCTGAACTATGTGATCGGCAAACTCGATTGCACACCTAAGCAAGCCGAGGACATCTGTGCCAAGACACGGGTGCAACGCACAGCCAATCAGGAGAAGGCTGTTAATTGTGGTAGCAAGAGGTTTGCAGAGCACATCAGTCGCACAATGAGTCGTTCAGGCAGAAAGGTAGCTGTGAAGTTCACCCGTGAGCAAGTGCAAGCCTGTGACAATGCCTTGGCATCTTTCAAGGCAGATAAGCTGTCAGAGCAGATCAAGATGCTTCGTGCTTACCTTGCTTCTTTGGAAGCTAAATAATCTTGGGGAACGTGTTCCCTGCTTCCCGACACCGCATGAGCGATGCTTGTGCGGTGTTTCTTTTCCTGTCCAATCAATAATCTCAAAGAGAGCATCATGAGCAAGAAAAACCTGTATCTCATCAAGCAGATCATGTTCCACGCATATCGTGAGGCGTGCCGTAACAATCGCCCCATGTCAATCATCATTCGCTAAGAGGGAACTCTGTAAGCACAGCGTGCTGTGCTTACGGGGCAATCCTGCCCATAAGGAGAACATCATGCCAATCATTCGAGTAGGTCATGGCGCATACAACGGCACTAATGCCCTGCGCTACTGTTTCAGTAAAGCCCAAGCAGTCAGGGTTTTGTGCAATCGGGGGATGCCACGCAACAAGGCACGCCTAGCAATTAAAACCCTTGCAACCACGCCTTATTTTTGCGTGGATATCAACTATGCCATCTGCGAACTCGCAGACATGACAGACATACTGAGTAACCCTGCCTTGCGTAATCAGCACGGCTATTACAACACGCCCCAAGAGTTCAAAGCCTCTTGGAAAAATGCACCCGAACTCTAAGGAGAACATCATGCGTAATCTCATACAGCCCATCACCAAGGAGGTGGGCATCATCACCATCAGAGGGCGTGACTACCATATGCAGACCATCAGCTATGGCTCACAACATCAGGTTCATGTATTCCGCAAGGGTGCATTGCATCTGCGTGGTCTTGTGTTCGAAACTCAGGCAGACTACGACCAATGGCGTAACGGGATGCATCAACTCGACCTACCTTTTGGGGAACAAGTTCCCCGACCTGCACTATAGTGCGAGATTATTGAGGCAAAAAACAAGTCACGGCCAAATGTCCGACACTACAACCCGTTGACTAATTTCCGTGTAACCCCGCAAGCCGCATGAATACTAGCGCTCCGCAAAAACTGTCCTATCTATCTATCTATTTAAAATATATTTATATATATAGATGTATCTATTAGGGGGTGCTCATGTTTTTTCTTTCAGACACTTTCTTTTTTTCTTTGGCGTTAGTTCCCCAGAAATAAGGTAGATAGAAAGCACACTTTTCGTGTTAAGCTAGTGCTGGTGTGGCTTCACAGCCTACACGCAAATTAGTCAACGCCCTGTAGTGTTGGACATTTGTCCACCCCTCAATTTTGGAGTCAATAATCTCATGTACGAAACATACATCAAACTCAGCGCCAACGAGCTTCACAACCGCTTAACCGAGCGCAACCTACACCCATCCGAGATCGAGCGCATCAAGGGTGAGGTCTCAAGCCTCAAAGAAACCATGCGTGTCTCACGCATCACACGCACACAGCGCAAGGCAGAGTGGGACAAGGTACTACAACCCCTGCGCTACGAGATCAATAATGCCCGTGTTGGCATGAGATACGGCGGGGAACAAGCTCCCCAAGAACGAACGCTTGCGTTCAGCGAATACATCCGCATCATGGAGAAGCTGCTTGCTATGCTTGATGCACCATCCAAGGCACTCGACAACACGCCCATGCAGATCGCAAAGGACAAGGGGCTACCCAACGATGGCGAGCATTGGACTGACTGGATACCTGCTCGTGTGAAGGACAAGGTGTCTCTGCTATTTGATGCCGTACCCGTAGCACCAAGGGGCAAGCGCAAGACGCCCTTTCAACGCACGATGCTTCCGCATCAGCACGAGACAGCCAAGGTGAGATTATTGACCAAGACACAAAAGGAGTTAAGCAACCTTGAACGCAAGATCGCAATCAACGCAACCGATGCACGCACAGACAAGCTCAAGCAGATGCAACGAGCCATTAAGATTATTGAGTCTCTCGATAAGAACGAAGCTGTGCCTTCATCATGGACAAAGCTCTTGGGCGAGTAGGAACTACTGTCAACATTCTTTATTTTGGGGAACAAGTTCCCCGAATTGTTCAGCGCTTGGGCAACGCTGTTCACCATCCTCAAACTGCCTAATCAAGGAGAAACAAAATGAATTGGAACTATCGCATCGTAAACCTTAAATCAGAGAACGGCGGTGAAGACTGGTACTGCCTAAGAGAAGTCTACTACGCAGGCAAAGACAAACCCAAATGGCACTCCAAGCCGTGCATGGGCTCAGAGACAGTAGAAGGGTTTGCTAAATGTTTTGAACTAATGCGCGAGGCATTTCAAAAACCTGCTTTGCAAGAAGAAGTGTTTGAGTCACAAGGAGAAACAAAATGACTGTATCTGAACTAATCGAAGCACTAAGTGATATGCCACAGAATATGCCTGTGCATTTCTGGGCGAATGGCGAACGCCAAACCATCATCGAAGTAAGCAATGTAGGTGACTGCGTTGATCTGTACGAAGAAGAAGAAGAAATGACTTATGCAGAAAAAGCTCGTGCGTGGGTACAAAACGCACCAGAAGCGGACATCCATATTGGCAAGTTCACCCTCAAGTATCAGTACGGGTACGACAGGGACTGGGGCGCATCGTGGGTGTGTTATGACGGTTTTGATTTGGACACGCCTGAGTCCAACTACTTCAACGAGATATGTGACGCCTTGAGCGCATCGCAAAGTGACATGAGTTTCATCGATGAGTTGTTAGAAGCAATGAAGAACAAACCATTTAACCAAGGAGAAAGCAAATGAAGAAAGTCAAACAACCAACCAACGCACAGCTAATCAATGCGCTCATGTCCTACAGCACGCAGGGCGTGCTGATGCAGGCGTTCGTGATCGAGGCGATACACGCCTACGCAAAACAAACCAAAGTCTCACCGCCTTGGTCTACGGACAACACATTCATTAGCGAAGCCGCATGGCGTGCGTGTGCTGACGAGGCACTCGAAGCAATCAACAACAGGAGTAAATGAAATGCAGACATGGAAAGAATTCAATCGGATGAGTTGCACCGACAACTTCTATGGGTGCGTAGCACCTGATGGGTTGTGGTTTGACTCAGGCATGACCTACACAACGGCAGTCACCCATTGTTGTTACAAGGAAGGAGAGTTCGATCTGTCGATAGAGCAAGAAGCCGAATGGATGAGTACCGAAGGCGCCAAGCTTGGCTACTCAGTCATTCACTCATCAATGTTAGAGAAGATGTATGAGAAAGGACTATTGAAATGAAAGCAATCTTAATCAGCGTGATGGGGATGATGCATCCACCATTCAGCAACCACTTCACAGACAAGTGCGTCATCTTACCCGCAGAGTTATCGGACTCGATGCGTGACGAGGTGCTACGCAACTACTGCGATGTGTTCTATGTGTTCACCTCTGGTGATCCTATTGTGGGTGAGCATCGCTCGTTCACTATCTACTCGTACGATGTACTCGAAGAAATGGAGGTAGCCCTAGCCTGAGCAACAGGCGTTGTTAGTTAGTGTGTTAGTCGGGGAACTTGTTCCCCAATCTTTTTTATAACTCAAGGAGAATGTATGTTTGAATTCGTATCTTTTCGTATCGAGAACCCGTTGGCTAATTCTGCAGCCACGATGTATCTCATCAAGTTCAACGATCGCTTCGTCGTGTACAACGCTGGGCGCAATCGGTATGTCGTATCTACGCCTGTTAGTGCTGAGGGTCTGACTGCTGACGAGCTCATCACAAGTGATCGAGTCAATGCTTGGTATGAGAGGACTGACGCATATCGTGTCATCTTCCCAGTTGAGCGTTTGTCTTACCCTAGTGCTGTGCAGCAGTGCTGTGATCGTGGCGACATCAACAATGGTATGCGTAACTTACTGATGCCTCGTGCTTTGTTGGATCGTAGATTTGACTACCACGCTCGCAGTATCATGCAAGACAGAGCCTATGCGGTGGTCGATTCAATAACTAGGCGTATCGATCCCGATCATATCTACAACAACAACAAACCACACGCTCAGTTCAAAGGTGCTCGCTTCATCAGTGGTGCAGGCTTCTTAGCTATGCGTCTTAGCTTCCTGTTGTTCGGTCGTATGGTTGCACGCATCAAGGCAGGCGGTACTGACGATGACATCAACGATGTGCGTGAGGCGTTCTTCGAGATTGCCAACAATTACAGCGACGAGGCAAGTAAAGCTGTTCGTAGTGCCTACCATGCTGCAAATGTTCTCGATGACTTCGAGATTACTGCGTGTGAATGCGGACACTATGAGAACGCTGAGGATACGCACGATGTGCGTGACGATACTTGGTGTGACGCATGCTTCCGTGATGACGCTGTGTATGTTGAGGATCAAGACGAGTACTGGCCTAGTGACGATGCGTACTATAGTGACCGAGACGATTGCTACTACAGCTACGATCATGACGATGGTAGCGATGATGACAACGATGACAACGATGACGAAGACAGCAATCAACCGATCATGTCGTACTCTACCAATGTTCTCAACGTACTTGGCAATGAGTCTGGCATCGTTTCGTCTCACTTCGGTGAGTTCACTATGGGCATCGAGCTTGAGATGACCTCTGGCGACAACGACTCCCAGTCGTCTGCTGAGGCTGTGCGTAGCCGTTTGGGTTCCTCATACTGCATCATCAAGAGTGACGGCTCGCTTCCTTACAATGGCTTCGAGGTTGTGACATCTCCGCACGGTCTTGCCACACACATAGACAAGTTCAAGACTTGGGACATTGACCCAGCCTATCGTGCATGGAACACAGGCAAGTGCGGTATGCACGTACACATTGACTCTCGTGCCTTCACTCAAATGGCGCTTGGCAAGTTCTTGATGTTCATCAACAGCGCAGGCAATGTCGACTTCATTCGTAAGATTGCAGGTCGCCACCCCGCTGTCGATGAGCAAGCACGTAGCTACTGCGCCGCTGAGAATCAGGCCATCCTTGTCAACCCCAAGCAGGCAGTCAAGGGTAAGTCTGGTGAGCGCTATCGCATGGTCAATATGTGCAACCTAGGTAGCCGTGAGGCTATGCGCTTGGGTCTTAGCATGGACAACAGCTACAACGGCAAGTACAACACAGTCGAGTTGCGTATCTTCAGGGCTACGCTTAAGAAGGAGCGACTGCTTGCACAGATTGAGTTCACCCATGCCTCTGTCATGTTCTGCCGTGTCGCATCGTGGCGTGACCTCAATGGCACATCGTTCGTCAAGTGGCTCAAGACTGTGGCGGGTCAGTACCCTGCGCTAGTCAAGTGGTATGGCGTGCGTGTTGTACATGGTGCATCCAAGCTACCTTCAGCCCCTGCTGAGGCTACCTGTACTGACGCTGTGCCTCCCCCTGTCTCACGTGACTACCGCCACGCACACGACCAAGACCATGGGTATCACCTAGTGATACCTCACGACAACGGCTTCGGCATGAGTAACTACGCCAGCAGCCACCACCTGCACTTCACGTACTTCCGCTGTGCTACGTTGCAACTGCTGCTTGCCGTGTTCCCATACTCAGGTGACGAGTCAACGATCGGCGATGACGATGTGATCTATGTGCACGACGTTGTTGACAACGTGTGGCGTCTGCAAGAGGACGACTTCAATGCAATCATTCGTGAGCACAACCCTGTGTACGCCAATCCCCCTGTTTCTGCTTAATCAATTTTTATAACCTCAAGGAGTTTTATTATGTGTCTAATTATTACTGGTCAGTCTTCCAAGGTTCGTTCCACTCTGCTCGACACGCACGGGCTACTGAGCGACATCTTCACATCCAACCCTGACGGCATTGGATTCATGTATGGTACAGCCAAGGGGCTCAAGGTCACCAAGACTTTGCCTAAGAATCTTGGCGATGCTACTGCGTTCATTCAGCGTTTGCCTAATGACGATCGTGATATTGCCATTCACTTCCGCTGGACTACACACGGCAAGACCGATATGCTCAACTGCCATCCCTATGATGTGATTCCTGGCTTCATTGCCATGATGCACAACGGCGTACTGCATACAGGTAATGCCGCTGACAAGGCCAAGTCTGATACGTGGCACTTCATTCAGGACTACCTGCATACTGCTGTGGCTTCTGCACCTGACCTTGTGTATGACAAGGGCTTCGTGTCTATGCTCGAAGAGTTCATCGGCAACAACCGCTTCGTGTTCATGAACGGCGAGGGTCGTATGCAACACGTCAACTTCGATCAAGGTATCGAGCACGATGATCTGTGGTTCAGCAACACTTACGCTTGGACTCCATCACGCCTTATCCCTAGCTACAAGAGTGCGACTATGCTCAAGTCATACAAGTACACAGGCAGCTATGGTAACTATATGGATGATGAGTACGACGAGATGTATGACTACAACGCAAGCTTCGGCATCCAGCCACGCAGTGTCAGCGCACACAGTGCCAACTACGACGAGACAGCGTATGAGTTTCCCAATGATGCGGATGGCTTCATGCGCCCCGAAGCAGATGATATTGCCGTTGCATTGACCCAATGCGACATCGACAGCGTGGAGGTGTGGCTTGAGGAGATGCCTGCGTACACAATCACTACGTTGCTCCACTGCTTCCAGCCTGAGTCGCTTAGCTACACGCATCGTGATTCCTTGTGTGTGCCTGAGCAGGGTATCTACGATATGTTGATGGAGGGTGATGCGTCTGGTCTCATCAGCTATGCAACCAAGTCGTATGCTATGCCAAGCATGATTGCCGAGGTCATTTGCTACTACCTGCAATGGGATGTACGCAAGCCTGTATCGTTCAAGCCAACCTTGCCTGCACTGTTGACTTGATTTGTGGCGGGGAGATTTCTCCCCGCATTTTTAAACCAAAGGAGAATGAAATGAAGTACAGAGTACAAGTAGTTATGTCTTACTGGCAAACAGTAGAGGTCAAAGCCGAAAGCCGTGCCGATGCTGAGCACCGAGCGCTCTGTGAGTTTGACATCACCAAGGCACGCATGGGGGATGGTGAGGTGTACGACACAGAGCTTGTCTACGAACCCACGCTAGAAGAAGCTGCATTCATGGAAGCGTACTTGCGCAACGTAGCCTCTGCATCACGAGAAAATGTGCTGCTCTTCCTTGAGTACCACGCCGATGGGGGCATAGACAAAGACAGCTTCCACTGGTGGGCAGGCGTTGAAGACGCATGGCTTATGTGGCAAGACGCTAAGAAATTTATACAAGGAGAAATGAAATGAAAGTTAAAGACAGCATAGCGCTACACCTGCGCTGTATCGAGGCAGACTTGCGTGAGTACCTAGAGAACCCTGCTGAGTACAGGGTAGACCGCATCGCAGATGTACACACGCTACTACTCAATGTGATGGAGCGACTTGGCGTCGAAATCGAAGGAGAGGAAAAATGTTAACTGGATGGGAAAAAACAGAAAGAGTAGTACTTTTGTTAGCCGTGATCGTGCTTGTTCTCGATCTTTTTTATTGGAGACCCTATTGACTTATGTCCAACACTAGACAAATAATATCAACCTCAAGGAGAAAATAATGAAACCCACACCTTACGATACGGGCAAGGTCAAGATTGGCTTGCTCTACACACCCCCTCCCCACATAGTCACGCCCGAGGAAACTTGGGTACAGTCCGTCTTGCTTGGCGACAGGCAGGGATGGGTAAACGATACACACGCCTGTGTGCTCTCGCTTGCGGCGTTTGCCGCTATTGTTTTTGTCATGCTACTTACTGGAGGAACCTCAAATGCCTGACATCCAAACCGCCCTTAAAACAGCGCTCAGTAGAACCCTACAACAGTGGGATGATGATGGGGAACAAGTTCCCCAAAGCGCTTCTACTATCAGCACTACTATCAACAACTCTGTATCCCAACCTTCTCAAGAAAAACCTATGACTAATCTATACAACATCACCAACAACGTCTCTCGCTCTACGTTCAACTACGTCAAGAACAACCCCGGCTCCACGCGAAAAGAAATCATTGAAGCTATGGAGCACCAAAACTACTCCAAGGGGTCTGTGTCCTCTCTGATTGCTCAGATGAGGCGCAACAACATGATTCACGAAACCAATAATCTGTACTATGCAGATGTTGACGAGTATCAGCCCATCAAGAACCTTAGCTACAAGAAGCGCAAGCTAGCCAAAGCTGCGTCTGCTGTTACCCCCACTGGGCAAAAACTAAGAGACGCTTTGACTGCCGATGCAGGCATTGCCGCGCTACGCCCCGATACTGCAGAAGCGCCAGCCAAACGAGTAACATTGACCACGCTCGTGCGTACCAAAGAACCCAAGGATATTCTCAAAGACATGACTGTGTATCAAGCGCAGGAGTTGTATATCCACCTGAAGCAACTGTTCGGAGGCTGACATGGATAACCAAGACTGGACTGAAGAAGAGGACGAAGCCTTTAACGAGGTAGAGAAAAACAGCAACCTTGGCAAACAAATACTCAAAGATATGGGACAGCCCTACCATTGGGAAGCTGATGCCATTAAAGCCGCTGTGCTGATTGAGCGTGAAGCGTGTGCAAGAATGTGTGAGGATGCACCTGAGCCTGATGGCGCAGATTTAGC
>Ga0304730_1003716_pt1 | contig 10192 bp, 12 predicted proteins | sample M_130628_MF_Meta_FD_190474 | JGI IMG/M metagenome (GOLD analysis project Ga0304730, IMG submission 190474) | Freshwater microbial communities from Lake Montjoie, Canada to study carbon cycling - M_130628_MF_MetaG (v2) (version 2) | ecosystem: Environmental > Aquatic > Freshwater > Lake | place... | reverse complement strand
AACAACTCCAACTTACAGCACAACAAGAACACTGATTATGACAGCAGATGTTCCTCAGCAGACAAGGACATATAAACCAATCACTCACAGTAGTCTTATTGATCTCACATTAAATAGTATTGAGAAAGCAGGATTTACATTAGACAAAGAGAAATATTCAATGGCCAAGGGTGGTAATGTAGCTAATGGTCAGTTTACTATTAAAAACGTTGCTGATAGTGAAATGCAATTACAGATTGGCTGGCAGAATAGCTATGATAAGAGTCTTAGCTTGAAGTTTGCCATAGGTGCACACATTTTTATTTGTCAGAACGGTATGGTACATGGTGATATGGGCTCCTTTAAAAAGAAGCATCAAGGATCTATACAGGAATTCACACCAAATGCTATTTCTGACTACATCAAGCAAGCTGCTGATACATTCACTACAATGCAAAGAGAGCGTGAGGTTATGAAACAAATAGAACTTGCAAAGCGTACAAAAGCTGAACTTATTGGTAGAATGCTAATAGAAGAAAGCTTTATTAGCTCTACACAGATGATGATTATAGCTCGTGAGCTAGAAGCTCCTACACATGATTATGGTGCTCCAGACAGCATGTGGGAACTATATAACTATGCCACATTCGCCATGAAGGAATTACATCCTTCTATTCGTATGAATAGTCACATCAAAGCGCACAGCTTCTTTGTAAATGAGAGTGGTATGTTTTTACCACCACAATTAGAAACAAACGACAGCCCTTTGGGATTTCTTCAATTAGCAATGGAATTATAATATGAATTGGGAGTTATTTAAAGAACATTTTCATGAAAGCTGGCACATTAAGATGCAACCTTTCATTGAGAGTGAGGCTTGTGATAACATCTATAAATATTTGAAAGCAGAAAGTAGGAGGGGCAAGAAAATTGCTCCTCTTTCTTCTGTTATGTATAGATGTTTCAAAGAAACCTCACTAGATGATTTGAAGGTGGTAATGATGGGCATGTGCCCCTATCACACATTTAAGTATGATGAGCCTGTAGCAGATGGACTATTAATGGGCTGCTCAGTTACAGGAATTCTACAACCTTCTTTAGAGAAATTCTATGAAGGTGTAGAGAAAGACTTATTTGGTCTCAATCTCAAGTATAAAAAGCTTCCAGACGTTAGTTATTTGGCTCAACAAGGTGTTCTTATGTATAATGCTGCTCTTACTACAGAAATGAATAAGGCAGGCAGTCATATAGAAATATGGGAACCATTTACTAAATATGTTTTGGAAGAGATTATTACGCCTACAGGTGTTCCTGTAATCTTTTTAGGTAAGGATGCTGCTAAGTATTTGAAATATACAAGCCCATTTGCTTGGAATTTCACAGTGAGTCATCCTGCTAGTGCCTCTTACAAGAACACAGAATGGGATACAGAGAAAACATTCACAAAGGTGAATAAGGTGCTTAAAGACAACAACAATTTTGAAATCATGTGGCTCTATGATGTGCCATTTTAAATCGAAAAACAATGAGAAAATTAAAGTATGGAGGTGATTTAAACTTTGGAGATTTTATTGCAGTTTCTGAAGGAAATCGTATATCATTTGGATGGTATTTTGGTGATGGTATAAATAGTACATTACAATACTATTATGTAAAAGCACCAGATCAATGTTATGAAGCATATGAAAACTGGGAAAAAATAAAAGATCCTGAAGTTAAAAAGAAACATTGGCGTGCTAACGGATATAGTAAGGGATTTACATTAAAATGTATATATAAATCCTATATAAGTGCTGTACATGATACAAGAGTGATTAAGATAAACAATCCAGAAGATATATTTACAACAAAAGAAGATAGAGAAGAATACGAAAAATCAAAAGAAATACTAATTAAACTAAAATTCGTAAAGCAATGATCTTAGAAAAACAAACAGAATCAAATATTCTACAACAGGGTGATTCTCAGGAAAGCATTGGTATGTCCCTAGACTTAGATTCTGCACAAGTCTTGATGCAGATGTTAAGTAAGAATCTCTATTCAGATTCAATTGGCTCCACTATCAGAGAGTGTGCAAGTAATGCGCTAGACTCTCATAGAAGAGCTGGGACCACAGATCCAATCATTGTATCTTATGGTATTAACAAAGATAGCAACTGGGAATTCTCTGTAGAAGATTTTGGTACAGGATTAGATGATGATGATGTTAGGAACATCATTAGTAAATATGGTAAGAGTACAAAGCGTAATAGTACAACAGAGCTTGGTATGATGGGTTTGGGCTTTAAAGCTCCTCTTGCTTATAGTTCTAGCTTCTATTTTACATGTAGAAAAGATGGTGTAGAACGTAAGTATATGATGTATGAAGGAGAAGAAACAAATGCTATCGATCTTCTTTATGAAAAGCCTACAACAGAGCGTAATGGTGTTAAGGTGATTATTCCTGTTAAACACTGGGATAAACATAGCTTCACTGATAAGATTAAGGAACAATTAGCTTATTTTGACAGTGTGTATTTTCATGTAAATGGTGTAGATAATGATTTTACAATCATGAGGCATGATCACTTTCAGTGGAGCCCTATGTCTACTGATAACTATTTACACATTTGTCTAGATAATGTATATTATCCTATAGATTTTAAGAAGCTTGACATAAACACAATAAATCTTCCTGTAGGTCTTAGGTTTAGTTTGACAGATGGTTTGTTTCCTACACCAAATAGAGAGTCTATTAGATATACCAAAGAGGCAAAGGACATCATCCTTAAGAAGCTTGGTCTTGTAGCAGATTTCTTTATTAACAAGTATAATGAATCTATAACAGATAGTGATGATGCATTAGCTATTCTTAATTATTATAGAGATAGTGATAAATACATCAAATCTTTTAACAATGGTTCATTGTGGCAAATAAATGGGTTCAGTAAATATTCTACTATTCAGTTTGCTAAGCCAAAGCTTAAAGGAGTATCTATTCTAGATCTAGAGAGAATTGCTAAGCACAGAGATAATATTCTTGGTGAATATACACATAAGCATTCTCTTAGTAATAAGAGGTTTATGACTGTAAGTAGCAGATGGAATAGTTTCAATTACAGAGCTATTAATAATAATGAAACTGTTTATGTATATTCTGATAGAATATCTGGTGCTCTTAAAGACTATTTGAGATTTAAGCACACCAGTCATCACACTGTTTATATTGTAAAGAAAGAGAAACCATTTAAGCTTGGTAAATTAAAGAACGCAGGTAATGGTAATCTTGATACATATTTAGATCTTTTAGATCTTAAGAAGTATCCAAGATATTTATGGCGTGCTGTAATTAAAGAATTCCAATATGTACTAAGTCTTATAGAGAAGAAGTTCATTAATTTGGATGAATTGGTTATTCCTCAATCTTTTATTGATAGCAGAAAGAAGGTTAAAATCATAAATGGTGTATCTTCTGGTCCAGCAGTTAGAAGAAAGAAGTTACAGGGAGAAGTTACAGGTAAAATAGCAGAACCACTTGAAAGATATGTGGATGGTAGAAACTGTAAAATGGTCCCTGTTACTATTCAAATGGAAAATGCCCACAGAAATAGCAAACTTACTATCTATGGAGGACAAGAACATACAGAACAAATCAATAATCTGTATAAATTGTTCAATGGTAACAATGTAAGGATGATTGCATTTTCTGAAAGAGAGCTTAAGAACCTTAAAGACATAGATTTACACAACTGGATAACAATGGAAGAATTCATGAAAGGAGAGCACAAAGTGTTCAAAAGAGCAGCAACTGCATATTTGATTTATAAATTGATGCAAAAGACTAGATATTCATTTGATAAGCGTGAGTCTGTAATAGCAAACATTTCTACAGATCTTTCTGAGAAAATGGAAAAGCTTAATAAATACAGAAGAAACTATCATTTGGATGGTGGTAATGAGATTTATGAATCTATACTTGAAGTGGCTCAAGCAAATAATCTCTTTGATACAGAAATGTATGTTATTTATAAAGAGGTGAATGCTTTGTTTGAAAAGCTCACTTTCATTGAACCTTTAGCTGAAGCTATGCCTAATTATAGAACAGATGAGAGACTAATAAGTGCTCTTCGTGATCTATTTAAGTATTACAAGCATAGAATCGATTGGAAACATTATAACATCAAGCTTAATGAAGAAGTTATAACGCCAATGGTAGAATCAGAGATAGAAGAATTAGCTTAATTTATCAGGAGAGGGATCTAATGATCCTTCTCCTTAATTTTTAAAACACACAGTTATGAGTAGTAGTAGTATTTTTTCGTTATCATGGTTTAAAAGACAGTCAGAGTTAGAGAATCTCGTTATTGAAGAGCAAAAGCTTAAGAATGAGATTTTAAAGAAAGAGTTGGGCGTTAGTATTGAAAAGCCCTATTTAAATGTTAAGTTGGTAAATGATGTATTGACAGTTGTGCTTAATGATGGAAGTGTTCTCACTAAGCCAAATGCTACAGAGAGTGATTATTATGCAGCTTTGAGCGCAGTTTCAGAATCATCTTTGTTTAGTCTTTGTTCTGATTCAGATGTTAGAGATGAGAGAAGAAAACAAGAAGCAGAAATAGCTCGTATCCATTCTCTTCAACAAGGAGTTAAAAGGTTAGAAGGACTAGATGATTTTGAAATAGATGGTCATTCTGTAAAGCTTCGTGGTACAGGTAGAACTATGCCTCAATTGTTAGTAGAGAGGTTTATTCAGATTGTGGATGCTTATGAAATGGATCCATATAATGATGTAACAGATGATGAAGAATATCAAGCTCTTAAGAGGTTCTTCATGTGGTGTTGCTTGAATCCAAGAGCAGAAGTTGCTAATGATCTATATGATTTCTTGAATAAGAATTCTTTTAGAATCACCAAGCAGGGCTTCTTTGTTGCTCTTAGGAATATTGTAACTCTTCATGGTGGTACAGAATTGGTCCAGTTTGTAAGTAATACATACAACAAGGTGAAGGCTATATGGAAGAAGAGTCCTGATGATTACACTGTGTTTCTAGAGAATGGTGAATATAAACTAGTTCATTATAGTGATCTTTATGAAACTATAGAGGAAATTGATGAAGATGGTGAAATGTATGAAGATGAAATAGCTATCAATCATGGAGAAGAAATAGGTGGTCTTACAGATCTTTATCTAGATCTTCCTAACAGACATGAGAATAGGTTTACAGATGCTCACACAAAGACATTTGATATTCGTGTAGGACAAGTGGTTAGCATGCCTCCAGAAAAGTGTAATTGGTCTACAGCTGATTGTGCTCATGCAGGTTTGCATTTCACAGCTGATCAAATCAACTATGTAGGATGTGGTGACCAGTCTGTTCTTGTTCTTATCAATCCAATGAAGGTTGTAGGTATTGGTGAGCAAAAAGGTAGATGTTATGAATATCTCCCTATCATGACTGTATCTCGTGAAGAGTCTACAGAAATTTTGCATGACCTAGATTTTGACACTCTTGAGTTGGATGAAGCTTTTGTAATTCGCGAATTGCAAAATTTAGCTGAAAAAGCTAAAGAAGGTTTTGTAGTGGAAGCCAAGAAACATCAGTTTAACATTCCAGCTATGAACATCTCTATCATAGATAACATCGTATCTTCTTTGGAAGAAATGAAAGATTCTATTTCTAACAGGATTAATATAATCAAATAATAAATTAGGATTTGTCCCAGATTTTTAGTAAATTTGGGACATTTCCTTTATTTTTATGAGAAAGAAAACAGTTAGAAAACCTAGAGCAAATGCCTCTCCTAAGACCAGGAATAATGGTACAATGACAGAATCAGCATTCTGGAGTTTCATTAGAAGTGGACTTAGACAGAAGAGTAGATTTTGGAAACCAATTACACAATGCAAACTAAATGCTAAAAGAGCCTATAAAGGTCCTCTTAAAAGACAGAAGTTTGAATATCAATGTAATACATGTAAGAATTGGTTCCAAGAGAAGTTAATTAACGTTGATCATATTCACCCAGCAGGTAGCCTTAATTGTGCTAATGATCTTCCAGGATTTGTTGAAAGACTATTCTGTGAGACAGATAATCTACAGGTGTTATGTGAGAAATGTCATGATTTAAAAACTCAAAAAGAAAAAACATGCAAAAAAAAGAAGTAAAAAAGACCTACTTAGGCTGTGTAGAAATTGGCGATAAGATGGTTGAAAAATGTATTAACGAAAAAGAGAATCTTGTAATTATTTACAAAGGTGATAGAATGACTCTCACTCCTGAAGAATTAAAGAGTAAAGAAGTAAAGCTTCATAATTCTCATGAAATTCGTCCAAGCACAATAAAAGGTGGACCATCTTATAGACTTGTTGCATTTAAGTGGAACCCTGATGAAATAGATTTGTAATGGAAGACCAAGTACAAATATCTATTAACAGAACGCCTTCATTCACAGAAATTTGGTATGAAGGAGCTGTTGATTATAATGGAGAAAGTTACCAGTTCTGGCTTATACATCCACAAGGTGTAGATCCACATGGTAATGAGTATGAGATAGATGTAAGATGGTTCTTTGCTAGGGTGCCTAGAGAGGTGAGAGGAATGTTACCATACATTATTGACGCATTTAAACAAAAAACAACATGATAGCAGGAAAAACCAAGACAGAGAAGACTTATAGAGCTATCAATATGGATAGCTCTTCTAGTCTGAAAGAGTTCTCTCTGGACAGAAAGAAGTATTATAAGAAATACGTTCTTGGAGAGAAATTAGAAGAAAAGGACACTCAAGCATCTATTATTGGCAGAGTGGTAGAAACATTGTTATTAGAACCAGAAGAGTTCGATGGCAGATTCTATATGTCAGCCTGTGTTTCTGCTCCTACAGGACTTATGTTAGCGTTTGTAGAGGCTCTGTATAAATATACAGCTCTAGCTACAAATGAACATGGACAAGTCACTAGGGGATTTGAAGAGATAGCTAGAGATGCCTATCTAGAGTCAGGATTTAAAATTAAGTTTGATGCTGTAGTTGCTAAGTTTGTAGGCTCTGATTCTGAAATCTTCTATAATGAACTTAGAAGTGTAAGAAGCAAGGGGCTCACAGTGATTACAACAGAAGATGTCACAAATGCTGAAAACATTGTGACAGAACTAAAGACTAATAGCACAACCTCTGAGGTTGTTAATCTGGTAAATAGCAGACGCTATGAGATATTTAATCAGATGCAGATTGAGGGGTATAAGCTAGATGAAATGGAGTTCAAGAGTATGTTTGATAAATTAGTAGTAGACCATGATGAAAAAACTGTACAGGTTTATGACCTTAAATGTGTCTGGGCTGTAGAGAATTTCTATGAGGAATACTATCTATATCGTAGAGCATATATTCAGGCTTATCTGTATTGGAAAGCTTCTATAGCCTTTAAGAAAGAAAATGACATGCAAGACTATAAGGTGCTCTATCCTAAATTTATTGTTTGTGATTCTACTAATTATATGAAACCATTAATTTATACACTCAATGATGAGGATATGGATGATGCATATAATGGATTTGAACATAAGGGTAGAAAGTATCCAGGAGTTAAAGATCTAATCATTGATCTTAAATGGGCTATAGAGAATAACATATGGAGCATTTCTAGGAAGAATCATGAATTAGGAGGCGTAGTAACATTAAAAGGATAAAATGGAGTTGAAGAAAACAATCACTAGTATATTTATGGTACCCACTCTCAAGATTGATAGGGAGAAGTTGAAGAATAATGAATTTATCAATGCTTATATAAAGGATGGAAATAGAGATGTGCAATATAAAAATGCCATTTATTTAGTTTTTAATCCAAAAGATCTTGATAAATTTAAAGTTTTTCTAGATGATGAGTATGAAAGAACAAAGTCCATAATTGATGACTATGATTATGAAGGAGGATTTGTTGTACTTGTTTATGAACTAAATAAGAAATTCACTACAGATTTTGGTTTAGTTAAACTAGGTAGGTATTCTAAAACTTCTCCAGAATTTCAAGCTTTGTTTCCAAAGGTGGTTAAACTTAAGACTAATGGTATACAAAGAGATGAAATTAGTCTTCAATATCGAGTGTTCAATCAAACAGAAGATTTGAGAGAGTATTGGGGAGAAAAACTTGGCGTGGAATTTGATGATTCTATGGAAGTTTGGCAGGGATTTATAGAAGAAAATGAAACATTATCTATTGACAAATTAAAAGAACAATATGTTTAACGAAGAATTTTTACAAGACGTGATTTATAATCATGGTGTAATGCAAGCTATTATATACTGTGAGATTAACAGTGATAAATATAACAAGCTATTTAATGAAATAATAGTAGGCGATCCAATTGATCATCAGGAATTACAATATGAAAGAGATTGGTGGGCTGAAAGGGCAGAAAAACTTAAAAATGGTGAAAAATGCTAGAACTATTACAGAAATACCCAGAAGCAGGTAAGGTGGTAAAGTCTTACTATCTTGACCTAATGTTAAGTACTATTAATAATGAGAATCTTCCTGAAGATTTTAAAGACCATGTTAGGGCTCAAGGAATAGACGATGATAAGATAGCAACTATAGTTGGATCTTCTCCAAGAAATCTATTTGATGTCTTTGATGAAAATGGTATATTTATTGAAATTTCTGTATCGAACAATGATTTTTCTTATAAAATATATCCAAGAGATCAGGATTTCTTAGATGTTAATTGGTATCCCTATAGAAAAATTGCTGAAGAATTAGCTGTTAAAGAGGCCTTTAAACTTCTAAATGAAAAGCTATGTCAGACAGAATCGTAGATCAAGTGGTAGCTAAATATCAACAACGAAGTGATTTTGGTATACAAAAGTATGGCACTACACTTCAGGATAATAATAAGGACAATTTCTTGAAACATCTCCAAGAAGAATTAATGGATGGAAGTCTCTATATAGAGAAATTACAAGAGCAATTACAAACGTTAATTAATCTTGTTAAAACCACTCCAAATGATGCAGACCTTGGAGAGAAAATAAGGAGTTTTGTTAGATAGAATTTTTAAAATCTATTGGTTTATAAAGATGAGGGTTGTATATTTGCAATCCTCATTTTTTTACCAAATAACACAAAAATTTATGGATTTAGGATTAGACGCACTGAGTAAGATTACAGTGTTCAGTAAGTATGCAAAATATATACCTGAACTAAAGAGAAGAGAGACTTGGGATGAAATTGTGAACAGGTATACAAGCATGATGATTAAGAAATATCCTAAATTAGAAGAGGCTATTCTTAGTGCAGCAGTACACATTAGAGAGAAGAAAGTCTTACCATCTATGAGAGCTCTACAATTTGCTGGTGCAGCTATGGAAGTTAACAATGCTAGAGGATACAATTGTGCCTATCACCCTGTTGATAGCATGTATGCGTTCTCAGAAACAATGTTTCTTTTGCTTGGTGGTTCTGGTGTAGGTTATTCTGTACAGAAGCACCACGTAGAGCAGCTTCCTGCTATTACAAAACCAGGAAAGAAGCGTACCTATCTTATTGAAGATTCAATTATGGGTTGGGCAGATGCTGTGAAGGTCTTGATGAAAGCCTATCTTGAAGGTGGATTTACGCCATCCTTTGATTTCAGGGCTATTAGACAGAAAGGTGCTAGATTGATTACAGCTGGTGGTAAAGCTCCTGGTCCAGAACCACTTAAGATTTGTCTTGCTCATGTACAGGCTATTCTTGACAGAAAACAGGAAGGTGAAAAACTATCTCCTTTAGAATGTCATGATATGCTTTGTCATATTGCTAATTCAGTGTTAGCTGGTGGTATTCGTAGAAGTGCCATGATAGCTCTATTTAGCCATGATGATGAAGAGATGATCACTTGTAAGTATGGTAACTGGTGGGAACTAAATGAACAGCGTGGTAGGGCTAATAATAGTGCTGTATTAAAGCGTGAAGAAGTGTCACAGGATGAATTCTTTTCTTTATGGAAGAGAATTGAAGCTAGTGGATCTGGGGAACCTGGAATCTATTGGACTAACAATAAAGATTGGGGAACTAATCCTTGTTGTGAAATAGGACTACGCCCATATCAATTCTGTAATCTATGTGAAGTGAATGTAAGTGATGTAGATAGTCAGGAAGAACTTACTAATCGTGTAGCAACAGCTGCATTCTTTGGTACTCTTCAGGCTGGATTTAGTGACTTTCATTATCTAAGACCTATATGGGCTAAGACAA
>Ga0304730_1003715_pt1 | contig 10194 bp, 16 predicted proteins | sample M_130628_MF_Meta_FD_190474 | JGI IMG/M metagenome (GOLD analysis project Ga0304730, IMG submission 190474) | Freshwater microbial communities from Lake Montjoie, Canada to study carbon cycling - M_130628_MF_MetaG (v2) (version 2) | ecosystem: Environmental > Aquatic > Freshwater > Lake | place... | reverse complement strand
TATAAATTTTTTGGTTCATGTTGGTCTCTCAATATTTTTTACAAATGTTATAGTTATTTAACTGAGATCGCTGCATGTGAGATTTTTTTTGATTGACAATTTTTTTCTTTCTAGTATAATTTTTTTATCAGAATCGACAATTTTTTTATTAGTCGTATATAAATAAAACTGATCTTAAAATACAGGAAATTTATGTTAGATATTTTTGCAAACTATTCCATTTGGGCAATACTAGGAACGCTCTATGGATTTCTATTCGGAGTCATTCCAGTCGCAGGTGCTACTACTGCTCTGCTGACTGTCTTTGGTTTTATTGAAATTTTTAAAGCTGACCCATACAGTCTAGTGGTGTTTAGTATGGCTTTGGTGGTAGCGGTTTGTACTGGAGATTTATTTTCCAGTGTGGTTATGAATGTACCGGGTGGTGGCGGTAGTGCAGCTACTATGGTAGACGGATACCCAATGGCTAAGAAAGGCGAAGCAGCTAGAGCAATGTCTGCTTCTTTAGGCAGTTCAACTATACAGGGATTGTTTTGGGGCATAATTGCAATTGTGTTTTTACCGTTTTATGTTCCCTTGGTGATGTCCTTTGGTACTCCGGAGATGTTTGTATTTGTCTTGTTAGCGATGACCTGCGGCACCTTTATAGCAAATCAATATTGGTTCAGAGGAATCATAGGCCTATGCTTTGGTATATGGGTGGGGTTGATCGGACTAGATCCGATCACCAACGCTGAAAGATTTACATTTGATTGGTATTATCTCGCCAATGGTATACAGTTTGCGCCACTGATGGCCGGCGTACTTGCTCTTCCTGAATTATGGGAAGCACTAAGAACAAAAATGACCTATATGGTTTCTCCTAAAAATAACTGGCAACAGATTAAACAGGGGCTTGGTGATGTTTGGAAAAATAAACGAGACAGTTTTGAAGGTGGGGCAATTGGTGCGTTTGTTGGATTTATTCCGGGCATGTCCAGTCAAATTGCCGAATGGATGACCTATGGTCGTGTAGTGTCGAGAAATAAAAATCCAGAAGTGTCATTTGGAGAAGGCAACGTTAAAGGAGTGATCGCTCCGGAAGGTGCAAATCTTGCACACAAGGCAACTACCTATGTGCCAACAGTATTATTTGGAGTTCCCGGAGCTCCTTTTGAAATACTGGTAATTGCACTATTGTCAATTGTGGGACTGGACCTAGGCAGTACTACATTACTTAGAAACCCTAAATTTTTCGATCTATTGTCATATGGATATATGTTTGCTCTTGCCATGTCCTTTGTTATAGGAATATTTTTTATTAGGTATGCAACCTTGATAACTAGAGTACCAGTTAGATACTGGATTACTCCTGTTATAGTATTAATTATTTGGAGTTGTGTACAGTATACAGGTGGTTGGGAAGACTATGCAATCTTAGCAATTTGTGCAGCAGTTGGACTGGCAATGAGATATCTAAAGATAAGTCGAATTAGTTTTATTCTAGGCTTTGCACTTTCGGCCAAGATTGAACTACTTGGATTGCAATTTTTTACCTTGTATGAATTTACAGACTTGCTGACCCGTCCTATCAGCGTAGTACTGCTGCTTTGTATAGTAGCAGTTGTCGTTAAAGGGCTGTTTTTTAATAGTGGTACTAAAATCAAATATGTTTAAGGAGAAATACATGAAAAAGATTTTAATGGGTATGTTATTTGCCGTCGTATCCGCTTCGGCAATGGCTGACATGCTTGCGGTTGTTCCTAGTCCTAAAGGTTGGCACACCATTGTGCTTCCAGAGTTAGCCAAACATCTTGGCGAGCCGATTCGTATGGAAGTTATTGAAGGCGCTAAGGCTATCCCTGCAGGTGATAAGTGGCACGAAAAATATAGATTTGACAATAATGCTATGTGGTTTTCGCAAGGAGGCCAAGCAGAGGCATTTCTAATTGACAAGGTCAAATATAATTACGCAGACTATGAGCCTATTTTTGCTCATAATAATTCTATCATGATGGCCATTAGAAATGGATTTGATATCTATGGCAATGATAAAATTAAGTTTGGATATTCAAACGGATCTAATCCAGACATTATGGCATTGACCATGATGATCTGCGGAGAACTACCTTCCATGCAGGCCTACAAAGAATGCTATGACAAAAGAGTTATCTATGTAAAGGGCATGTCTCAGCCTGAAATTTATCTAGGATTTACTCGTGGTGAATTAAATGTTATGCGAGATCATCCTAGCGGCTGGATTACTCAGTTTGAAGGTAAGAACATTGGCACGGAATGGATGAGTGCAGGTATTACCAACCACAAAACTGGTAAACTAGAAGCAGACACAAACTTTCCAGTTGGTCAACGCAGTTTCCCAGAGGCATATAAAGCCAAATGGGGCAAAGAACCTAAGGGTGAAATGTACGATGCTTGGTTGTTAGTTAAAGGCTATCGCGATGTTTTACAAAAAGTTATCTGGGTTAACAAAAATAATCCAAACAAAGATAGATTGATTGCAGCCGCAAAGAAAATGATTGCTGACCCAGTAAGTCAAAAACTTATTGATGAGCGTGTGGGTAAGTATCCATGGTTGGTAGGCAACGAAGTCAATCAAGCATATGATCAATTAAATAAAGGGTTGACTACAAAGAATTTGGAAAACCTAGTATGGTGGACTCAGAATGCTGTTAAATTTGAAGCATCTATGAAACCAGAAATTGTAAACAAGGCAGCAAAGTAATTTAACAAGTGGGGGATTCGTCCCCCACTCTTTGTATCTATGAAAAAAAGATTATTGATTCTAACTGGTCCACAGGGTTCGGGTAATCACTTGTGGAGTAAAATATTCAGCGAAGAACCGTCGGTCAAGGGTTGGGAACAGTTAACCAAGTCCTATTGGGTAGGACACGGTGATGAACCTTTTGTTGATATCTGGGAAAATCCCAAATTATTTTCAAAGATTGACTGGCTCTACGATCTGTATTTTACAAGTATAAGCTGTCCCTATATTCTAGAAGGCGGTCCGATACTTCCCAAAGATAAACCCTTATGTATTCCTAAATATGAAGAATTCATCAAGGAGGCAACTCTAGCGGGATTCGAAATAGTCTTGGTAGTTATAGGCCGAGATAAGAATATATTAGAATTTCAACAATCAAGAGTTCGAAAACAATTTACACTACCTACATTCATTGACATTATACAAACTAAACTAGTAAACTACAATCCTTTTTTCATAAGTACAGAACAACTTTATCTCTACGAGAAGGTCTATTTAAATCATGTTTCTAAAATGTTAGACTGGCCTATTAATATTAGTCCTGAGAAACTGCAAGATGTACTCAAAGATAACTCCAATCAAAAATATTTAAGATCAATTGACGAGTATTGGTTAGACGAGCTGATGGCCAATACAAAGAATGGCGGGGATGATAATCCTTATAAACATCATGCTAAGAATAATTAAGAGATTATTAAACAAATTCTGGATTTGGTCAACACAATATGAGTCGGATGCTGACTTTATATTACGCATGGAAAAAGAATATCAAAAATTAAGAGAGGAACAACATGGAATTTCAAAATAAATCAGACTATCAAAGCAGTTGGGAATGGGCCAAGGCACATAGCAAGTATCACTTTGACGATACCAAAAAAGATCAGTTAGGCGAATGGGTAAAACCGTTAGGCAGATTTGAGGGAGATTGGTCAGCAGAAATGGCCGATGTAATTGAGAAATCTAAGAACTGGACGGTGACATGGGCCAATCGAAAGTTTTGGAGAAATGATAATTCTAAAGTTTCTGACATGCTTGAGCAGGAACACTATGATCTAGAAACTACAGGAGCACCTACCGACCTTGCAATGTCCAATCGCTACGACTTTGTAGAAGAATATCCTACATTTAAAAAAATGTGTGATTATTTTGCCATGGAAGAAGAATATCACAAGCCTTGGGTGCATGTACAGATACCTGGTCAGATGTTCAATTTGCATATAGATAAATTCTGGGACAAGCTAAAAGACACAGATAAACCTGAGTCGATGTCGAGAATTGTAATTATGTTAGACGACTGGCGTCCTGGACAGTTCTATTTGTACGGAACACATACATACAGTCATTGGCGAGCTGGCGACATACATGTATTCGATTGGCCAAATGTACCCCATGCAACTGCTAACGCTAGTAGATTCCCAAGGCCCACATTGGTTATCACAGGCTTAAACTCAGATAGAACTAACGAAATATTAAAAAATTCAAACGAAACCACAGTGCATAAAATATAAGATATATAAAGCATGGAACAGAAAAACTACATAGCAGAATACTTTACAAACTCCACGGACCCAACTAAAGAAGGATATTGGAGACCAAGATACCTCGACGGTAATCAAGAATCCCTAAAAGAATATGACGATATTGTAGCCGAAATCAAAGACAGCGATCTAGTAATAGATGTAGGCTGCGGCTATCATCCGTTTAAGGGCCGCATTAAAAATCTAATAGGTATAGACAAATATAATCCAACTGCTGATGTAGTTGTTGATCTGTTAGACTACGAAGCCCCAGAAAATCACTTTGACGTTGTTATTGCGCTAGGTGCCACTAACTTAGATTCCTTCGAATTAATTTCACAACAAATTGAAAGATTAGTCTATTGGTGCAAACCAGGAGGTAAAATCTACATGCGAGTTAACCCTGTTTTAGAAGAAGTAATATCTCCTAAAAAGGATGTTTGTAGATGGACCATAGATCACATTGCTGAATATACTAGAAAACATAATCTAGAAATTATAAAACCAGTACGATTAACCAACGGCTTACGATATATATTCACATGGCAAAAGCAAGAGTAAAAAGAATTTTTATCAGCGGAACCGCTGGTAGTCTATGGAGCGGTGTTGATAGATACTTAAGATACGCACTGTTGGGATTTGTAGACAATTCCGACATCAATGAATATCGTAATCAAGAAGGCCATCTCGGTGCATACTGGAATCCAGGTAATGAGCCTAGTTGGGATTGGATATTGAACTTCGCCGACTATGACCGAGATCATATAATAGAAACACTAGACAGTGCATATACAGATCCAATACCCGATGCAAGTGAAAAAGAATTTATCATAAGAACACACAAGAGTCATTTTTGGGCCTTGCATTATGATAAAATTATAGAGTTATTTCCCGAAGCGGATATAATTACAACAATTATAGAGCCCCATGTTGCGTTTATGTGGTGGGAATTATGTGGCGGCCACGATACTTTGTTTAATAACTATAAATTTTTTCGTAGGAACTATGAGGCCATCTGGCAAGAAATAAATGTACAAACGACAGCGACAAAGAAATTTGTTGAAAAATATAATATTACTCCTGTCTATTATGATATGGATTTTCTTACAAAGAACTATGGAACTATGCCTATACATTTAAAAAGAATGGCGGCAGAAGGTATACGACATCCGGGCGGATATGATCATTTTTTAGGAGCTGGTGCAGATGGCACAGGGCTGGGCGATAATGTGAAAGTTGCTTTTAAACCGGGATGCCCTAGGCAGTTTAATCTATGAGAATGAATTATTGGTTAGGCGGTGGGTACACCGCCCATGTTCCTCGTGAAATCTTAGAAAAAAATGATAACACTATCAATACACCTATATTACCAACACTTAGTAATTATGATAAATTTAAATGGCTATACAAATATATAGACGAAAAACAATCTGTAATTCCTGCATTAAAATTAATATTTTATAGTACTGATAAAGAAGAGTTTAACATTGGTACCCATAATCTTAGGCTAGATGACGGTGATTTCTTTTTTAAATATTGTCTACCACATACACCTTCTGGGTCTAGATTTTGGTTTTTTAAATTAAAAACCGTTGAGTTATATTTAGAAGAATACGAAGACTCCCTAAAGAATGTCACAATGACCGATTGGATGGAAGTTAAACGATTAGAAAATCCAAAATTAGCAACTGCCTCTAGAGAGAGGATGGCTGAGCTTATGCTCGAAAGGTTAGATAAAGTTGCTGATAGATACGGTGCTGGTGAGTGGAAACCGTTTACTCCCAATGACTATTTCGATAATGGGGATCTAAGTGAAACTCCCTTGTTATATCGATTGTATACAAAACCTTAAAATTTTACATTTGGTAGTCTAGTACTTGCTATTTAATTATAGACCAACTATACTATACTTGTGGTCGTGAGTGGAATTGGCAGACCTCCCGCTTGGCCCATAGCCAAGAGTGGGGACGGGACAAAGTCGTAGACAGAGTCTTTGTAGGTTCGAAACCTACCGACCATACCAGTTTTAAGCCCCTACAAGCAAGGTGGCTTATAAGTATTAGAACATAACTATAAGGAAACAATTATGTCAACAACAGTAGAACAACTAAAAGCAGACTTCGAAGCATTCTTAGCCGAGGACGCAAAATTTACAGCTGGCAACGGTGCAGCAGGAACTCGTGCTCGCAAAGCTCTTCAAGAAGTTGCCAAGGGTGTTAAAGCTCGTCGCAACGAAATCACAGAAGAAAAGAACGCTCGCAAAGAAGCCAAGGCCTAATACGATGAGCGATCAAGATTCTATAGTAGATCTTGGTGAAGACAGTGCCACTGCCACAATTGATTGGGGTGGCACTGATACCATTACTCTTAGCCCAGGTACTTACGGAGTTGATTTAAGTAGCATGAGTACTATCACCCTACCAAGTCCTAGTACTACTTTTACTTACAGCGGAATGGGTGCGACTGTTGGTGGCATTACTACTATTAATAATATCAACAGCAATAGTCAATGGACTACAGGGACAACAGGTTATTCATACAACACTTCTATTACTCCTAGCACAGTTAATATCAGTACCACTGGTATTGATATGGCAGCTGGGACTGATATCACTGTTGGCGGACAGAGCCTAAAAGAGTTTATGAAGAAGATGGAACAGCGGCTTGCTATTCTAGTACCTGATCCTGCAAAACTTGAAAAGTTCGAAGCACTTAAAAAAGCCTATGAACATTACAAGACCATGGAAAGCCTTTGCTTTGATGAACCAATTGAAGAACCCAAGCAGTAAATAAACATGAATGTTAAACTTTTATCATATAGCCAACCCGCAACCGAATTTCGAGATATGGGCATCGCGGATGCTCAGGAACTCATTGCGTATTGCGCCCGTGTCAGCAATCCTGCCAATCAACTTAACACAGAAACATCAGACAAGCTCATTAGATACTTGGTCAAACACCAACACTGGAGCCCACTCGAAATGGTTTCAGCCTGTATTGAAATCACAACTACCCGAGACATTGCCCGACAAATCTTGCGACACAGAAGTTTCAGCTTCCAAGAGTTTAGTCAGCGATATGCTGACCCTACTAAAGACCTGTCGTTTGTATGTAGAGAAGCACGACTCCAAGATACTAAAAACAGACAAAATAGTATAGAGACAGACGATGAGTATTTACAAAAAAGGTGGGAAGAACAGCAGGAGCGGGTGATTTCTATTTGTAAAAATGCGTATGGGTGGGCTATTGCAAACGGTATAGCAAAAGAACAAGCCCGTGCAGTGTTACCAGAAGGTCTTACAGAGAGTCGTTTATATATGAATGGCACACTACGTTCATGGATCCACTTCATTGAATTACGTAGTGCTAACGGCACACAGAAAGAGCATCAAGAAGTTGCTCGTGCTTGTGCAAAAGTAATTGCAGAAATATTTCCTTTGGCAGAAAGTCTTGTGCAATGAAAGAAAAAATTGATCAGTTTTGTAAAAACTACGAAGTACAAATTGTAGATGATCAAAAACGTAGGGCTAGATATCACCCTCCTAAGTATTTTACAGACCCTCTGAGAGCAGACATCGTAAGAAAAGATTTTGTAGAATATGAAACAGAAAAAGTCTTTACAGTTCAAATACCCGAAAGCCGTTTTCAAGCCTTGGTCGAAATGGAACAGAGATTTTTTGGGCGTCACAATCATGGGTACAGTGATGCTGACATGTTTTCTATGCTTATGGAAAAGGAACGTGAAGAAAGTTGGCATCGGCAATCAAGTACTGCTGTGCAAAAGGCCTACGAGCAGTATAGTATCATGCTCAATCTAGCAGGCTATCAAAGGAAAATATGAACGAAATACAGATATTATCAGGATGTTTGGCATTTTTAGTATTATGTGGTGCAGTGTATAGTCACATTGGATTTAGTAAAATGAAAGAATGCTATGGCATGTGGTTTACCAAAGCATATTGGACAGATTATAATACTGTAGAATTTGCCAGTTGGGCCGCAAAAGCCTGTATCATCATTCCTGGATTGATATTTGGTATTAGTATTTGGTGGTTATATTTCTTTACCTTGGCAACCAGTCTAACACTTATTTGGGCTAGCGAAAAAAAACTATTGCCAACCCTCGTGGGATTTAATACAATTTGGGTTTGGATCAGCTGTATGGTATTGGCACAACATCTTATAAAATAAAACGATTCAAAAAAGAATCATCTTGACATGTTATCTAAAAGATAGTATAATTAAGTTGTTTAACAGAGAAAATACACTACTATGGCACAACACGCAAACTACTGGTCATGCACACCTTTTGCAGATTGGCTTCGCGGCACCAAAAAGCTCAGTGCAGGCACAGCCGAACAATGGGACGAATGGACTACCGCAGCTCAAATGAAGCACAATTTTCGATACTGGTTAGCTGAAGAAGGCCTAAGCTATATCCAAGATTTTGTCACCTGGCCTGTTAGAAAGATCTATGATGTTAAGTATTACATCAATAATCGTTGGGTTAGTCGTACTCACTCTCTTACCGCTCATCCTCGTGATATCAAGCCTGGTGCTTGGTGCGATGTTGGCAATCGGTTCCTGCCATGCCTATTTAATGAGTTGGTGGATTTCGTCGAAATTGAATCCGCATGGTCGCACATCGCTTGGGGAGATAAAGAAGCTCGTGCTAAGTATGATCCTCCCTTTTGGGCTAGTGGTTGGTTCCGTTGGCGCACTTGGCGTTGTCCTCAAGCAGGCATTGATCATTTAGATTGGGCAATGACTCTAACTAACACTGATTGGTGTGAGCCAGATCATCCAGAGTACGGCAAGCCTACAGGACAGGCTCTTCGTGCAAAAGAGATCAAAGAACTCTATATTTGGTGGACTGTGACCTATCGAAATCGTCCCGATCCCTACGAAGTTAGTGGCTGGACTGAATACTGTGAAAAGGCTCGAGAACTTAACGATGGCAGATTGTTTGGTGGTAAGAGTACTCCTGAGCTTAAAAAACTAAGTGATAAATCACACAAGCTACTTCAAAAGATTGAAGCGGCCTACGAGAAAGAAGATGAAGCCATGATGATTCGATTAATCAAAGCACGTGACAGTTTATGGACATAACATTGAAAAAAGAAAAACCTTTTAAATTCTGGGTGCAAGAATTGTGGATGCAACACAAAGACGAATACTCTGATTTAAAAATTCCCATTCCTGAAAAAGATATGGGTGAATATTTTCAAGTTTACAAATACTGGCTCAAACGAGAATACAAACATCAACGAGATAAAAAATGAAAGCACAGACACCTGCTGAAGGAATTTTAAAAACTAACGATTGGGGAGACAGTCGCGCCTATCATGTGGTCTGCGAGTGTGGTAGTCCAGACTGCTCTCATAACCTATGGATTGAATCAGACGACTCAGGCATTGCTGTAATGGTCTATACCACTGTTAAAACCAACTTCTGGTCTAAGAGTCGATGGACTCATATTTGGACCTTGCTAACCAAAGGCTATGTAGACTTCGAAGGCAGTATTCATTTAAAAGAACAGGCAGCATTAAATTACGCAGAAACTCTCAAATTGGCAATCAAAGATGTTAAAGATTTCAAAAAGTCCTGATCGAATGACCTTCCAACAAGAAAGTTCTAAAAAGAAATTAGCAGATTCTGCTATCACTGAAGAAGAACAAGCCAATGCGCAGGCCTATCTCGACATGTGGGCCAACTGGCGAGCTGAAGCAGATGCACGAGAACTCACCCCCGAGTGGCGGGAAAACAATATGGAGTACGATCTCCGAACCTGTGAAATGATGTTAAATAAAGTTCGAATCAGTGATACCTATGCTCAAAACTTATATGCCGCTATATGCAATAGACAATTTCAAAAATTGGATGTCATGCCTGTTCTCAAAGACCACCGATGGTCAG
>Ga0304730_1003706_pt1 | contig 10208 bp, 8 predicted proteins | sample M_130628_MF_Meta_FD_190474 | JGI IMG/M metagenome (GOLD analysis project Ga0304730, IMG submission 190474) | Freshwater microbial communities from Lake Montjoie, Canada to study carbon cycling - M_130628_MF_MetaG (v2) (version 2) | ecosystem: Environmental > Aquatic > Freshwater > Lake | place... | reverse complement strand
GAATTAGAGAGATTTCTTCCTGGCTCTCAAATCGAAATTCTACAAGGAGCATCAACTCCCAAGAAATTAGAAAAATTAGACAAGGCTACATTAATAGTGGCAAGCCTTTGCACCCTAGCTCAATGTGTGTATCCTCCTTCTTTCTGGGCGACAGTTGGCACTGTCCTATTTGATGAAGCTCACTTAATGTGTGCACGCACCCTGAGCGCTATTCTTCCTCACATTCCTGCACGGTACTTGGGGGGATTCAGTGCAACCCCGTCACGACGAGATAATTTAGAGTATGTGCTGTATTGGTTAATGGGACCAACTGCATTTGTGTATCAGCGAATACCCTCAATAACAGGCAAAAGTGGAACTGTAATAGTGAAGAAAGTAAAGGGTCCTACCATCATAACACCTTTTACCTTTCAAAAGGCTGGAATTTTTGGGCAACTTTTAGGGTTGGTTGCTAATCATACAGAACGCAATGCCCAGATTATACACTTGGCTGTAGAGCAGTGCGGGGTTAGACACAGAGTTTTATTGCTCACAGCATTTCGAGAGCATGCCCAATACTTGGCGGATCAAATGGAAAAGGCTGGAGTGTCTACTGTTTTGCTTCTGGGAGGTAAAAAGACCAAAAAAGATTCTACAGAAGATTACAAGTGCGCTGTAGCCACTTATAATTTACTCGAGCTTGGCTATGATGACAAGACCTTGGATACTCTGATCTTGTGCACTCCGAAAAGTTCTATTCAGCAAACTGTGGGAAGGGTAGAGCGTGAAGCTCCGGGAAAGGCTATACCCATTGTCTTTGACCTGGTGGACACAAATAGCATGCTTCAAGGCATGTGGAAAAAGCGTCGCGCGTTTTACAAGAGCAGAGGCTTTTCTTGCTCTGACTAGGTAAAAAATGGGTTCTGTTTCTCAGCATCCAGTAGTTAATCGCATTCTTCAAAGAATAAAATGGATCCGTGCACGACTGTTAATCAAAAGCGGGTGGGAAGAAGAAGCTATATTAAGAATGGAATTGATTGACTTAAATCGTGCTCTCTTAATTCACACTACCAAGGTACCCCTACAGAGTTCGAATTAAACTAGTCAAATAAGAGCTGTTTAGCATTGAGGTAAGAGTCAGACTTGATTGTTTTAGAGCTATTCTTCCTACGCCATTAAGCCTATTTTCCTTAGTAATGTAGGGTTCTAGAAAATAATCAGTAGGAATACCATCAGAGTCTAAAAACTCTAGAAATCCATCTGCTTGAAACCCTTCCTTCATGGCAAATATAATCTCCATAAACAGCAGATGAATGTCTGTGAAGGGACTATACGGAAAATCAAGGCCAAAGGATGACTTTGAAGACTTTGATAGTTTACTTAGGAGAGGACTCTGCTTGTAGAAACACCCCGAGGCCGTCTCTGCATCAATCAACACTACCTTTACATTCCAAGCCTCAACAATATAGTCTCCAATGTACAAAAATGTAGCTTCACATCGTTCCAGCATTACATTGTCAGCCTTAAAGTCATTGTGAGAAAATTCAGTATTCCAGTGCTGAAGATGACTGAGCAACAAAATGCATTGAATTATTATACTTTTGAGAGTATTCAGAGGCCAGGGGCAGGTTTTTGCATGGCAAAGAAATTGGCGAAATGTTTTAATGGTTGAGGTAAAGGGATGAGATGCAGTCATTACCAGCAAAGAATCGGATGAAAACAATGGTTTTACGCAATGATTGCGGGGGCAGTGCTTCCATAGCTGATAAAGATTGTGTGCTTCTGTTGAGCTGCGCGTGCGCTTCACTACTAGAGACCTCTCATAAGAACATGGAAAATGAAGAAAGAGAATGGGGGGCTGTAAGCGATTAAAGTAGGGCAATAAACTTAAGTAAAAGTCTTGGCATAGTTTAGGGGGTTCCTTAAGTCTATTTAGCACAGTTCCTCGTAAAGAAACAATGTCCGTCCGTGTTTTTTTTCAAGTGAATAAGGTTACCCTTATAAATCCTGAACGCCGTTCAGGCATACCAAAAGGATGAATTCCAAGGATCATTTTTACGCCCAGACATTTCATCCTTGAATTGAATGCCTGTACTCAATAGCCTATGAAGTTCGCTCCATGGTTTGTGTAAATATATTGACTCCCCCAGAATATTGATACAAGCCTTTTTCTCTTCTTCCCATTCTGATTTTATTTTTCTGCGGAGCTCTGCTTGAGTGTCTCTAAACTCCTTTCTGAATTTCTCTCTGAATTCCACTAATGCCTTTTTAATACACTTTTTCTTTTCGTGCCTTAGTTTGTCTCTCAGGGTATTGTATTGCTTTAAAGCTACCTTGGATTCTTTTCTAGCGTTTCGTACGGGACTCTTTTGAATTCGTCGTAAGAACTTGTTCATGTCCAGATAATCGTCAATTTCCTCCTCGTCTTCATTTTCAGTTATCGTAATAGCCATGTTTCCATGCTGAAGCGTGTGAGTGCGCTCAGAGCGACCTTGAGTTGCTCCCGTGTTTCTGCATAGGGGGCATGCAAGGGTTTGATTGATTCTAAAGCTGGTCAATAAACACGAGCTATGGAAGGCATGGTGGCAGCTTAATCTGTGGACATTTTCCACTTCCTCCTCCTCTCCCTTGGAAAAACTCTTGATGCCCATCGGGTCTTTGCAGATGGCACACTCCATTTCTTCAGTGATTTCCATTTTTTGGTTAGGTCAAAATTATTTGAGGGTAATACTTGAGCGTACGAAGTGTCATGGAATTGAAAAAGGTTTTTAGACCAAGGCAGACTAGAAAGATGCCAATGCAGACATAGAGAGTTATGCGTGACCAAGCGGGTGAATTCCTGCGATTAAATGATCTCTTTGGTACCAAATTAGGGATTATCGTTGAGGCTGGCCATAAGATAGCGTGCGCGGACACTACAACCTCTTGATTGATAATTTGCCCTCCCCCAGGGAACTGCTGATACGTAAAGGTAAAGGTGGGGCTTGTTATTACATTTTGGGGTAGTCTGCCTTGCCTGCAAGAGCTATAGGGATCAGGATCACAGACAAGTACAGACGGGAATGAATCTAGGAGAAAGGTAGCTTTCTTTAAAAACGAATTTTGGAGCAAGGTATTGTTAACTGTAAATGTAAGCGCTCTCACTCCTGCATTTGGCACACTGAATGGACTTGAGACTGTTGACGGGTACTCTAACCAATAATTCCCCGAATCGTCACTGGTCGATCCTGTTAAATTTAAAAAGGCTGTTTGGCCACTAATATTATTAACGCTGTTTAAATTGGCTTGAATAGTAAGCAGTCTATCCACAGAGCTCTTGAAGGTAATAGGAATGTAATTGATAGTGGGCACATTATTCGAACTATTGCACACGGGAAATATTGTTTTCACGGGGGCCACATGATCAAAGGAACCCCTTCCAAAACTTATAGTGTTCTCTCCCACCACTGAAATACAAGCATTTCCACACCCCAAAGTCTGTGAGGATCGTGCATCAAACGTCTTAAACACATCTGGGTCAGTATTCCAGCAAGCATCTACCCAACAATAATAAGGCAAACACTGATCAAAACTTATATTTACAAACTCTCCCGACAGAGTTTTCCCTTGAAAGACATCCCCCTGTAATTTTCTAGCAAACCTCTGTCCCTTGCAGTTCACAAGAGGGGGATTAGTGTCACCGCATGAAGTTTGATTTAAATTGCACTGAGTGGCCAAGTCCACCTGCTTGGTTGCATTTAAACAACTGCACTCTGTCAGGTTTACATTCAGAGGCTCATTGCACCACTGAAATTTCAGGGGATCTAAATACATTTGATTCATTGCCCTAGCATTTATAGCAGTTTGTAGTGCAGAGTTTTCCAAGGTCTGTTTAAAATAGTAGCAGTTACTTGTGGGGTCTATCAAGGGATTAGTGCCCTCAATAATTCTAAGGCTGCACTGCCTGGACATGTCACTAATACACTGTTGATAAAATTGAAATCCTACCATCCCACTAATTCCACCATATCCTTGAGCGCAACTGCTCACATGGTCACTAAAGTTTGGATTGCTTAGTGTAGTCACCTTTTTGTTTTTCGAGACACATAGAAAAAACTCTTATGGAAACTGTGCTTGTGGAACCTAGGCTTGGTGAAATGCCCAAAATAATAGCTACATTAGAAATTCTAATGAGAGACTTTCCAAAGGGAGATCAATATGCAGTAGTTTTTGACATTGATGATACTCTGGTCAGGGAAGACAGTGCCCCGCTACCTGAAGTAATCTCCTTACTAAAACAATTTGCTGCTTCAAACTATGTTATAGGTCTGGTCACTGCCAGGCACGAAAGCATGCGTGAGTTTACACTAAAGGAATTAGCCACTGTTGGAATTACTTACTCTATTTTCAAGGGCGAAAATCTCATGTTCTGCCCGCAGCAGTATCGAACTAGCTTTACTTCCATCTCTAAATGGAAGCAAAGCGCTCGTTACTTTTTAAAGACAAACACAAAACGAAAACTTTTATGCACTGTAGGGGACCAGTGGACAGATTTGATTACTATAGAAAGCGACAGAGAGAGAGACTTGCTGGACAATGCGTATGGCCCTAGCACGCTTAGATTAATGCGATTAAATGATGGCTTGTGCATCTTTGGAATCAAATTACCTACCGAAGAAGAGCCTCAAACTACAGTAGAAACAACCATTCAAGCTGGTGCTCAAAGCTTTTTTAGTGTGGATGGCGGAGTTCTTGTTTTACATTGAAGCTAAGAAATACCCGTCATTATTGTTCTTGATCAAGACTCTGCGAAGGCCAGGTACTTGCTCCACCATGGTCTTGAGCACACCTCTGCTGCCAGCTGGAGGCAGTAAGTGTCTCTTGTCTGCAGGAAACCGCTCACGAATTGTGGACAGAATAACAGGATGGTCCTTAGGGTTTCCCCGCTTAGACTCCCGCAGTATGTCTAGCACAATGCCCTCAAATTCCTTCTGCGGGCTAGGCTTGGGGCGGCTTGGGAAAAGAGGCGTAAAAGCCTGTTCAGCTTTCTGCTCTGGCAGCTTTTCAGTCCTCGCCTGCAAATAGCTCTGCAGAGGCTCAATTTCCCCCAGGGGTTTGCCAGGGTACACCTCAAAGTCTGGCCGAATGCCTGCAGGCTGGAAGGGCTCAGTGGAAGGAGGCAAAGAGGGTGGAGGCAGTAGCAAATGGCTCAAGTACCTCTCCTTCTCCGCCATGGCCGTGAGCTCGGCTCTGCACAGGCGGGTAGTCTCGCAGCACTTGCGAATATTGTCCTCACACTGCTCAAGGAGCTGCAGCAGGTAGTCCTTGCGACCTGCATGGTCAGTGCGAAGCTCCAGCTGCTGCATTGCAAATGAATGCGAGATTTAATTTTAAAAAAATTGCAATTTTGCAAATTGAGATCAATTTTTTAGTCCTTGAACAGGAACACTGCAATGGATCTGAGCTTTTTGGGCATGTCCTTTCCATTCTCTGCCTTGTAGGCCTCAAAGGCTGCCTCTAGGTAGGCGGGGATCTTGGGCTTGGGAGAGCTGCCACTCTTGGAGGCCTTGACCTTCTTGGGCTTGGAGCTCTTTTTGGGGGACTTGGCGGGGACGCCGCTCGCATTGCCACCAGCAGCTAGAAAGTCCTTCCAGGCCCTCCACTTGCAGTTCTCATCACCAAAGTCGGGCGTCTTGCCGCGCTTGGAGTCCTTGGTCCAAATGTTCACGCCCTTGCCCTTGGCCACAGTCCCCAGGGCGTGCATAAACTCTGCAGAGTTGTGCTCGGGCAGCTCAGACATCTCAATGATCTTGGCGTAGAGCTCTGAAAAGATTGAGACCTTGGAGGAGGCATTGAGGGCCCACAGCGGCGAGGCGGGGGCTGCGGCCTCTGCGGCCTCTGCGGCAGCCTCAGGCTCAGCGGGCTCAGCGGCCTCAGCGGGCTCGGCCTCGCCCTCGCTCTCGTCCTCCTTCTTGCCAGACTCTGACGCAGTGTCACTCTCCTCCATGTCACTGCTGTCCTCGGCCTGGGGCTTGGCCTCCTTAACGGGCTTGGCCTCCTTAACGGGCTTGGCCTCCTGAGCGGCGGGCTTGACCTTGGCCTTGGCCTCTGTAATTGAATGAATAGGAAGAGAAAGAGTAATACTGTGAGGGAGGGCGGGGCCCCCAATACGATAAGAGGATGCAGCATGAATCAAGCAGAGGACTCACCTGCGGCAGCAAGAAAGACATTGGCAACAGCCTCCATGGCAGCGAGGAAGAAAAAGTGGAAAATCGAAATTTCATTTCAATTGAATTTTTTATTAAACTAATACCGGTGAAGTTATATTTGGGAATTTCTTAATCACTAGGGGAGGAGCCCTTGGCAATTGAACAGTCTTTTTAGCTACGGACTGCATGCCTGCTAGTACAGCCTCATCAGAAGGGACAATATGCCCTGGGGAATTTCCTGCGCTCAAAGTCAATAGAAAGAGTGTGGAAAAGGCTATGATGCCTAAGAGCCCTAAAATTGCCCTGTTCTGACTGAGTTTTTGATTTGGGGTATTTAGAGGGCCGTTATTGTTCCAATTAATGACATTGAATCCAAACAGTAAAGAACTCAAGGCAAAAAGTATAAACCACAGGATACAGAGTAAGGTTGTCGCAGTTTCATGCATTTTAACAAGTAGTTTTATTTCAACGACGATTAAGTTTTTCACGCGGGGAACTCGTCTCTCGTTCGGACTGTATTTTCTATCTCGATAGTTTTAAAAGTCCTTCTCACTCTTGATGTACGAGTTTAAGCTAGGCAATAACCTTCTGGCATTCTCATCCACTGCATTCTCAATCTTGGACTCCAGAGTAGTCTTTTCCAAGGAAAGCTCAGTGAGCTCCTCCACGTTTCCGATACGGGTGGGGTCAATCTTTTCAGCGATACGCATTGCCTCCTCCTTCTCCTTCTTGAGAGTGCGGTTGTAAGCCTGTCTCCACCATTGCACCACAGGGTTGAGTGCCTTATTAGCAGCCTCGCCACCCTTTGCCAGCTCCACAGTGTCAATCCTGTTTGCAATTCCTGGGGGAAGAAGCACAGCATCATTGACACCCAGTTCCTGAACCACGCACTTGGATGCAAAGTTAGTCTCTGACTCCAGAAGCAGCTTTGCCTTGGGACTCAAGGAATCCTTGAACTGCTGATTTGGTCCTCCATTCTGAAAGTCTTGAGCCTGAATCATGCGCATGTTCTTGCGCAGCTCAGCCTTGGAAGAATTGTCTCTTACAGCCTCACTGATCAAGGTGCACGTTTTGGCGGACTTTACCATATCTTCTACCAGCTCCTTTAAGCGCTCAAGCTCAACCAGAGCATCATCATCCTTCCACTCCTCTGACATGAGGTTGTTGGTACGAATCAGAGACATGAGCCTGGAACGCTCCTCAGCCTCGGAATTGTCATAAACCTCAGTTAATTGGGAAGCCACATCCTCTCCAATAAAGCTTGCAGTCTTTAGTGCAGCAGTGGTAGGAAGCTCTTGCAAATGGCCTGGAAGCATGTCCTGGGCCATTGCCTCAATTTCTGCCACAGTTAACTTGTCATTTGCAGAGTCTGCATTAATCACAGCCCTAGCCTTCTTCAGCTCCTCCACGCGCTCTGCTTGAGTAGCAGTGTTAATCAATCTTGCCAGGTTCTGGAAGGCTTCCAGCTTGGAAAAGGTCTCTCTGGCTTGGCTTGAGGCATCTGCAGGTCTAAAGCACTTGGCCTTGTCATTGTACCAGTACTTGATGCCTCTAGCAGTCTTGGTGTAAAACTGCACGCCCATTTTCTGCTGGCAATCCAGCCATGGGGAACTACTTGCAATCCAGGTACCTACATTTTCAGTTCCGTACTTGTTCAGAAGCTTGGGACCATTAGGACCAACCTTGATACGATTCACAGGCTTGTACCCGAGGCTCTCAAACTTTTCATCCAAATCAATTTCCTCAGGCGTACGATCATCATTGTTTCTCTTGGACTTGGGACTCTGGCGTTGAGGGGGAAGAATCTTCTTTCTCTTGGATTCATTAATTCCACCCGTAAGGATTTCACTCATCATATTGTCAAACTCTTCGAAGGGAGAAATTGCATCAACCTCTTGAACTGCACCACCTCCTTCCAGCTCAGATGAGGCAGCACCCTCAGAGACAGCCTCGCTGGATCCCTCGCCAGACACCTCTCCAGACACCTCACTGGACTCACCTTCACCACCAGCCAAGGGACCCACTGTTGCAAACAGAGGAGTAGGGTACATACTCAAAGCAATTAAATTCATTGCCAAAAAGGTTCTCAGATTCATTGAGTTTCTACTGTCCTCCTCAGTTATACCCTTGAAGTCAGAGTTCACGCCAGTCCCCGCGGGGATTCTAGGAAGAAGATTGTTCCATGCTCTAGCCACAGGTGAGAAGGAAAAGTTATTTGAACGGTCTGTTTCTACACCTGCAGCAGGGTTAGGATCTCCAGCAGCACCCACAAGGGCACCGCCATAAATTCCTCTTAATTTTCCAGTTGCACGCACAGCTACATCATCATCGCCATTCTGCATGTTAAGAATTCTGGTTGCCATCTTAGAAGGAGCACCACCAGAAATCTTGTACAGTAAAATATTGTATCTGGCATGGGCATCACGCTCTGATGCAGTCAGAGTTCTACTTCCACCAGTGCCTTCTCTACGATCAGTGTCACTCTTTGAATACATGAAGGGAATATTCTCGGTTCCCAATATAATACCATCAGCTCCTTCTCTGGTATCTCTCAATAATAATTCACGCTGACCTTCGGGTAAATTCTCATCACTTACACGTGAAGGGACAGAGGTATCTCTATTGGCGTAATAAGGAGAAACTAGGGCAATTAATTGGTCTCTCGCACCTGCGTTAGCGTCACTGAACCCCATTGAATTTAATACAGCAGTTCTTTCTACATCTGTAAGGGCTCTGCGTGTAGGTACACCACCGCCTGCACCTCCGCCTGTACCAATTCTCAGGTCAATGAGAAACTCTCTAATTCTGTTTGATTGGCCTCCATACCTTGATCTAGTATATAATTTTGCCCAAGCTTCTGCACCAATAAAGAATAATTCATCTTCGGGGCGATCAAAGTCTAAACTCTTTCTGCGTCTACCATACATGTTAAAGTCATTAGCATCCATAGGCTCGCATGAACCAAAATACTTTGGTACTAAATTTGCAGGTGCTATTCCAGGAAGAGCAATACCAGGTCTAATAGGTACTTGAATAGTAAGATCCTTTTCGATAATAGTAATTGCTCTTTGGTACACTTGAGATGTTGCCAATGCAAAGGCACCAGCATTGGCAGGTCTTCCTACGAAATCACCCAGTGTCACCAGCTTGGCGTCCCAGCCAGGTTCCCCACCAGTGACTGAACTATACACTATTTGGGCCCCAGCTGCTGCCGCTGTTAATGCATTTGCATCGGGGAAATAAGTGGTATTTTTGAACACGAAATATTGAGAATCACCTAACACTACCTTGCAAATGTCAGAGTCCTTTAAGGGCTTCATTAATTCACTTGTCTTGGCTACAGAAGCCTTGTAATCAGCAAGAGCATTTGCATTAGTGTCATCAAACATGTCCTTGGTAATAGTTCTAGGATCCTCAGGAATACCTCCATCCTTTCTGAAATTGGTTTGCTTGGAATACTTGTACATTTTCAGAAAGTACTCACGACCCTTTTCGCAGCTCTGAGCAAAGGTTAAATGCAAATCCATAATTCTGCTCTGCATCTGCTCATAGCCTACCTTGTTCATGTAATTCTTACGAGTCTTAATACCCTCATAGGTAGAATAGGAAGCAACCCAAGCCTTTCTGAATTCCGCAGTATTAATACCAAAGCCAGTAACTGAAGAGCGAGACTCATCGAACTGGTAAGTGTACCTTACAGGGTTACCCACTGCAACTGCAGCTGATCTTGCTCCCAAAGCATCTCCATTGTGGGGGGGCTTGGTTACCCAGAAAGGAACATCTAGGGTAGTGGACACAAAGTCATAATCACGAATTTGCCAAGAGCCAGTTCTTATTTCAGGAGCTGGGCGGGGACCAGCGAAATCAGGGTACCCGTCAATTCCATTGAGCTGAAAGTCAGGAACATTGCCTCCTGCAGCTGGGAAACTTACACGGTTATCTGCAATACCAGGGAGCTGATTTACAGTAAACTTGGGAAACTCATCACCAGCAGTCTTAAACAACTTTTGGTGAGGCAACATCTTGTCAGCCCATCCATTC
>Ga0304730_1003704_pt1 | contig 10208 bp, 9 predicted proteins | sample M_130628_MF_Meta_FD_190474 | JGI IMG/M metagenome (GOLD analysis project Ga0304730, IMG submission 190474) | Freshwater microbial communities from Lake Montjoie, Canada to study carbon cycling - M_130628_MF_MetaG (v2) (version 2) | ecosystem: Environmental > Aquatic > Freshwater > Lake | place... | reverse complement strand
CGAATAGAATTGCAGGTGGGAATTGGAGTGGCGGGTCCGTCAGCGCCGCGAAGGTGCAAAAAGATGGCCAGGTAATCCGGGACATGCTTGCTCGGGAACGGCTGATGCGTCAGCGTCCCCTGATGGTTTTTTCCTTCAAATTGCCCCACCGTCTTTGTGATGCTGCCGTTAAACACGGACGTGCCTTTTCCAACTGGTCCGTAACTGTCGGCAAGCGACTCTTTGGTCAACCGCGCCTTTTCGCCGACAATCGACAACACAAACCGATCGTGCACTACGTTTCCAGCACCTTCTGCGATAGCTGCGTTGAGCTCACGATCTGGAGTCTCTAGCCCATCCGAAAGCACCTGACGCTGGGTCCAGGTAACACGAAACGACCGCACCTGTTGCGACCGTGCGACCCAAGCCTGTCGGGCTGCTGCGTACAGCGGATCGCTGTCGCGGTCGTCAGCCGACAGAACGCTGGGAATGAGCGTGCAGAGAACAAAAACGACCGCTAGAACCGTCAGCTTCTTCATGAGGACTCCTCTCTGAGAGTGCCGGAAGTGAGGGGCAGCACGGGAATGCTGTCTGAGGTTTTCTGCGTCTCTGTTTTGATACTCTTTGGTGAATCAGCATAAAACTCAACGTATCCGCAGTCTGCACAAACCCAGGCCGAAAGAGTCGAGGTGAGTCGCCCCTTGAACAGGAGAGCCTCTGGTTTGCGAAATGTCCCGACGGACAACTCCGTCACCGCGTTGTAGTGTGCGCGGTCAATCCCCTTGGCATCGGCGATGACATCGCTTGAACCACACTTCGGACATGTGTTGGTGCGTTTCATTTGAGGGTGCTTTCGTGCCGGCTGACGGGAAAGATCAACGGCTTGCGGCCCACGAGTCAGCAATCACTCACGACAATTTCCGTGAGCCCTTTGCATCATCTTGCTAGGCGGCAAGAATTTCCCCAGCGGCACGCGAACTAGGTCTTCAGATTATCGGAGCATTCCATCGGCGACGGAACGCGGAGAAGTATCGACCAAATCCATCCAGTGAGGATGATCATGAATGCCAAGGTCGCCGCGATGCCGCTTCGATGACTGCTGGTGGACGAGGCCGCCATTACGGCACCAACCGCCGCTGCCGCCACGCCGACAGTCATCAGCCAACAGAGCACGAGTCGGATTCTTAAGGTCACAGCACATTCCTCCAAGACAACATAAAGAGTGTAACTCCCGGGCCGTGAGTTCACGATAAAAGGCTATCCGATCTCCCGGTCCTCAAGCCTATAGAGCACAGCGTACCGAATCGTGAATCCGATGGCGAGGATCGCGGCGGCGATCAGGAATTCGATCCGCCAGCCGATCAGGGTCGTTCCCAACGCCCCCACGGAGAGAGCCATAGTGAAGCTGGAGGCGACGATCGCTGCTATGAAGAGAACCGCGGCGAGCGTCGTCACGATCTGCGGTCGCCGCGTTATGGCGACGAGAAGGAGCATGGCATGGGTGCCCGCGACCCAGCCACAAAAGAGGGCCACCGCCACGATCGCGGACTCGACACGAGCGGTTTCTCGGTAGGCCACGACCATCGCGAGGCAGGCGGCGCCGAGACCTGCCGGAAGCCAGAGATCGCGGGCGATCGCCTGCCGCAGTCCCTGCCAATAGCCATGACGAGACACTGGCCGGAGAAACTCAAGGCGCAGGCTATCGCGGCGCGGGATCCAGAGGCCTACAGTCATAAAGATCGTCCCGAAGCACACTTGGCACAGCATGAGGTGGAGCCAGGCCCAGACAAGGTTCCCCGGCTGCGCTGTGAAGAATCGGGTGAGCCAACCGTAGAGGAACAAGCTCGCCCCAACAAACAAGAAAAGACGTAAAAGGGCAGTCCGCGACAGCGGGCGGCGGAGCATGTCGGCAAAGGGAGCCGGAACGGGCCGGCCGATCTGCTGATCGATGTCATCAGCGACGGAACTGTAACCGGTGAGCATTCTCAGCAGGCCGTGGGCAGAGTTTTTCGCCGTCGGATGCGGCGAGTGTCGATCCGAGAAACCCTCAGCGTCTCCTGTGGCCGACCAAGTGAAAAAAGGTCGGAATAACGTGTTCCACGGAGAGCAAGTCTGCTGCTGCTGTGCAGTTCCCAGCACCAGCCCCGGCGGATTCACCAGCCCTTGCCGGGCGAAGATCTGTGGCAACCGGGCGTATCTGGCGACCTGCCAGGCGGAAATTACCGTCACGAGCAAGAGGATCGCAGCGGCGGGCAGCGGCATATCCCCACAGAGCCAGCGATCGACAACCCATGGGGCCATCAGCGCCGTCGCTACGGCCGCAGCCGCTGTTGATAGCACGACAGCCGTGGTGGCTGTGGAGATCCGATCGGCAAATCCTCCCACATCCGCCCTTCCGGTGGTTGTGATAGCGAGCGTGGAGAAAACCGCCAGGGTGATGGCTGGCGTCCAAGTGATCCCGAGCGATAGCGCCAGCGTTACGATCAGGCCGCCGCAGACCGACGAGACCGCCAGCGGCCAGAGGAGGTGGGGCGCGAGCCGGCCGGGGAGCATCCAGCCCAGCGGCGTGCCGAGCAGGACTACCGTTTGAAACCAAAACGCAAAGGGGACCGCTGCGAGAAGGAGGGGCGCAAACATCGCCGTCAAGACGCGATCGCTGGAGTACTCGCCGGGAAGAACGCTCACTCCGGGGAGTGCGGCGCGGAGTGCGGCGAGCTCCCGTCGGCCGCCGTCATTTTTTGTGATGAAGATGCTTGCGATATAGAGCCGCCTGAGATTCGGCATCCGTTTCAGGCTCTCCAGCATCCCCCGGCTGAGTTTGAAATCCCACGGGGGTTCCAGGGAGATGGTGGCCAGCCGCGGTGAACCATCGGCCAGCGTGCGGAGATTCTCCTCAAGACTGCGCGAGTCGATGGTGATCGTTTCCAGTGCCGGCAGCGGCGGAACCAGAAAACCATGCTCACCACCGGCAAGAAACACATCGAGGTGCCGCAGCCGAGGCAGCTGGCGCAGTGCCGCGCGGGCTGCCTCTGGAACCCCCTCCGGGAATGAACTGAGGCGCATAGAGAGCAGCTCGAGCGACGGATGCGTGCCGATCCGCTGCCAGCCCTCGGCCGTCAGGCTTTGGACGGCGGGCAACCAGAGTCGCTTGAGCGACGAGAGCTGATCGAGGATTTTCCAGTCTCCTTGGTGGCCAGGGTGCTCGGGGACCGGCCGACCATCAGGCCCGAGGATGAATCCTCCCTCGATCTGAGATGCGTCGTGGGCTCCCATGTTGAAATCGGTCACGCTGTCGAGCTGGCCCTTTTTCGCCAAAGCCCGGAGCGATTCTGCGATCAGGGGAGGAGGCGAATCGACCAACGGCACAGTCTGAGACCTGGAAGCGAAGCCAGGGCCGCTCAGGTTGGCAAGAGCCCATCCGCCCATCGGAATCGCCCAGGCGAGCATGAGCAATGTCCATGGCCGGGCGAGGATCGCCCACAACACAAGCAGATACCGGCGGGCAATGAGACGCATGGCAATCATCTCGCGGTGTGGGGATGGGCGGCTGTTCCGGAGTGCAGCTCCAGGAAGATCTCCTCGAGGTTGAGATCATCGACGAACACGTTGGTATGCAGCCGCTGCCGCAAGTCGGCGAGGAGGGCAGGCGTCACCCCGTCAACCGTCAGGAGGGCCCGCGTGCCCTCCACCTCGGCCCGCAGCAGGCCGGGCACCGCGAGATCGGCCGGCAAGTCGGCTGAGGCTTCGAGCCGCAGTCGCTTCACGCGATCTTTGAGCAGATCGATTTCATCGTGAAAGACGACGTGCCCCTCCCGGAGGATCGCCACATGCGAGGCCACCCGCTCGAGATCAGAAGTAATGTGCGTGGAGAAGAGCACAGTGCCAGCGCCATCGGCGGTCGTCTCAAGCACTGCTTCGAGAAACCACCGCCGCGCCACCGGATCGAGGCTCGCCACTGGCTCGTCGAGGATGAGCAGGTCGGGCCGGTGGCCGAGGGCGAGCACGAGTGCGAGCTTTTGCTTTTGCCCCACCGAGAGCACGCCTGTTTTCTGGCCCGGCGGTAGATCCCAGCGGGCCAGCAGTTCTTCTCCCCAGGCCCGGTCCCAGTGGGGATAGAACGACGACACATAGGCGACAGTCTGGCGGATGGTGAGCCAGGGATAGAGCGTGGCCTCCTGCGGCACATAGCCGATCCGTGACTTTTCGCGATCTGCCAGCTCCCAGGCATTGGTGCCAAGCACGAGCGTTGAGCCGGCATCGGTTCGCAGCAGCCCCAGCAGGCACTTGATCAGCGTGCTCTTGCCTGAGCCATTGAGCCCCAGCAGGCCGATCACCTGCCCCGACGGCACCCGCAGATCGATCGAATCGAGCACGGTCCGGGAGCCAAAGCGTTTTACAAGGCCGGTCACGGCAATCGCATCACCCGGCAAGGCATGGTCTATCATGACGACTTCTCCTCCAGAGATGATTTCACCACCGCGAGAATCTGAGCTGGGCTGAGGCCGAGTTGGAGACCGCGCACCACCGCCTGATCGACGAGTGCTCGCACCTGCTCCTTCCGGTCGGCAAGCGATCGAGTCTCCCGCGAGACGGCCACCACCATCCCCCGGCCTCGGTCCCGCTGGAGCAGGCCGTCGGCCTCAAGTCGGCTCCACGCCTTGGAGACGGTCATCATGTTGATCCCCAGGGCGGCAGCCACCTGCCGCACGCTCGGCACGGTGTCGCCCGGTTGCAACTGTCCCCCCGCCACCAACGCCTCCACCTGATCGATCAGCTGCCGGTAGATCGGCACGCCCGACGATGGATGGACGACGAAGATGGGGTCTGACCGAGACATGCCTGCGCTATCCCCCCAGTACGTGACACCAGCCCACGCCAGTGTGTATTAATGCATTAATACACAAAGCGGCTGGAGCATGTCAAGTCGGCCGGTGCACTGCGTGTCGTCAGCTACCGTATCGAGCGGCGAAACAGACTATTCGTAGCCTGCTGCCAGTTTGTTGGCTTGCAGTCACGAGAGGGGGCCGATCTACTCTTGGGAGGGAGTGGACGGCTGGAATGAGCCGGTGGGGACGTTTCAGCGAACACCCAGCACACGGGAGAGCAATGACATGAGTCACGGAGCCACAGTGGTTGCCTATGCAGCCGCAGCGATCCTCGCCTGGTTTGCCTATGCGTCGCGCAAGCCGGCCGAAGTGCCCAATGTCCGGCTTACCCCCGCGACCGAAATCAAAGAACGCACCCCAGATGACCTCCAGGCCGCAGAAAACCTGCAGGCCGCGCAGGCTCAATACGAGGAGCATCAGAAACGCGAACGGGAGTCGCTCGACGAATTCCGTCGCACCTCCCCCTACCGCCAAGCGCGAACGATCTCCGTCGATACTTCTTCTGGAAAGATTCTCGGCTTCTGCACGCTCGGCGAGGGGCGGCTCGCGCTGCTCACCGGCGCAGCGAGTCCGTATGGCGCCGCCAGGGCGAAAGAGGACGACGCGGTCGAGAGTCGGCTGGTATGGCTTGCCGCTGACGGCCACGAGGAGCGGGCCGTGCCGCTTGATTTCGTACCGCGCAGCGTCACCGCCGGCCCGGACGGCTCGCTCTGGGTGGCGGGCGACGCGAGCATTGCCCATCTCTCGACCACCGGCGAGATCCTCGCCACGGCCGAATCGCCCCACTTCACGCTGGAGCCAGAGGGGCAGGAGGAATTCCTGGCTGAGGCAAAGGCCCGGCAAGAGATGCAGGTTGTCAGGTGTACGGAGGGTATCCAACGCCTGGCAGAGATGATCGAGGAGCTGGAGAAGAAGCAGGAAGGGGAGCCCGGCTTTCAGCCGCAGGAAGTCGTCGCCCGCTTAAAGGAGGATCTGCAGAGCGGGAAACAGTCAATCGAAGAGCTGAAATCGATGCCCGACGAGCAGATCATGGAAGACGAGCTCGTGCGTCTGCGGCAGATTCACCGCATCGCGGCCACTACTGACAACGTATTTCTCGTGGCCCAGCAGCCCACGGGCTATGGCTATTCGGTGTGGCGCTGCGGTAGCGATCTCTCCAGCCCGGTGCGGATTGTGGAGGGGCTCTCCGGATGCTGCGGCCAGATGGACATCCAAGTGGTCGACGGGGGACTGGCAATCGCCGAGAATTCCCGCCATCACGTGCGGCTGGTCGATATCGAAGGGGAGGAGATCCGCACGTTCGGCGAGCGCAGCGAGGCCGATATCACGAAAGGGTTTGGAGGCTGCTGCAATCCGATGAACACATGCCTCGATAACACCGGCTGCCTGCTCACATCCGAGAGCAACGGGCTGGTGAAGCGCTACTCCCTCGAAGGCGAGATGCAGCAGGTGGTAGGCGTGGCCGATGTCGAAGCGGGCTGCAAGAATTCATCGATCGGCCTCTCCGCTGACGGTTCTTCCCTCTACTACCTCGATATTCACAAGGGAACGATTGTCGTTTTGGAAAAAGCAGGGTGAGCGAGCCGGCCCCTTTTCCGGTAGCTCTTGTGTTGATGCCATTCTCCGCACGGCACCCGCTCATGTGCTGATTCACTTCTCTTTCGGAGGCAGCCGATGTCTGCGACCCCACTCCGTCGAATGGTCGGTCTCGTTGCCGCCTCGTTCTTTACTGCGGCTCTGTCGTCCGTGCTGGCCGCCGAGCCTGGGCTGTCGCTGGTCGTCACCGATCCGCTCGCCGCGCCACTCTCCTGTCCCTGCGTCAAAGGCTACGCGCAGCGCGACTACACACAGCTCGCCGCCCACCTGGAGAAGGCGCTCGGCCGACCGGTGAAAGTATTGTTCAGCGAATCACTCGGCAAGGCAGTCGGCACGATCGGCACGGGGGAAGAGGCGAGGGCCGACATAATCATCGGGAAGCGGTCGGTGGTGGTTGCCGAAGCCAAATCAACCAAGCGACTCCTCACGCCCGTTGCCGATCTCACTGACACCAAAAACTCGACGAAGCAACGCGGGCTGGTTGTGGTTCGCGGTGACGATCCCGCCACCGGAATAGCCGATCTCGCCCACCACCGCGTGATTCTCGGGAGACAAGAGTCTGCGGAAAAGCATGAGGCGGCCCGCGAGCTGTTTGCTGCCGCCGGAATCACAATCTCTGCTGAAGGCCCATTCGCCGAGGCGTGTAGCGACGGCGCTGAAGAGGTGATCAAGGCCCCCAGCGACGCCCAACCGGTCGCCACCGTGATATCCAGCTACGCCCAGCCACTGCTCGAAGGCTGCGGCACTATTCGTCGTGGTGATCTCAAGGTGGTTGGAGAGACGGCCGAGATTCCCTTTATCACAGCGTTCGTCGACAGCTCGCTCGACGAGCCGACGCGGCAGGCGATTCTCGATGCGCTGCTGGCCGTCCGCCACGATCCGCTGCTGAGGCTGGCTTTGGAGACCAAGCGTGGCTTCGTGCCGCTGGACGCCCAGATGCCGGTGGAACCGGGGGAGCCGGTGGAACCGGGCGGCACCGGCGACAAACCGGCTCAGGGAGCCGCGGTGCCCGCCACACCTGGCAACGGCGACTGGCCGCAGTGGCGGGGCGAGCAGCGTGACGGGATGGTGGCTTGGCTGCCTGCCACGTTGCCTGAGAAAAAAATCGTCCGCTGGAAGCAGGTGCTCTTCAGTGAGGGACTGGGGGGAGTTGCCGTTGCTGGCGATCGGGTGGTGGTGGGAGACCGCGATCCAACTGATCGAGAGGATCTGTTCCACGGTCTCGATCGGGCCTCAGGGGAACGCATCTGGACGCTGCGCTACCCGGCCGAAGGGAAACTCGACTATGGAAACTCCCCCCGGGCCACGCCGCTGCTCCACGAGGGCCACGCGTATCTGCTCGGCGCCTTCGGCCACCTCCACTGCGTGCGGCTCGCTGATGGCCACGAAATCTGGAAGCGGCATCTCCGCGACGATTTTTCTGCCAATGACGAACTGGTGTGGGGGGCCTGCTCGTCGCCGCTGGTAGTCGACGGCCGGCTGATTGTGAATCCCGGCGCCCCCGACGCTTCGCTCGTGGCGCTCGATCCAGCCACCGGAGCGGTGATCTGGGGCACAGCAGGTGCGCCGCCGGCGTTCGCATCGCTGGTTGTCGGTGAGGTGGCCGGCAAGCGGCAGATCGTCGGATTCGACAAGGTTTCGTGTGGTGGCTGGGAACTGGCCACGGGAAAGCGGCTCTGGTCACTTGCGCCGCGCGTCGCAGGAGACTTCAACGTGCCAACACCGATTCTGCTGGGAGACCGCGTGGCGGTGTTCAGTGAGAACAATGGCACCCGGCTGATCGGCTTCGATACGGCAGGGACGGCCTCGGTGGTGGCAACGCATGCAAGCCTGGCGCCCGACACGCACACGCCAGTGGCGACCGCAGGCCGGCTCTATGCCATCCACCGCGGCAAGATTCACTGCCTCGCTGCTGCCGATCTGGCCCCGATCTGGACGCAGGCCGACCGTTCGCTCAAAGGGCATGCCTCGATCATCGCCTCGGCTGACAGAGTTCTTCTGCTCACGGCGGCCGGGGAGCTGATCCTTCTCGATGCTGATGCCGAAAAGTTTGCCCCGCTGGCTCGGCAGAAGCTCTTCGCCCGCGAGGTGTCGCTCCACGCCCATCCGGCCGTTGCCGACCGATCAATCTATGTTCGCGGCCCCGGCAGCCTGCTCTGTGTCAGCCTTGAAGAAGCCCCGCTGCTTCCTCTTGGTAGCTGACAGTCGGCCGGCGGCGACGATAGCTGACCGAAAACTCACTCCCTATTCCGAAGAAAGTCTCATCGATGCGAGCAGGAATCCTTCTCATCTGCGCCGCGTGCGGCCTGATCGGTGGCCTGGGTTGGGTCTACCTCGGCGTCACGTCCACCAAGCCTTATCCGTGGATCTACGTCGTCTCTGGAGTGCTGACGCTCGTGCATGCCGTGGGTTTGTTCTCCGTGCGGTCCAAGACACGCTAGGCCTGAGTCTCCGCGGGACCCGATCCGCCGTCCGATCCAGTCCCTGACTCTCCCTCTTCATCGGTCTCGCCCGGCGATGGGATCCCGAGATCGCGGCAGATCTTTTTCGCGAGGAAGTCGGGAATCTCCCGATGCCGTGGCACTGCGGACCGCTGCTTGATGACTGCATTACCCCACCAAGAGTGGTTGCCACCTTCGCGGACCAACTCGCAACCATGATCCACCATATGGCGAACAAGATCGCGACGCTTCACGGCTGCAGCGCCACTTCCTCAAACTGCTCGCCGGCGGCCTTGCGGGCATCTTCACGATTCATTTCGATAGCTTCATTCAGTGCTTCGCGCAGGTTGGTAAGAAGCTCCTCACGCGTCTCGCCCTGCGAGTTCACGCCTGGCACTTCCTCCACCCAGCCGATCCACCATCGCCCATCGCGACGAATCACAGCGGTGTAAGGAGTCGTGCTCATGTGAGGCCTTCAGCTTGAGTATGAGAAAGATGATCGACAATATCTCTAGTCTACCATATGGGAGACCGACCAAGTTGATCGGCGGCTTACACCGGTTTATCCACACCGCCGGCCGCAAGCCGCCGTCTGATCTGGCGACTGGTTCGAAACCTTATCAGGGCGACGGAGATTCTTCAGCCCGGCGCAATTCGAACAATTGCAGTTCTGAATTCGGTGGACATTCGAAGCGACTAGGTCGAGCAATCCCCGGCTTGTCCGAAATGCACAGTTGTGCAATGTCGCCATCGATCCGGCAGATGCCTTTGCAGACGCCACCCTTGCCGAAACCGTTCAGCAACTCCGCGTCAACCAGTATCTCGGTGTCGTTCTTGGCAAGTGCAGTCTTGAAACGCGCTGTCACGCGTTTCCCATCGACAACGAACGAGTATCGCCATGCGTCGCCGTCAACATCAAACCAGAATGACTCCGGTGGCTTGGAGAGGGAGAGATCTTTGCCATCGATGACAAGCTTCGTAACGGTCCATCGTCCGTTGAGATCGGGGGCTGGTTCCTCGCCGTAAAGCGATGCAGTTATGAGCATCGTAGCCAACAGGCCGCACATCACGCTTCGAATGGTCATTGGCAGAGTCCTCTCTGTGAGTGGCGAAGGATCCAGTTGATGTGGAGGTGCGGGTGATCGCGACAACTGTGCCTACCGGCGGAGTGTCTTGATAAGAACGCCGTCGGCCACGATCGAAACATCGCCACGCTTTATACGCACGCGGACATCAGCGACGTTCTCGTCGATATCTGCCACCTTCACGCCATCCACAAGGATTGCAGTGGGCTGTACGAGAATCG
>Ga0304730_1003703_pt1 | contig 10208 bp, 4 predicted proteins | sample M_130628_MF_Meta_FD_190474 | JGI IMG/M metagenome (GOLD analysis project Ga0304730, IMG submission 190474) | Freshwater microbial communities from Lake Montjoie, Canada to study carbon cycling - M_130628_MF_MetaG (v2) (version 2) | ecosystem: Environmental > Aquatic > Freshwater > Lake | place... | reverse complement strand
TTAAACATTAGACCAGTGCAGCGTTTTAAACCTTTCTTTCCTAACCTTTTGAACTTATTGTAAGGGTTGAAAATTTTCAACCCCTACAAACTTCACAAACTTCTTGAACCTCTCAAACCTCTTGTATTCTCAACTTTTTTCTGTTTATTTGAGCATTAAATTTTTATTATGAAAAAATCAATGTTTTTATTGTCCATGATTTGCGTTTCTGCAAACGTGTTTTCGCAAGCTAAGCTAGTTGAAAAAGTGGTAAAAAAAGGAGATGAAATTATTATCCCCTACGAAAAATATGAGTTGCCTAATGGGTTAACTGTTGTATTACATGAAGACCATAGTGACCCTATTGTTCATGTAGATGTTACCTATCATGTGGGTAGTGCAAGAGAAGAAATTGGCAAAAGTGGATTCGCCCATTTCTTTGAACACATGCAATTTCAAGGAAGTGATAACGTAGGAGACGAACAACATTTTAAAATCATAACCGCTGCTGGTGGTACTTTAAATGGTAGTACCAACCAAGATAGAACCAATTATTATGAAACAGTACCAAGCAATCAACTCGAAAAAATGTTGTGGCTTGAAGCGGATAGAATGGGATTTTTCTTAGATGCCGTTACACAAAAAAAATTCGAAATCCAAAGAAGTACAGTTAAAAATGAGCGCGGACAGAATTACGATAACCGTCCTTATGGATTGGTTAATGAATTCAGTAGTAAAAATTTATATCCTTATGGTCATCCATATAGCTGGTTAACCATTGGTTATGTAGAAGATTTAAACAGGGTTGATGTAGCAGATTTAAAAAACTTCTTTTTAAGATGGTATGGTCCAAATAACGCTACGATTACCATTGGTGGCGATTTAAATCCTGCTGATGCATTGAAACTGATTGAAAAATATTTCGGTAGTATTCCAAAATGTCCGCAAGTAGACAAAACAATTTTACCTGCAGTAAAATTAAATACAAATAGATATGTGTCTTATGTAGATAATTATGCAAAAGTGCCTTTATTAATGAAAACCTTTCCAACGGTGCCAAACTACGATAAAGACATGGGCGCATTAACATGCTTGGCTCAAATTATCGGTGTAGGTAAAACATCTATCTTATATCAAAATATGGTTAAAACGCAAATGGCTTTACAAGCAAATGCTTCAAGCCGTTTATCTGAATTGGCTGGTGAGTTTTCAATTCAAATTGTGCCTTTACCAGGGAAGTCATTGACAATGATGGACAGCTTATTTAATGCTTCGTTGCTTGAGTTTGAAAAACGTGGCGTTACCGATGAGGATATCGAAAAATTCAAAGGAAGCATTGAGTCTCAATTTATAAATGGGTTACAAAGTGTTTCTGGAAAAGTATCTCAATTGGCGGCATTCCAAACATTTACCGGAAATCCTAATCAAACCGGAATTATGCTCGACATGTATAAAGCAGTTACAAAAGCTGATGTATTGCGCGTTTACAACACATACATAAAAGGTAAAAATTGCGTAACGGTTAGTGTGCTTACAAAATCAGATAAAAACGGTCCAGCTATGGTGGATGATTTTAAAATCGATTCATCAAATTACGATCGTCCAAATTATGGTTACGATGGGTTGACATATAATAAAGGAAAAGACAATTTCGATAGAAGTAAAATGCCTGGAACTGGCGCCAATCCTGTAGTTAAAGTACCTAACTATTGGAAGAAAAAATTAGCAAATGGTGCCAATATCGTTGGTGCTACTTACAATGAATTGCCTATCATAAATATTTCAATCACGATTCCTGGTGGTCATCTTTCAAATGCCGTGGATACGTCAAAAATTGGATTGGCCAGTTTCGTAGGAAGCATGTTGAATGAGGATACCAAAAATTACACAGCAGAACAAATGACTGTGGCATTACAAAAATTGGGCAGTAGCATTAGCATTGGTAATACCCTTGATGGCATTCGATTTAATGTACAGTCGTTAAAAGTAAATCTAGATAAAACCTTAGCATTGCTCGAAGAGCGTATGATGAATCCAAAGTTTACTCAAGATGCTTTTAATCGTTTGCAAAAACAAGCATTGGAAGGATTTAAACAAGCAAAATCACAACCAGCAACCATTGCAAGTAATGTGTATAGTAAGTTAACCTACGGTGCTGATAATATTTTAGGGATGAATGATAACGGTACTGAATATACGATAAAAAATTTAACCCTTGCTGATGTTGAAGAATACTACAAAACATATTTAACCTCTAACAAAACTAAAATTGTAGTCGTTGGAAATTTATCTGAAGAAGAAACATTATCCAAACTAACGTTCATCAATAAGTTGCCGAATGTAAACTTGCCATTTGTGAAACCAACAGCAAAATCAAACGTAGAAAAAACAACGATTTATTTGGTTGATGTTCCTAAAGCAGCACAAACTGAATTTAGGGTTGGAAAGGTTTTAGACATGCCATATAATTTAACCGGAGAATATTATAAAGCAGATTTGATGAACTACGTTTTGGGTGCAAATTTCAACAGCAGATTGAATTTGAATTTAAGGGAAGATAAAGGTTGGACATACGGAGCACGTTCAAATTTTAGCGGAAATAAATATAGTGTTGAATATACATTTAGCTCAGGTATTCGTGCAAATGCTACCGATAGTGCATTAACAGAAGTGCTTAATGAGATAAACAATTATGCAAAAAATGGCATCACAGATGAAGAGGTGACATTTATGAAAAGTGCATTGGGACAAAGAGATGCATTGTTGTATGAAACTCCTGGTCAAAAATCTGGATTCGTTGGTAGATTATTGGAATATAATTTAGAAGGAAATTACATTGATGTTCAAAATAAAATATTAGCCAACATCACCAAAAATGAAATAAATGCTTTGGCAAAAAAGTGGCTTCAAACCGATAAGATGAATATATTATTGGTGGGCGACAAAGTAAAAATATTACCCGGACTAAAAAAGTTTGGCTATGAAATTGTAGAGTTGGATGTAGATGGGAATAGAAAGTAAAATATTTCGAACACGTAAATATTTCATCATAAACCCCATCTAATAAAGCAATTCTAGATTTAAGCGGGGCAATGGTTTATTCCGTTGCCTCTTTTCAATATCGACCGTATGTACAACAAACAACAAAAATATCTGGCACTAGATGCTGGGTTGAAAAAAATGTTTAAATCGCTACGCTGGTTTAAGGTTTAAAGGTTGGAATCATTCTCTATTTTTGATTTCTTGAATCTTTTGAGCATGTTGAACTTCAGAATGCTCAAACTCCCTTAACCTTTTGGGGGAAGGGTTGGGGAAGGGGGCTTCGAACATTAAATTTTTATCTTTGTCAAACCATGTTCAAAAAAATTCAACATATCAGGTTGCTTTTAATACCCATCGTATTCCTTGCCAGCAGCGCTATGCTGTTCGCTCAGGGTATTGTATCCAATGACAATTACATCATCACCAAACGCATGCTCTCCATGGAAGATGGATTGCCTTCGAGAATGATAAATGATGTTTTGCAAGATCATGATGGGTTTATGTGGTTTGCCACAGCTAATGGTCTTTGCAGATATGACGGCCATTCATTTAGGATTTACAATACACAGAACGCGCCGTTTTCAACCAACAACATTACAAGATTATCTGTGGATTCAAAAAACCATTTGTTTGTTCAATCTACATTAAATGCTGGCTCGAATTATTCAAAGAACACCTTTCAGGTACTCGATTTAAAAACGTATCAATTTATAAAACTGAATGAGGCTTTGCCAAGTATGCCATTTAAATCTGATCAGGTTAAACTGATGTGTCATGACGAGTTGGGGAATATATTTTTCTTTACAGAAAAACCGTACAAGCTTTGGCAGTACAGTAATGCATCGTCTTTTGAGCTTCGCGCAGAATTTCCCAATTTAAGCAAAGGTGATATTTCAATAAGTCCGCTAATTGCAAACATGAATGCTGTCAATGATTGTATAGTTATTTACATCAATGAAAATTCTAGTTATTTGATTCGTCGAGGATGGGCTCCAGTAGCATTCAAATTTACTCAAAATGCGATTGGTATATTGGATGGCAAACAATTCTATTTATATGATGCGTCGTTGAAAAAAAATATGACCATTGATTCTTTGGGCAATACATCAAAATTGCCAAATACCTCAATTGTTTCATCAACGAGTTGGACTATTCCCAATTACAAAGGTCCATCTCAATTGTTCAAATCCGAGGACTACAATTATTATTTGTTGAAAGAGAATCAATGGGTAGAGATTTTTAATGCCATTGAACAAAAGAATTTGGGCTATTTTGGAATTCCCAGTTATTGCGAAGATAGGAATGGCAATTACTGGTTTTGCACAGATAAAGGTATCTACCAGGTCAATATTCGAAAAAATAAATTCAAGCATTTATTTTGCAATGCTCAGATAAACAAAATTGGCAATGACCCGGTAAGGGCTATTTATGCAGATCAAAATCAAAAAGGTGAAAAACGAGTTTTCGCCATGGTTAATTTTCAACTGAGGGTAAAAGAAGAACAGGAAAGCGTTTTTCAAAATATTGGCGGACCGATTCTTTTGAAAAAAAATGAATGGCTTTATACCGCATCAGGCCCAACGGTTTTGACAAAGCTTAATCTTATCAATGGTAAAACCAGAAGCTATCCTTTTTTGTCTATTGGTGAAAAATGGTCTATTGCTGATTTTTCGGACTCTTTACTTTTAATTGGAGGCAGTTCGGGTATTCAAATTTTCAATACAATTTCAGGAGTGTCGAGATTAATAAATTACAATCAAAAAAACATTGCACCTCCCGTAAATGTGTATCGAATCATCAAAACAACATCGAAGGGTTGGGTAGCTGTTGCAGAAAATGGCATTTATTTGATTAATGAAAATGCTAGTGTTTATGATTATTTTGCGAAGGGCCAACAGAATCCCGAACATCGTTTACCCATTACCGATATATTTGATTTTTATGAAGATAAATCCGGCGTTGCGTGGTTAGCGATGAATGGAGAAGGATTGATTCGTTGGAATTGGAATTCCCCTCATCCTATGCTTGCCGAAAACTTTAAAAAATTCACCATTGAAAACGGATTGCTCGACAATATTTTATATCGGATTGAAGAAGACAATAATAATAATTTTTGGATCAGCAGTTATAGTGGATTGATGAAATTCAACAAGCAAAATTTTTCAACAAAAATATACCGAACAAAAGATGGTCTTGCCAATACGGAATTCAATCGTATTTCCTCATTCAAAGACGATGAAGGCATTATGTATTTTGGCGGACAAAACGGCATTGATGTTTTTGACCCCCGAAAAATGAATGCGGATTCAAAAGAAAGTATCGTTCCATTTAGGTTGGTTGGATTATCAAAATATGCTTCAAAAAAAGATACCATTGTAGATGTATCCAAAGATTTAAAAGCCTATCAGGAAATCATCATGAATGTGGGCGATAAATTATTAACCGTAAATTATTCATTACTGGATTATCAAAATAGAACACATCTTTATGCATATCGAATAGAAGGATTGGACAAAGATTGGATTTATTTGAATGAAGAGGTGATTCGTCTCAGCAACTTGCCCTATGGAAAATTTAAACTGCGCATCAAGGCGCAACTCGAATCTGGTAGCTGGAATGAAGAAGAGATTGTCATTCCCATAAATGTTATAAAACCTTTTTATTTAGAAACATGGTTTTACATTTCATTATTTTTTTTAATGGTATTTATTTTTCTATTGATTTATAAGTTGAGGGTTAATAAACTCGAAAAAGATAAACTAAGATTGGAATCGTTGGTTCAAAAAAGAACCAATAGTTTGTATGAAGCGTTGGAAGACAGAGAATTGTTATTGAAAGAAATTCACCACAGGGTAAAAAATAATTTGCAAGTGATTTCTGGTTTGTTGCAATTGCAAAAAGATGAATTGCAAAATGAAGAAGCACAAGCCGCAATCAATGAAGGCCAAAGTCGTGTGGGAAGCATCGCGTTGATTCATCAAAATTTGTATCAAAATAAAGACCTTGGCAACATTGAATTTAAAACATTCCTAATTGACCTTACGAAGCAGGTGGCAGATTTGTATCAAAATGAAAATCGAAAAATTGAATTGAATTTAAATCTCGATGAACTATTTATTGATATCGATACGGCTGTTCCACTGGGATTAATTGTAAACGAATTGCTGACCAATACCTATAAATACGCATTTGTAGATGTGCATCAAATAAAAGTAGACATCAAATTAATACAAACTGAAAAAGGTAAATATCAATTAACCTACAAAGACAATGGTCCTGGCTTAAAAGAAAAACCTGATTTCGATAATGCAAAAACACTGGGCATCAATTTGATTGGAGGGTTGGCAAAACAACTTTCGGGAGCTGCGGTTTATGAATTTGATGGCGGAAGCAAATTTATTATTAGTTTAAAAGACTCGAAATTAAGAAAGCAGCAAAGCTAAACAAACGTTCATCCCTAAAAAAGCGGGTTTCACCCCAAAAAATAGTTGAATTGATTTTTTTTCAATTACTTTGAATCATGTCTTTATTTAATATTGAAAAAATCCCTGAAAAAGAAATAACAACATTGCAGTGTAAAATATGCAAAGGAAAGATGGAGGAGCAGGCTGAAACAATTGCATCAAAATTCTTCAACAGATTGATGCAAAAGAGTAAGGATACAAAAAGATATCGTTGTGTAGAATGTAAAAAAGAATTGTTTATCAGAGAAAGATAGTGTTTATGGCTACAATAAAAATTGGTGTGGTAGAAGATGAGATGATTATTGCGGCAAGTATTGTCAGCACCTTAAAGAAATTGAACTACACCGTAGCAAATACAGCTTCAAATTACAAAGCTGCTATTGAAATGATAGAAAAGGAAGATTTGCAATTGTTGTTGCTTGATATAAATTTAGGGGGCCAAAAAGATGGGATTGATATTGCCACCTATGTAAGAAGCAATTACGAACTTCCAATTATTTTTTTAACAGCCAATAGTGATATCGCCACCGTACAAAGGGCAAAAACAGTAAAGCCCAATGCGTATTTATTAAAACCATTTACAAAAGATGATTTGTACACTGCAATAGAAATTGCTTTTTCCAGTTATGATGAAAGCAGCGATAAACAGCTCAAAAAAGACAGCATCATCTTAAAATCGGGCTACGATTATATCAAATTGAAATTCAGTGAAATTATTTCTATTGAAAGTAATGACAATTATGTGTCTATAAATATAGGTTCTGGGAAGCCATTAGTGTCACGAGCTACACTTTCAGAAATGACTGACAAATTACCTTCCTCAACATTTACGCGAATTAATCGTTCGGTAATTATCAATCATGCTTTTATTAAAAAAGTAGAAACCGATCAGGTTCATGTTGGAGATGCTGGTTTTTCAATAACACCTAAATCGAGACAGGAGTTGTTGGAGAAGATGGGTTAGGAGGTTTGAGAGGTTTTAGAAGTTTGAGAGGTTTCAGAGGTTGGTGAGGTTTGTGAAGTTTTAGACGTTCAAAAGGTTCAATGGGTTCAATATGTTCAAAAGGTTGGATGCATATTACACTCTCTACGATTTTGAATCTATATGGAAATTCAACGCCAAACGCCAAACGCCAAACGCCAAACAATCTTCAGATTCTGGATAAAATTTCGTTCCAATTTGAAATAATAACCTCTTGAACATATTGAACCAATTGAACTTTTTGAACCTGCTCTAAACTGGAAAATACTTCCAACCTCAAAAACTTCTCAAACTTCTCAAACTTCTCCAACCTCAAAAACCTCTTCTTCCCCCCCTTCACCCCAAACTTCACCCCTTTCACCCCATTTTTTTGAAAATATAAACTTTACAATTTATCCTTGCACATTATTTAAGAAAAATACCTTTTTCAAAATATTTTATGTTGTAAAAAAGTCTACTTTTTTTCTTCACAATTTTTAGGAGAGGGGCAAGAGGTTTGAGAGGTTTATGATGTTTTTGATGTTTTTGAGGTTTATGAGGTTTGTGAGGTTCAATAAGTTGGACAGATTTAATTGGTTCAAAAGGTTGGGATCAAGATGGGGTTGAATATTTTCAACCCTTACAAAAGGTTGGAAGTATTTTCCGTTTTTGGCTTCTTGAACCGTTAGTGTTTTTTGAAGTTTAGAATACTCACGCTCCCTTCACCTTTCGGGGGAAGGGTTGGGGAAGGGGGCTTCAAACAACAAACAAAAAAGTTTACAAGGTTCTAAAAAATAATACAAAAACAAAAAACACAAAAATGAAAAAGTTCTACTTATTGCTGACCGTCTTAATGCTGACATTAACAACCGTAATGTCGCAAACGATTACAACAGGAGCCATCTCTACGCCGATTTGTGCGGGCGCAACCATCAGTATTCCGTACACCATCACGGGTACGTTTACTGCGGGCAATCGCTTTGTGGCTCAACTGAGTAACTCGGCAGGTGCGTTTACCACACCTGTTTTGCTGGATTCTGTAACTTCTACAGTTGCAGGTACCATTACCGCACAAATTCCTTACGGAACGGCGGCTGGTACGGCATACAAAATTCAGGTAATCGGAAGAACGCCGGCAATAACAGGAACGGCCAATGCCACTGCATTGACCATTAATACACTTCCTACTATTTCTATCACTAGCTCTGTTACCACAATCATTAACCAAGTAACAACATTGGCAGGAACTGGTACTGCAGGTAGTACAAATGGATCGGCTAGTACAGCAACGTTCTCTAATCCTACCGCAACGGCCTGTGATGCATTTGGTAATATTTATGTGGCGGAATATAGTGGACATAAAATTCGCAAAATTTCGCCTGATGGTGTGGTGAGTACTTTTGCAGGTAGCGGTAATGCTGGTTTTGTCGATGGCATTGGCACTGCAGCTTCATTCAATTACCCTTATGGAATAGTTATTGATGCAGCAGGTAATCTATATGTGGGAGATCAAGTAAACAATAGAATTCGTAAAATAACGCCTGCCGGTGTAGTGAGTACGTTTGCTGGTAGCGGTAGTCGTGCTAATACCAATGGTACGGGTACTGGGGCATCATTTAATTATCCTCAAGGGCTTGCCATCGACGCAGCTGGAAATATATTTGTAGCAGATTTGTACAATCATAGTATTCGTAAAATCACATCAGCAGGTGTGGTTAGCACATTAGCAGGTAGTGGTGGACAAGGCAGTGCCGATGGTACGGGTACTGGTGCATCTTTCTTTTATCCTTCAGCAGTTGCCACCGATGCAGCCGGTACTGTAGTATATGTAGGAGATGAATACAATAATAAAGTTCGTAAAATCATCACGGCTACCGGGGTTGTAACTACTTTTGCAGGTAGCGGGACTGCAGGCAGTACTGATGGTACAGGAACTGGCGCAACGTTTAATCAACCTTCAGGAGTTGTTACAGATGCAGCAGGCAATCTATACGTGGCAGATGCAACAAATAATAAAATTCGTAAAATTACGCCTGCCGGAGTAGTAACTACCTTGGCAGGGTCTGGTACTGGAACTGCTGTTGATGGTGTGGGCACTGCAGCTTCGTTATATAGACCTACGGGTATAAACATCGATAACGCAGGTAATATTTATGTAGCAGATCAATTCAGCAATAAAATTCGTAAAATTATTCCGCAGGCAACTGTATGCAATGGGGGAGCGCTTACTTTAACAGCGAGTGGTGGATCAACGTACAGTTGGGCTGGCCCACAAACCATTACCAATGGTATTTCTTTTAATGCAACAACCATTGGATTATACAAGGTAACTGGTACTAATGCTGTCGGTTGTGCATCAACAAATGATATAGTTGTGAACTTAAACTTACCTACTATTTCTATCACCAGCTCTGTTACCACAATCATTAACCAAGTAACAACATTGGCAGGAACTGGTACTGCAGGTAGTGCAGATGGATCGGCTAGTACAGCAACGTTCTCTAGTCCTACCGCAACGGCATCTGATGCATTTGGTAATATTTATGTGGCGGAATATAGTGGACATAAAATTCGTAAAATTTCGCCTGCTGGTGTAGTGAGTACGTTTGCAGGTAGCGGTACTGCTGGTTTTGCAGATGGCATTGGCACTGCAGCTTCATTCAATTACCCTTATGGAATAGTTATTGATGCAGCAGGTAATCTATATGTGGGAGATCAAGTAAACAATAGAATTCGTAAAATAACGCCTGCCGGTGTAGTGA
>Ga0304730_1003702_pt1 | contig 10213 bp, 9 predicted proteins | sample M_130628_MF_Meta_FD_190474 | JGI IMG/M metagenome (GOLD analysis project Ga0304730, IMG submission 190474) | Freshwater microbial communities from Lake Montjoie, Canada to study carbon cycling - M_130628_MF_MetaG (v2) (version 2) | ecosystem: Environmental > Aquatic > Freshwater > Lake | place... | reverse complement strand
CCTCAAGAACAAGGGTGTGCAGCCAATGCTCGACGCCGTGGTCGACTACCTCCCAAGCCCACTCGACGTTCCGGCAATCCAGGGGACGAACCCTCGTAACATCGAAGAGGTGATGTCGCGCCCAGTCGATGACGAGGCACCATTTGCAGCGCTCGCCTTCAAGATCGCCGCCGACCCATTCGTTGGCAAGCTTGGATTCTTCCGTGTCTACTCTGGCGTGCTCAAGGCAGGTTCGTATGTGCTGAACCCAGCGAAGGGGAAGAAGGAGCGCATCGGCCGCCTGATTCGCATGCACGCAAACCACCGCGAGGAGATTGACGAGGTTCGTGCAGGCGACATCGCCGCCGCCGTTGGCCTGAAGGACACCTTCACTGGCGACACCCTCTGCGACCCTGAGAGCCCAATCGTCTTGGAGTCGATGACCTTCCCTGATCCGGTGATTGAGCTCAGCGTTGAGCCGAAGACGAAGGCCGACCAGGAGAAGATGGGCGTCGCCCTTCAGCGCCTCGCTGAGGAGGATCCGACCTTCCGCGTGCACACCGACCAGGAGTCGGGCCAGACCCGCATCGCTGGGATGGGTGAGCTGCACCTCGACATCATCGTGGACCGCATGGTGCGGGAGTTCAACGTGGCGGCAAATATCGGCCGCCCGTCGGTCTCGTACCGCGAGACCATCCGCAAGCGCGCCAGCGGCGAGGGTCGCTTCGTGCGCCAGTCCGGCGGCAAGGGGCAGTATGGCCACGCCGTGATCGTCGCTGAGCCAGGCGAGAAGGGGAGCGGCTACGTCTTCGTCGACAAGATCGTCGGAGGAACCGTTCCACGCGAATTTATCAAGCCGATCAACGAGGGGATCCGCGAGGCACTCCAGACGGGCATCTACGCCGGCTTCCCGGGCGTTGACGTGACCGTCACACTGGTCGACGGCTCGTACCACGACGTGGACTCCTCGGAAATGGCCTTCAAGATCGCTGGGTCGATGGCCCTCAAGGACGCCTTCCCAAAGGCAGATCCTGCCGTCCTGGAGCCAGTCATGAACGTCGAGGTCACCATGCCTGAGCAGTTCCTCGGCGACGTCATGGGCGACCTCAACAGCCGCCGCGGGCAGGTGTTGGGCATGGAAAACCGTGGTACGACCCAGGTGGTCAAGGCCAACGTCCCGCTTGCGACGATGTTCGGGTACGCTACCGATCTCCGATCGATGACCCAGGGCCGAGCGGCCTTCTCGATGGAGCTCTCCCATTACGCCGAGGTCCCGCAGCACATCGCGCAGGAGCTCGTCGCAAAGTCAAAGACAGCGGCGCAGGCGTAGTCGGCGCCCCGTTGAAGCAGTAGAAGCAAGGAAAGAAGGAGGAACTCGAGATGGCAAAGCAGAAGTTTGAGCGGTCGAAGCCGCACGTGAACATCGGGACGATCGGACACATCGACCACGGCAAGACGAGCTTGACCGCCGCGATCTCGAAGTACCTCGCCCTCAAGGGCAAGGCGGAGTATCGCGCCTTCGACACGATCGACAACGCCCCAGAAGAGCGCGAGCGCGGCATCACGATCTCGATCTCGCACGTCGAGTACGAGACGGACGCCCGCCACTACGCGCACGTCGACTGCCCCGGGCACGCCGACTACATCAAGAACATGATCACCGGCGCAGCGCAGATGGACGGAGCAATCCTCGTCGTCGCCGCGACCGACGGCCCGATGCCGCAGACGAAGGAGCACGTCCTCCTCGCCAAGCAGGTCGAGGTGCCGTACATCGTCGTCTTCTTGAACAAGTGCGACATGGTCGATGACCCCGAGCTCCTCGACCTCGTCGAACTCGAGGTGCGCGAGCTCCTCAGCAAGTACGACTTCCCTGGCGACAAGATCCCCGTGGTACGCGGTTCAGCGCTGAAGGCCCTCGAGGCCCCAGACGACGCGACGAACGAGGCCTATGCGCCAATCCAGAAGTTGATGGATGAGATCGACTCGTACATCCCAACGCCTGCCCGCGCGATCGACAAGCCGTTCCTCATGCCGATCGAAGACGTCTTCGGCATCAAGGGCCGCGGCACCGTCGCCACGGGCCGCATCGAGCGCGGCATCGTCAAGGTTGGCGATGAGGTCGAGATCGTCGGCATCAAGGACACCCGCAAGGTGGTCGTGACCGGGATCGAGATGTTCAAGAAGCTCCTCGACGAGGGGCAGGCCGGCGATAACACCGGACTCCTGCTCCGCGGCATCGAGCGCGAGGAGATCGAGCGCGGCCAGGTGCTGGCCAAGAGCGGCTCGGTCACCCCGCACACGAAGTTCAACGCCGAGGTCTACGTCCTCACGAAGGACGAGGGCGGCCGTCACACGCCGTTCTACAACGGCTACCGTCCGCAGTTCTATCTGCGCACGACCGATGTCACCGGGTCGATCGGCCTCCCAGCGGGCGCCGAGATGATCATGCCGGGCGACAACGTCGAGATGACGGTCGAGCTGATCACCCCGATCGCGATCGAGGTTGGTCAGCGCTTCGCCATCCGCGAGGGCGGCCGCACCGTTGGTGCCGGCTCCATCACGAAGATCACGGCATAGATCATGGCGAAGGCAGAGAACCGTCCAACGTTGCAGCTTGCTTGCACCGAGTGCAAGGAGCGCACGTACACAACGCGCAAGAACAAGCGGAACGATCCGAATCGGCTCGAGCTCCGCAAGTATTGCCCGCGATGCCGCGTTCAGCGCGTGCATCGTGAGACGAAGTAGCACCGCACGGCGGGAGAGCAGTAGGGGCGTAGCTCAATTGGTAGAGTACCGGTCTCCAAAACCGGGTGTTGTCGGTTCGAGTCCGGCCGCCCCTGCCAACTGCGCAACACCAGTTGCGCGGCGAGCGTACTAGGGAAGGAGCAAGCGTGAGCAGGATCCGGAAGTTCTTGGCGGAAGCGTTCTCGGAGCTGCGGAAGGTCGCATGGCCAACCGCGCATCAAGTGCGCGTGCTCACCGTGCTCGTTTTCGGAGCCTCACTGCTCGTTGGCTTCTACATCGCCTTCTGGGATCTCCTCTTTACGGAGATCCTGAAGCTCATCAACCCGGCCTGAATCAACTGAACGCGAGGAGAGACCTGTGACCGAAACAACGAGCGAAAAGAGCGCCCCAACCGTCAAGCGGCACTGGTACGCCATCCACACCTACTCGGGATTCGAGAACAAGGTGAAGGCGAACCTCGAGCACCGCATTGAGACGATGGGGATGTCCGACCGGATCTTCCAGGTGGTCGTACCAATGGAAGACGAGATCCAGATCCGTGGCGGCACGAGGACGACCGTTCAGAAGAAGATCTACCCCGGCTACGTGCTCGTCGAGATGTATATGGAGCCCGAGAGCTGGTACGTCGTCCGCAACACCCCAGGCGTCACAAGCTTCGTGGGCGGCTCGGCGATCCCAGGCATGAAGGCCGATCCGGTACCGCTAACCGAGACTGAGGTGAAGCAGATCCTTCGGCAGCTTGGCGTGGGCCAGGCACCGGTGGTGAAGGTCGCCTTCGTCAAGGGGCAGTCGGTGCGCGTCACCGATGGACCGTTCTCTGAGTTCATCGGCACGGTCGAAGAGATCGATGCTGAGCGCGGCAAGGTGAAGGTCCTTGTCTCAATTTTCGGTCGGGAGACCCCCGTCGAACTCGACCTCCTTCAAGTAGCAAAGCTGTAGTCGGAAGAGCAGAGGAGCAAGAAGATGGCACAGAAGATTCGCGCAACCGTTACGTTGCAGCTCCCCGCGGGTGGAGCAACGCCAGCACCACCAGTTGGTACGGCGCTTGGCCCCCACGGGATCAACATCGTGGAGTTCACGAAGTCGTACAACGAGAAGACCGCTGACCGGAAGGGTGAAGTAATCCCAGCCGTTATCACGATCTTCGAGGACCGTTCGTTCACCTTCATTCTCAAGACACCACCGGCAGCCGACATGATTCGGAAGGCGGCAGGGATTGAGAAGGGTGCGGGCGACCATAAGGCCGCCAAGGCAGGGAAGATCACCAAGGCGCAAGTCGCGGAGATCGCCCAGAAGAAGATGACCGACCTGAATGCGACGAGCATTGAGGCGGCCTGCAAGATGATCGAGGGCTCCGCGCGCTCGATGGGAGTTGAGATCGTCGCTTGACGATCGACCGCAACCCCGCGGTGAAGGGGGAGGTCGCATTGCGGCCGCAAGGAGGTAGAGATGGCAGCACACGGCAAGCGCTATAACGAGATCGCCAAGCTGGTCGAGCCCGATAAGCAGTACTCCGTTCAGGAGGCAGCTGCTCTGGTGAAGAAGACCGCAACGGCAAAATTCGATCAGACCCTTGAGGTGCATGTTCGCCTCGGGATCGATCCGCGCCAGTCAGAAGAGATGGTGCGCGGCACCGTTGGGCTGCCACACGGCACCGGGAAGCGCGTGCGCATCGCCGTTTTCGCTCAAGGTGAAAAGGCCCTCGAGGCAACACGCGCCGGCGCAGACGAGGTCGGTGCCGCTGATCTCGTCGCGAAGGTTGATGGGGGATGGATGGACTTTGACGTTGCCATCGCCACACCCGACATGATGGGCCAGGTCGGTAAGCTCGGTAAGGTACTCGGCCGCAAGGGCCTGATGCCAAACCCCAAGGCGGGGACGATCACGATGGACCTTGAGCGCACGATCGGTGAGTTGAAGTCGGGCCGCGTCGAGTACAAGGTCGACAAGGCAGCGATCATCCACCTCGGCTTCGCAAAGGCGAGCTTCACGGAGGAGCAGATCGTCGGCAACCTCGGCGTCCTTCTCGACGCGATTAATCGCGCGAAGCCGACGGGGCTGAAGGGCACCTATATCAAGGGCGTGAGCATCTCGGCCTCCATGGGGCCTGGGATTGCGATCGACGTACCCTCGCTGCTCGCACTAGCGGGCTGAGCGACCGAGGGGTACACTCTCCCTCCGAGCCGACCGGTTGTCGGCAGGGACCCCGCGGCAACGCGGGAAGTTAACAACGACGATTCGCCGAAGAGGGCGTGTAGCTCAACCGTAAGGGAGAGCCGTAAGTCGATTGTGACCTCGAAGGTGGTTACATCGGGCATGCTGAGGCAGAGGGTTCCTCGCGGGACGCGCGACCCCCTGTGACGCGAAGAGTTGCAGGGGTGCCAGCTGCACCCGCCGAAGCGCGCCGGTCTGCGCGCTGCGAATAGGAGGAATCGTGCCAACGCCAAAAAAGCGCACCACGATTGATCGGCTTCGCACGGAGCTCGCAGAGAGCCGTGGGCTGATCCTCACCTCGTATCGGGGACTATCGGTTGCGGATCTCGCCGCAGTTCGAACGGTCTTGCGTGCCGAGGGGATCACGTATCGCGTGGTGAAGAACCGCCTGATGCGTGTCGCCGCAAATGAGGCAGGGAATACGACCCTGCCGAGCCACCTCACGGGTCCGACGGCAATTGCCTTCGGTCACGGCGATGAGGCGGTGCTGGCCAAGACGGTGCTGGGTGCCCTCAAGGCATACCCGGCCGCTGAGGTTCGCGGAGCAATCTTGGGCTCGTCGATTCTCGACCTTGCCCAGCTGACTGCTCTCTCGAAGCTCCCGACGCGTGAAGTGCTCCTCGCCAATGTGGCGGGTGCGTTCCAGGCGCCAGTCCAGCAGGTTGCACGGCTCTTCGCCGCCCCGCTCCAGAAGCTGGGGTATGCCCTTGGTGGGCTCCAGGCGAAGCGCGCTGCCGACGGGGCATAACCCCGTTCATTTTTGAACGTATCGGCCATTTGGCCAGAAGAAGGAGAGAATCATGGCAAAGCTCACAACCGACCAGATGCTTGAGTCCGTCAGCGAGATGACGGTCTTGGAGCTTTCAGAGTTCGTTAAGGCGTTCGAGGAGAAGTTTGGCGTCAGCGCCGCCGCTCCAGTCGCCGTCGCTGCCGCACCTGCCGCTGGCGGGGCTGCCGCTGGCGGGGCCGCGGTAAGTGACACCGTCAGTGCCATCCTTACTGAGGTTGGCGCGAACAAGATCCAGGTGATCAAGGTCGTGCGCGAACTCACCGGACTCGGCCTCAAGGAGGCTAAGGACCTCGTTGATGCGGCCCCCAAGGCGGTCAAGGAAGGGATTGCGAAGGCTGAGGGCGAGAAGATCGCCGCAGCACTGGCCGAGGCAGGCGCCAAGGTCGAGCTCAAGTAACAATTCGGTTGCGGCCCCTCCTCCTGCCACCCGGCAGGGGGAGGGGTTTTGCTTTGTTACAGCGCGGGTGGCCGATTGTCGAACAGTTGCCCCCGGTGGCGCCTACACCATTTCGACCCGCTTGCCAAGACCCCGCGGGGTAGGGTAGGATCACCTTTCGCTGAAACGCGCCTATATCGCCGAAGCCAGATCGACGAAGGAGCCGCCGCATGCCGACTCGCAACGCCGTCCGCGACAGCGCCTCCGGGGGCCGCAAGTTTTACTCGCGCATCCCAGAGATTTTGGAGATCCCGAACCTCATCGATCTTCAGACCACGTCGTTTGCTGCGTTTGTCGGCCCTGAGTGGATTGACGGTGCACCTGCACTGCCAAAGGGAACGAAGACCTTCCTCGCAGAACTTCTCGAAGAGATCAGCCCAATCCGCGACTTCACGGGCAAGCGTCTCGAGCTCGCCTTCCTCGACTACGAGTTTAAAGAGCCAAAGGTCACTGAGGATGATGCGCGCGCAAAAGATCTGACCTATGCGCGACCACTCATGGTGAATGCAGAACTCAAGGTTCTCGAGACGGGCGAGATTCGCCGTCAGCAGATCTACATGGGCGACTTCCCATGGATGACGAGCCAGGGAACATTCATCATCAACGGTGCAGAGCGCGTCGTCGTGTCGCAGCTCGTCCGCTCACCAGGCGTCTTCTATACCGACACCATCGATCCAGTTTCTGGTCGCGCGCTCTGGTCCGCGAAGGTGATCCCGAATCGCGGCGCATGGCTTGAGTTTGAGACGAGCAGCAAGGATCAGCTCTACGTAAAGGTCGACCGCAAGCGCAAGGTTGCTGCCACGACGCTCCTCCGCGCCGTTGGCTTCGAGACGAACGATGAGATCGTCGGGCTCTTCTCGCGCATGGCATCGAACCCTGAGCATCCCTACCTTGCAAATACGCTCGAGAAGGACACGGCAGCAACGCGCAGCGAGGCGCTCGTTGAGGTGTACAAGCGGTTGCGCCCAGGTGATCCACCCACCGGCGACAATGCCCGCTCACTCGTCGAGAACCTCTTCTTCAATGGCCGCCGCTACGACCTGGGTCGCGTCGGCCGCTATAAGTTCACCCAGCGCCTCAGCGAGACGGCAGGGAAGATGGGCGTTGAGCTCCCTGACATGTCTGTCCGCACCCTTACGCGTGAGGACCTCGCCGCGATCGTCGGTCACCTCATGGTGGCAAACGAGGGTGGCGCGCATCGCGATGTCACCGACCATTTGGGCAACCGCCGTGTTCGCGCCAATGGTGAGTTGATCCAGAACGCGTTCCGCGTCGGCCTCCTCCGCATGGAGCGCGTCATCAAGGAGCGCATGACCATCCAGGAAGACGACAAGGCCACACCAAGCGCGCTGGTGAACGTTCGTCCAGTCGTTGCTGCAATGAAGGAGTTCTTCGGCGGCTCGCAGCTCAGCCAGTTCATGGATCAGACGAACCCACTTGCCGAGTTGACGAGCAAGCGCCGTCTATCAGCGCTCGGCCCAGGCGGCCTCTCGCGCGAGCGCGCCGGCTTCGACGTGCGCGACGTGCACCATAGCCACTACGGTCGCATCTGCCCAATCGAAACGCCGGAAGGCCCGAACATCGGCCTCATCGGCTCGCTCGCGACGTTCGGTCGCGTCAACGACCTTGGCTTTATCGAGACCCCATACCGTCGCGTGAAGGATGGACGCGTCACGAACGAGGTCGTTTATCTTCCGGCCGACGAAGAGGAGCGCTACGCAATTGCGCAGGCGAACGCCGAGCTTGATGCCGATGGTCGACTTGTTGGCGAGCGCATCTATTGCCGTAAGGGCGAGGGCTTTGAGCTCGTTGAGCCGTCGCGCGTCGAATACATGGACGTCTCGCCAAAGCAGGTTGTCTCTGTTGCAACGGCGCTGATTCCGTTCCTCGAGCACGACGATGCAAACCGCGCACTCATGGGTGCCAACATGCAGCGCCAGGCCGTGCCGCTTCTTCGCTCTGAGGCTCCGATTGTCGGAACCGGAATGGAGTCGTACGCGGCTGTTGACGCCGGGGATGTTCTCATCGCCCTCTACGCCGGTGTCGTCACCGAGGTCTCGGGCGACAGCGTCACGATGCTCAACGACAAAGCGGGCGAGATCGACCCCATTACCAATGCCAAGATCCCACCGACCACGGCGTACGTGCTTCGCAAGTTTGAGCGCTCGAACCAGGGCACTAACTTCAACCACCGCCTCGTCGTCTCTGAAGGAGACAAGGTCGCCAAGGGCGGCGTTCTCGCTGACGGCCCAGCTACGGAAAACGGCGAACTGGCTCTCGGAAAGAATCTCCTCGTGGCATTCATGTCATGGGAGGGACACAACTTCGAAGACGCGATCATCCTCAGCCAGAACCTCGTCAAAGACGATACGCTCTCGTCGATTCACATCGAAGAGTACGACGTTGACGCCCGCGACACGAAGCTCGGACCGCAGGAAATCACGCGCGACATCCCCAATCAGTCGCAGGAGAGCCTCGCTCACCTCGACGAAGAGGGAATCGTGCGTATCGGTGCAGAGGTCCGCGCCGGTGACATTCTCGTCGGCCGCATCACGCCGAAGGGTGAAACCGAACTGACCGCTGAAGAGCGACTTCTTCGCGCGATCTTTGCCGAAAAGGGCAAGGAAGTTCGCGACTCGTCTCTCCGTGTTCCGCACGGCGAACGTGGAACTGTCATCGACGTCAAGATCTTCGACTCCAACGACGAAGACGACGAGCTCGGTAACGGCGTCCTCAAAAAGGTCATCGTCTACATCGCTCAGAAGCGCAAGATCTCGGAGGGTGACAAGCTCGCTGGTCGCCACGGGAACAAGGGTGTCATCGCCAAGATTCTTCCGGTCGAAGACATGCCGTTCCTCGAAGACGGTACTCCGGTCGATGTCGTCCTCAACCCGCTCGGAGTGCCCGGACGAATGAACTTCGGTCAGGTCCTCGAACTTCACCTCGGTTGGGCAGCCAAGCAGGGGTGGAAGGTCAATGGAAACCCCGACTGGGCCAAGTTCCTGCCAGAGGAAGCCCGCGAGATTGCTCCCGGCACCAATGTCGCAACCCCCGTCTTCGACGGAGCAAGCGAAGTTGAAATCGCCGGTCTTCTCGACTCAACGCTTCCTCGTGCCAACGGGCAGCAGCTCATCGGATCGTCTGGTAAGGCGCAGTTGTTCAACGGCCGCACCGGTGAACCGTTCCCTGACCCTATTTCGGTCGGCTACATGTACATCCTCAAGTTGCACCACCTCGTCGACGACAAGATTCACGCACGCTCGACAGGACCGTACTCGATGATCACGCAGCAACCGCTGGGTGGAAAAGCGCAGTTCGGTGGACAGCGATTCGGCGAGATGGAGGTCTGGGCACTCGAGGCCTATGGCGCTTCCTATGCTCTGCAAGAGCTCCTCACGATCAAGTCTGACGACATCGCTGGTCGAGTAAAGGTGTACGAAGCCATCGTCAAGGGCCTCAACATTCAGGAACCTGGTATCCCTGAGTCCTTCAAGGTCCTCATGAAGGAAATGCAGTCACTCGGACTCAACGTCGAGGTACTGGACGGGGCCGAGAATCCCGTCAACCTTCGTGACACGGCGGATGACGCCGACCGCGCAACCGCATCGCTGGGTGTCAACATCGCCCGCGAAGAGTCCGCTGCAGTGGACTTCGCCGAATAGGCACCCCAGAGAACTGACTATCGAGAAATACGGAAGAGAAAAAAGTGCTCGACGCAACTACCTTTGAACAGATTCGCATCAAGCTCGCGACGAACGAACAAATTCGTTCGTGGTCGAGTGGTGAGGTGAAGAAGCCTGAGACCATCAACTACCGCACGTTGAAGCCAGAGAAAGATGGCCTCTTCGGTGAGCAAATTTTTGGTCCGTCCAAGGACTGGGAGTGCGCCTGTGGCAAGTACAAGCGTGTCCGCTTCAAGGGCGTCACGTGTGAGCGATGCGGTGTCGAGGTCACTCGACAGGCCGTTCGTCGCGAGCGCATGGGACACATCGAGCTTGCCGCCCCGGTCACTCACATCTGGTACTTCAAGGGTGTTCCAAGCCGCCTCG
>Ga0304730_1003700_pt1 | contig 10214 bp, 5 predicted proteins | sample M_130628_MF_Meta_FD_190474 | JGI IMG/M metagenome (GOLD analysis project Ga0304730, IMG submission 190474) | Freshwater microbial communities from Lake Montjoie, Canada to study carbon cycling - M_130628_MF_MetaG (v2) (version 2) | ecosystem: Environmental > Aquatic > Freshwater > Lake | place... | reverse complement strand
TTTTGAGCATTTTTATCTCAAGCCCCCCCCCCCGCACCCATTTAATAAGATGGCTAAGCATATTTTTATTCAAATTTGGACTGCTACTGGTCGATTTTTGGCCTTATTGAGCAGAGCCTAATTGATACGTATAAGGACCATTAAAGGGTGAAATCTGCGCCCAACTGCGACCGTTTGTCGCCAATCGCGCCACTGTCCCGCCTTAGCGACCGGGCATCAGGGAATCGGACTTAAATGAAAATGACCGTTGGCTGGGGAACTAGGACTCGAACCTAGAACGACGGTACCAAAAACCGCTGTGTTACCATTACACCATTCCCCAGCAGGGGCCGCAGGGGCCATGTCCGTCAAAAGCCAGACGGCAGGTGCCCACGAGGGGCGTTTGTTAGCCCAAGGCGTCACCCATTGCAACCTCTGCACCGCCCCTAGTGCGCCCAATCTTCGGAAATTTGCGGCTTTGCGACGGCTGTGGAAACTTCGCGGTGGATAGGGGCTAGACGCGCCCTCAGACTTGCGAGGCCTTTTGGCCTCATTTATAAAAACCGCTTCATAATGTCGGAGTATAGCTCAGTCTGGTAGAGCACCGTCTTCGGGAGGCGGGGGTCGCAGGTTCAAATCCTGCTACTCCGACCATCCGCCTTCGCTAAATTTTGGCTCAGCCAAAATTTTAGCTTCGGCGTGATTGGGTGGAACACAATCATCGCCGAAGCGTGTGAAGCGGATGTCACGACGTAGCCCGAAGGGCGAAGGCGGACCCAATGAAATATGTCTACATGCTAAAAAGCGAGATGCATCCGGATCGGTATTATGTCGGATGTACAGTGGATCTCAAAAAACGGTTTGGTGAACATAATAGGGGTGAATCTGATCACACTCGTAAATTCATCCCTTGGACCCTGATCGGTTATGTTGCCTTTTCAGAGGCAGAGAAGGCCGATAGATTTGAGGCCTATTTGAAAACCGCCTCAGGCAGAGCCTTTGCGAAGAAACATTTTTGATGCGGGCTAGAAATTTTCAGAATCGGCATGTCTCAACCCGCCGGGGTTTAAATCGGCCAAGCACGATGCGCAACCTATCCCCGTCCCTCACCCCACCCTTTCCACCAACCTGTCCATCTGTTCATTTGACCAAGCCACAATCGTCACTAGGTTGTGATAGGGTAAAACTTCGAACACCATTCCTCAGCACGCCCTTTGGCGGGAGCCTTTGATGAAGCAGTTTATGGTCACGGTCGCCGGCGTCTTTGTCGGGCTGTTGATGTTCTTTGTCGGCTTGCCGTTCGTGCTGATCATTATGGCGACGGGGGCCTCAAAGCCTGCGGCAACGCCAAGCCATGCGGTCCTGTCGCTGGACCTGCGCCAAGCCCTAACCGATCAGGACAGCCAAAGCCCTCTGGCGGCCTTTAATGGCGGCGGTCTTTCGGTCATGTCGATCACCCAGACCCTGCGCCATGCGCAAACCGACAGTAAGGTGAAGGCCCTGTTTGTGCGCCTGCCCGATGGCGGCATGGCCCCGGCCTCAGCCGACGAGCTGCGCATCGCCTTCAAGGCCTTTCGCAAGTCGGGTCGCAAGATCTACAGCTATAGCCAAGGGCTCTATCCCTCCGGCATCGTGACCTCGACCTATATGCTCGCCGCCGCCACAGATGAGGTCTGGATGCAGCCCGGCGCGCCCTTCCAAGTGACCGGCTTCAGCATCGAGGACATCTTCTTTAAGCGCGCCTTCGACAAATATGGCGTCAAGGCCGAGTATGAGCAGCGCTACGAATATAAGAACGCGGTCAATCCCTACCTCTATAGCGACTATACCGCCGCCCACAGGCAGTCGAACCTGTCCTGGATGGGGTCGGTCTATACCAGCGCCCTGCGCGCCGCCGCCGCCGATCGAAAGGTCGATGCCGGGGCCTTGCGCGAGCAGATTGAGGCCGGTCCCTATTCGGCTAAGGAGGCGCTGGATCGGCGCCTGATCGACCGCTTGGGCTACCTCCATGAGGCGCAGGCCTTGGCGCTCAAGGCCGCTGGGGACGATGCCAAGTTCGAAGAGTTTGACGATTACCGCGCTGGCGCTCAGCGACCTGTGGTGGCCAGCAGCGCGGCGGAAAAGGCTAAGCCGACCTTCGCCGTGATCCACGCCGAAGGGCCGATCATTACCGGCAGCGGCGGCGGGCAAAACGCCTTCTCCAACGACCAGACGATCTTTTCCGATGATGTGTCCGAAGCCATCTATGACGCCATCGACGATAAGGACGTAAAGGCCATCGTCATGCGCGTTTCCTCGCCCGGTGGTACCGACACGGCCTCCGAGCAGATCTTGGCCGCCGTGCGCGCCGCCAAGGCCGCTGGCAAGCCTGTGGTGGTCTCTATGGGCACCTATGCGGCCTCAGGCGGCTATTGGATCTCGTCGCAGGCCTCAGCCATTGTGGCGCAGCCCTCAACCTTGACCGGCTCTATCGGCGTCTATGGCGGCAAGTTCGCACTGGGCGAGGCCCTGAGCCGCTTTGGCGTCGATGTGCGCCATACCTCGGTCGGCAGCGACTATTCGGCCATCTATGGCATGGGCGAGGGCTTTACCCCGCAGCAGCGCGACGGCTTTGCCAAATCCATCGACGAGACCTATGAGGGCTTCATTGCCCGCGTCGCTGAGGGCCGCAAGCTGACGCCCGAGCGGGTGCGCGAAATTGCCAAGGGCCGCGTCTGGACCGGCGAGCAGGCCAAGGCCCTCGGGCTGGTCGACGAGATCGGCGGCTTCTATGACGCGGTGGACAAGGCCAAGGCCCTGACCGGCCTGACCGGCAAAGAGGTCCGCCTGAGGTCCCTGCCCGGCCAACGCTCGCCCTTCGAGGCCTTCAGCCATGCCTTTGGCGTCAGCACCATGGCCGTCCGCTCGATGGCGGCGGCGGGCTGGCTCCTCGGCGATCCTCAGGCCAAGGCGGTGATGGACCAGATGATGCAGGCCCGCCTGCGCGAACAGGCCCACGCCAACGTTCTGGCGCCGACACCGGTTCGGTAGGCGCAGACTTCACCCGGCCGGGCCTGAACCCGACCGGGGTGCTGTCTCTACTTCGTGGGCTCAACCCCAGGGCCGATGTTCTGGCCGATGAAGCCGGTGGCCTCGGTCAGGATCGTCTTCCAAGACGCACCCTGTATCGGGGTGAAATAGTGGTCCGTGTCCTTGACAGCCAGCAGCCTGACGGGCTTGCCAGCCTTTTCCATGGCCCTTTGCATCAGTTGGCTCTGCTCAATCGGCACGGTCTGATCCTTGTCGCCATGGATCAACAGCAGCGGCATGCCCACCGAAGCAGCATTGCGGGCCGCTGAATTGCTGATCAGGCGATCGCGCACCTTTTCCGGATCACCGATGGCCTGCAGCCAATATTTATAGGTCATGCTCTGTGCGCCGCTGCCGCCGCCCGATATGACCTCTTTCTTGTTGGTGGTTCCGTCACGAACCCAGCGCTGCATTTCGACAAGGTCAGAAACACCGGCTCCCGCCACCGCGCACTTGAACAGGTCCTTATTCTTATAGCTCGCCGTCATGGCCACATAGCCACCGTAGGACCAGCCAAAGACGCAGACCCGCTTAGGATCGGTAATGCCTTGAGCGATCAGGTTGCGCGTGGCGTCGGCGACATCTTCCTGCATCCGCTCACCCCACTGACCATGGCCCGCCTCGACGAACTTGCGACCAAAGCCGCCGCCGCCTCGGAAGTTGGGCTGGAACACCGCATAGCCCTGACTGGCCAAGGTCGTGGCCATCGGGTCAAACCCCCAGATATCGCGGCCTTCTGGTCCGCCGTGAGGCACAATCACGGTCGGCAGGTTCTTGATGTCGGTCACGCCGGGCGGGGTCCACAGATAGCCCCACTGCTTTTGACCGTCGCTGGTCGTATATTCCAGCACCTGTTCATCCGGCAGGTCAGCCTCGGCCACATTGGGACGCTGCTGGAACAGGACCTCCAAACGCTTGGCCTTAAGATCAAACAGATAATAGGTACCGAGATCCTTTGGGCCGTTGGTTTGAACGATCCATTGGTCCATATCCGCCCCGCCAATGCTGGTCAGTTGCACATTGACCTTGTCACCGAGGGCCCGGTTGAGCGCAGTCCACTGACGTCCAAAGGCCGCATCCTTGGGCTCGCACGCGACCCGATAGGCCAGCCAGCAGGCGGCCAAGAGCTTATTATTGTAGGGATTGATGAGGGAGTCGGTCACGTCATGACCGGCCACCGTCTGCAGCGTCTCCAAATAGGTGCCGCTATTGGCGTCATAGCGATAGAGGCCGGAGGTATCGTCGCCATCCTTGCGAGCCAGAACAAAGGCCTGACCGGGCTTATCGGTGGGTCCCTCGCCGACAAAGGTTGGACCTGAATTGGCCCCCTCTGCACCCCTGAAGCGAACCACTTCCTTCCAGTCCTGCTCACCGCGCGCACGCCGCGACCACATAAAGCCCTTACCGCCAGCAATGACGTCCTGACGCAGGACCGGCACACCGTCGCTGTCGACCACCCAGTTGAAGGTATTGTCCTGCCCGCGATCAACAATCTCACGCTTGCCGTCGCGAACATTGACCTTCCAAAGCTCTGAGCCTCCCGCCTTCGGAGCCACGATCAGAACGTCGGTTTCAGACTGTTCAAGCAGGCTGACCACCCGCGTGCTCACCGTGCGCGGATAGCCCTGCTGCGATGAGGGGTCGTAGAGTGAGATCAGGTCCGATCCGTCGAGATTGCTCGAATAGACCCGCCCGACGGTGATAAAGCCGTCTTCAACAATTTCCGTCTTCTTCACACCGCCCGAGCCCGGCACGACGTGAATGCGCTGGCTAAAGCTAAAGACCAGACGGCCATTGCCCTTAAAGCGGACAAAGCCCAGTTGCATGTTCTGGTCGGCTCGCGCGACATGAACAGGCTTGATGTCGCCCGTCTTTAGGTCCGCGAGGATCAAGACATCACCGACCGCCTCACGCCGAATGGCTGCGAGGTGAACCCCGTCCTTTGAGATAACAGGGTTTCGGACCTCGCCATAGCCCACCAGGGCATCTATCGGCACCCGAGCGGCGGCGATGTTAGGCACCCACGCCACGGTCAGGGCCGAGACAGCGCCAACTGTCCAAGCGGCAATCCGATTTAAAGGGGGTTTGAACGCGATCATCTCGGATCCTCTAGGTTATGCGGTCTTTGCTTTGGCAGCCTGAACCATCTCGCTAATGGTGGCCAGTTAAAAAAATTTCACAACCCAAGAATAGAAGATCAACTCAAGCTCGCTAGGATCTAAGCCTTTTGTCAGCCTCGCATATTGACTTGATCGAATCCCATCATGGATGATCTACTCATGATCACCCTTCGGCTACGCCCGTGACCCGACCCCTCTCTGCGGCTACCGCACAAGACCTCAATCGGATTCAAGCCCTGATTCAGGCCGGTCAGCTTGATCAGGCGCGAGGGGCGTGTCGGCAGCTACTCAAACGCGAACGCAGTTGCGGGCCAGCCGCCGAATTTCTGGCCCAGATCCTGCTTAACCAAGGCGCAGCCGCCGAAGCCGAAACCCTGCTGCGTTCATTCTGTCGCAAGGGGGAGGCAAGGTTTGAGCTCCAATCCCTGCGGGCCGCCGCCCTCAAGGCCTTAGGCGACAAGGCCGGCTCTCTGGCCCAATACCAAGCTGCCGCAAGGCTTTCCGCCAATGATCCCATTGCCGCGCACAATGTCGCCGCAGGCCTTGGCGACCTTGGCCGCGATCAGGATGCCGTCGCCGAGGCCGAGCGGGCCTTGAGGCTAGGTGGCCGGGCCCCGGAAACGCTCTTGGTCCTTGGCCGGGGCCTTCAAGGCCTTCGTCAATTTGACCGCGCCAAACAGGCCTTCGAAGCGGCCCTTTCGGTCCGTCCAAACTATGCCGAGGCCCTGCGCGATCTTAGCCATCTGATTTGGATGTCGACCGGCGACGCCGCCGCCGCCCTCGCCCCCGTCGATCAGGCCCTTACATCGGGCAAGGGACAGGGCGATCTGTTGTTGGTCAAACTGCGCTTGCTCAGCCACATCCAGGGTGAGGCCGCTGCCCTGGCCTTGGCCAGAACCGAGATCGCGGCCATCGGGCAGGACCCGCGCTTAGCTCTGGAATTTAGCTGGCTCCTCTTAAAGGACGCCCCCGCTGATGCTCTGGCCATCGCCCAGCAGTTGGCGGCCCGCTTCCCAGGCGAGCGCCTGCCCAAAAAGGCCGTCGTTCAAGCCCTGCTGGCGCTGGGCGAAGCCAAGGCTGCCGCAGACCTCGCCTTTGAACTGGTCACCGAGCAACCGGGCGACCAGCAGGCCATTGCCGACCTGACCAGCGCTTGGCGGCTCGGCGGCGACCCCAGATTGGACGATCTCTATGACTATCCCGCCGTGGTTCAGGCCCTGATGATCGAGTGCCCACCCGGCTGGACCCACCTGACTGATTTTCTTGATGACCTGCGCACCTCTCTTAACAGCGTCCATCTGCTCAAGGCCCATCCGATCGAGCAGTCGATCCGGGGCGGTTCGCAAACCTCTCACAATCTGGTCAACAGTGATGACCCGGTCATTGCTGCCTTCTTCCAAGCCATCCAAGGCCCAATCCGCGCCTATCGCGATCACCTCGGCAAGGGGCCAGATCTGCTGAGGCGTCGCAACGTCGGAGGGCATCGAATCGACGAGGCATGGTCTGTTCGCCTAAGACCGCAAGGCTTCCACGTTGATCACATCCATCCCAATGGATGGCTGTCCTCAGCCTTTTATGCCGAGGTTCCGCCACAGGTGGCGACATCAGACCGGCACGAAGGCTGGCTTAGGCTCGGCGCGCCGCCAACGCCGACATCACCCCCACTTGCGGCTGGCCATTTTGTGCAACCCAAACCGGGGCTTTTGGCCCTGTTTCCATCCTATATGTGGCATGGAACTGTTCCCTTCGGCGGCGACGAAAGTCGGATGAGCCTTGCCTTCGATATCGTGCCAGGGTCGGAGCCCCGTTGAGACGGGCAGAAGGTGAGAGGTCTGGGGTCCAATAGAGACGCTCAGGACAAAATATCCTCAAAACCGCCCTCTTTAGGATAGTCATGCCCAAAAGCTGGGCAACCCCATCTAGAACCGTGGCGATAATGCGACAGGCGCGCTGCAACAGTGACCGTTTTGTGACCTTAGAGTTGACCCTGCATCAAAATTATCAATATTTCTCACCATCGTACGATTGGCGAAAGCTCTTCGTAGTGGTGGCGCGTACCCGTTGGGTAACGCCGTCTCAGGACTGTATCAATCACCTTGGAGGGGGATTTAGATAATGAAAATTGGCTCAACCCGCGGACGCGTTATGGCGTCAACGATGTTGTGCGGTGCGCTCGCGATCTTCGCTGCGCCTGCCTACGCTCAAGATGCTGCAAAGTCGGATACTGATGTCACCGAAATCGTCGTCACGGGTTCGCGCTTGCAGCGCAAGGACTTCGTGGCCACCAGCCCCGTTGCCACCGTCGGCAGCGAGCAACTGAAGCTGACCGGTACCATCGCGGTCGAGCAACTGCTGAACGAACTGCCACAGATCGTTCCTGGCAACACTGTCACCTCCAACAATTCGGGCGGCGAAGACTTCGCCACCATCAATCTTCGCGGCTTGGGCGCTCAGCGCACGCTCGTCGTGGTCAATGGCGAACGCGTCCCCGGTTCTTCGACCACCGGCGTGGTTGACTTGAACACCATCCCAGCCGGTCTGATCGACCGTATCGAAGTCCTCACAGGTGGTGCCTCGGCCGTTTACGGTTCGGACGCTATGGCCGGCGTTGTCAACTTCGTGCTGAAGGACAATTACGAAGGCGCTGAAATCTCCGCTCAAACCGGCGGCAGCATGGACGGCCGACTGGCCAAGGACTTCAACCTCGAAGGCCTGCTCGGCGGTAACTTTGCCAATGGCAAGGGCAACATGACCATGTACGCGTCTTACTATAAGCGCGACCCGGTCCTGCAGAGCGAGTTCGATTGGTCCAAGGTTTCGGCCGGTGCCTTCTATGACTCCAGCTACAATGGCTATGTCATCGACAGCGCTGCTGAGTGGAACGCTCAGAACGCCAAGACGCCACTCTATGCCTTCGCTTCGGGCGGTTCGGGCACCCCACCTTGGGGCTGGATCGCAAACAACGCCGCGAACCCCTTCCGTCTGCTGGCCAGCAATCCAGCCACTTCGGCTCAGTTCGCAGCGGCCGACACCGACTGTAACGCCGCCACGCCAGGCGTTGCTGTCAACGGCGGCAGCCTGTCGTTCAACGACGCCGGCAAGCTGACCCCACGCTTCACGTCGAAGGCCTGTGCGGTTCCTGACCGCGCTGCGGGTTCGTCGCGTTATAACTATGCGCCAACCAACGACATCATCATCCCTGCCGAACGCTATGCGATCAGCAGCTTCGGTTCCTATCAGATCACTCCAAAGCTGAAGCTGAAGACGCAAACCTCCTTCATCGACAGCCGTTCGGGCGTTCAACTGGCCGCAACGCCAGCCACCGGCCTGACCGTTGTTCTGACCTCGGCCATGCAGTCCTACATCAATTCGGCTCACCCCGATTTGGCCGCTGCTCTGGCTTCGCGTCCGAACCCCACGGCGAACTTCACGATGGACTGGCGCTCCTTGCAGCTCGGCCCACGGATTGGTGAATATGAAAACCAATCCATGACCTTGCTGGCCACCTTGGACGGCGAGATCAACGACAATTGGAACTGGAGCGCGACCAGCACCTACGGACGCACCCACTTTGCCCAGACCCTGCGCAACAACCTGAACAAGACCGCGATCGGCCAAGGCCTTTCCGGCTGTCAGGCGCCGGTGGCTGGCTCCACGACGTCGCTAGGCGTTCCTGGACCGGCAAACACGGCAGCCGCCCTTCCTGGCTGCGTGATCACCGACATCTTTGGTCAAAACAAGCTGTCTGCCGCTGCTGTGAGCTTCCTGCGCACCGATACGCACCAGCTCAACACCTATGAAGAGCGCCGTTTGTCCGCCTTCGTGCGCGGCGATGCGTTCCAGCTTCCTGCTGGCCCGGTCTCGACCGTGCTCGGCTACGAATATCGCGAATCCCGCGCGGCCTTGGATGTGGACGCAGCCCAAAGCTCGGCCAACATCTACGGCTTCAACGCCATCCAGAACCAACGGGGTTCTGTGGTTGTGCAGGAACTCTACGGCGAAGTCGGCATTCCCTTGGTGAAGGATCTTCCCTTTGCCAAATATGTCGGCATCGAAGGCGGCTATCGCTATTCGGACTATGACACCATCGGCACGACCGAAACCTACAAGGTCGGTGGCGAGTGGGCCGTGGTTGATTGGCTGAAGTTCCGCTCCGTCTATAACAAGGCTGTTCGCGCCCCAAGCGTGTTCGAACTGTTCCAGAACGGTGACCAAGGCTTCCCATCCTATACCGACCCTTGCCGCGACTCGGCGAACCGTTCGGCCGCTGTTCTGGCCATCTGTAACGCGCAAGCGCCAGGTGTTAGCTTCACCGGCTTTGCGGCCAACAATAGCCAGGTTCAGTCCCTTGCCTTTGGTAACCCGAACCTGAAGCCAGAAACCGGCAAGACCTTCACCGCTGGTGTTGTGTTCCAACCGACCTTCCTGACGGTTGGCGATCTGAAGATGTCCGTCGACTATTTTGACATCAAGATCGAAGACGCTGTTGGCTCCATCGGCGCCGGCACCGTCCTCAGCCGTTGCTATGTCAGCCTGCAGGCTAACGAATGCGCCAAGATCACGCGTAATTCCGTTACCGGTCAGATCGATAGCATCAACACCTCGATCGCCAACCTGTCGGAAATCGTTACCAAGGGTGTCGATATCCAGACCGACTACCGCTTTGATCTCGGTGAAGTGGTCAAGGGTGCCCCTGGACGTATCGCGTTCAACGCCCTGATCTCTATCCTTGACAGCTACGCCACCAACGGCGTTGAGCGTAAGGGTTACACCGACGCCGGCATCAGCGGTTCCACACCTGAGTACAAGTCGGTCATGACCGGTTCGTACCAGTTGGGTGACTGGATGGTTCAGGCCCGTTGGACCTACACGCCAGAAATGACCGATGAAAATGCCGACTATGGTCTGGTTCTGCCAAAGACCGAAGCCGCCAGCTACATCGATCTGTCCGGCCGCTGGAACGTCAATGACAACCTGCAACTGAACGCCAATATCGGTAACCTGCTGGACAAGGATCCGCCGCAGTTCATCGCGGGTGTGTTCAGC
>Ga0304730_1003696_pt1 | contig 10218 bp, 2 predicted proteins | sample M_130628_MF_Meta_FD_190474 | JGI IMG/M metagenome (GOLD analysis project Ga0304730, IMG submission 190474) | Freshwater microbial communities from Lake Montjoie, Canada to study carbon cycling - M_130628_MF_MetaG (v2) (version 2) | ecosystem: Environmental > Aquatic > Freshwater > Lake | place... | reverse complement strand
AAAATTAATGGAAGAGAAAAATTATGCTGAAATAGAATCAGCAACAACACAAGTGTTGGCACTTTTACAAACCATAAAAACCAAATAAAATGGATACTTCAAAAATTGGAAAATATAGATGGACGATTTGCGCTTTGCTTTTGTTTTCTACCACCATCAATTACATGGATCGCCAGGTAATTGCTTATTTAAAAGATTTCTTTTGTTCGGATAAAAGTAAAGGTGGTTTTGGTTGGACAAATACCGACTTCGCTTATGTGACTTCTTTTTTTACAGCATTTTATGCAGGTATGACAATCCTTGCCGGGTTTGTAATAGATAAAATTGGAACGAAGTTAGGGCTTGCTTTATCGTTAATCATTTGGTCGATTTTTGGAATTGCCAATGCATTTGTAGGCGGTGCGCTTCCTTTGCATGTGGCCATGAGAAGTTTGTTTGGATTGGGAGAAGCGGGAAATTTTCCGGCATCAATTAAAACGGTGGCAGAATGGTTCCCTAGAAAAGAACGTGCTTTAGCTACAGGGATTTTCAACAGTGGTTCAAATCTTGGTGCGATGATTTCTGCATTATTTGTTCCATGGTGTATTACTTATTTTGGAATGGACATGGGATGGAAAATGGCTTTCATCATCACAGGATCGGTTGGATTCATTTGGTTGATTTTTTGGTTTATGTTTTACGAAAGTCCGAGCAAGCACAAAAAACTATCACAAGCAGAATACGATTACATACATAGCGATGATGTGAAATCAACATCTGAAACGCCTGTAGTGGCAAACAAAATATCATGGGGTAAATTATTTTCTTACAAACAAACTTGGGCTTTTTTCTTTGGAAAATTGATGACAGATGGAATTTGGTTCTTCTATTTGTTTTGGTTGCCTGATTTCTTGAAAAAAGCATTTCACATGACAACTTTAGATGTTCGTTGGCCATGCTTTATCGTATTTGGTGTAGCCATTTTGGGGAGTATATTTGGCGGAAGCTTACCGATGTTATTAATCAATAGAGGTATGGAAGCATACAAAGCAAGGATGACGGCGATGTTGATGATTGCGTTTGTGCCGTTAGTGGTATTAAGTGTACCGTATTTTGGCAACGTAGAAAATTTCCAATCAAATGCGATGTATTTTGCGGTATCCATTATTGCACTAGCAGCAGCTGGTCATCAGGCTTGGTCGGCCAATCTATTTACTACTGTTTCGGATATGTTTCCTAAAAATGCCGTTGGTTCTGTAACTGGGATAGGTGTGATGGCTGGCGGATTGGGCGGTGTTTCGATACAATTATTAACTGGTAAATTAACCGACGTATATAAAGACACACCACAACATGCGTATTTAATCATGTTTATCATTTGTGCGTTTGCTTATGTAACGGCATGGACAATGATGAAATTATTGGTACCAAAATACAAAGCTGTTGTGGCATAGAATTTTTAAATTAAAGGACAATCGTTAAACAAAATGGTTGTCCTTTAATTTTTTATAAGGAAAATTTTAAAATTTTTTCTTCAAAACTTAAAAATGTAAAAAGTTAAATCTAACTTTAATAATAGAGCAAAACCCTTTCCGGCAACGATGCCAATAATTTAAATTGAATAAAAATCAACATAAGTAAAATTTCTTTAGATGGTTTTAAAGGTTCTTTTTAAAAAATTAGAAATTTTATCCAATATCCGGTAAAATAATATTGAAAAGTATACAATAGCTTACGTGTCGAACTAAAATTTTATGATTTCCAACAAAAATTATTAAATTTTAAATTATAATTATCCGCAACCCTTACCGAAAGCAATAAATCTTAAAAAAACTAAACCCTAAATAAAAGTATCGACCACATGAAAAAATTTTTACTCATCGTTACTTTAATTTTATTGCATTTTTTTAATGCGGAAGCGCAACAAGTAGCCAATGTAGGAGATTATAGAACCGCTACTTCTGGTAGTTGGCATGCTCTCGCTACTTGGCAAGTAAGAACAGGTGTTAATACTTGGACTGTTGCAACAGTTTTGCCGGCTTCTACGAATAACGTCTACATTCAAGTTGGACATTTAATTACAGTTTCAACTGCTGACGCCACTTGTAAAGATTTGAATATTTATAATAATGTAAATGCACTTACTATTTCCGCAACTTTTAATTTAAACGTTTCTGGAAAAATAAGGGCGATGAGTGCTCCAACAGCAGCAGAAATTAATGTTAGTTCTGATGGTTCCTATTTAGGAACTAGCACAGTTCCTTCTACTTCAATGATTATTACATCAAGTACTGGATTACTGCGGTTTGTTGGAGGTAGTAGAGTCATTACTTATGATACAAATGGTTCAAATCTAGCGGAATGGACATCCTCAAGCAATTCGCATAATACTGAATTTGCTTTAGATGCCGGTGCTATAGGTACATTACAAACAGGTTACAAAGGAAAAAAAATAATTTTTTCTAGTGGTTCTATCACAGCAATTAAGCTTTTAGCTTGCAACTCTAGTAATCCTGTAACTGATACAAGCATTGTTATTAGGAATGGAGCAAAATTAACTAGTAATGTTACAACAACATCAACCACAGGAGGATACGCAATTGCGGGATCTAGTAGTGCTAAATGCAATTTAATAGTTATTCAATCTGGTGGAACATTGGAATTTACTGGAGCAACTCCAAATATTAGTACAGGCAAATTCGTTAATTCTGGTACAGTTTTATATACATCATCAGTAACACAAAATTTACTTCAAAACATTCCTCAAGGTAGTGACGCTACAACTCCCTTAACAACCGCACAATTAAACACCAATACAGCAGGTATTGGCGGATATAATAACATTCAAATTTCAGGTGCAGTAGCGCATACGGTTACTGCTTTTTCTAACATTACTATCAGCGGCAGTTTGCAATTAGATTCTGCGATTACTTTGGATATGAGTTTGACTGGTGCATTTGATATTACGGGTGCGCTCACTTCTGTAAATAATAATGGTACCATAAAAACCTATAATACAACTTCAGCTCCAATTCCGGCAGGTAAAGATTGGCAAGGTTCAAAAGGACTTGGAACTGTTAATTATGCTTTACCTTCTGGTTCTACAGGACAAACGGTTGTTATTGGGACTTATAAAAATCTTTCAATTTCAAATTTAAATACAGGATTGGGAAGAACAATTTTTCAAGCGGGTGTAATAAATATTTCAGGTAATTTCACTGTTACAGCACCATCAACTACAACTACAAATGTGGTTACTGGTAATACAATAAATTTTACCAATCAAAATGGTGGACAAACTATTGCAGCTACTAATTATAATAATCTCAATGTTACATCTAATGCAATATTTAATCAGATATTACCTACAGGTACTATTTTCGTTCAAAAAACTTTCAATCCTGGAGCATTTCCTTACATGTTTGCAAAAACCCCTCCCCATACTTTTAATTTTTATGACACTGCAGCAAGTCAAACTATTCCAAAATTCAATTACAATAATTTAACCGTAAGCAATAGGTTTGGAAACAATAGCGTTGTCGCAGATACCATTGGCGTTTCGGGTGTATTTACGACAGGTAGTACATCTTATGCTTCAACACCTATAGGTAGTACTTTTAATTTTAATTCATCTACAGGAGGACAAACAATTCCTGTATTTGATTATTATAATTTAATTATTTCAGACACGACAGCAAATTCTTCAAGCAATACAATCACATCAGACATTAATGTAAAGAATAGTGTTCGACTTGCAGGTAAATATGGGTTGGCTCCAAATAATACTTATAAAATAATCTATGATCCTAATAATCCTAATACAACATTATTTTACAGTGGACCTTCAACTTTAATTACATACAAAACAAGTCCTTTTTGGCCAGATGCATCTGGGCCAAAAAATGTAACTGTAAATAGAGGAACCTTAGAATTTGAACAACGCAAAACAATACCAGGTACAAGCACAATAGATACAGCATTTTTCATTACAAATGTTCAACTTACAAATAACGTTGCAACAATAACCACTTCTCAAGCTCATAATTATGTTGCTGGTAATTCAGTTACAATAGGGGGATTAAACACATCAGAATTCGGATCTGTTTTTGGGGGCACTTTTACAATTGCTAACACTCCTCCAGTAACCACAAATACATTTTCATTTGCATTAACAAATCCTGATGTGCCAAGTACAGTGGTAACTGGTGGAGTAGCACCTACAAATGTTAATCGTACTATTCAAGGTATATTAAGATTAGATGGAGGTACATTAAAAGTAAATGCGGGGAACTTTTTAAGAATGAGTGGAAATTCTGAAATTATTAGGAATTTCGAGACAAGTAAATTAACATTATCAAATGGCTTTTTAGCTTTGGGAAGTACATCGTCGGATAAAGTAAATATTACCATCGGTGGAATCATGCCCGATGGTAATGAATTTGCCAGCTTTACAACTCCCGGAGGTTATGGCACACTAACTTTAAATTCAGGTATTCGTTATGGCGTGGGAGGTTCAAGAAAGATTGTTGATTTAAATGCTTTAGGCACTTCGCAATTAAGTTTAGACTCCACTGGTAATTTTACCATTAATGGAAACATATTATCTACCAGCACAGGAACCATTTCGGGGAAACCAATAGCGAATTTAATTTTTGGTGGTACAAATGCTGGGCCATTATCAGCACCATTAAAATTTACAACAGGTGCTGAAAGTATTGGAAATTTAACAATTAATCGCACCGGTACAAATGCTCAAATACAATTGGGTACTTCTGTAAATGTAACTGGTAATCTATTATTATCAAATGGAACATACAATATAGGTTCGAATGATGCATTAGTTGGTGGCGATATTACAGGATCAGGTACAGTGACAGGAATTGGTAAAATAAAAATGACCGGAATCAATAAAAATATTACACTAAATCCAAGCTTGAACAATATAGAAGTAGGTTCAGGTGCATCAATTGGCAATTGCTCGGCTAATATTTCAGGAACGTTAACAATGAATGGTGGTAATATTGCCATTGGAAGCGGCAACACGTTGTTAATGAAAAATAATTCTACCATCATTCGCAATTCTGGTGAAATCAATCTTAGTAGTGGTACAATGGCAATTGGAGAATCTAGTGCTCACATAATGAATTTATTTATAAACAATAGCTTGGTTTCTTCAAACGAATTGCCCGGAAGTACAACCGGTAAAGTAGATTTAACTATCGCTAACGGAGTAACGTATACGTTAAAAAGCAATAATAAAACGGTAAGAAATTTAACGGTGTCTGATGGCGGATTGGCAACTGATCCTAATGATGCAACCATTTATAACCTTGCTTCTACAGATAATGTTACCATTTTAGGAAATTTTAGTTTAAGTTCTCCACTCATTGCTCAAGGCGCATTCAAATTTGGAAATGTTTCAACCAAAACTTTTGCTTCTAATGGCTTCCTTAATTTACGCAGCAGAAAAAGTGGTACTGCTTATATTGCAGATGTTACAAACAATGGTGCAAATTCTGGCAATACGATTTCTGGAGATGTTTGGACAGAGCGTTTTATTTCAAATCTTAAAAATACAAGTTTAGATACAGGACGTTCTTTAAAAGCATGGCGTTTATTATCACCTCCAACCCAGCACAATACACAAACCATTAATCAGGCTTGGCAAGAAGGTGGTTCTGCGAATAATAACCCTAATCCCGGTTATGGTACAAACATATCGGGGCCAGGTGCTGGTTTTGATCAATCCGGTGGTGCTTCTTTAAAAGTTTTTAATGTGGCTACACAGGCATGGAATGCTGTTCCATCAACAATCGCAAATTTCGAACCCAATAAAGCATACATGGTTTTTATTAGAGGAAGTAGAGCTAAATATTTATTTGCTGACACTCCAGATACAACGGTATTAAGAGAAAAAGGGGCATTAAATATTGGAAATGTCACAGTTGCAGTTGGAACAGGTGCCAATCAATTTGTAGCAGTTGCCAATCCTTATGCATCTGCAATAAATTATAGCAGTTTACAAAAAACAAATTTGCCATCTTCGTATTATTTATACGATCCAAGAGTTGGGGCTAGTGGCGGTTGGGTAACAATTGGAAGTGATGGTTCACCAGTGCCTACAACGCTTACATACACAAATGCGTCAAATACACAAATACAATCTGGTCAAGGGTTCATGGTAAAAACAACTGCTGGTGGAACTGGTTCAATCACATTCAATGAAACCTCGAAATTCAATGGAAGTGCAAATGTGTTGAGAGAGAATCGATTGTTTACTTCATTCAGAACAAATGTGTATAAAATGACCAACGGCGTCGCTGAAATTGTAGATGGGGTTAACCAAATGATTGATGATGCAAACGCAAACGAATTGAATGATGAAGATGCCAGTAAAATGGTAAACACTGGAGAAAATTTTGCATTGATGGTCAACAACAAACAATTGGCCATTGAAACGAGAAAGCCATTTTTGATAAATGATACCATCAACTATAATATTACACAAATGAAGTTGGCGACTTATCAACTTCAATTTGTACCACAAAATATTCATTTCAATAATTTAAAAGCAATATTGTTAGATCAATATTTACAAACTGAAACAGAGATTTCTGCTACAGAAACGACTACATATAATTTCGTAGTGTCTAATAATGCAGGTGCTAATGCAAGCAATCGTTTCAAAATTGTATTCAGACCATTTGCTACTTTGCCGGTAACCTTTATTGATATTAAAGCAGCCGTTCAATCAAAGCAAGTAAATGTAAAATGGAACGTTGGTCAAGAAGTTAATATTCAACGTTATGCATTGTTGCGTTCTGCAAATGGAATGGAATTTTCAGAAATTGGAAATGTAGATGCCATGCAATTAAGTTCTTATCAATTTGTAGATCAACATCCAGAGATAGGGAATAATTACTACAAAGTAAAAGGCATTGGAATCGACGGAAGTATTCAATACAGCAAAATTGCTTCTGTAAAATTTGGAACGAATTCTCAAATGATAACGATATCGCCTAATCCGGTAGGAAAAGAAGGCATATTTTACATAACGGGCTTGATAAATAATGGTTCAGATATTCAGGTTAGTTTATTTGATGAAGCCGGAAAGAGAGTGTATCAAAACAAGGTGGTTTATGCAAATGGAAATCAGATTCGTGTAGCATTACCAAAATCAATAAATGCCGGAGTATATCAGATTTGTTTAAATGGAACCGGTTTATCCATTTGCGAATCTCTAATAATTAAATAATGATGTTGAATTTTATTAAAAATAGAGATGAAAATAAGTCGGCTTCGAAAAATACAAATATCGTTGCCGGTAACGATTGCAAAGCATAACATTGATTGTTTTCTATGGTTATTTCGGGAACGTTGACGAATTTCAAAATAGTTCCTTAAATAATTAGATATTTATCAATAACATTAAAATTGCTTTGGCGTTTAATAAGTCATAAATTAGTAATTAATTAACATAGTTTTCCGTATCCTATCATAAACATCCCTACGTACCGTATTATAATCAGTTATTACGACCCTCTAAAAAACAAGAATTAATAAAATTATTATTTCAATTTCATTGCTATAACGTAATGAAAAAAAACAAATGCAAACCAATTCATTAAACATGAAGCTATTTACATCCATCCAGGCAAACGCAAAATCTAGATCTGAAAACAACACACAAATTGTTTCTAGATTTTCAAAAAACACCCAAACCCTATTCAGTAAGTTTTTACTGATGTTCGGTTTCATTTTTTCATTTTTTATAGGAGGCCTAAATGCACAAACATCCTATACGACAGCGGGGACATACACATGGACTTGTCCTGCTGGGGTAACCTCTGTTCAGGTGGAATGTTGGGGAGCAGGTGGCGGTGGAGCCGGTGTAGGTAGTTCTGCCAATAATTATTTAGGTGGTGGAGGTGCTGGTGGTAACTATTCAAAAGCTACCATTAGTGTCACACCTTTACAAACTTATGTGGTAACCGTTGGTGCTGGTGGTGCTGGTGGTTTAGCTTCTGGAAACTCATATGGTTTGAGTGGTGGAATAACTTCATTTAGTACTTTATTATATGCAAGTGGCGGTACCGGAGGACATGGTGGTACGGCTTCTCAAAAGCCAGGTCTTGGTGGAGTAAATGGTGGTATTCATTATATCACCGTTACAGCAGGTTCTGGTTATACTTCAGCACCAACTGTAACAATAGGTACGGCGTGGGCATCTGGAGCTACTTATACTTTAAATCAACAAGTAACCAATGCAAGTAAATTATATACCGTAACAACTGCGGGTACAGCAGGAACAGTAGCACCAACTCATACAAGTGGTGCTGTTGCAGCAACTGGCGGAACAGCTACATTAACTTATGCTGGTGTTGCTGCCACAGGTACGGCTAGTCTTGGAACCGGCGTTTTGTCTTATGTACAAATAACAAATGCAGGATCAGGATATATAACAGCTCCAACGATTACATTAACAGGTGGCGGCGGAACAGGTGCAACTGCAACAGCAGTAATTAATGCAGTGAATGTTACAGGGGCTACAACTTCTTATATTGGTGGAAATGGTTCGGCAGGTGCTTACATTGCAACATGTGCATCTAATTTAAGTGGCGCGGGTGGCTCATCTGCTGGTACAGGTTCAAATGGTAATAACGCTACAAACGCTACAGTTACTGGAACGGTTTGCTCAACAGCAGTATTTAATGCAGCTACTTTAGGTGCTGCCGTAACAGGCGGTGGTGCTGGTGCTGGTCCAACAACAGTTAGTGGTACAGCAAATTCAGCTACTCAAGTTGGTGGCGGTGGTGGTGGTGCTGCCGGTGTTTCAAAAGCTGGTGGTGCTGGCTATCAAGGAAAAGTTGTAATTACTTATCCTTCAATAACTGCAACAGGTACATTACTTGGGTTCTCTACAACATTAACCAACGCTTCTGCATCTCAAAGCTTTTCTATTTCTGGTTCAAGTTTAAATGCTGGTATCTTAGTAACAGCACCTACAGGATTTGAGGTGTCTACAGATAATTCATCTTTCAGTTCTTCATTAACAGTTGCCGCTTCAAGCGGAGCTGTTGCTTCAACTACCATTTATGCAAGAATTGCTACATCAGCTACAGAAGGTAGTTACAATGGTTTAAATATTGCATTAACAAGTACTGGTGCAGCTACAATAAATGTGGCTATTCCAAATAGTACGGTAAGTGCTTCTGCAGTACCTACCATTACTACAACATCTAACGCTTTATCCGCATTTGGCAACGTAGCTGCAGGTTCTAGTAGTTCTTCTTCTAGCTTTATCATTGCAGGTACTAATTTAACGGACAGCGTTATTGTAACTGCACCATCAAATTTTGAGGTGTCAACATCAAGCGCTTCTGGATTTACCTCTAGACTTGCATTTGCTCAAACTAGTGGATCTCTTTCTAGTACAACAATTTACGCACGTTTTAGTCCAACAGGTTTAGGATCTAATTCTGGTAATGTAACTGTTTCTTCAACAGGTGCATCGTCTCAACTTGTTTCTGTATCTGGTTCGATTGGAACTTTCTATTATCAATCAGGTTCATTGTCATCAACTTCAAGTTGGACAAGTTTAGCAAATGGTACAGGGTCAAATCCTGCTGATTTTACAACAGCAGGTATAACGTATAAAATTTTAAATAGTGCAACTACAGATGCCGCTTGGACAGTTTCTGGAACAGGTTCTAAAATTGTTTTAGGTGATGCATCTGCTGCAGCTACTACATTAACCATTTCATCTGCTGGTGCAATTGCCGGTACTATTGATATTGCTGCTGCTTCAGGTGGTGGTTCAAACAGTTTGATTTTATCAAACTTAACCGTTCCAACATTTGGTGCATTACACAGTACATCAGAAGTACATTGTCGTGCAGGATTTAATTTGTCAACAGTGCCAACCGATGGGTTGGGATTTGGTAAATTAATTATGGATGGCGGAAGTGGTTTCACTGTTAGCTTATTGGTTACCGGAAATACTATCATACAAAATTCATTGGTTGTAGATGCTGGTTCTAAATTTTCAACAAGTGCAAGTTCTACAAACTTCATCACCATAAACAGTGGAGGTTCTGCAACAATTAATGGAACCATTTTTGTATCAAAAGCAAAAGGTTTAATCGTTGCTGGTGTTAATGGATCTAATGGTGGTGCAATCGGATTCTTAGGATCTGATAATTTGACATTGGGTGCTGCAAGTACAGTAGAATATAATAA
>Ga0304730_1003695_pt1 | contig 10228 bp, 5 predicted proteins | sample M_130628_MF_Meta_FD_190474 | JGI IMG/M metagenome (GOLD analysis project Ga0304730, IMG submission 190474) | Freshwater microbial communities from Lake Montjoie, Canada to study carbon cycling - M_130628_MF_MetaG (v2) (version 2) | ecosystem: Environmental > Aquatic > Freshwater > Lake | place... | reverse complement strand
CGAATTTACCAGCGGCATCTTATTTACCGATCAGGGCATCCTTGATTTTGCCCATGAATTACTTGGCACGGTCCCACCAGAGCCGGAAGATGAAGACCCACGCGCCAGCTACAAGCACCTGATCGAAGCTATCCTTGCAAGCTAGTAGACGTGTCCACTACTCACCTAGCGCGGGAGTAGTTGAAGGGTGATTCCGCCACGGCATAATAAATATATGTATCTCCAGATCCATTATTTCTTATATCGCTTGTCCGCAGCTTGAATCCATTGCTAAGAATATCGTAATAGTATGCGCTATTTTGAGCTTCAGCATAGGAACCGTTTGGGAATAACTCTGTTTGAGCGACGTTGTATGTGTCCCTGGCCGTATCGTGTATCCGCCAATCATAGGCACTTGTAGCGTTTTTAACTAATATAAACCGTGGCCTAAATCCTGTATACACAAAAACGCCATCTGAGCTTCCGTTGCCGACATATGAACCCACTGAAGAGTACCCGACTACCGGGCTGAAACAATATGCGATAGTATCAACAGAGCTTGTCCACGCTGTTCCTATTGAAAACACCGTGCTAGTGGGGGTAGTGTTGTTCCATAAGCTTGACAGTGCTGAGGCAGCACCTGTGGTCTGAAGCTGTAGGTAATTTCCAGCGCCTGCATCAGCGTGGTAAACAAACCATCCGGAGACTTGATTTATATAACGCACAATCAAAAGCCTTGGGGCAACACCGAGCCCGTGACCAACAGTTGAGTTTGTTGACCCAACTGTGGTGTATTTAACAACGCTAAACCCAGCAGTTGCATTCGCCCGCACCTGACTAGTGATGCTGCCTTGTGTGTTGGATACTGTTGAGGTGCCTGCGTCCCAAGCCCAGCCAACATAGGTTGAGCCAGAACCATTCACACCGGTTCCGGAACCCAAGGTAAAACCGTCTGAATTAAATGAAGTTATTTCTGTGCCGCTTGTCGTTTCTGCGTCTGTCAGGTTTGACCAAATTACCTTATTACTTCCACGAACGGTATCAATTAAGTGATTGTAATAAGCATTGCTGCGAGATTTCAACCAAACCAAATCTGGGCTAAATCCGCCAGGGAGCGTAATAGCTTGAGAACCGCTATTCCCTGTATAAAGCACCGCATCCATTGCCGTATTAGACTTCGTGACTAATGGGGCTGGCAGGTTCTGTGTGCAGAGTGCCTTGAAGCCTGATGGTGCGGTATAGGCAAATGCGCGTTGGCCGCCGTTGAATGAAACCAATGAAGTTCCATACAATGAAAAACTTGGGAAGTACGGCCCACTTGTTAAACCTGTATAGGCGGTACCTTGACTTGAGCCGTTTTTATAGAACGTCAGTGAGCCAGAGTCAGCATCAAATGCAATGCCAATCACATCGCCACTGGTGTAAGCAGCGCCGTAGCTAGGATTGCTTCCGTTGTTAAATTTGTTGCCATTATTTGAATAATATTCCCACCCGTAGGCACCAGCACTAGCGTAGTTACCAGAGATTGATGCGGCGTTTGTGGCAATACCTAGTAACGATTGATTGCTTCCTGAATTTGTAAAACTGATAGTTACTTCCCAATACCATTTACCAGACGACATTCCAATGGTGCCGCGAGTGCCGCGCCAATTACTTGCAATGCCAGTAATGTCGAGATTGCCGTTGGCAAGTGTTTGACCACCGTTATCTAACGGATTCAACGTGCAGTAGTTGCCTCTCACCTCGCCGCCCACGGCGGTGTCGGTCCCGTAATTAGTGGGGGAGTCTACGAGGGAATCGTTGCCTGCAGATTGTGCAGCAGTAACACTGGCGGTAAAGGAATAAATTTTATATCCGCCGGTATTTGCATATGTATAAGTAAGACCACTGCCAACAGTTAGGTCTCCATAAGTATTGGAATAACGAATAATAACAATGCCCGAACCGCCAGCAGCCGCAGCTACTCCTGCTTGGGTAGCCCCGCCGCCTCCATTTCCGGTATTCGCACTTCCGGCAACAGGTGTTGTGGCGCCGCCGCCTGCACCGCCTGTTGCGTAAGTGGCAGCACCGCCGCTGTAACTATTAGAAACGCCAGCACCGCCAGCACCGCCAGCACCAGCCGTTCCAACTTGACCAACTCCGCCGGCCCCGCCGCCTCCGCCGCCTCCGCCGGGGAATGTGCTATGTCCGTTGCCACCTGTATTGCCTTGCCCCGCCGTTCCAACAGCACCAAGGCCATACGAAGAGCCATCACTTTGAGCGCCACCGCCACCGCCTGATCCTCCAATAGATCCGTTACCGCCAGCCTGTGCTGCGCCGCCACCGCCACCTACCGCTGTAAACGTACCAAATACAGAATTTTCTCCATTAGACCCATTAGACCCACTGCCTGCTCCTGCTGCTCCACCTTGCCCGACAGATATTGAATAAGATGTTCCAGAAGTAATTGAATAACTAGAAGCAGTTAAAAGGCCGCCAGCGCCGCCACCGCCAGCGCCTCTGCCAGCGCTTCCTGTTCCATAACCACCGCCGCCGCCGCCAGCAACTACGAGGTAATCAACGGTTGGTGGTGCATTTGAAGCAGGTGTTGTTATTGTTGTTGGACCGCCCACAACACTAAAATTATTCGGGGTCCAGTTGTTCCCCAGCCCGCTATAGTCCTTCCCTAATGTGCTGGCAGTATTGCTGGAGTTATCAGCAAACAAAAGGTTGAAGCCATTGGTGCCATAACTGCCGGTGTATGTTTTTGGGATGAGCTGCCCAGTAGTGGCATCGGTTTCGGTGAAACTGCTGGGGGTTAATGCTTGGCCGTCGATAAAGTGGATGTTGGCGAGGTAGCCGTCAAGTTGAGCTGAATATCCCCGCCCAATTTCATGAGCCGTCGCAGTATTTAAACTTCCGAAGTCGTAATTTTGCGTTGGGTAAGTAGCCGTTACTGCAGTGACTTGCGTCCCGTTTACATAAAGTTTAATCCTGTTGCTACTTGTTGCTTGAGTCGTGTCTACTGCGTACAAAATATGATACCAAGCAGAAACATCGCGAAAAACTTGCGTTGTAACAATGTTGCCGTCTGTCCCGCCATTTACCCAAAAGCGCAAGGTATTGTCGTTTGCAAATGAAATCAAGTCTCCATTCCCGCCTGATGCTCCCGCGCCAAATACAGATTGATAGTTGACTCCTAGCGTCGAACGTTTTAACCACATAGAAAACGTAAACGTCTTCCTATTCCCCGCAGTACCGACGACTCTAGACAAGTAGGCACTGTCACTAGCATTGAAGCGGAGGGATCTACTCACCTGAAGTCCGCCAGCAGCGGCATCACCAGCGCCGAGAAGTAGCGAAGAACGAATAATACTCATTTGACGTCGTTGAGGATGCGGGCGGTGATACGGGTAGAGGATTCAACGTAATATGCAATCACATCAACTGCAGCGGCTGTAGTGGTAAGCGTTGGTGCCGTACCACCCGCAAATTTGAAATAACTGCCATACGCCAACGTCCGGCTGCCGGTGCCATCTTGGGTGATTACGATTGTTCCGCTTTGCCCAGCCGTTAGGTTTGTCGGGTTGGCAAGTGTGCGGCTACCGCCAAGTGTCACTGAGAAATTGTTAGCTGCTGCAAAATCTGGCGTAATCGTGGCGCCATCGGTCAGCGCTGTAATCGTCCCCCGCTGGGCAACGGTGAATGACTGAACGGCATTGGTTGCCGCAATGTTTGTGATGGCGCCCGCATTGCCGTTGACGCTTAAAACACCGGTATTTGCAATTGCAGTGCCGGTAACGCTGATGCCACTGCCAGCGGTGGCGACTGTAATGTTTGCGGTGCCATCAAAACTGACGCCCTGAATGGTGCGAGCTGTAGCCAATGCCGTGGCGCTGCTGGCAGTACCAGTCAGGGCTGCGGTGATCGTGCCAGCGCTAAAATTACCCGATGAATCACGGGCTACGATAGCGCTTGCCGTATTTGCGCTTGCGGCAGTAGTGGCGCTATTGCTGACCTTGCCAGCAGTAGCAATGGTGGCCAGCTTGGTGTCTACAATCCCAGCGCTGGCGTTGATGTCGGCATTAACGATGGAGGCATTGCCGCTGACGATTACGTTGCCCGACTGATCAGGGAATACGATGGCGCGGTCAGCCGTTGGATCTACAACCGACAGATAAGTTTCGTATGCGTTGGCGGTGCTGCCCTCAAACCCAAATGTGCCAGCAGTGCCGATCAGCAACTCGCCGGTTACAGTGCCGCCAGTCTTGGCGATCTTTTCATCGTCTAGTTCTTGCAGCGCTGTTTGAACGTTGGTAGCAGCAAGGTTGCCATAAGGCGTAAAACTGATGTTTGTGGCGGTTTGACCTGCAATAGCATTTGAAACGTCAACCAGATCCCAGGTTGCGCCGTTGCAAATGATCATGTCCGGCGGCGCAAGCGCTACCACCGGCGCTGGCGAAACGCCGTTACCTGATTCGGATACAACAACGTAATACTGATTTAGTGTTGCCGAACCAGCAGGCAACGCACTGCCAACAGTAAGACCGCCTGCAGTGCCTGCAGTTGTTACTGATGCAACTCTGTTGGTTGATGCATTATACGTGCCAGCATAAACAAGGTTCCCACTAATAACTGTCAATGGTTGCCAGGTATTGCCGTCGTAAATGTAATAATCTTGGTTGGTGCTATCGTAGAATCCCTGACCTGTAAAGTCTGGCGTCGGGAATGTAACCACACCGGAGGTACTACCAGCGCCACCAAATTGGATGGTTGAGTAGTTGGCTAATTTGGGCCCGGTAATTGAGTTAGTACCCAGCAGGCTGACGCTTAACGTCCCAGTCGTTAGCTTGCTTACATCTAAGTTTGGAATATCTGCCGCAGTCAAACTAGCGCCTGCGGTGACAATGCCCTTGGTGGTTACTGTGACTTTTGGATAAGCGCCAGCGGTAAGGCCTGCCTGTGTTGCCAGCGAAATGGTGCCGGTGCTAACGGCAAAATCACTGCCGACGATCACACCGCCTAGGACGCTAGAGGTGGCAGCCGTAACTGATAGCGCTCCAGCGCCGCTGACCGAGGTGCCGGTGCCTGGGCTAACAGCGCCTGGCACACCAGCAGATGCCAGCGGCAGATCAGCCGATACCAAAGCCACTGCGCCAGTGATGTGGCCCTGCGCATCGCGGGTAATGCCGCTGGTGGTGCCAGCGGCAACTGAGTTGCTGTGGTTAAGTACGCCGCCGCCGGTAACAGATAGGCCAGTGCCAACTGATACGCCGCCAACAAGCGCCGTGGTTGCTAGTGGAATGTCAGCAGCAGCAAGCGTAGTGCCAGCGGTGACGTGACCCCTAACGTCCACTGTCAGCTTGGTATAGGTGCCTGCTGACGCGCCGCTGGTTGCGTGTTCTAAACTGCCAGTGCCAGCGTTCCGAACAATTGGGCTGGTTGGGGCGACGAGCCCTAGGTTGCCGCTTGACACGGCTAGGCCGCCGGTGGCTGGGATGCTGCTGGTATTTAATTTGGTGGCTGTTACCGTGCCATCCGTCAGGTTGGTGCCGCTGATGCCGCTGAGATTAACCTTGGCAACAGGGATCGAGGCGTCGTCAATCAGTGTGACGGCCTTTTGCGTAAAATCCTTAGCCGTTATTTTTTTGCTTTCGCTTGCGCTTAAGTCGGCAACTGCCAGCGGATCGGTGGCGGTCAAGTCAGCCGAAGCTAGTGCTGCTAGTTCTGTAATCCGAAGATCAGCCATTTTGTTGCTCCAGCAGCAAGGCGCCGTTACCGTCCTCAAGCTTCAGTTTAGCACCGTCCTGCTGCAGCAGGTAGGACGGTGGATCGGTGATAACTCTTAGGCGAATTTCGCCAGTGCAAATAAAATTAAAAACAGAGCTTACAATTTGCCCCGGATCAAATGCAACGCTTGCTTGCGTAATTATGCCATCAATTTCAAACCATACTTCGTCGTTGCTTCCACCTGCGCCTTGGCCCTTACCGTTGGAAATTAAAAATAACTTAGCTTGAAATTCAGCGCCAAATCGTTGACGTAAGATTAAAGCATGCATATATGATGCAAGCTCAACATAACCAGCGGCGCCTGGATACGCAGATGTTTGATTGTAACGGTAATCAAAGATGCACGACATTTGGCCATTGCCAGTGATCATTGTTCCGTAATTATTGCGAAATTCATCGCCCAACGATGACGTATCAACCGTTTCCCTATCTGTTGATATTTCGTATCGTTCAAGGTTGCCAACAACCCTTGGAATTTTATTTAATACACTAGCGGCAATTGGAATGTTTCTTGCAATTGATGATAATGCTATCAAGCCAGTGGCTTCACCAGCAACTGCATTATCGAAAGTGTTATACAGGCGAATACTGCCCAGGTCATCAACGTTTACAAACCAATTGCCATCCGTATAGCGAACACCACCGCTCCAACCGGCAGCGGCAACAAAATCAAGGTTGGTTCCATCGGTGGTTTTAAACATTACATAATCGCCAGTCAACAAGGCGCCGACTGGAAATTCAAAACTAAATCGTGATTTAGTTGTGTTTACATCGGAAGGGTTTACAACTGCCGTCAAGCCATCGGCAATGCTAGTTCTGGTTAATTGAATTAAGCCTGCAGTGCCAAGATAAATTGCCATTACAGCGTTACCCCAGTCAATGCTCCGGTAAATTGAAACTGGATTGTGGCTTGCATCACCTCGCCAACCGAACAACTTAATTCGCCGCTGGTTACAATCACGTTGCCTTGAACATATTTATTACCCCAGCCAAGCTTGATTGCAATAGCGGATTCAGAAATAGCGCTGGTGCTAACAATTCGCTCCAACAGCGATTTAGGCGCATCATCGTAGTAAAAAATAGTCGCACTGCCGCCAAATTGCCGCAACCCTGGCACATAAGAGCGGTCAGAATCGCTGATCGCCGTGGTTTCCAACGCATCAACACTGGACGAAAAACTCCAGTTACTGACCTTGGCAACGCTGCTGCCGTTATAGGTCAGAGTGCCATCCTTGCCGCTGTAATAGGTCATGAGTCAAGCACCCCGACTAATTTTACCGTAACCGACATGCGGCCAGGCTTAATACTGCTGAACTGTGGCGCTTCGGCATATTTGTACTTCATGCCAAACGGCGCGGCGCTATAGCGGTTTGATGTACTTGCGCTGCTATCCCCTAGGTGGAACGTAGGATTGCCAGATTTGGCGGGCTCTGTCAAAGCAAACGTATAAATGGTGCCGCGACATGCCACGTAATGATCGTAGATGGCAGCGGCAATGGCTTCGGTGGTGTTGTTATACGCCAGATCAATCGTTTGGTTGGTGCGGCGGCTTCCGTATTGGACCGTGGCTTGTATGCCAGATTGCGAGGTAAAAGTCTTGCTGGGAAAATCGCCCATCGCCAGTGACCGACTACTCGGCACGTAACTGGGGAAATCGGGCCCCTGCGGACTCATGACTGCACCTCGATCACGAACTTATTGTCGTCCAAGTCTAGGTAAGATATGGCGCCATTGACATTTGTGCCAACATGGCTAGCACCGATATCCAATAGACCATCTTCATCATACGCGATAGACTCGACCTTATAGACGCGTGGGTATTGATCGGCTGGATCATAAACAGTAAACACCGCACCTCTGAATTTAGGGTCGGTTGCGATGCCGCTGCTATCAACCGTCATTGATGCTGATTCAACAGCCGCCATGCCAGACCGCCACCAGTACACGGTTGCTGTTTGGCTGTCGAGGCTGGTGGTGGTCACCACCTTGCCATCGTTTAATACGTGGCCATTTTGAAATGATGCTACGTGCCTAGCAGTGCTGGAAAGCTTGAAATACGCGCCAGGCTCAAGGGAGACGGCCTCGGGCAATGTTTTGAACTGAACAGTATGGGTAGTATTAGCTCGCACTTGAATCAACAGCTTTGCGTAGGTTTTGGCATGTTCGATATTGGTGCAGAAGCCAGTGAAATCAACGGCTTCCGTTGGTGCGGCTTCGCTTGAAGTAACCAGGCGCACCAGTACGTTGCGGGTTTCGGCAAATCCGTTTTCAATTTCCTGCCTGTATGTCACAACCACCTGCGGCGCCAGTCGTTGCTCAGTTGAGTACCAATTAACCTGCAGGCTATCCTCGATGATGTTGCCATCTGTGAACAGTGCGCTGATCCTGGGCTGACGGGCGTAATCAATGCCATACCCGCTGGCGGAACTAGGATCAATTGGGTAGGTAGGCGCAAGCGAAATCTTGCCGCCTTTAATCACAAAATCCAGCATGAAGTATGGCGCATGTTGATAAGCCCATTCGCGCACGTTGGTTTGAGCAGATAGCACGCCATCAAAGAACCAACCATTAGCCTGACAGGCTTTTGCGGCAGCGCGGAAACCATCCCAGTCGATCATGGCCTCAGGCACCAACGCGCCAGAGCCATAGACAGTAGAGCGCAGCAAGTTACGCAAGATCTCAGGGAACAAATGGCTGGCACCTGTGACACTTAGATCTGTTGGTGAGTTGACGCTATTGCCGCCACTATCCACCATCAAAGGGATAACACGTCCAGATTTAGCGTAATAGCTAAAGTTGCTAAAGCTGCTCCAGTCTTTGCCGCTGCGGAGTTGCATCCCAGCCAAGGCAAGGCTGTTGTAAATAGGCGTCGTTGAATTTCTGCGTTGCTCATTTACATATATAATCTGGTGCTCTGGGCTATCTTGATGACTGCCTTCCTCCTCGCTAAATAAATATACATCAGATACAGCATCCCAAATGTTGACGGGTCTTCCAACTGCCGCTGACCCTGGAGTGCTTTCCAAGCCACTAATCATAATTGCCGGTAGGCTTGTGCCGTTTACCGTGAACGTTTTGCGGTAACCATAGTTATTACCTTTGCTTTGAACAAACAATTTAACAATTGTTGTTTCAGTTGTATTAGCCCGAATACCAACGCGGGTGGGAGAGCCAGACCAGCCAGGAGGTATGTCAACATAAAATTCCTCGCCATTATATATTCCGCCATCAAAGCCAACTGGCTGAATTGTTTCGTTTACTTGAAACTCGCTGATCCAGCCGTAAGTGTAACCTGAATATCCGGCTGTAATCATATCGGCGTTATATATTGGATCGTTTACGGCTACGCTGTAAAGCATTATATTGATGGTTATATTGCGTCCACTTGAACTACGCAAACTTAAATCGCTTGTGATCCTTTGCCCTGCGCTGCTGGGAAGTTCAACACCTAGGACACCCATATGCAGCCAACGCTGGCGCCAGCCTGTAGTAATTGACGTAACAGAAAATGAATTTATTATATTCTCATGCGCGACTCTGACCGTTAGGCCTGAACCGTCGCCGCCGCTAGTGCCATAAACCCCTGGGGCTGGCGGGTTACTTGTAATCAATGAATCAGGAACAATAGCAGTAACTGCATTATTGGTTGGTTCAATCGGTCCAGATACGCCGCCCCAGTACATGACTTTATTGGTGCCTGCATAAGCATCAATCGCGGCGCCTGGATTGCCTACATAGCTAATATTTACACCACCATCCTTAGATGCAAATGATTGTAAGCTTCCGCTGCTTGCATCTAATATGTACGCATATTGGTAAAGCCTGATAAATGCACCGCCTGATACGGGCACAAATCGCACTTCATAAATATCCGCTCCAGCATAAAAAGCTAATCGAATAAAATTATATTGGCCAACTGGATTATTGCCTTTTACGCCAAAAGGCCGATCAGATATACGCTGCCATGAAAAATTTCCAGAAGATTTGCGATATTCAACATGAAAAAAGGAATAACGGAATCCATAGTCCGTATATGTACCATATGTGACATTGCCACCGCCAGCTTCGATTTGCTCTGCCGTTGCTTCAGATTGAATGCTAGAGAAATTTACAAGGCCATTAAAACGCTTGTAAACTGTCGATTTAATGCCAATCTCAACTTGGTCAACGGCTCTTGTAGTAGTGACACTACCAATGGCAAGCTTGGATATTGTTGGGTATGCCGTGCTGGAGCCTAGTATTGTTCTAAATATGCCTGGATGAACAATCTTGCCTATGCCAAGCGCTAATATTAGCCCGCGTGATGTAATTTTAAAACGATATGATTTATGAAATGTACCATCGTAGGGGGCGTTAGTGCTAGTGCTTATGCAAACGCCTTGGGCCGAGCCGATTGAATATGTCTCGCCAACAGTAAAAGCATTATCAGCCTGCTCACCTATGGTTTTGCGTTTATTAAGAATATCAGCAGAACCATGCT
>Ga0304730_1003691_pt1 | contig 10237 bp, 10 predicted proteins | sample M_130628_MF_Meta_FD_190474 | JGI IMG/M metagenome (GOLD analysis project Ga0304730, IMG submission 190474) | Freshwater microbial communities from Lake Montjoie, Canada to study carbon cycling - M_130628_MF_MetaG (v2) (version 2) | ecosystem: Environmental > Aquatic > Freshwater > Lake | place... | reverse complement strand
CGAGCCAGGTGATCGCTGCCATCACGCCCACAGGCCAAGCGGCGGTCAGCATGACGCCAAAGAAGGTTGCAACGCCCTTGCCGCCCTTAAAGCCCAGCCAGACCGGAAAGAGGTGACCCAAAAAGGCAGCGCCTCCAGCAAGGGCCGCAGCGGACTCACCAAAGAAGTGCCGAGCCAGCAAAACTGCGACAATGCCCTTGCCGCCATCGCCCAGCAGGGTCAGCAGGGCCAGATCCTTGCGTCCGGTCCGCAGGACGTTGGTTGCGCCAATATTCCCTGAACCCACCTGCCGAATATCACCCGCCCCGCCGAGGCGCGTGACCACCAAGCCAAAGGGAATGGAGCCGAGCAGATAGCCCCCAGCCAACAGGCCAAGCGCGACCGGAAGTGCGAGATCCAGAACAGTCATGGGTCCACCCTATCTGATTTTAAAATCTCGCCTAGGTGGCGAATATTATTTTGTTGGAAAAATTCAAGGCTCGATCTGATGAACAATGCGGCCATCGACCAAGGTCATTAGCACCTGACCCTGCAGGCGGCGTCCGTCGAAGGGGGAGTTCTTCGACTTGGAGATCAGGTGGTCGGCATTGACCACCACCGGAGCGCCCAGATCGCACAAAACCAGATCGGCGGGGGACCCCGGCGTCAGACGACCCGCCGAAAGACCCAGCAGCTTGGCGGGGGCCAGCGTCACCGTGCGCATCAGATCGAGCAGCGGTAGGCGACCGTCGTGATAGAGACCCAAGAGCGCGGGCAGCAGGGTTTCAAGACCCACCGCGCCGGGTGTGGCCTCGTCAAAGGGCAGGCGCTTATCTTCGGCGGGAGCAGGCGCGTGGGCCGAGACCACCACATCAATTAGACCGCTGGCCAAGGCCTCGATCACGGCTTGGCGGTCATCTTCGCTGCGGAGCGGCGGGTTGAGTTTGTAGAAGGTGCGGTAATCGCCAATGTCGAGCGTGTTGAAACAGAGGTGATTGATCGACACGCTGGCATGGACCGGCAAGCCCTTGGCCTTGGCGCGGGCAAGCGACTGAAGGGCGTCGGCGCAGGTGATCTGATCGACCAGCAATCGGCCTCCGGTCAATTCGACCAGCGCAAGATCGCGCTCCAGCATGATCCGTTCAGCAATGGTCGGCTGACCCGAAAGGCCCATGCGCCCGGCAAATTCACTCGAGGTCACGACTGTGCCTTGGCTCAGCCACGGATCGGCAGGGCGGTGCGAAATCAGGACCCCGAAGGCCTTGGCATAGGTCAGGAGGCGCTGAAGCACCTTGGAATTGACGATCGAGCGGTCCGCATCGGTAAAATAGACCGCGCCTGCATCCCGCATCAGGCCCAGCTCGGCCATCCGCTCTCCGCCCAAGTCCTTGGTCGCGGCACCGGCGGGATAGACGTGAACCAGCTCAATATCGCGGGCGCGTCGCAGGATGAAATCCACCATCGACGGATCATCGACGGCGGGGTCGGTGTCAGGCTGAACGACGATGGAGGTCACACCGCCTGCCGCAGCCGCACGGGCCGCAGATTTCAACGTCTCTTTGGTTTCAGCGCCCGGCTCACCGGTCTTGACCCTGAGGTCGATCAGGCCGGGGGCCAACATCGCGCCATTGCAGTCAATGACCCGCAGGTCGTCAGACAGATTGTCGAAAGATGGCCGATGGATCACGTCAGCAATGACGCCTTTGGAGACCACCAGGGCGCCGACGCCATCATAGCCACTCTCTGGATCGACCAGGCGGGCATTGATGAAGGCGCACGGCTGCGCGCCAGAGGCGTTAAGGGCGGCCATCAGTCATTGTCCAGTCGAGCAGCAAGGCTGGCCAGAACGGCCATGCGGGCCGCAACGCCCATCTCGACCTGATCTTGGATCAGGCTGATCTTGGGATCGTCCGCAACCTCAGAATCGATCTCGACGCCGCGGTTCATCGGGCCAGGATGCATGACCCGCACATGTGGCGCGGCCTTGGCCAGCTTTTCGCGGTCGAGACCGTAAAAGCGGAAATATTCGCGCATGGACGGCACGAAGGCCCCGTTCATCCGTTCAAGCTGAAGGCGTAGCATCATGACCAGATCGCAGCCCGCTATGCCTTGGCGCATATCGTGGAACAGCTCGACGCCCCAGCGATCAACGCCCGACGGCATCAGGGTCGGTGGCCCCACCAGCCGCACCCGTGCGCCAAGGGTCTGGAGCATGGCCACATTGGAGCGGGCCACGCGGCTGTGGGCAACATCGCCGCAGATGGCGACGGTCAAGCCCTCGACCTGACCAAAGGCCCGGCGAATAGATAGGGCATCGAGCAGGGCTTGGGTGGGGTGTTCGTGCTGGCCGTCCCCGGCATTGACGACGCTACAACCCACCTTTTGCGCCAGTAGGGCGGCGGCACCCGACGAGGCATGGCGAATGACCAGCAGGTCCGGCTGCATGGCATTGAGCGTCATGGCCGTATCGATCAGGGTCTCGCCCTTGCTCATCGATGAGGAGCGCGGGCTCATATTGACCACATCGGCACCGAGGCGTTTTCCGGCCAGTTCGAACGAGCTTTGCGTGCGGGTCGAGTTCTCGAAGAACAGGTTCATCACCGTCCGGCCCTTGAGCAGGTCCAGCTTCTTGTTCTTCTGCCGCGAGAGACCGACGAAACTGTCCGCGAGGTTCAAAAGCTGCTCGGCCTGCGGGCGGTTAAGATCTGCTGCGGAAATGAAATGACGACGGGGAAAGGCGAACATATTCGCCTGCATCAGGGAAAGATCCGTGCTCGTCTGAGTCATGACCTGTTCTCTAGGCTGGTTTGCGAAATTTTCCAAGATGGCATGGGGCAAAACCCCCTTCGGCGCTGCGCGCCACTTCCCCCAGAGGGGGAAGATCTTGGTGCTTTAAATCTTCCCCCTTTGGGGGAAGTACCGGCGAAGCCGGGGTAGGGGGTCTTGATTAAGAAAACAAGTAAGGCCCTCACCCAACCCTCTCCCACAGGGAGAGGGCTAAGACCGGCAAAGCCCTCTCCCCCTTGGGGGAGAGGGTTGGGTGATGGGGTGTTCACCCACTCCCCCAACCCATGTTCCCCGCGAAGGCGGGGACCCAGAACCTTACACACAGATGGGAAAAGCGGCCCGGCTGGATCCCCGCTTTTGCGGGGAACGCGGCGGAGAGGGGGGAGATCCCAACCCCTACCGCAGCCGATCCAGTGCCCCTTGCAGGATGTACGCCGCCGCCATCTTGTCGACCAGTTCGGCGCGGCGGGCGCGGGTGGTGTCGGCTTCGTCGATGAGGAAGCGGTTGACGGCGGCCGACGACAGCCGCTCATCCCAAAAAGCGATGGGGATGTCCTTGATGCGCAAGAGATTGCGGGCAAAGGCGCGGCTGGACTGGCAGCGCGCCCCTTCGGTGCCGTCCATATTGACCGGCAGGCCGATAATGATCGCGCCCGCCTCTCGGCTATCCATCAGTTTGAACAGGGCCTTCAGATCGTCGGTGAACTTGGTCTTGCGGATCAGTTCCATAGGGCTGGCGATCATCCAGCTGGCATCGGACACCGCCACGCCGATGGTCTTGGTGCCCAGATCAAGGCCCATGACCGGGGCAAAGCGCGCCGTCGCGGCGGGAAGGTCGAGAAGGTCAAGAACAGCCATGGCTTGGGCCTAGACCTCAGCGGCGCATTTGCCAAGGGTAGGGATATCACGCAGAGGGGCTGAATCTCACCGAATGGCACTTATATGCGCATAAGACTTGTCAAAGCGCGCGCCCTGCGGGTAACCCGTGCGGGACGGCTGTTTTGGCCTCACCCCTAACTCTAGACCGCTGAAGAGAGGCTCCCCATGGCCATCGACGCGGCGACCGTTCGTAAGGTCGCCAGACTAGCCCGCATCCGCGAACCCGAAGAGCGCCTTGAGCCCTTGGCGCAGGAACTCAACACCATCATCTCGTGGATCGAGCAGTTGGAAGAGGTCGACACCGACGGCGTAGAGCCCATGACCTCAGTCGTGGCTGTGGCCCTGCCTCTGCGCGACGATGTGGTCACCGAGGGCGGCGACACAAGCCGAATCCTGTCCAACGCCCCGAAGTCCGCTGATGGCTTCTTCATCGTGCCCAAGGTGGTGGAATAGATGAGCGACTTAACCAAACTGACCCTCAAGGCGGCATTGGCCGGCCTGAAGGCCCGCGACTTCTCGTCGGTAGACATCACCAAGGCCCATATTGAGGCCATCGAACAGGCGCGCGGCTTGAACGCCTATGTGTTGGAAACGCCGGACAAGGCGCTGGCCATGGCTGCAGAGTCGGATGAGCGACTGGCGCGCGGCGAGGGTGGGCCCCTTGAAGGCGCGCCGCTCGGCATCAAGGACCTGTTCTGCACCGAGGGGGTGCGCTCAACGGCGGCGTCGAAGATCCTCGGCAACTTTGTTCCTGCCTATGAATCGACCGTCACCAGCCAGCTTTGGCGCGACGGTGGGGTCATGCTCGGCAAGCTTAACCTGGATGAATTTGCCATGGGCTCGTCCAACGAGACCTCGGCCTTTGGTCCGGTGATCAATCCTTGGCGGCGCAATGGCTCAGACGCCGCACTGACCCCCGGTGGCTCGTCGGGCGGTTCAGCGGCAGCGACAGCAGCGGATCTTTGCCTTGCCGCGACCGCGACCGATACGGGCGGCTCGATCCGCCAGCCCGCCGCCTTTACCGGAACGGTCGGCATCAAGCCGACCTATGGCCGCTGTTCGCGCTGGGGCATCATCGCCTTTGCCTCGTCGCTCGATCAGGCCGGCCCGATCGCCAAGACCGTCGAGGACGCCGCCATCATGCTGCGCTCCATGAGCGGTCATGACGTAAAAGACTCTACGAGCTTGCCTGTCGAAGTGCCTGATTTTTCAAGCTATGTCGGCAAATCCGTCAAGGGTCTTCGTATCGGCGTGCCGAAGGAATACCGCATTGACGGCATGCCCGCCGAGATCGAAAAGCTCTGGGCCGATGGGATTGCGTGGCTGAAGGATGCAGGCTGCGAGATCGTTGAGGTCTCATTGCCCCACACTAAGTATGCGCTGCCCGCCTATTATATTGTCGCCCCGGCGGAGGCCTCGTCCAACCTGGCCCGTTATGACGGCATGCGCTATGGCCTGCGGGCAGGCGGTCCGTCCTTGACCGACGTCTATGAGGAAAGCCGCGCCCAAGGCTTTGGCGAAGAGGTCAAGCGCCGCATCCTGATCGGCACCTATGTGCTGTCGGCAGGCTATTACGACGCCTATTACCTCAAGGCCCAGAAGGTTCGCCGCCGCATTGCCGATGATTTTGATCAGGCTTGGCAGACCTGCGACGCGCTCCTGACCCCGACAGCACCGTCGGCGGCCTTTGCGCTGGGCGAGCAGTCGGATGATCCGATTGCCATGTATTTGAACGATATTTTCACCGTGACGACCAATCTGGCCGGTTTGCCGGGCCTGTCTCTGCCCGCTGGCCGGGACGCGCAGGGCCTGCCCTTGGGCCTGCAATTGATCGGACGGGCGCTGGATGAGGGAACCCTGTTCTCTTTGGCCGGCGCACTGGAAAAGGCCGCTGGCTTTACAGCCAAGGCGGACAGGTGGTGGTGAGCATGAGCGAGAAATCCAAACTGATTCAAGGCCGCACGGGACCTTGGGAAATTGTTCTGGGCTTGGAAATCCACGCTCAGGTGGCCTCGAACTCCAAGCTGTTCAGCGGCGCGGCGGTGGGCTTTGGCGCGGGTCCTAACGAGCAGGTGGCCCTGGTCGATGCGGCCATGCCCGGCATGTTGCCCGTGATCAATCGCCACTGTGTCGAGCAGGCGGTGCGTGCAGGTCTTGGCCTCAATGCCCAGATCAATCTGTGGTCCCGCTTTGACCGCAAGAACTATTTCTATCCCGACCTGCCGCAGGGCTATCAGATCAGCCAGTTCAAGGATCCGATCGTCGGGGAAGGGATTGTCGAAGTCGAGCGCGATGACGGCACGATCTTCATCGTCGGGGTCGAGCGGCTGCATCTGGAGCAGGATGCGGGCAAGTCGATCCACGATCTGGACCCCAACTTCACCTACGTGGATCTGAACCGCGCAGGCACGGCATTGATGGAGATCGTGTCCAAGCCGGACATGAGAAGTTCAGACGAAGCAGCCAGTTACGTCAAAAAGATCAGAACCATTCTTCGCTATCTCGGCGCTTGCGACGGCGATATGGAGAAGGGGAACCTGCGCGCGGACGTCAATGTCTCGGTCCGTCGTCCGGGGGCAGAGCTGGGCACGCGCTGCGAGATCAAGAACGTCAATTCCTATCGCTATATCCAACAGGCCATCGAATATGAGGCCCGTCGTCAGATCGAGATCTTGGAGGATGGTGGCTCCATCCACCAAGAAACCCGTCTGTTCGATCCGACCAAGATCGAGACCAGGTCGATGCGGTCGAAGGAAGAGGCGCACGACTATCGCTACTTCCCCGATCCCGACCTCTTGCCTCTGGTACTGGACCCCGCTTGGGTCCAGTCGATCAAGGACAGCCTGCCTGAACTGCCTGATCCCAAGCGCAAGCGGTTTGAAAGCCAGTACGGCCTGTCGCACTATGATGCGGGCGTTCTGGTTGCCGATCAGGCGCGGGCGGCCTTCTATGAGCAGGCGGCAGCCGGTCGCGATGCCAAGCTGGTGGCCAACTGGACGGTCAATAATCTGCTCGGTCGCTTGGCCGAAAATGGCGGTGACATCGAAACCAGCCCCATTCCGCCAGAAGATATTGCCGGTCTGGTCAAGCTGATCGAGGACGGGGTTATCTCTTCCAAGATCGCCAAGGAGGTGTTCGACCATATGTGGGCCGGTGAAGGCACCCCGGCTCAGGTGGTTGAGAAGTTCGGTCTGGTTCAGATCACCGACACGGGGGCCATCGAGGCCTCCATCGACAAGATCATGGCCGCCAATCCTGACAAGGTCGAGGCGGCGAAAGAGCGGCCCCAGGCTCTGGGCTGGTTCGTCGGGCAGGTCATGCGCGACACAGGCGGCAAGGCCAATCCGGCGGCTGTCAATGAGATCTTGAAGGTCAAGTTGGGCCTCTAAGGCCTCGGCTTGAACAGATCAAAGGCCCCAGAGTTTGCGCTCTGGGGCCTTTTTCTTGTCTACCATCCACCGCGGATCACATCGAAGACCACGCCGGTGGCGGAAGCGACGAGCAGATAGTCATTATCGGCTCTAACCCAGACAAAACCGCGCGGCGGTGGTCTCAGGCGATAGCGTCCATAGTCATAGACGACATAGGTTCGCACATAGGGGCTCATATACTGCCCGCGCTGCCAGTGGCGGTGACGGTGCTCATTTTGCGGGTTGTCATAGCCATAGGCCTGGGGAGGCGTGACAAAGCGATCATAGAGGTCGTTGCGGCTATCGCGCCGCTCCCCTCTCTGCTCCCAACGTGCTCCGTCGCGGTCGCGCCGGTCAGGATCGGCGGCCGCCAAGGACGGGATGGCCAGTGAGGCTAGGCTAGCGACAATCAGCAGAGGCTTCAGAATGCGGCTCATGGTCTTATTCCTAAAGGATCGTCCCTCGATCGCCTTCACTATCATGCTGCTCATCTGAACCCGGCCTGAATGGGCGGGTCATATGCGGTTGGCTGAAAAGATGGTGAAGACTTTTCTTAACCATATTTTTACGCGGCGAGTGTTTGGTGATTCTGTAGACATCGACGCCTTTGGGCTAAAAGGGCTTGCGGCGCTCAGAACGGGAAACGACGTCATGCAACTCTATTCCGAAACCCCCGCCATAGGTGGGATTCCAATGCCTGCCATGGACTGTTCTGCGGATGAACTGTTCCGCATGGGCATGCTCTATTCAACGGGCCAGGGCGGTGTGCCGCTGGACTATGTATCCGCCCATATGATGTTCAATCTGGCGGCCATGCGCGGCTCGCTCGAGGCGAAGATTTACCGCAAGGAACTGAGCCAAGAGATGGACCATGCCGATGTTGCTGAAGCTCAGCGCGCGGCACGCGAATGGCTCAACCACGCCGGATGGCCCCACGCGGCCTAAGCTGCGGACTTGACGACCCTGCTTTGATCAGGCCAAGGCTTTGGCCGACCCCTTGCGCGATAAGGCGCAGGGGCAGGGACTAGCGCATGTATCGACCCGGCCCCTTGAACCTGATCACCGATGTTCCGGGCCTGGTCGTTGGCCACGCCACCGATGAGCGCGTGATGACCGGCGTGACGACGGTGCTGTGCCAAGGCGACTGGACGGGCGCGGTCGATGTGCGCGGTGGTGGTCCTGGATCGCGTGAGACTGAGGCCTTGGCCCCTGAAAACTTCGTCGATGTGATCCATGGGGTCGTTCTGACGGGCGGGTCAGTGTTTGGGCTTGCGGCAGCCGATGGCGTGACCACGGCCCTTTCTCACCGCAATGTCGGCCTTAGGCTTAAGCCTACAACCCCAGCCATCCCCATCGTTCCCGCCGCCGTTCTGCACGACCTTGGCAATGAGGGTGACAAGGATTGGGGCCTGCATCCGCCCTACGAGGCGCTGGGCCAAGCCTCGGTGGCAGCAGCCTCCACGACCTTTGCGCAAGGCGCGGTCGGGGCAGGGCGCGGGGCCATGGCGGGGCTGACCAAGGGCGGTATCGGTTCGACCTCGCTGGATTTAGGCGAGGGCCTGATCGTCGGGGCCATTGTCGCGACCAATCCGGTCGGCTCGGTCTTTATGCCGGATGGCCAGACCTATTGGGCCTGGCCCTTCGAGATCGATAATGAGTTTGGGGGCCACAGACCTCGCGCGGGCGAGCCGGTCACAGATCCCTTGCCAGAGCTTGGCCGACTGCGCGCCGCAGGACGCCTGACGCCCGGTGCCAATACGACCCTCGCGGTGGTTGCTGTGTCTGCTCGACTAACCAAGGCCGAAGCCAAGCGTTTAGCGATGATGGCTCAAGATGGGTTGGCCAGAGCCATTCGCCCCGTCCACGCCCCCTTTGATGGCGACACGGTCTTTGCCTTGAGCGGCGGGACCGCCGATATTGGAGAAGGCCCTGAAAGGCTGCTTCAATTGACCCGGATCGGTTCGGCCGCCGCCGACTGTCTGGCCAGAGCCATTGCCCGCTCGGTCTATAGCGCAATAGAGTGATGAGCGCGCAAAGCGCCAGGAGGGCCCTATGATCCAGATCGCTGACTTCGAATGCCTGCTCTATGACGTTCAGGACCATGTCGCCCAGATCACCCTGAACCGGCCCGAGCGGCGCAATGCCCTGAACCCGCGCGCCTATGCCGAGGTTGAGGCGGCGTTCAAACATGCCAATGCCGATCCAGAAGTTCGCTGCGTCATCGTTACGGGCTCTGATCCCGCCTTTTGCTCGGGTGAAGACGTCAAGGAGATGATGACGGGCGAGGCCCCAAAGACCTCCCGCCCGGTGCGAGTTCGCTTTGAGCCGACCCCGGCGGCCATGGCGGCGATTGATTGCGAGAAGCCAGTGATCGCGGCGGTCAATGGCTCGGCGGTCGGCTGGGGTATGGAGTTGGCGCTCTATGCAGATATTAGAATAGCGTCTGAAAAGGCTGTTTTTGCTGAACTCTTTATCAAGCGCGGCTTGATCTGTGATGTCGGCGGCCTGTGGAAACTGCCCTCAATCGTTGGCCCAGCCAAGGCGGCGGAACTGCTCTTTACCGGCGATCCGATCAATGCTGCCGAGGCTGAACGGATCGGATTGGTTACAGAAACGGTGCCTCACGCAGACCTGATGCCCCGCGCCAAGGCCATGGCTGCACGCATTGCCGCCAATCCCCCCCTCGCTCTGCGCTATATGAAACAGGGCCTGCGCCGCACCACCAACGGCGATCCTCGTGAGGTCGGCAGTTGGGCCATCGAGATCATCTACCGTCTGTTCGAGACCGAAGATCATCGCGAAGGCGTCAGGAGCTTCCTCGAAAAGCGCCCGGCGGTTTTTACGGGCCGATAGGGGCGGCGGGCTTGCTGGCTGCGGGTCTGGGTTCATATTAGGTCTAGTCACACCCGACTTTTCTGACTGAGGGGCCACCATGTTCCAAAATCTGATCCTTGCCGCCGCCCTGACCCTTTCGCCCTATCCGGTGGAAGAAAAGTCGATCCTAGAGATCAAGGCGGATCTGGCGTCTGGGCGGGTCCAGTCCGTGGATGTGGTGCAGGCCTATCTGGATCGGATTGCGCGGCTGGATGGCGCCGGTCCAGACCTCCACAGCGTCATTGTCATCAATCCTCAGGTTCTCGCCCAAGCCAAGGCGATTGATGAGGCCCGCGCGGCTGGCAAGC
>Ga0304730_1003690_pt1 | contig 10238 bp, 9 predicted proteins | sample M_130628_MF_Meta_FD_190474 | JGI IMG/M metagenome (GOLD analysis project Ga0304730, IMG submission 190474) | Freshwater microbial communities from Lake Montjoie, Canada to study carbon cycling - M_130628_MF_MetaG (v2) (version 2) | ecosystem: Environmental > Aquatic > Freshwater > Lake | place... | reverse complement strand
CCAAGAAATAGCAAAATATCATATTTGCTTTTCGAGGCATGGCGCATACTGAGGTAATCGTAAATGAAAACACCAGCGGAGCCAATTTTTTCTTCTGGGTTATAAATCTTTTCAATCTTAACGCCTTGAAATTCTGGTTCGTTGTATTCGTGGTAATGCGGATTATAGACGGTTACTTGATGACCATCTTTCACTAGCAGCACTGCCACCATTTCGGCAAATTGCTCAAATCCACCGTAATTGTTTGGAACTCCCCTCGATCCTATAATCGCAATTTTCATGTTGGCGAAAATAAAAGTTATTTTGATAAGAAGGCATCCCAGCCCTGCGCAGATAATGGGTGCACATTATTTTGCTTGTCTACCAAATGATAGCCTGCGTCTTTATGCGTGATATGTCCTACGATACTAATTTCTGCCCGGTCTTTAATTTTTTCATACTCACTCATCGGAATCGTGAACAGCAGTTCATAATCTTCGCCACCATTTAATGCAGCCATTGTTGCATCTAGGCCAAGCTCCACTCCTAATTCTCGCATTAAATGGTCGATTGGTAATTTCTCTTCATAAATCTGACAGCCTACTTCTGACTGATGACAGATATGTAATATTTCAGATGCTAGTCCATCAGAAATATCTATCATTGATGTTGGCTGTATATACCAGGTTTTAAAACGCTGAATAATATCTAAACGAGCTTCCGGTTTTAATTGTCTTTCGAGGATATAATCAAACCCTTGTAGTTCGGGTTGTGTATTTGGATTTTCTAGAAACACGCTCTTTTCACGATTAAGGAGTTGTAGACCCATATAAGCTCCACCTAGATCTCCTGTAACACAAATCAAATCATTTTCTTTTGCCCCATTCCGATAAACTACTTCCTGAGCAGGCGCAATCCCAATGGCTGTAATACTTATTACCATTCCGCTTTGCGATGAAGTGGTATCGCCCCCCACTAGGTCAACGCCATAGCGCTCGCAGGCCAATAAAACGCCTTCGTAAAACTCTTCAATTGCTTCTAATGAAAAACGGTTGGAGATGCCAAGTCCGAGCGTAATTTGTTTTGGTATAGCGTTCATGGCACAAACATCACTGATATTCACCACTACAGCTTTATACCCCAAATGTTTTAATGGGCAATATGAAAGATCAAAGTGAACTCCTTCAAGAAGAAGATCAGTTGTAACTACCGTTTGGCCAGGGCCATTATCAATAACAGCTGCATCGTCGCCAATGCCTTTGATACTGCCTGATTGCGTAAGCTTTACCTGATTCTTGATATGTTCTATTAATCCGAACTCTCCTAAGCTCTGGAGTTCTGTTCTATTGTTTTTATTTTCAAACATGCCGCAAAGATAGTGAGAGAATCGGTCTGTGGAGCTATGTATATCTTGAGAATGAAAACATAAATATTTATGATTGTATAAAAACAGATTATTTTTTAAGGACCAAAAAGCGCTTCCTCATACATTCATAAACCTTTATAAATACATTAACAATTTGTAAATCGGGGGTTTTAAGATTATAAAAAAGTTAACTTCGTGCCCATTAAACAGAATAAACTATGTCAACATTTGGATTCTTAAAGTACTTCATTCCTCAAGACCGTAAATTCTTCCCTTTATTTGATAAAGCGGCTTCGAATGTACACGAAGGAGGTAAAGCAATTTATGCATTAGTTACAGCAGAAACGAGCGAAGAAAGAACGCATTATGTACGATTAATTGAAAAAATCGAGCATCAAGGCGATGAAATAACGCATGAAATTTTTAATGAATTAAGTAGGAACTTTATCACGCCTTATGATCGCGAGGACATACATCGATTAGTAACAGCGATTGATGATATTATCGATTTTATTCATGGCTCTTCCAAGAGAATGGAGCTTTATAAAATTGAAAAATTTGATAACGATGTTATTAAGTTGGCTGAATTAATTGAACAAACAACAAATGAATTACGCTGTGCGGTTTTAGAGTTGAAGAATATGGAAAAGATGCGTGATATTACTGCATCATTAGTTCGTATTAATAGTATAGAAAATCATGCAGATGATATTTTTGAACATGCTGTAGCTAATTTATTTGAGAAGGAAACCAATGCGATTCAGATAATAAAGATGAAAGAAATTTTACAATCATTAGAAACTGCTACCGATAAATGTGAAGATGCTGCGAATGTGATTGAGTCGATTATGATTAAAATGGCTTAAGGTAAATACTATGCTGACATTATTAGTTATTGTTATTATTCTTGCTATTTTATTTGATTTCATCAACGGTTTTCACGATGCAGCAAACTCCATTGCAACGGTTGTTAGTACGCAGGTATTAAGTCCGGTAGCCGCAGTATTTTGGGCCGCCTTTTTTAATGTACTTGCATTTTGGTTATTTAAATTACATGTTGCTGATACGGTATCAAAAACAGTTACCGGAGATATTACCTTGTATGTTGTTCTTGCAGGATTAATAGCTGCTATTATCTGGAACTTACTTACTTGGTGGCTAGGAATTCCTTCGAGTTCTTCGCATACCTTAATTGGAGGGTTTGGTGGTGCTGCGGTTGCGCACGGTGGATGGAATTGCGTGGGTTGGTATAAAGCAGGGAAAGCAGGTGCTGCCTGGTACAATGGGGGAATGCCTTCTGGGGTCTTGGTTGTAATTGCTTTTATTGTAATAGCTCCCATTGTTGGGATGTTGTTTTCTTATATAATATCGGTGATAACGATGAATATTTGTAAGAATGCGCGTCCATCGAAGGTAGATAAGGTGTTTCGTAAATTACAATTAGCATCCAGTGCTTTGTTTAGCTTAGGACATGGAGGTAATGATGCACAAAAAGTAATGGGGATCATATCAGCTGCATTGTTAATTTACATGAAGCATTTAGAATCAACTGGAATGGCTATTCCTGAATGGGCAAATGTGGTGAGAGAAATGGATCCTAAGACGGGTAAAATGTCCATCAAGGATATACCTACTTGGGTTGAGATTAGTTGTTATTCTGCTATTGGCTTGGGTACGATGTTCGGAGGATGGAAGATTGTAAAAACAATGGGAAGCAAGATTACAAAACTGACACCGTTTGAAGGGTTTTCAGCAGAGACTGCAGGTGCAGTTACCTTATTTGCAACAAGTTCAATGGGTATTCCAGTTAGTACAACGCATACCATTACAGGTTCTATCATTGGAGTAGGAATGATGAAAAGAGTTTCAGCAGTAAGATGGGGAGTTACTATAAGTTTATTATGGGCGTGGATATTAACCATCCCGATTTCAGGATTATTAGCAGCCTTAACCTATTATGTGATTAAGTTATTTATTTGATAGCATTGATTTAAGTTTTATAAAAACCCTGTAGTTCTAAAAACTACAGGGTTTTCTTTTTCAGGCAGTTCCGTTTTGGCAAGGTTGCAGAAATTTTAAAAAAGGGGTGGGGAGGATGCATCTTTACCTCACTAATTTTAAAAACAACTAAGGAGATGAAATCAAAAACGTATTATCAGCTGATTATGGATGCCAGCGGCAGCATGTCGGGCGTACAAATCGAAACGCTAAACGCACAGCAAGCAGAGATGAGCAATGAAAACAAATAAGTTAATTATCGTGTTGGTAAATTTTATAAACGCTAATCTTTAATCAATAATTGACAATGAAATAAAAAATAGTTAATTCGCAATCTGTATTAAATTTTATTCTCGTCCCGATTTCTTTTCTGTTAAAACATAACTGTTCACATTGCCTTTTCCTTTCAGCTCAATTACGCCGAGGTCATCAAACATATAATCATCAGATAACCTTATTTTAACTGCTTCCGTTACATGAATTTTATCTGGCATTCCTGCAGACTCCATTCGGCTGGCAGTATTTACCACATCACCCCAGAGATCATAGCTGTATTTTTGTTTTCCTACAATACCAGCAACTACAGTACCTGTATGCATCCCTATTCTTATTTTTATATATACACCATTTTCTCGGTTATACTCATTTATACTTTTTAATGCATGAATTGCAAAATCAGCAACTTGCTGACAATGAGTTGGGCTTCTATCAGGCACACCGCCAACAACCATGTAACAGTCACCGATAGTTTTAATTTTTTCAAGTCTGAATGTTTGTGACAGTTCATCAAACCTTCCAAATATATCATTTAACATATTAACCAATTGCCTTGGCGGCAGTTGTTTTGACAAGGCGGTAAATCCAACAATATCAGCGAAGAGTACGGTTACCTCTGGAAAAGTTTCAGCAATATTTGATTCTCCTTTTTTCAACCGATCCGCAATCAAAACAGGAAGAATATTATTCAATAATTTCTCAGAATGATTCTTTTGCTCCTCCAGCTTCTCGGCATAAGCGTTAGCTTCAATTGTATTGTGCTCAGCTTTATTAATTGCACCGGCAAGCTTATCGGTCATCGTATTAATTGCTTTTGCCAAAACACCTAATTCGTCATTTGATTTGTATGCCACCCTTGTTTCAAGATTTCCTGCAGTAATATCATTTACATTTTTCAATAAGCCTATCCCATGAATTACCAGTTTCTTATAAATTAAAAAAGCGAAAAACAAAAACGAAATGAGAATCAAAATAGACTCGATAAGTAAATAATCCAATAGATGTTCTGATTCTTCATTAAGCAATGCCAGTTCGTTTTTTGTACGCTGATCTAGCAGCAATAAGAACTCACCAATGGGCTTCATAATTGCAGCTTTAGCATGATGGTATTCACTTCCATGCAACATAGCAATTGCCTTCAAATGATTTGCAGAACCATCTGTCTCGTTGGTATTCTTCTCAAGATTATCCACAATCCCCATTGCCTGATTCTCCATGGACACAAGCTGATTTGATAAGCTTTGAGCATCTTTCAATAATCCAAATTCTTTCAAAGTAAAACCCGCATCTTCCATCTCCTGATCAAGTGAAACAGCATTTCCAATTTTACTGGGTGGAGGAACAAGACTATCTGCAAGTAAATGCCAATAAATGCGGTTATAATTTGTCGGCTTTGGCAATTTTCCATTTCTGATATCTAGTACCTCCTGAAAATATATTTTGTAATTTATGTCCTTAGTGACTACATACGTTCTTGCAAATCTTGTAAGCAATTCAGATGAACTTAATAAATCTTCTGCAAGCTCATAAGATTTGAACCTCTTTTGTTGAGAAGCTTCAACTTCATTTTCTTTTTTATTTAAAAAAACAGCCGTAATAACTACAATAACTAAAAGTGGGATAATGATACAGATGAATAACTGCAATAATCTTTTTATTGTCATAATTTATATTTGTTTGTCGAAACAAATATCGCAATACCTTTTTGGACAAGGATTTGAAAGACGATACTTAATTGAACGACAAATATACTTATAAATAGTAAATTTTTAATTGTTGATTTTTCACATTCAATTTATTATTTCGCGAAAAAATTAGAAATTAATGTATAATAAGCGCATCCGAAAAACCAAACATATTTCAGTATAGTATTTAAAATCAATTTTGTTAGCTTACCTCCAACTTCAAAATAAAATTTATTGTAAACAAGAAAGTTTCTCCAATTGGAAAATTTCCAATCATATCTAATCGAAACAAACAACGTTTTACTAAGATTATTTCTAATAAATAATCCTATTGTTTAAACCGGGTTAAAGTTTAGCGATAGAATGCAGACGATATTTTTGATCATGCAGTGGCTAACTTGTTTGAGAAGGAAACCAACGCAGTTCCGTTTTGGCAAGGTTGCAGAAATTTTAAAAAAGGGGTGGGGAGGATGCATCTTTGCCTCACTAATTTTAAAAACAACTAAGGAGATGAAATCAAAAACGTATTATCAGCTGATTATGGATGCTAGCGGCAGCATGTCAGGCGTACAAATCGAAACGCTAAACGCATTAAACTCACAGATTGAGTCTATTCGAAAAACAGCAGTAAAAAATCCAGAGCAAAAAATTTATGTATCACTAACGCTGTTTGATAAGCGTGTAAAAGACCTCATTACGAACAGTGCTCCAAATTGTATTCAATTATTAACTCGTAATCAATACCAGCCAAATGGAGGAACGGCTTTGCTAGATGCAATCGGATCACGCGTTGCACAATTAGAAGAAATGGTTACTCCAGAAGATGATGTGGTAATAGTTATTCTAACGGACGGCGAAGAGAATGCCTCACAGTTTTACAACTACGCACAAATTGCGAATAAGATTAAAACGCTAACAGATAAAGGAAACTGGTCGTTCTCATTCCTAGGAGCAGATATTGATGGCTGGAGCATTGCACAGAATTTAAATATCAGACAGGAAGAAGTACGCTCTTTCTCTAAAGATCAAATGTGCAATTCGATGGATAATTTATCTGCTGAATTTGATGGATACATGTTGAAAAAGTCAATGGGAGTTCGTTCCAATAAGTTGTTTGGAAAGGATGATGAAATCCAACCATAAAAGTTTATTATTTAGTAATCATAGTCTTAACATTCAATTTTAAAATAATAGTATTTAAAAATCAATTTATGAAAAACACAATTGTTCCTCCTACACAAAATGCGATGATGTCATTGGCCTTATATCGCGAAGAAACCACCTGGAAATTTGATGATGATCGAAAGGCAATTATTGCAGAACCGTTTGTATTGGGCATGTCGGAAATTATCAGCTCTTATTTACCAGAAAACAATGAAACATCCACCATTATTTTTAGTGGAAATCCGTTTCCTGGTTCTCATTGTTTAAAGTTAGAAAAAGAGGAATCGAACGGTGGCTGGTATCATGTTAAAGAAACGGGAATGCGCGGATGGTTATGCCCTGTAACCAGAGTTTATATGGGCGGAATTCCTCCTCAAATTTACTTTCATGTGTTCGGATAAATATTAAAAACGAATGGATTTTTTAATTTAGCATTGTGTAGTCTTGATGTTTTTATTCTCAAGCACTATAACCCCCGGCCTTAAATAAAAATAAGGACAATGCTTCGGTGCAGCAGATTTATTTTCTGTTGCGCCGATTTTCGGAAGTGAAGGAATTGGCAAGTATTGGATTCCGAAATATTGAAAATTATTTTTTAATAATTAAATTAATTATATAAATTTACGAATATGTTAGTACATCTTATCAGAACCAAGGGAGTAAGCGACGAATTATATTTTGGTTGTTATGAATTTTTAAATCAGTTTGTAGGTCCGTATAGTTTTGAGTTGAGCGACAAACCTAGAGAAATAACTATTAAAGATGAGATCAGATTTGTTAAGCCGGAAGACCCGAGATATGATATAAAAGAAGTTATAAGCTACGCACGACCTATTGACTTGCCTAAACAAAATATACAGGAGCGCAAATCTTGGAGGGATTTATTTCGAATCAACAATAAATATAGGAAGTCAACAGATGATTTTGATTCGCAACGTAATGTTTTATCTGATGACAATCAATATCACTCTTCTTTTGATTCAGATGAAGCATTAGTTGCTGAAGATAGGCTTGATTATATTAGAACAGAGGCTCCGTACATTGTTATTCTTTTAACAGAGCACGCCAATCATGAAAATTGGTTTGTAGGATATGACCCAAATTTGAAAGGCAATTATTTTATTCATACTGATGGATGGGATCATTTTACCTCTGGCGATCCACGATATCCTGTATGTTATCATATTGCAAGTACACTTTTAAAACATGCGATGTTTGATAATCCTCAGGAGATGGGCAATTATATGCATTATCAATCCAAAGGGTGTATGATGGATTTTTGTCAGAATAAATCGGAAGTAATGTTAAAGCTGCGTACGGCAGATGTTTGCCCTGAATGCCAAAATTTGATTCGTGCGAAACAAATTACACATATGCAACTGCGTTATACGTTTGATGTGATGGAAGATATTCGTAGGCAGCTTTTATTTAAGGATCGATACGACTTGTTAAGACAAGCAACACCAATGTTGATTAAAGGTCGTTCGCAAAAAATAGTTTTACCTCAAATGGGAATGTTGCAAATTGGTTTATCTCCAACAGAGCGTGCTGTTTATTTATTGTTTTTAAATCATCCCGAAGGAATACGATTGGCTGAAATGGGAGAATATAAAGCAGAATTACGAGGGATACTTAATAAAGTGAGTCCGAGTGATAGCAGAGAAACCATAGAGGGTCAGCTTGAGAACTTATGTGAGTATAACAGCAATTCGTTAAGTGAAAAAATGTCGAGGATAAAAAGAAAGTTCGATGATAAACTTGGCTCTGCAATGGCCGAACATTATTACATAAAAGGCCCTAATGGTGGAATCAAAAAAATTGATTTAGACCGTAACTATTTACAGTTTGAGGACAACTGATAATTACTTTAGTCAAAAAGTTGTTTTATGATGTCTTGTTTAGAAAAAATTGCAGATTAGTAGAGAAATTATCAAATGACTAAACCATTAGAGGTCTCACTGATTTTTTCCAATACAGAATCCCAAAGTAATTTTCTTGATTGTAATGCAGCAATGGTAGCTTCGGTAGCTTCCTTCCATTTGTGTTCATCATCACCGCAAAGCTCTTGGGTCATTTCTAATGCTAAATGAGAATGATGTCCGCCATCAACTTCAATATGACGCTCGATGTAATAATGCAAAGTCTCAAGCTGATTAGGGAATTGCGCTTTTAATGTTTTGATGATTTCTAGAAACATATCCGGAATTAAATCCTCTCTTCCAAATGTAAAAACAGCAGCCACCACGTGCGGTTTGTTTGTTTGAATAAACTCAAACGTTTGATTTAAAAATTGATGTGGTCCATCAGGTAAATTAGATGCAGCAATCGCTTCTGCAATTGTTTTTCCTGATTGAAGGTGTTGAATTAATTGGGAGATAGTTTTTGTATCGCAGCCAATTTCATTCATTGCTTTTAAATACAACTCAAAATGACTGGTTCTGTTTCCGTGTTGGTCCACATCACTTTCTTCGCCAGTTACAATTTCATTAATTAGAAATCGAGTATTCGCACTTCCTACTGGCATCCAAGGAATTGAGGTGCAAGTGAGGTTTATCTGTAAATATTTTAAAAGCGACATAAAATCCCATACCGCAAAAACATGATGCTCCATGAAGGACTCAATATCTGAAATCGTGTCGATTGAGGAATATAATGGATGGCTAATTAGAGCTTCGCGATAGGGGGCAATGGCAGATTGTAATTTTTCAGTATTTGGATTCATATTCCTAGAACAATAGGGGAAGTAATTCAGTTTTGGTTGTTATTAAATTTCTGCAAAAATAACTGAATCCAACTTTTAATCACTCTTTAAAAAACTTCTTACTTATAATTTCATTCGTTGAAACAAACTGAATAATATACATATTAGAAGGTAAAGAAGTAATATCAATATTTAAGGAATTTGCAGAATTGGGCTTGAAATTTTGTTTTAGCAATACTTTGCCTTGAACATCAATTATTCGATATTGTGAAAATTGCGAACTTATTCCTTTAATTGTGATGGAACTTGTTGCTGGATTAGGGAACAATGAAATAGAAAATGGACTCAACTGATTTTCCTTAATTCCCGTCCAAGTTGCTGCATACAATGAATCAGTAGATAAACAAACATCATCAATTAAATAATAAGCGGCAGCAGATTGATATGTAACACTATCATTATCTAAATTTATTGTATCTGTATGAGCATCATCAAAGAAATTTCCAATCATCAATTTAGTAAAACTTCCGTTGGATAAAAATGAACCACTAATTTTAGTCCAGTTTAATGTATCAGTATGAAAAACAGTATCAACATAATCCACACTATTATTAATGGGAACAGGCACGCCTTGATTGTAATTTGCATTTGTTAGCTTTACTCCCATTCTATTTGAACCTAATGAACAATACCAAAGTGGTTTGTTGTTATAGCATTGATTTATATACATTGAAAAATAATAGCGTTGCCCTGAGATAGTTGGTTGAATTAAATCAACGCCCGGAATTTCACGAAAATTTCCTGGTGGTATTAAATTCGAAGTTACATAAGTTGCAAATCCTATCATTTTATTACCAGAATGAGCATATTGATAAGCAAATCCAATATTAGGAATTTGATCAGAAGGGGAGCAATCAGTCCAATAATCTGGGCTAGAACGACAGGAATACCAATACAAGCATCCATTTAAACCCGCTATTCCACTTGTATAACAATTTATCGTATCTTCAAAAGAAGGATTGGGCACAAGGTTTAACTGTGCTTTGCATTTTCCACCTAGTGCTATTAT
>Ga0304730_1003689_pt1 | contig 10238 bp, 9 predicted proteins | sample M_130628_MF_Meta_FD_190474 | JGI IMG/M metagenome (GOLD analysis project Ga0304730, IMG submission 190474) | Freshwater microbial communities from Lake Montjoie, Canada to study carbon cycling - M_130628_MF_MetaG (v2) (version 2) | ecosystem: Environmental > Aquatic > Freshwater > Lake | place... | reverse complement strand
CCAAAACCAGGCTCAACGGTCATGATTAACAACATATCGATCTCCTCTATGAACTCCTCAATCATAGAAAATTCTGTTGCCGGCTTTATGGCTAACCCAACTTTTGCTCCATTAGATTTAACATCAACAATCGTTTGTCGTACATTCTTTGCTGCTTCATAGTGAAAAGTAACTGATTTGCAACCATTCTGCGCATACCTCGGGGCCAAATTATCTGGATCTTCAATCATAAGATGGGCATCAACAGGCAATGATGAGAATTTAATTATTTCAACTGCTCGCTTAAAATTAAAAGTTATATTGGGTACGAACTTGTTATCCATTATGTCTAAATGCAACATATCTGAGACTTCTTTTACTTTATTAATCTCATTCTCAAGATCGTCAAAATTAGCGTTAAGAATACTTGGACAGATAAGTACTTGATTTTTCATATCTAATTTAACCAACCTTCTGGAAAAGAACCATAAACATTCCATCTGATTGATGCAGGTGTGTCCAAAGTTGCATACTTCCATCGTCTTGAACGCCTTGTAGGTGAGCAGTAGCAAAGGTAGGGATGGGCAGGATCCTCATATCTGCGTGCTTATCAAGAAAGTCAATTACTTGAGCTTTTGTCTCCGCCAGATGAGGTGAACATGTTACATAAGCAATAATGCCACCAGGATTTAGTAGTTGATAAGAGCCACTTAATAAATTTCGCTGTAGAACAACTAATTCCTTTAAATCCTGTAAGGATTTTCGCCATCTAGCTTCTGGCCTTCTTCGTAAGGCACCAAGTCCTGTGCAAGGAGCATCAACTAGTATGCGATCAAATTTTTCATGAAAATTATTTGAGTCAGTTCCATCAAAACTCACTACTTGCTGATTGTTAACAACTCTTTTTACCAACTCTGCTCGATGAGGAATTGGCTCATTAGCAAGAAATTTAGCAGATGGATCTTGCTCTCTTAATGAGTTAAAAAGGTATGCAGCTTTTCCTCCAGGACCGGCGCACATATCAAGCCAAGATAAACCAGGCTGTATTGTTGCCAGAAAATTTTCGACTACTGCTTGTGATCCACGATCTTGCACGCCAGCTCTTCTTTCAATAATTGGTGCAAACTCAGATGGTATTCCTGATAAATTTGCACCATTTTGAAAGCCAGTTAATTTAGTAGCACCTGCTTCACACAGCTCAGTAATTGTAGATTTACCAGGCCAGGCAACAACATCAGGTTCTGCTGGCAAGTTATTAGCCTTTAATAGATCTTCAACTTTTTGCCAATCTTTAAGTTGATCATAAAAAGAGGAGATGATCCATTCAGGATGGCTGTATTCTATTGATAACCTCTGCAAACTAGACAAGGTAGATATTTCAGATAAATCGTTTGTATCTGCTGAAACTTTTCTTAATATTGCATTTACATAAGACGCCTTTGATTCACCAGCAACTAATTTTGCAACCTCAACTGTCTCAGAAACTGCCGCATGATCTGCAACTCGCATTTGCATCAATTGATGTATACCAATTCTAAGAAGATCAACAATTTTAGGATCTAGATCATTAAATGGGCGATCAATAAATTTTGTTAGTATGTAGTCATGGCGACCTTGCATACGTAATGTTCCATAGGCTAATTCAGTTGTGAATGCTTTATCGGCAGTATTCATTTTCGATTTTGATAGTAACTCAGGCAGCCTAATGTTTGCGTATGCACCTTCTCTATTTACTTGATGCACTAATTCATAAGCAGTAAGTCGTGATGGATTCGGATTTGGCTTACCCAAGTTGTAAGCCTTCTCTACTAGCTAAACCTCTAATAAATTCTGCCGCACTCATTTGAGATCGACCAGCTGGAGTAAGTATGAGAATCTCAATAGCGCCATCTAAGACACCAACAAATAAACGTTCACCATTAATAACAATATCTGCTGGTTTAATTTGGTCAACAAGTGAGCAGGCAACTAAAGCATCAATTTTGATTCTTAACTCTCCGAGCAAACTCCATACTCCAGGATTACTAGATAGAGCACGAAATCTATTTACAACCTGATCAGAACTTTGCCTCCAATCAATTTTGCCATCATTTTTACTTATTTTTGGCGCCAAAGTGATTCCAGTAGATGCTTGTGGCTTTGGATCTACGCCATCAGAAATAAGTTCGAGGCTCTTAATTGCCAGGTCTGAACCGATCAGGCTTAACCTTCTTAACAACTCATCTGAGTTCTCATTATCATTTATAGGTATTACTTGTTCTAAATACACCGGTCCAGTATCCATACCTTTATCTAACTTAAAGACTGTTATTCCTGTTTGTTTATCCCCATTAATAATTGCCCACTGCACAGGTGCAGCTCCTCGCCAGCGAGGCAATAGCGAGAAATGAACATTTATCCACCCAGATTTTGGTAATTCAAGCATATCAAGCGGAATTATTCGCCCATAAGCAATTGTTATGACAATCTCAGGCTTAATGTTCTCAATTACTTTTTTAAGTTCATCGTTATTCTCTGGTTTTTGTACATTTAAACCTAATGATTCAGCCCAGGTTGCTAAATCATTTGCAACCACATGCATTCCTCGCCCAGTTGCCTTATCTGGATTTGTCAATAAACCAATTAATTGATGGGTACTACTTGCATTTAAAGCAGAGATGAGTGGGATTGCTACTGGCGAAGAAGAGGCAATAACAACCTTCAATTTATTACAGACCTAAACCGAAAGTTGAATGAGGCGAGACTTTAATAGTTGGTGACTGACCAGACTCAGTTGCCAATCCAAACCATTCAGATTCGCGAATCTCTTTCATCGCTATTTTACGCTGCTCACATTTCATGCGATCGATGAAAAGAACGCCATTTAAATGATCTGTTTCATGTTGGAGACATCTTGCAAGTAATTCAGTTCCCTCAACAATTATTGGCTCACCATGCATATTGAAACCTTTAGCAACTGCTCGAAATGCTCGTGGAGTTTCATAAACTAAATCTGGAAAAGATAGACAACCTTCCTCTCCTTCTTGCATCTCATCACTTAAGTCAAGGGATGGATTGATGAGGTGACCAATTTCGTCATCAATATCCCACACAAATACTCTTAGTGGCACACCTATTTGTGGCGCAGCAAGACCAGCTCCAGGTGCCGCCTGCATAGTTTGAGTTAGGTCTTCAACCAACTGCCTTAACTCTTTATCAAAATCGACTACCAAAGAGGCCGGCGTAACTAATACCGGATCCCCAAATAATCTGATTGGTTGAATAGCCATAAGCAAATCATACTTCAGTTAGAGGTACTATAAATCAAATGGGTCAAATCGAATCTTGAATATTTTTCGCCGTTTTACTGCTTGAACCTTAGCTACATCATCTAAAAGGTCAACAAGAAGTGATCCCTCAACTAGTTTCACGCGAATCAATAATTTACTTTTATATCTGTCAATTGCGATTGGACCAGTAATCTCATAAGTCTTGCTATTTCGTAAATTCTCTGCAAATTTTGATATCTCATCCTTATCTCCTTCTACTACGGCAACACGGTAATAAGGTGGAAGTTTTGCTTTTTCTCTATTACTTAGCTCAGAAAGTGCATTACCCATTGGATCAGCCCTTAGTAAAGATTGAACAGCAGGATGGTTGTTTGGCAGCGATAGAAAAATTTCTGCAGTACTACTTGCTTTACCCAAAAGCGAGAACCAATGAAACTTAGCCATCTCTTCAGCTCTTAGTGAGGGTCGATTAAAAATTTTCTCCCCATCTAGCATCACGATTGCGGAATAAACACCATTTGGTTCAGATCCTGTTGTTGCAACAATTATGTGGCGCCCACTTGGGACTACATCGATCTGCTTATTACCGGATGATACAAGAATTGCGATTCTTGGTATCGCCTTACCAATTTCTTCAGCGGTTCTCTCGATCCCTTTTGCAATTACAAATGGGCGAGTATCACCACAAAATATGCATTTCCAGTTAGTAAACTCCTTTTTACATAGATAACATTTAGGAATCTTCTTTGGCCCATCGATTTGTAGTTTTCCACCACACTCACAACTTGCGGTATTGCGGCACCTAGAACAGAGAAATAAATTTGCATAACCTTTCTCTGCAACTGAAACAAGAGCATTACCAGAGGAGATTCCCTTCTTTATCGAGAATATATAAGAGTTTCCATTTTCGTTACTTACGAACTTTTGGTTACTTCTTCTTCTATAGATCTTTTTTTCTAACCAACCGATTTCTATCAATCTGGCAATCTCAAGAGAGTGCGACGCAGATATAAAAATAAGAGAAGTATCATTATCACGCAACAACGTAACATCACGGGTATTCCAACCAGGAGCATGGATTTCATAGTGAGATTCATCTAAATCTGAAAGCACAATCACGGTGGCATTTTTTTCTAAATGAGTAAATACACCACTTCTAGTGCTTATGATTACTGATGGAGAGTTGAATCTACTTCTCAAAAAGTTACGATACCTAACACTTTTACTTAAATGAGAGCCTAACTCAACTACACCGTCACCGAATACATTGCTAAGTAATGCTGAGATATATGTAATGTCTTTCTCATCCGGGACTAACAAAAGAACTTGACTAACTTGGGCTCGAAGTTTTACCACCTCAACTAGAAACCAGTTTGGATCTATGGCTAAAGGAAAACTAATCCCCCATTTGATCCGTTGCTTTCCTAATAACTGGCCATAATCTGCACGGCCAATAATTTCTCTCATCTCAGGTGATTCATAAGGTGAGCGAATCGTGTTTGTTTCTGTACTGATCAATACTTTCTCTTCTTTTAAAACGCGTCCAGGTATTGATGAGTTTAGAATTGACCAAAAACTGCCACCGAATCTATTTCGTACACTTTCAACATGTTCCAGCATGCTCTTACTGATTAATCCACTTGGCGCAGCTAATTCTAGAATAGGTTTAAGTTTTTTATCTTGATCGCTTTTATCCTTACGGCGAAGAATGATGCCTTCAGTCTTAGCATTTCCAAAATCTACTAATACTTTGCTACCTACTGTTGCATCGATAGCTAATAATTCCGGTACTAAATAATCGTAAACTCCCTCTAAATGAGAGACAGGAGTGTCAACTAAAATAGATGCGACTGGCAAATTTTTTGTTGTGGGAGTAGAACTTTGCGATACTTTTGCAATTGCCTGCCGCTTGAGTTTAAGTGGAGCTGCCACTGCTTATTTAACTAGTGCCTTTAGCGCGTTAGCTCGATCTGTTTTCTCCCAAGAGAAATCTGGCAATTCTCTTCCAAAGTGACCATACGCTGCAGTTTTGCCATAGATCGGACGTAGCAGATTTAAATCTCTAATAATTGCAGCCGGGCGAAGATCAAATAACTCTTTTACTGCATCACTTATTTTACCAAGATCAAATTTCTCAGTGCCAAATGTTTCAATAAATAATCCAACTGGCTGAGCCTTACCAATTGCATAAGCAACTTGGACCTCGCATCGATCGGCCAAACCAGCAGCAACAACATTTTTCGCAACCCAGCGCATTGCATATGCTGCAGATCGATCTACCTTAGATGGATCTTTGCCGGAGAATGCACCACCACCGTGGCGAGCCATGCCACCATAAGTATCAACAATTATCTTTCTGCCAGTAAGTCCAGCATCTCCCATCGGTCCACCAATAACGAAGCGACCAGTTGGATTAATAAGTAATCTGACATTTGATGAATCGATATTTAAATCCTTAATAATTGGATCAATTACAAACTTCTTAACCTCTGGAGCTAACTTCTTTTCTAAATCTACATCTGGTGCATGCTGGGATGAGATAACAACGGTGTTAAGAGCAACAGCTTTATCTCCCTGATACTCAATTGTTACTTGAGTTTTTCCATCAGGGCGAAGATATGAAAGCGTGCCATCTTTTCTAACCTTTGTTAGTTGCTGAGCTAACTTATGAGCAAGTGAGATGGGTAGGGGCATTAATTCGGGCGTATCGGTGCACGCATAGCCAAACATCAATCCTTGGTCACCAGCTCCTTGTAGATCCAACGGATCAGCTGATGATGAAACTCTACTTTCAAATGCATCATTAACACCTTGTGCAATATCTTGTGACTGTTGACCTATCGAAATTGAAACTCCACAACTATTTCCGTCAAATCCCTTTTCGGATGAGTCATATCCGATCTCTAAAACTGTGTCACGCACTATATTCATTACATCTGCATAGCCATTAGTTGTTACTTCACCAGCAACATGAACTTGACCAGTTGTAATTAAGGTTTCAACAGCTACCCGACTCTTAGAGTCTTGCGATAGTAGTGAGTCTAAAATTGCGTCAGATATCTGATCTGCAATCTTGTCTGGGTGACCTTCAGTAACTGATTCTGATGTAAATAGGCGATTTTTCATGGGCTTAACCTAACTTACTTACTAATTGATCCAACAATATATCCGAGAGCGTGTCTTTAGATATTTCAGGTACTTCTATCACATTCTTCTCTTTATCTATGATTAATCCCTGAGTTTTATCACTTCCAAAGATTGCCCCTCCGGAAACATTATTAACATAGATCAAATCAAGTGATTTACTTGCCAATTTTGTAAATCCACTTAGCTCTAGATCCTTAATATCTTTATATGTTTCAGCAGCAAACCCAATAATCACTTGCGAATCTTTCTTTGCGTTTGCAAGTGATAATAAAATATCTGGATTCTTATCTAACTCAAGAGTTTTCAACGAGTCTTTTTTAACTTTTTCATCTGAATAATTAAGTATCTTTGCATCCGCTACTGCTGCGCTCATAATTAATGCGTCACAGTGTGGAAACTCAACGGCAAGAATTGCTGCCATTTGCTCTGCTGTTTCAACCAAAGTGGTAGTTATTCCCTCAATTTCTGGTAAATCAGTATTAGCTGTTACAAGATGTACTTGTGCTCCTCTACTGGCTGCCGCCATAGCTAACGCAAAGCCTTGTTTACCAGAGGATCTATTTCCTATAAATCTAATTGGATCAATCGGCTCTCGAGTGCCACCAGAGGTTATGAGTAGGCGCTTACCAACTAAATCAGCTGCTTGTAGAGATACTTTGTTAATTTCTGCAATTATCCTCCAACTATCTGGATATCTACCAACACCGAAATCTGCTCCAGTCATTCGGCCTTCATCAGGTTGAATAACCACAAAACCACGCTCTGTAAGAATTTTTACATTACTTACCGTGGCAGGATTACTCCACATTTCTGGGTGCATTGCTGGAACTAAAATTTTTGGTGCAGTAGATGCCAAAACTATATTTGTTAACAAATCATCTGCTCGACCAGAGGCTAATTTTGCTAATAAATCAGCAGTTGTTGGCGCAATAACAATTAAATCACTCACTTTAGCCATGGATATGTGCGGAACACTTTCAACATCAGACCATAGATCGGTAATTACTTTACGTCCAGATAACGCTTCCCACGTTGCTTTACCAACAAAATTCAAGCTTGCCGCAGTAGGCACAACATCGACAATAAATCCTTCATCTTGCAGGCGACGCAGTAATTCACATGATTTATAAGCCGAAATACCTCCGGCTACACCAAGTAGTAGTTTGCGACCACGGGGGAACATGGGCAGATTATTAGCTGGCTGAATCAGCTGGCTTTGGTTCCAAATTTTCGATAGTTAATAGACCTTCATTAATTTCACGAAGTGCAATTGATAATGGCTTCTCATGAACATAGGTCTCAACAAGGGGGCCAACATATTCAAGTAAGCCTTCGCCAAGTTGTGAATAATAAGCATTGATCTGACGAGCACGCTTTGCTGCATAAAGAACTAAGCTGTATTTAGATCCAGCTTTATCTAACAAGGCATCAATTGGTGGATTAGTGATTCCATCTAATGCTTGATTGGTCATTGAAGTACCCCTTAAAAGTAAGCTGATTAGCGAAGGGCTAAAGATACCAGCTCTTCAACTGACTGCTCTACCTGGTGATTTACCACCACATGATCAAACTCAGTTGCCGCTTTTAGCTCCTCCCGTGCACGATCTAGGCGGGTTTGAGTGGAGTGCTCAGATTCGGTTCCTCGATTTATCAGCCGGGTGGTCAACTCCTCCCAGGATGGAGGTTCGATAAAGACCAAAATTGCACTCTTTGAATTCTTACGAACTTGGCGTGCACCATTTAATTCAATCTCAAGGATTACATTTTTTCCAGCCAATAGTGCTTCATCTACTGCCTTCTTTGGTGTTCCATACTTTGCTCCAGCAAAGTTTGCCCATTCAAGAAATTCATCCTGCTTTACCATTTGATTAAATTTTTCATCAGCAACAAAATGATAATCAACGCCATCGACTTCACCAGTGCGCATCTTTCTGGTGGTTGCAGAGATTGAGATCCAAAATCGATCATCTACTCTTAATTTATTTGTAATAGTACTTTTACCAACACCACTAGGTCCTGATACAACTAACAATTTTCCACTTTTGCGAGAGTTTTTCATCAAAAGAAACTCCTGCCTCAATAGCTCTAATTGTCGATGCCCGACCCCACCAATTCTACGCGATGGAGAGATGCCAGTTCGTTCTAAAATAATTTCAGCCCTAGATTGACCAATCCCAGGAACGGATTGGAGTAAATCAACTAGCTTCATTCGGGCTATAGATTTTCGATCATCTACAAAAAGATCAAAAAAGAATAACTCACCCTTTGTAATCTGCTCTTTTACCTTTGCACGCTCTTGTCTAGCTGCTACCGCCCGCTGACCTGCCTTACGTCTTGAACGACGGCTTAATCGAGGAGGCAACATATTAGCCAAGAGTACTGGCGATTTGCTCAAGCTTTTTGCGCATCATTGTGTCAGAACCATTCCACATCGAGGTGATCGATCTACCGATAACTACAAAATCAGCGCCAGCAGAAATTGCATCCTTTGGTGACATGATCCGAACTTGATCTCCCGCATCATCACCTTCAACCCGCACGCCCGGTGTTATTAAAACTGCATCTTTTGAAATTGCACGTAATGATCCAACCTCAAATGGTGAACTTACTAGGGAGGTAGCACCTGACGAAAGCGCCATCTGTGCCCAACTTTTCGTGGTCTCTTCAATCGTAGATTTCTGGCCCATTAAATAAAACTCGGATTGAGAAAAGGAGGTTAGAACAGTTACTGCAGTGATTGCTCCTCCTGGCAAAGCATCTGCTGCTGCTTTAATCATTTTGCTGCCACCAGATGCATGAACAGTTAGGAATTTTGGCGCTAAATCACTAACGGACTCAACCGCTCCTTTAACTGTATTTGGGATGTCATATAACTTTAGATCTAAAAATAACTCGAACGCTGCAACCTGGCGCAACTGCTTAATTCCATCTGAACCATGACGTAAATAAAACTCAAGCCCAATTTTGTAATGATCAATAAAATCATTTGAAGCTTTAATCCAACTTGCTGCTTCATCTACACCCTTAGTATCCAAGGCAAGAATTATCGGTAGCTTCATTAAATACCCCGATGGGCAAAACCAATTGCATCACGAAAATCATTAAACCCTTTTTGGGTAAGTAATTCTAACAATTGTTCCTTAATCTGCATAGCTGCATTTGGATTTCCGAAGGTTGCTGTTCCAATTGATACCGCACTTGCGCCAGCCAAAATTAATTCAAATGCGTCCCGGCCACTTGCAACGCCACCCATGCCAACGATTGGTGTATTGGGAAAGGCTTGATGAACTTGATAAATAGCACGAACTGCAACAGGCCTAATTGCAGGGCCAGATAATCCCCCAGTTTTTCCGGCAAGTTTTGGCTTCATGGTGTTTGTATCAATAACCATTCCAAGTAATGTATTTATTAATGCCAGTCCATCAACTCCGGCATTAATTACCGATGCTGCAATCTCAACAATATCGGTCACATCTGGAGATAACTTTGCAATTATCGGTAACTCTCCCCCAATGTTTCTTCTAACTGCTTCAATGACCGCAACCGCTGTGTCAGGATGACAAGCAAAAACTTGTCCACGATTTTCTACGTTAGGGCATGAAATATTTACCTCAACTGCACTAATTCCAGAAACTGCACGCAATCTGCGGGATAAGACGCCATACTCATCAACTGTTTCCCCAGCTATTGAAACAATTATTTTTGCTTTCTGTTCAACTAGCCATGGAATGTCTTTTTCTAGAAATGTATCGATTCCTGGGCCTTGTAATCCAATTGAGTTAAGCATTCCACTTGGTGTCTCTGCCATTCGTGGAGTTGCCCGGCCAGTTCTGGGTTTAGTCA
>Ga0304730_1003688_pt1 | contig 10239 bp, 7 predicted proteins | sample M_130628_MF_Meta_FD_190474 | JGI IMG/M metagenome (GOLD analysis project Ga0304730, IMG submission 190474) | Freshwater microbial communities from Lake Montjoie, Canada to study carbon cycling - M_130628_MF_MetaG (v2) (version 2) | ecosystem: Environmental > Aquatic > Freshwater > Lake | place... | reverse complement strand
GCCTCCTCAGCAGAATCTGTGGGTGACTTCCGGCTCTGGTAAGCGTCCCATTGTGTGAAACAGGGCGAATTCGATGCCTTGAGCGGTTCTGAAGCCATACGCTTTTCTGGTGGTCAGTTTCGCTTTGGCATTAAAACCCTCGACGACGCCCGAAGAAATCGTGCCGCCGGCCCGAAACCAGTTGAGGATCAGGTCGTGATGGCGTCGCAGGCTCCGAGCGACTTTCTTCATCGGGCCAAGGCGACTGCGCATCGCTTCTTTGCACCAGGAGTCGAGAAACTTCGCTGCCCGCTTCGGGTTCACGCACTCCCAGAATCGCTGAAAGTCTTCGCGGAGCAGAAGGGCCTCGACGCTCTTGAGATTGTATTGCATCAGATCGGCGAGCCTTGCGGCCTGGCTATCGGTGAGATTCTCCGGCCTTTTGAGCAGACACCACCGCGACTTGGTGAGGATCGGCTCCCAGCCGTCTCGTCGCAGCTCGGCGACTTCCTTTCGTCGCACCTCATCAATGGCTACGTTCATGTTCCGCATGATGTGGAATCGATCGAGCACGTGGATCGCAGCCGGGATCTGCTCGGCAATCACGTTGAGATAGGGCTTCCACATGTCGCTGCACACAAACTCGATCCCGGCTTTGACGTCATCGGTCAGACATTCGAAGAAGCGTCGCAGGCTCTGTTCGGTTCGCTCGTGGGAGACCCACAGCAGTCGCTTGGCGCCGCTGATTTGGTAGACGAGCGTGAGGTAGGTGTGGCCGCTCCGCCATTGGATTTCGTCCACGCCGATCGCCTCGATCCCAGAGAGATCACGATGGGCAATGCCCCACAAAACGGCGTGTTTCACGGCTCGAAACACGTTATCCCAGGTCGTGTTGAAGGCGACCGCTGTCTCCTTCCACGACAGCCGCTTCGCCCACCGAGCGAGGAACCAGCGGTAGGTCGTCGTCAGATGCTCCTTGCCCTCGGCCCACGGCACACGTTCGACGGTCACGCCGCACTTCGGGCAATCGACACGCCGCAAGGCGTAGACGAAGAACACCGCGATGTTCCACAGCGGCACGAACTCGAACCTTCTGGCCGCGAGCCGATCGTAGCCGGGACGCTTCTTGCCGCAGCCGGAGCAGATCGGCCTGCCATTGGCCCGGGGCTCGATATCCACCTCCAGGAACGGCTGTCCCCCCTCAGGTTCGATCAGCCGCTGCTCTTTGTAGACGAAGGACTTGAGCGGCTCGACGCGATTGAGAATACTCTTGAGGTGCATCCTGCGGTGGCTCCGGGAGAGGGGCTGTCTCAGCAACCGCATCTTTACCGCATGACGCCGCAGGATGCATCTTTCTCTCCATGGTCCGCCCGAAGGGCGATGCTTCCAGGTGGCGAACCGCCGCCGCATCCCGGGGTGTGCGGCGCGGGAGGGAACCCGCGAAGGGGGTGGTCGCATGGCGAGGCGCCGCGCTCTGGTGGATGCCGATCCTTCCGAACTGGAACGCCGCTGACGGCAGCCATCAGGCCAGAGGGGCTCTCTTGACGCTCGTCGCAGAACCGCCCTCAAGCCCCGTTTTTACCCACGGATTCTGCCGAGGAGCCACATTTTTTTACCCCACCGATACGCCCGAGACATTAGAGAAATACAGTCAATTAATGAACTGGGCCTATGCGCATCCAACGTTCTTTCCAGGGGCAAAGAACGAGTTCGCGACAAACGCCGACGCATGGTTGATCGCTCACGCTGCGGTGAATGGGCTGGTTGTGGTGACGCACGAGCAATACTCGGCAGCTGTAAAAAGGAGATTACTGATCCCTAATGTCTGCCTAGAGTTTAACGTCGAATTCGTGGATACCTACTCTATGCTCCGGGATTTGGGCGTGAGTTTTTCCAGGGCCTGACGACGACTTGCGCCGCCATACCAAGGCCCAATCCAAACGCCGCTGGTAGGATAAACTATTAAAGGATTCGCTTCCTGCCCCTCATCTACTACTGGATGTTTCTTCGTGCCCCAGAACTCATTGACGTTTAATGACGAGACGGCTAGCTACGATCGCGAACCACTTTCTGGCACTTTTTCCCAGAATGTTTCAAGGTCTAGTCACGTCATATGTGAAAATTGAATGGACGCTCTGACGTAGAAGTGACGTAATGCAAAACAGATCGTTGGACTTCTGTCGCCGGTCGACGGAGACCGCATGAAGGCCCTAACTGCGACCAACAACAACTCACGACTTGCGACGATGCAATCGCCTAAGACATGACCCGAGATCCTCTGTAGCCGATGAGACCACTATTAAGTTGGTAATACGATGGGCTCGACTACCTCGAGGCAACACGCGATCGTGAGTGGCCTCATGGCGGTCGACCACCGCATCGACCTGCCAGCCGACGAATACTTACGCATCTGCCGGGCCAGCGAATTGCTTATCGAGGCCTTGGTCGTCGAGGAAACGTTCGCGATCGCATAGAGGGACTACGAAGACTTCGTTCGCTTCATTGAGGCTGAGTTGCTGAGTAAGTTAGCCAGAAACAAGCCCGACGACTGGACTGCAGCGATGGATCGCCTTTTCGAGGTCAACCGAAGGCTAGTCCATCTTCTCGGAACAAGCACGGCGTATCTGGAGACAACGAACAAGACTTTGTCAAGGCTGTTTAAGAAGGGCGACGACATCGCCGCCAGCTTCGCGAAACGGAAAGACAAGAACACCAAATCTCCGGGAGAGGGGATGTTGTGGCACGCTCTGAGGGGCCATGCGTTCCATCGAGGAATCCCAAGCCCAGCTCTCAATTTCAATTCGACGCTGGCCTCGGACTTAGGTGATCCGAACATACGCATCGCCCATCGTGTCGACGTCCAAATCGAACAAAGTAGCGTTAGGTGCCGACAAATCACTGATGATGATCGCGATGTTCTCATCGCGCTAGCTGCCGAACAGGATGCGGGAACCCTCGCTCACTCTCAGATGCAGGCAATCACAGCTATTCACGACGATCTCACCGAGCAATTGCGGCCCCGAATCGAAGAGGCCACCGAGATCATGCGCGAAGCGATACATCGATTCGCTGAACTGGGCAGTTCCACCGAATTGCATCCCAAGCTGGTGAGTTTCATCGAGACGGTTAAACCTCTCGAAGAGATCCACCTGAGTATGCAGTGGTCCGACCGTTACGCAGCAATCCGAGCCAGAAGGCCAACACTTCTGGCAGCGCTGCAGCCGATCGAGGTCACGAGGGCGACTTCCTATAAGGCTGCGGGCACCGACAGCAGCAACCCTAGCGACGTCATCTGACATGGCGATCTCCGCGCCACTTACGGCAACGCCACCCGCCCCGTCTCACCCCACCGGCTTCCCGTTGACGTTCACCCACTGGTGGCTCTTGGCGCTGGAGAGCACCGCGTCGCAGACTCGCTGCGTCTCGAGGGCGTCGCGGAAGGTCGGGTGGGCGGGCTGCTTCTTGGCGTAGGCCGCGAGGAAATCGGCCACCTGATGGACGAAGCTGTGCTCGTAGCCGATCGCCAGCCCCGGCACCCACCAGTGGCTCATGTAGGGATGATCGCCGTCGGTGACGTGGACGCTCTTCCAACCCCGCTCCGGCCCGGCATCGGAATAGTCGAAGATCTCGAGCCGATGAAGGTCTTCGAGATCCCACTTCAGGCTCATCTTCTCGCCGTTGATCTCAAAGGTGTAGAGGGCCTTGTGGCCGCGGGCGTAGCGGGTGCTCTCGAACAGGCCGAGCGAACCGTTGGTGAAGTGGCAGAGGAAGGAGCAGGCGTCGTCGATGGTCACCGGCTCCATCTTGCCGGTGAGGGTGTGCATCCGCTCCTTGACGAACGTCTCGGTCATCGCCGTGACGTCGGCGACGGGGCCATTGAGCCACAGCGCCGTGTCGATGCAGTGGGCGAGCAGATCGCCGGTCACGCCGCTGCCGGCGGCGGCGGCATCGAGCCGCCACAGCGCTGCCCCCCCCTGGGGGAGATCGGCGTTGATCGTCCAATCCTGGAGAAACTCGGCCCGGTAGTGGAACACGCGCCCGAGCCGACCGGCATCGATGAGTTGCTTGGCAAAGGTCACGGCCGGGATGCGGCGATAGTTGTACCAAACGGTGTTGGGCACCCCCGCCTTCTCGATCGCCGCCACCATCTTCTCCCCCTCGGCCACTTCCATCGAGAGGGGCTTCTCGCAGAGGATCGCCTTGCCGTGCTTCGCCGCCTCGATGGCGATTTCGGCATGGAGGTTGTTCGGCGTGCAGATGTCGATCGCGTCGATGTCGTCGGCAGCGACGAGCTTCCGCCAGTCGGTCTCGACGCGCCCGTAGCCCCAGCGCTCGGCGAAGGCCTGCGCCTTCTCCGCATCACGGGCCGCCACCGCCTGGAGGACGGGGAGATACTCGAGATCGAAGAAGTCCCCCACCCGCTTGTAGCCGTTGGAGTGGGCCCGGCCCATGAAGCCGTAGCCGATCATGCCGATGCGGAGGGGTTTTGCCATGGATGGAGTGCCTTCGATGGAGCGGGAATGGTAAGGAATGGGATGGGATGGAACGGGTGCGGAACGGGAACGATCAGGCCCAGCCGTGGGCGCTGCGGACCTCGATCATCTTGTTGAGGATCGTGTTCCAGGTGTGCGGGTTGTGGAGGGTGGCGTTGGGGAACATGCAGCCGTCCCAACAGATGTGCTTGATGCCCCGGTCTTTCGCCCCCTCGAGCCAGTAGCCCGAGCACTTCACAATGTCGAGCTTGCCGTTGGGGTCGTCTGCGGGGCAGTGTTTGCCAGTCTTGTCGTGCGCGCCGGCGCCATGGACGTTGCCGTCGTTCTGGGCAACGTGGAAGTCGATCGTCCACGGCCGCAGCTTGTCGGTCATCTCCTTGTAGGCGGCCCAGAACTCGGCCTCCGAGTAACCGGGCTTGAGGAGAGCATGCTCCGGTGCGTTGTACCCGAGGAGGTAGAGGTAGGTATGGGCCAGGTCACACTGGAAGCCGAGCGAGCCGGGCATATCGACCATCTCCAACAGGTCGAGCATGTCCTTCCAGGAGTGCATGCCCGCCCAGCAGATCTCCCCCTCCGCGGCGAGCCGCTCGCCATGGCCGGCCACCACGGCCGCCGCCTCGCGGAAGGTGGCCGCGATCGTCTTGGTGTTCGCCGAAGCATTCTCTCGCCACTTGTTGATCCCGAACTCCGCGGAATCGATGCGGATTACGCCGTACTTCCGCACGCCGTGCTCGTTGAAGATTCTCGCAATCCGGCAGGCCTTGCGGACCGCGTCGATGAACTTCGCCCGCTGCACCGGGCTCCCCATGGCCGAGTCGCCGACCGTGCCCGGCCAGATCGGAGCCACCAGCGACCCCACGGCAAAGCCGTAGGAGGCGATCTTGTCGGCGATCCGACGGATCTCGTCGTCGGAGGCATCAGGGTCGGTGTGGGGGAGGAAGAGGAAGTAGTCGATGCCGTCGAACTTCTGCCCGTTGACGCTCGCCGCCGCCGTCAGCTGGAGCATTGTGTCGAGGCTGATCGCCGGCTCCTGCCCCGGGCCGTCTCCCTTGCCGACGAGGCCGGGCCACATGGCGTTATGGAGCTTGGGGGCGGAGTGCGCGGACATGGACGGGCCTTTCGAAAGGGGGTCTGGTGGAGGAATGGCTCACGAGCCGGATCGGACGGCGATTCACCGGCTCATCGGCATCAACGGCCGGTTCATTTCTTCCGGCCGCTGGCCGGGAGGTCGGCGTGGACATCAGGGCCGAAGTACCGCAGGGCCACAAGCGGCCCCGGTCCGGTGTTCACCACCTCGTAGCCGGCCGCCGCAGCGTCGGCCGAGATGAAGAGCTCGTCGGCGGTCATCTGGCCGAAGCGGATGAGCGTCGGCGTGGCCACGTCGTGGGCGCCCACCTTGCCCTCCCCTTGAACCGTGATCCAGCCGCTGGCGCCGGCGTCCTTGATCGTGATCCGGGCTCCGGGCGCGAGGGTGAGCTCCTTGGCGCTGAACAACTGCCGGCCGTCGACCTCGCCGTAGACGATCCAGCGGTCCTCGGCGCCCGCGGAGGAGCGCGACGTGTCGAGGATCGGCTCGAGGTAATTGGCTTGCTTGAAGTGCGTGTCGACGTTCTTGTCCCAGTCGAGTTGGCCGATGATGAAGTCGAGATCGTGGTGCTTCTCCTTCGGCATGTCCTTGACCAGCAGGCTCCACGGCACGGCGCGCCCCTCGACGAGCGACTGGAACATCGCAAACACGTCGCTCCCCCACTGCGGCTCGTAGGTCAACAGCGAGCCCGGGGCGTGGAGGACGCCCGGCGGAATCAGCCAGCCGGTGCCGCGCTTCAGTCGGTAGGCCTTGGCGAGATCGATGATCCCGTTGTCACCACGGTTCCAGTTCTCGAGGCAGCGGCGGACGTCCTCCTTCGTGGTCCCCGGTTCGAGGCCCATGAAGGTGTAAGGGAAGTTGTTGTCGCAGTTGTTGTATTGCGGCGGGAAGTAGTAGCTCTCCGGCTTCCCTTCATGGCCAACGAGCTTGGCGTCCTCGAACGACTGGTGCATGTGATGGGGGATCGGCCCCATGTTGTCGAAGAACTTCGAGTACACCGGCCACTTCTGGTAGCGGTCCCAGATCCCCTTGCCGACGAGCTTCGCCTGCCCCTCGGTAACGGCGTCGCGCAGCAGGAACCGCTCCCCCTCGTGGACGCACCACGACAGCCCCTCGTCGACGACGCGCCCCTCGTTGGCGGCTTCGGTCGTGCTCGCGAACCAACGCTCGTCGATCCCGCCCCGGTCGAGGCCGTAGGCGTAGTAGTCGTCGGGGTGGAGGCGGATCCGCTTGCCGGGGTGGAGGAAGCTCCGCGGCACCCAGGTGGGGGAGAGCCGCAGAATGCCACGGCCGGCGTCCAGCGCCTTGCCGAGGGCGGCGCCGACATTCTTGGCTGCGGGGAGTTGGGCGGTCGAGGCAGCGGCCATGCGTGGTCTCTTTCGTCGGGGTCGCGGGGCTCTTGGTGACTTTTCAAGGTGAATCGAGGGACGGAAAAACGGCCTGCCGCCGTCCCCTCCCAGACCGCAACGTTGTACGACTCCGAACGCAGAGCCGCAAGCATCCGCCGGCCGCCGCTTGTCCCCGTCGGCTGACACGCGATGATGACCTCTTCCTCCCCCTTCCCCACCGTTCTTTTCGGCCCCCGAGTCCCCGATGCCAGCCTTCCGATCGGCCCTCCGTGCCGCCCTGCTCGTCGCCGCGCTCCTCCCGGTCGGCAGAGCCACTGCGGCCGATGAGTTCCCCCACTTTCTCGTTCCCGGTGAGGAGCGGGCGCTGGCGCTCCTCGACGAGCTCCATGCCCACCATCACGCCCGGGCCTCGAGCGACTGCACGCTCTGGGACGGCTGGCTCCCCCACGCCACCCTGTGGGCCGCCGAGCCACCTCGGCAGCACTACCGGGCGTCGCTCCTCCGCCGGCGGATCGACGACGAGGGCTACGTCGCCATGCAGCAGCATCGCGGCATGGCCCACTCTGACGGCTGGCCCTTCCCCGCCTGGCAACAGAGCACCGGATCGGGCTGGCATTTCTCCGTCTCTGGCGACGAGTGGGCGATCCAGCAACTCGGGCTCAAGCCCCTCGTGCCCCCGGGGGGCTTTGCGATCGACGGCGCGGCGCCGCGGCCGGCCGCCGATCCTGTCCGCGGCATGCTGCTTGATGTCGAGGCCGACCGTGCCACGATCACCACGCCCCCCTTCCGCTGCGGCACGATCGTGGCGCCATTTGCCCGCATCGAATGGGGGGCCGAGAAGCTTCCGGCCGGGGCCTCGGCCCGGCTCCGATGGCAGATCGAGGGGCAGGAGGGCTGGCAGCCGGCGGCGGGGGTGCCCGTTCCGCTCCCTCCGGCCGACGGCACGCTTGTCACCATCGATCTCCCCCTCTACCGCGAACCGGGCTACGGCGGACTGCTGACGGGGTATTCGGTCGAGATTGACGGTGCCCGCGAGGCCACTGTGGCGCTCAAGTCGGTGATCACCGCCATCGACACGCGCCATCCGATCACCAACGCCCTCTTCATCCGCGGCTGCGCCGAGACGTTTGCCTGGACCGGCGACCTCGACTTCCTCCGCCGATCGCTCCCACGGATGCGGCACGCGGCGCGGTGGGCCCTGGCGGAGTTTGACGTTCTGCGTGAAAAGCACGTCGTCGTCCGGTGGGTGGGGCATGACGGCCGCACCGGCCTGGAATTGAAGCCCGACGGCACGAAGCGGCTCCTCCCCGGTCTCGGTGTCGGCAACAACTACTGGGATCTCCTCCCCTTCGGTGGCCACGACTGTCTGGCGACGATCTATCTCACCGATGCCCTTGCGCGCCTCGCCGATCTCGAAGCCGCCGTCGCCCGCCATCCCGAATGGATGATGCCGGCCGGGACGGATGCCACCCCCGCCGGCGGCGTCACGGCTGCGGCCTTCAGCCCCGATGAGCTGCAAAGCCTCGTCGCTGCGATCAAGGCCGACTTCCAAGCGCGCTTCTGGGATCCCGCCAAGGGCCGGTTTGTCGGCTGGATCGACGCCACTGGCAAAGCCCACGACTACGGCTTCACGTTTGTGAATCTCGAGGCGATTGCGTATGGCATGGCGACCTCCGAGCAGGCCGCGGCGATCCTCGCCTGGCTCGACGGGAAGCGCGAGATCGACGGCGACACGTCGCGCGGCGCCGACATCTACCACTGGCGCTTCGCCCCACGGGCGACGACAAAGCGCAACGTCGAGACCTACTGCTGGGTCTGGTCGGGGCCGGAGTCGATCCCCTGGGGTGGCCAGGTGCAGGATGGCGGCGCGGTGCTCGGCTTCAGCTACCACGATCTTCTGGCGCGGCTGGCAACGCACGGGCCCGACGACGCCTGGCGGCGCTTGCAAGCAATCATCGAGTGGTATGCGGAGGTGCAGGGGGAGGGAGGCTACCGAAAGTACTACGCCCCGGAAAACGCACGCGGCACGCTCCAGGGGGGCGGGCCACCGGGGGGCCTGGGGATCGACGAGGAGTTCATGGAGAGTGTCCTCGTGCCGCAGGTGATGCTCTACGGCTTCCTCGGCTTCGAGCCGACGGCCGAGGGCTGCCGGATCGCCCCGCAGCTCCCGTCGACCTGGCCGGAGCTGACCGTGACGGCGATCCGGATCCACGATTCCCTGGTCGACGTCACCGCCCGCCGTGACGGGAGCGTGACGGTCCGACGCCGAGCCGCGGGCACCAGTCCCCTGGCGATCGAGGCCGGCGGAGCCGCAGCCACCTTGCCGCCGGAGGCCGGCGCCGAGGTCACGCTGCCCGGTCGGTGAGCGGAATAGGGGGAGGATCGCCCGACACCTTCGGTGACTTGTCAAACACTGCCACGAGCGCCGGCAGGCAGAAGATGTCGCACAAAAGCGCGATGCCGAGGGTGACGATGCCGAGCGAGGCGAAGTCGCGGTGGTCGCGGCTGTCGCTGGCGAGAACCGCCGAGAATCCGGCCACGAGCACGATCGTCGTCATGATCATCCCGGTGCCCACCTCGGCGAACGCCTGACGGATCGCCTCGGTCTTCCCCAGCCCCTGATTGAGCTCGAAGCGGTAGCGGGAGAGGAAGTGGATCGTGTCGTCGACGGCGATCCCCAGGCAGATCGTCAGCGCACACACCGAGACGATGTCGAGCGGCTGCCCCGTCGCCACCATCCAGCCGGTGGCGGCGGCCAGCGGGAGCATGTTGGGGATGATCGCGATCAGCCCCAGCCGCAGCGACCGGAAGGCCACCATCATGACGACGAGAATCTCGATCGCGGCGGTGCCGAGGCTGCGGGCCAGGTCGACGACGATCTGATAGAGATCGCGCCAGCGCACGATCGGCTCGCCGGAAAGCGCGAGCTCGAAGCCGGGATGCGCTCCCTCGATCCGCTGCAGGGCCAGGTCAACCCGTTCGAACGTCGGCTTGCAGGCGACCGTACCCCGGTCGGGGACGCGGAACGTCACCCGCGCCGTCCGCTTCACCGGATCGTAGAGGCTCTCCTTGAGCGGCGGCGGAAGGAGATCGAGGAGATCCATCCGATCGCGCGCCGGCCCCTCCCCGGGGAGGGCATCGATGAGCCGGCAGACGGAGAGCGGGTGGCCGAGGAGCGATTCGGCGGCGATCACGCCATCGACCTCGCCGAGGACATCGGCGATCTCCTCCGGAGTCTTGCCGTCGGTCCACTCGAGATCGGCCGAGCAAACGTCGAGCCCCCCCATCGCCTTGTCGAGGTGGTCGAGGGCGCGCTGCGCGGCGCTCCCGG
>Ga0304730_1003687_pt1 | contig 10239 bp, 9 predicted proteins | sample M_130628_MF_Meta_FD_190474 | JGI IMG/M metagenome (GOLD analysis project Ga0304730, IMG submission 190474) | Freshwater microbial communities from Lake Montjoie, Canada to study carbon cycling - M_130628_MF_MetaG (v2) (version 2) | ecosystem: Environmental > Aquatic > Freshwater > Lake | place... | reverse complement strand
CCAACCACCCACCGCAAGGTCGAGCGTATATTTAATTACGCCAAGTCTTATTAGCGTGGCTAATGTCCCTATTAAATTTGTTAATCATTGCTCTTATGGTCAGCTTCTCAACAATCTCTTGGTTTGCTTTAATCCACGCCACAGCCTCATCGTAGGACTGTGCATCTTGCAACCCATCCTCAAACTGATCCCACGCCTCTTTGTCCTTCATAGGTTCTGGAATACACGCCAGCTTTGTCCTGTCGATGGGCAAAGCTTAGTTGTCACCGATCTGCACTTGGCAATTGGCAGCAGCCAGAATAAGTCATCGTTCATGCCCCAGCAGGCCACATAATCCACGCCACTGATCGCACGTTTGGGGATGTTGTATCCATTCCCACTGCTGGTGCTGAAGCGATACTTGGTGCGTCCTGCCTCTACAGTTTGCGCGGTCTTAACTTGGATGCGGAAGAATTTATTATCCTTCTCTGCCACTACATCGTAGCCAGCAAAGTCCTCGTAGGGTAACAACACCGAATACCCGCACCGCAATAACGCGCCAGTAACGCGAGCCACCCCAACTGCACCTATTTGGCGGGAACTTAATTTCATGCTTGACGGACTTCGGTTTGTGCTAGAGACTTTTTCCTATGAAAGCAATAACAACTATAACACTGATGGCGATGCTGATGGCATCGGGAATGGCGGAAGATGATGATGGTGACGCTGCCGACTTTGTGGGAGCAGTGCTAAAGCGCAACGGATTCTCATGTGGCCGTGGCTGCGTAATATCAGAGAATGGTGGAATGGCTTATTCATCGTCATCTGGTAGGTCAATAATTTCTACTGAGGGTTTCTATTATAAGTCTGGAAGTAGTGTTGTTGGGAAAGATGCGACATTCATATCGAAGTCTAGGAATTTCTTTTATGGAACTTCCGCAACGATTAAGGCTGGTTCGGCCTATATGAATGGAGATGCTGTTTGGGTTGGATCTCAAGAAGAGGATAATGATTAAGCTCCAAATAGTGCGAGCCTATTCCGTATTCTGCTTTCTAATCCACCGATAAACTTCTTTCTGGCTGGGTTGCGTTGAGCCATTCGGTATTCGTCCTCAAGCTGGGCTTGGCTGGCTGCACGCATTAACGCCTTTGGCTCAACCTGGTTGATGGCCTGCAATGTTTTTGGACCTAACCCTCCATCTACCGCCACCTTCTGGCCAAGTGTGTTCAATCCTTGCTGGATGTACTTCGTTGCACCGCCCATCCCGCGATTAAACGCGAGATCCTGTGCGAATGGTTGGACTGCTTCTGGCAACTTTGAGACGAATGGGCTGGTGTACTCCTTGACGTACTGCGCCGCAGCTTGCGCTCTTTCTTGCGCTGGGAGCGATGAGATTCTTTTGAAGGCATCTGGATGATACTTGTCGTTAATACCAGCAACCTCGAAATTACCACCCATATCTCCCGCTGGCAATTTGTAGACTTGCACGTTGCCTTGTTTGTCCTTCCTCGCCTCGAAATCAATCGTCTTTAACGCTGCTGTTTGTAGTGCATCTTGTTCTGGTTTTGTTTGCATAGCTTGTGTTTCCTCTACGAAATCAAATGCTGGCTGTTCTGGCACAGCTTGTGATGCCTGCGGTGCTTGTTTGGCATATTCTCTGGCCTTCTCAATGGGAGCTATCCTTCTTATCTCTTCTGGCACTGCCTCATATCCAGCACCAGTAAGCTCTCTTGCCACCATATCGTTTCTCAAGGAAACATCCTTGGATGGGTTTATCGAAAATTTCATTGCTTTTGACCTCGCTTAATTCTTGACTCATTACGAATCAAAAATTCGTTTCTTGCGTCACTACCAACTTGAGAATACGCGCTCTTTAATGCCCTAACCTTATCTTCGCTTCCAAGCCTCTTGAATCCATCATCACCAAGCAATGCTTCAGCAGCAGCACGGTTGGCTCGGCCTCTTATCTTTGAGTATTTTTCATACAACTCTGGAGACAACCTGTACTTTTCGTTGCCAATCATAAATTGCTCTAAAGGCTTCGGTGGTATCACGTCTCCATTTTCAGTTTCCTTGAATAGCTTATAAATTGCCAAGGTGGTTTTATCGTATGTAGCTTCCCTTGACTTGGTAAAATCAAAGAAGTTGTACATTACTGGATCAGCACCTTCTGGTGTCTGCGGTATTTCCCTTCCCCATATATCAATCTTTTTAGGCAGATCCTCCGCATAGCCAGGAAGTTTTCTCTTGAGGACTTCGCCAAATAAATTTAGCGTTCTTTCTGTTACATCCTCACCCTCAATATCCTTAATCTTTATTTTCTCTGGTAATGAATCGCTCATAGCCCTTGAGACAGCACTAAGCGTATTTGGGAATGCTATTGAAGATACTGTTCCAAAGTAATTGGCAATCCATTTGTCCATTCTATCCCTCTTCCCGTCCAGCATGGCCGAAAGAAGGCTGTTTGTTCCCTTCAGAAAACTTTGGTTCATTGCGAATGATAGGGTTTCTGGAACAAGTGCAGTTAAAAACTCTGGACTTATAAAGTCACCCTTATCTGTTGCCTTGCTTGCTTCGTTCCAAGTTGCAAGCATCCCGCCAACAATGCCCATTTTCTCAAGATTCATAACACGATCACCAGGCTGGAGGTCTGTGGAATCACCCTCCGCAAATCTCTCCAGCGCGCTAAGGTTTATTGTTCGGGGAGGAAGTGTCTTGTATTGTATGTCCCTAGTCTTCTCGGAATCCTCTGCCGACCCGCCAATCACTCCAGCGTCCGACAATGTTTTTGCAACTGCCCCTATGGCTATGCTTGTTAATGTTTTTCCTATTGCCATGTGTACGCCTCTAGCGTCCTTGGATTGCATTGCTGGTATTCCCTTTGTAACGAGTGCATAACCAGGAAGCGAATAATCAAGCATTTCATCGATCACATTTGCTGGTGTCTTTGCGTATGGGATAATTGTCTTTCCAAGAGTCCTCGCCAATCCAACCCTATTACCAAGGCCAAACATATTTGATACGCTCAAGGCTGCTCTTGATAGTGGCGTGTCCTGCTGGAACACGGCTTCTGCTGCCTCTTGTTCTATTTTTCCTAAAGCTTCCGCTGATGGAAGTCTTGTTGCTACTGAAATTTCTTTTCCAATCTCTCTTTTGCCAATCGACTCAATTTGATTTCTAATGTCTTGTATTTTTGCTGAGTCAACTGCGGTTGTTTTGGGTTTTGACAACAATTTTGAAAGCTCATTATTAAGAGACGAAATCTTGGATACTCTTTGAAGTTGTGCAGATTCAGCCAAAAGCCTCGATTGAGCCATTCTTCTAAATGGAGTATCGCCAAGCTGAAGTAGGCGCAACATTGTTTCTGGGGGAACACCAAGCACTGTTTCGGCGGCTAGTCTAGCCCTATCAAGCCCAGCCTGCCCCAATCCTTTCCATCCGTTTAGAACTGGTTGAGCCAATCCAGATCCCGTCCAGAATTGCCTAAATGCTTGGGCTGGCTGAAATCCCCTTATTTTCTCTCCAGACAATAATCCTTCAGCACTGATGCCTCTTTTTAGTCCAGCCAATCCCTCTCCGCCACCTCGAACAAATGCCTTAACCGTTTCTCCAACTCTTCTTGCTCCAGCCAAAGATATTGGTGAGGACACAGTTCTTTCCGCAACTGGCTTTCCAACCGATTTCTTAAACGCTCTTGCTACCTCTTGGCTTATAAACGCACCTTGTCTTCCCATCGCTCTAGGCAATGAACTTACCGCATTACTCCAAAGATTCGTGACTAAAGAAAGAGGCGCAAGAAGATTTCCTTGTATTACGGTTGGCAATGTCTCGGCAAAAAACTTCTTAGGAACAAGTCTTGACTCAAAGTTCTGGAATCTGAATGCACTCTCTATGAATTTCTTCTCTGCTTGAATTGCTTTTTGTATGTCAACATCATCCAGCGTATTTCTTGCTGTTTTTGCAAGAGCTTCATAGGTTGACCTAGTTCTAGCTTGAAGTGCAAAAAGTTTTTTAGAGTCTTGAAGAAGTTTTGGCGTAAGGCTTCTGCCGTTCTTGTCCAGAAAAACGCTAAGTGTTGCTAGGTAGCCATCTTGAGTTGCTGATGGCAAGGTTCTCATTGCGGCCATATTTTGGGCTGACTCTGTAATTGATTTCGCCCTAGTCTTTGCAAATTCAAGCAAAGACTTAACATCTCCCTGTTTTGATGCTCGTTTAATTAGTTCCGCATTTGCAACAATTTTTTGCGTTGCCGTTCCAGAGTCATAAACTCCTTTCACGACATCATCAGATTCTGATGCCAATGACTCTTGCAGTGCCTTCTGACCAAACTTTGCGTACTTTATGTCCTCACTCTTTGCAAGCTGTTCACGCACTCCTCTGTCAAGGAATGGATCTTTCACCATCTTTACGCCTGCCTGCCTATATCCAACGCCCTTAGGGAGTGCTGGCAATTCAATTGGCAATTCAACTGGGGGAACGCCTGCCTTTGCTACTGCTTGTTCCGCCTTCGGCGCAACTGCCTCAACTGCCTTTGGCGTTTGTCTTAATCCTTGTATGTATTTCGCAGATTCAGTAATGCTTTCAATAGAAGGAGCAACAGCCCTTGCTGCTGGTGCGGCCTTACCAGCAAATCCTTCAGCAACTCCTCTCGCCAATCCAACCAACCCTCCGCCAGTAGGCGTTAGAATGGATGCAGCAGTTGTGGTTATTGGATACTTCTCAACATCGCGCTGTAATACTTCGCTGATGCGAGCCATGCGCTCTGGACCTAGCAACGCCTTGCCAGCAGCCTCTTGACCCTTCTGGCCTGCGATAAATCCACCGATACCAGCAATTGCGCCAGTAGCCAGCTTTGGGAGTATGCCTCCAGGCGTAAGAGCAGCAGCAGTTTCAGCAGCCACAGCACCAGTGGTTGCGGGTAATATTTGGCTTGCAACAGTGCGTGCAATCGCGCCTAGCCTGCTGGGTTCTTCTAGCTCAAGCTCAAAGGAATCGACATTGCCATCCTTGTCGGCCTCAAAGCGCACCACTTTTCCGTCCTTATTCCTGCCAATAGCAAATCCAACGCCAGTAGCTTTATCTGTCCCAGACGATACTGTTTCAATTCCCAGCCTCTGTGCTTCTTTGACCGCTGGGATTGCTGGCGTTTCAATAATTCCTTCGGCTAACGCCTGCGCTGTTGGTTTGTATCCTTCGGCTATCGTGCCGTCTGGCCTGCGGATCGTACCCATCGCATCCACAGCCTTGCCAGCCTCAATAGATGCTTGCTGTGGCGTTGCGCCAGCTTGTAGTTGACGCTGCGTTTCTTGCCGTAATACAGCTTCACGCTCTGGAGAGATAACATCCTCTGGCGCGCCACCAGATGCCAAATAATCAGCCTTGGTTAAATTGCCAGCATCTTCTTGAGAAAGTGGGGCAAACTCTAAATCTTGTTCCTGCTCTGGAACGAACTCAAGCTCTGGCTCTATAGCCATTGCTTACTGCCTCGCTTGCAGTCGTCCTGGCTTTCCGTTGATATAGATAAGCTGCCCAGGCTTTACGCCTGCTGCTTTTGCTTCTTGAAGACTATTAAAATTCTTGGGTGCTTCTGGCTGCGCTGGTGCTTGCGCTGGAGCCTGCACTGGTGTCTCTGGAGCAACTTGTGCGGGTGCTTGGAGGGGCATGGTTGGAGATTGATAATCTGGAACATTCGTCTCCATCTGGCCTGCTTGTCTGTTAAAGCCAAGCTCGGCCATTTTCCCTTGAAGAACCCCACGCTCTGCCTCAACTTCCTTCATTACATCTGATCTTTTCTTTAGCCCTACAAGACCAAGACCAAGCTCCATTGCTCCAGTGCGTGTATCTCCTTTTGCAATCTCAAGCTCTTGCTTCAATTTTTCTTGCGAGAGTTTTGTCAATCTTGTATTGATTGCTTCTCTCTGGGCATTGATGTCTTCGTTTTCCAAAGATTGTTCATTCGTAATTGTGCTTCCAATCCCAGCGAGATACGGGGCAAATGCTGGATCTTGGCTTAATGCTGGAAGATCCTTTAGCTTGCCCTTAACCTTTAATCCGCCCTTCTCGAATGTAAAATCAACATCTGGCCGTTCCTTTAGTGCCATTTCACGATCTTCAATTTCGCGCTTTCTCTGCGCTTCGGCAGCAGCTTGCTTGTCAAGATCGCCTTGGCGAAACATATTGAATAATTCTGGTACATCAATTACTGCCATAAATCTCCTTATATCTTAATCAAGTTTCCAAGGCCAGTAGCAACTTGACCGAACTGTTCGGCTCCACTCGGCTGCCTAGAAATCGCACCAACCTGCGCGCCGTAGGTGCTTCCAAGATAATTAGCCTGCGATCCATACAAGCTTGTAAACGCATTTTGCAATGCAACAGGAATCTCTGGATTGGTTGTCTGATAGAAGTTAGCAGCCGTTGACGGCTGTTGATTAAACCCACCAGGCAAGGCTTGATTGGCTTGGATGTAGCTCTGCATTGCGCCCTGCTGCTGTGCTGTGCGTGCGCCAGCGAGGTTGTAAATCGAAGGTCCGCCAGCAACAAAACCAGAAGCTGCGCCAAGGCGGTTCTGAAGCAACGCATCGCGGAAGGCTATGTCGGACTTCAATGCATCAGATGTGTTTTGTCCAGAAGCAAGGAACTGAGTGGCTGCACCATATCGTGCCAGCTTACGCTGTTCGCCAGCAAGGCCAGTTGTGACGGCCTCCTCTACCGCAGGAGCAATGCCAAAGATATTGCCTCGCGCCGTCTGTGCCGCCCTAGCAGCCTGCTGATATTGCCTCTGCTCTTCTGCGCCCAATTGCGAGCCAAGGGCAAGCTGATTGATCGCCTCTTGTTCTAGGTTGCTACGGAGTTGTTCGGCTTGGGCTGACTTGGTTTCTCCGACAGGAGCAGTAGCCATCTCCCTATATCTCTTGCCAAGCTCAACTGATGTTTGATATGACTCTGGATCAATCTGGAAAAGCTGTTGTGAAGCACGCTCTTCGGGTAGCTGGACAAAGGATCGGAAGGCTGTGATCTCCTTTAGCCCTTCGGGGCTATCCATCGTGATAGGCGTGAAATTCTTTTGCATATCCTGCGCGCTAGTTACTGCGCTAGTTACGCTTTTTAAGTCATCGTTAAGTTGCTTAATGAATACTTCTGAACCCGTCCTACGAGCGTCACCAGCGGGCAAACCAGCTAATAGCTGATTGGCCGTATTTAGACGTTCTTGAATCCCAGCAATCTGAGCGTTGCCTCGCTCAATCACGCTGTTTAGGCGGGATAGCTTTGAGTTGTTGTAATCTTGAACAATTTGATCGTCCGAGACTTGGAAGTTAAGTCTTGATCCAAGGTCAGACGATCCATAGTTGCGCCCAGCGGAAAGTTGTGATAGGGCTTGGTTAAAAGCTGGGCCAGCGGGACCAGCAGTTCCACCCCCAGATTGTTCGCCAGTAAGAGCGCGGATTTGATCGGATAAAGAGTTGTAAGTGTTCTCTCTGCTTGTTGCTTCATTTAATTTTTTGTCAAATTCAAGCCTTAGCTCGCCCAATTTCTTGTCTTGCTTTACCACGGCAGATGCAGATTGAGCTTCTTCTAAGCTGCCGTAAGGATAATCCGTAACTCTTTTTAGGTAGTCATCGACTGCGGGCGGAGAGGCTTGGTAGCCTAACCTTCTGTCGTTTGATCCTCCATTACGTTCTGGAGGATTTATGGTTTGTATTTCTCCGTCTGGCGTAACCTTATATTTTACCAAGGAATTAGACGGACCTACATTTCCTCCTAAAAGCAATTGCATGGGCAAAGCCATATTATTTAGTTCCCACAGTTAAATCTGGATTGCCAATGTTCGTGCCAATCGTGCCGTAAAAGTCAACTGGTCCTGGTTGGCGGTTGAACGCTACGTTCTGCTCAACTGAGCCGTAGGGTGATGTGCCATAAAGACGCTCGAACTGCCTAGTCATCTGATCGCCTAATCCTCGATTTAAGGCATACGCTTGTGGGCTAGTCTCGTACTGCCTGCGCAGCGATTCCAAGGTGCGCTGTGGGCCGTACTGCCGTTCTAGCTGCATCCCAGCCTGCACGCCAGACTGCTGATCTAGGGCTGAAAGCTGGCGTTCCAAGGCACGCTGTTGAGGCATATACTGAACGCGAAGCTTGTTTTCCATTGCTGCCAATTCTGGAGACTTCTCAAGATATGTTTCAATATTCTTTTTATACGCCTCTGCATTGGCCTGTGCCACCGCTGAAGGATCGGGCGGAGGGGGCGGTGAGGGAATGGAAGGTGATCCACCCACGGTGTTAAACCCTAGCCTTTCGCATAAATGTCATATAGTCATAACTCCTTGGTTTTCCAGAACGATTAAAGGTGATCCGCTTGCGAGGACCAAAACGCTCCCAAAGGAGCAACAGCAAGCAACGTAGAGATTTACCACCCTTTGAGGAGATCGTCAAGTCCACAAAGACATTCTCACCATCTTCGCTATGCACATAATGGTCAGCCTTTTGGCCGTCCTTGATGCACCTAGCCAGAGCCACGCCTGCTATCTCCTCCCCATCCTTAACCACCCCAACCATCCCCTGCTTCTCAAACCAGCCAAACCACTCAGCTAGGTTAGGCCACATTGCCTCTGGAACATTGCTTTGCTCAATATACTCAACAGCCGTCATATATTCTTTTGCACTTCGATGGTGTCAGGGTTAGCTGCAAGCAATATTCCTCGGATAGAAAGCTTCTTAGATGGCGCGGAAACGATCATGCGCATATTGCGCCATTTCTGGTAGGAGCGCAGGCTGTTAGCAATGCGCTTTACGGTTTGTGCTGATAGCGTAGCTGGCAGGGTAAATGGAAGGGTAATTCCACCAGCAGAGCGTGTGTCAACATTTGAGGCTATTCCTACTGTTGTTCCGTCCGTATCGCGCCTCATGCTGATGCTTGCGTTGGTAGATCCAGAGTTAAAGAACTCAATCTCATAGTGCGATCCAAACTTCTGCGCTATGCGATCATCAAACTCGTAAGCCTTGGATGCAACTGAACTGGTGTAGGTTCCTGTGGAAGTGTAATCCACATAGTCTGATGTTGGGTCGGCTGAGTCCGCATCCTTGTAGCCAAGGTAATGACCAACCCTGCTTGTGGGACTTCCAAATGCAAGCTTTTGTGAGTTTACCGCAAATCCAGTTGAGAAGTTTGTAATCACCATCCTAGCCGCAGCAATGCTCCATAAGCCTTCAAAGGCATTGAACAACGCATTATAAACCAGAATATGGCTAGGTGTGATTGCGGTATCTAATGGGATTGCCAGAAAGTACCTATTGTCATAGAACGCAGCATTACAAAGCGTGACATAGTTCTTGTTAATTCTGGCAATGATGTTCTTGACAGGCTCGCTGATTGGCGTTCCTACAATATAAAAGTCATCAGCAATAGACCTGGCCACAGACCTAATTCCGTCATTAGCCAGAAAGAATACGTCTTTGTTGACAAAGTTGACAGACCTACCAGATACGCATCCAATCCTATCGTTAAGTAGTCGCACCGTCCAGCCAGCCGCAGTTGTTGCTGTAGGATCAGCCGTTATCAAGTAAATCTTATTTGGCTTGAAGACAAGTATTTCGTAATCGTAGAAAGGTTGGATGGCCACAATGTCCTCGCCATCATCACCGCCAACAATGATGCTGTTGGTTGCCTTCCACACTTCGGCATCAAGGATGTCAGATGCGTAAAGAGTGTTTCTGTCCGCTCCAGTTCCTACTGCAAAGATTCTATTAGTAAACTGCCTAACCAATCGAAGTGCAGGCGGGACAAGACTAGAAATGCTGGCTGTAGCTGTTGCTGTAAAATGCCCACCACCAGAGGGAGGAGCAGCAATGGTAACTGTTGGCGCGGTTGTATAGCCCGATCCAGCAAAGGTAACTGTTACCGCAGATATTGTACCGCTGGTAACTGTGGCAGTCGCGCTAGCTGTTGTTCCGTAGGCTATGTTGGGTGCGCCTATTGTTACGGCTGGAGCAGTTGTATATCCCAATCCCTGGGTTGATACTGTTATCGAAAGAATGCTTGTGCCTTGCCGATACGTTGTTGTGCCATTTGAGAAATGAAGGTTGCTACTTCCATCGGTAAAATACATTCGGTTGTTAAACTGAGAGAAGTCAACCTCGGCACTCTGGTTAATCACAGTCCCGCCAGTAGTGGAAAAGGTGGATGAGGCAGTAGATCGAAAGACAGTCCCGTTGGAAGCTACAAACAAAGACTCAATTGATGGCGCATCAAAATAGTGCAT
>Ga0304730_1003682_pt1 | contig 10248 bp, 10 predicted proteins | sample M_130628_MF_Meta_FD_190474 | JGI IMG/M metagenome (GOLD analysis project Ga0304730, IMG submission 190474) | Freshwater microbial communities from Lake Montjoie, Canada to study carbon cycling - M_130628_MF_MetaG (v2) (version 2) | ecosystem: Environmental > Aquatic > Freshwater > Lake | place... | reverse complement strand
ATATCAGGTAAAGCAGTAGCAATAGGATGGAGTTCAATGAGCACGTTATTCTTCATCTCTTCCACCTTCTCTTCGTCGTCCCCTTGTTTATATATGTAGGCGTCCAGAGGGCCAGTCTTCCTGAATGGGCTTTTAACAGCCTTCTTGGACTGGGAATTGTTGTCTTGATGTATCAGCTTTACAAGTCTTATATAAAATATAGCACGGGCGCTTTAAGTTTATGGGTCAATCTGATGCACGTATTCATAATTGCTCCCTTGCTGATTTATATCGGAGCAAAAGGAAAAAATACTCCTCGGCCCGCTTTTGAGATGCTTCTGCTTACTGCCTTTGCGGCCTTTGGCTACCACTTGTACTATCTAGTGCTTTCAGTAAATACCGTTTCAGGTGGCAAATCGACTTAGATAACTTCTAGCTTCTTTCGAAGCAGAAGATCTGTTGTCTGCTTCAAATGATCCATTACGTGATAGAGAATTGATGGAAATGACTTACACTCCTTCTTACATGTTAAACACGTAAGCAGAGTTGAATCTTTCTTCTTCTCAATTAGTGCGTCGATCTGCAGTCTTACGTGATTACGAGCAATATGTAGACGGCAGTACTCCTTCTTTGCAAAGGATTCAGTACATCCTTCAAACGGACACTTGACACTTGAATCAGTGGCAGGCTTTGTCACGTGACGCAACTTAACGTGATCATCGAGCGCATACTTTTGATAGAAACGCTTTTCACAATGAGGGCAGGCGTGAGGCATCGTGCCCTCGTGCTTCTTCAGATGATAATGCATCGTATTTTGCTTTTCACGAGTCTCCTTGCAAACGGGACAGACGTAGTGGCCATTTTCGTTCTTTTGATATTGAAAAGTCATTGATACCTTTTTCAATTAAAAAAGTTTCAATTTTTGTGATGTGTTTTACGTTTTTTAGTAGCAGATCGTCTCTTTTGTCTATATGTTCGACGACCACCACGGCTTTGAGTTCCTGTAGGAACAAAGTTAGAAAATGCTATTGCTTCTGGCATAGTAATCTCCTTACTTCCAGTTTCGTTAGGAATCTTTTCTCTCTCAGCTTTAGCAAACTTTTCAGCATTTATAGTATTTTCCGCATTTCTCTCTTCTTGAGATAATTTTTCTCGGCGTTCATCATTTAACTTTTTAAGAAGTTCATTAATATATAACTGTATTTGAAGATTTAACGTTGTATCGGTACTAAAACTTTTAATGTAGTCTGGATTTCTAATAAGATTAATAGCAACAGGAAACTCTAAAAGGAAATGATCAATAAAATCAGAAATATCTTTTTTTGCCGTTTCACTCAAATATTGTTTTAGTAATCCGTGTAGTTTTCTTATAAGTACAGCACCACCTACTGCTGACCAAGATGTTGCGCCAATGATAACAGATTTAACTCCAGCAATTGATCCGGTAAATCCCATTGCTTTTGCAAGTTTGTAAAATGGTGAGTTAGTAGGTGTTAGCCAAGCAAAACCTAAATTGTTGGTAAGTATACGCTGTAAATACATATCTGAAGATGTAACATTATCTAAATAAGATTTAGTATTACCTTTTCTAGTAGTATATGTATCTGGTGCTAATTTAAAACTTGAAGATAATGGATAATCTTTATTTATTTGATTAATTAATTCTTGATCTATTTCTGCTGTAGGAAGTTTATTATTAGTTAATATATACTCTTTTGTCATTTGTATGTATCTGTACAATGCAATATCATCCTTATTGGCTTGACAATCTGCGTATAACCAATCAGTATTATTTCGAGCATCCATTCCTTTTGATGAATCAAATGAATCGCGTGTCTCAAGATTGTGGTACCGCTGATTTAAAAAATTTCCGGTCATACCTTTAAATTGGATAAATGCTGGTATCTGAATTTCAAAATTTGTTTGATAATCTATATATTCTTGAGGAAACTCACTTATTAAAACACTAGGAAGAAAAAAAAGAATTGAGACTCCAAGACTTAGAAAAGATGCTACTTTTAATAATTGTCCAAATGTCGTTAAATTTCCAAACGATGTTTCAACTACTTTTTCATTATTGCTTTTTAGTCTAACAATAAGTTGATCTGATAAGATAAGTCTTAAAATAATTAAATTTGTAACAATTTTCATTTTTTCTTTTTGTAGTTCATCTGGTAATGTAAGAGTGTTCACTGCAGTATCTAGTATACTACTATTTGGATCTAATGGTAAGTTAAGAGCAATTAGTCTTTGTTTTAAATCATTTGAAGTAGACTCTGATGTATAATTACAGAGCATAGTATTTGCTTCTTCAGCACTATATCCTAAATAGATAAAATGTGAAATAATACTATCACGACCACTTGTATTTCGTTCATTATCTTTATTCTTAAAACACTCAAGTTCAAGTTCAAACTTTCCAATCTTTTCAAGTGTATCGATTCGTGGAATAAAGTCAATTTCATTTTTCTTATCTTTATATTGACGCCAAAGTCTTCTTATTAAATCATAATTGGTTGTTCTTGCATTTGTTATGATATTAGCACTGATTTCGTTTGATGCTCTAGTTGTTGTATTATTAGGACCTGTGATTTTATTAGTTCCAAATCTTCCAAATAATCCCCTACTTTTTTTTCCAACTTGTCCAACTTCACTATTGCCGAACGCTGGTAAAAATGTCTTTCCAAATTGCTTCCAGGATCTAGTTGTTGTAGTTAATCCTGAATTATTTAGTTTTTTTCTAAGGTTATAATTTGATCTAGTTTGACGTAGTGGATTCTCCACAACGGTCGGGCTTGACATCTATATAGTTTAAAGAAAATACGAAATAATGATGTAGAATGTCATTCTTGGCAATGATTGATGAGGAACTACTCAATGGACCTGGCAGCGTATCTCGTGAAGTATCTTGCTGTAGTCGCTTTTCGTCAATCGTTTGGGAATTTGGCCAGTTTCTGATGTCAAAGTACGCTGGATATGAGCCTCCATCCGATGAGGAAAATGAAAATGAAAATAATGCAGTCAATGGCAAGCCAAAGGTGGAAGAAGTAGAGGAAGAAGATGAACTCTACATCGATGATAACGAGCTCTATGCTAGCTACGTTGCCAGTTTGGAGAAGGAGAGATCGACCAAGCGTGTCTACAATCTCAGACCGCGTAAGCCTGCCCGGGGATAAGGTATAGTATAAAAAATTGAATAAGTAGATAACCCTATAGTTGTTAACGCAGCTATGTTTCTATCGACTCACAACTACATTGACTTTCGCATTGAAACCTGTGAAGGTGAATGTATTCATACATTTTCAGGAGCTGAGAAAGCAGGAAAAGCGCTTCCAGGTGATTCTGTTAAAGCTATACCTAACGCAGGATGTGAATTAGTCTATCACGTATTACATCCACCTCTTGTAGGTCTTCTTGAATTAAATACAACCGTACGCTATGGCTTTACAAATCGTAATGTACCTCTTTACTTATTCAAACCCTATAATGAATCCTATCCACCTATGCTAGTTGCCTCTAAAGATACAAGTCGTACGAATCAACTGGCAGTGGCAGCCTTTGAACACTGGACTGATACTACCTTTCCGCGAGGTGGAATTACAAAAATACTCGGCCCTGCAGGTGTACGAGAGATTGAATTAGAAGCCATTGCTCTTCAATATTCTCCGTGGTCTTGGACCTCCAAAGTCTGCCCTACAGAGCTCATTCATCCAGATCGCGAGAAACGCTTTATTCTTGATAAACCGACAATTAATATTGATCCAGAAGGATGTCTTGATATTGATGATGTACTTTCTCTCTGGAAGGAAACTAAAAGTACCTGGACTCTTGCAATCTCTATCTCAGATGTGTCTGCCTATGTTGAACTCAATCCATCCCTCCGATTTGCTGAAAAAATAGGACAAACACTCTATACTCGTGAAGGTGCCATTGTACGATCTATGTTTCCTACACGATTTGCAACCGATACATTCTCACTTTTACCTGGAAAAGAACGATTTGTTCTAACGCTCTTTGCTACCTGGAATGGATCCTCTCTTTCCAACTTTCACTGGAAAGAATGCTGTCTAACAAATACAGCCTCCTATTCGTATTCTAACTGTAGTTCAATCAAAGAACTTGATACAACTGTTTTGAAGCAGATTGTTTCATCTCTCGAAGGTGATCCCACTGATTCTCATTCGTGGATTGAATCTCTGATGCTTCTCTATAATTCAGAAGCAGCCGCTGTCTTGAAGAAAGCGAATGCAGGACTTTTGCGTAGTCATAGCGAACCCGAACAAAAACGTCTGATTAACTATGCAGCTCTAGGTCTTCCTATTCAAGAACTTGCTTATCCTGCAGCAACCTATACAGACTGTCAAAATGAAACTGGACACTGGGGTCTTAAGAAAGGACTCTATTGTCACGCAAGTTCTCCTATTCGTCGTTATGCTGATATCATCAATCAAGAAGTTCTAAAAAATCATCTTGAAGTACAGTCTACACAGTATACTATACTTGCAACTGCACTAAATAGGCTTGAGAAGGCTGCAAAGTCCTATGATCGCGACTGTCGATTTGTAGACTGTCTTCTTAGTTCAAAAGGACTCTCACTTTCAGGAATCATTGTTGAACTTCATCCAGAAAAAAAGAAAGTAAGTGTCTATATAAATGACTGGCGTCGTATGATTCGCTGTCCAACGACTGATGAATGGAAAGTAGGTGATTCCGTTCAAATCCAATTTCACGCATCAATGACCGGTCGCTGCTGGAAGCGCAAGGTGATTTACAGACTAGATCGTCAAATATAGACTCTCAGGAATTGCAGCACCCTTTACAAGGACTTTCTGTACATTTTCTAATTTTGCCAGCATTTCAATATTTTGTGTATACGTTGCTAGAGATGTGAATTCTTCCAATAAATTAGATACTTTCAAAATGGTTCTCATAAAATTCCCTTCATAGACATCATAGTCTTCGCAAATAGTTGAAATCGCATCCCCTTGAATCCATCGCCAGACTGGCTCAATCCAATAACTATTCAAGTGCCAGAAGGTACTTGGACTCTGAACACCGTGCTTTTTTTCGGCTTCAAAGAATGTATCTAGCAAGGAATCCAGAGAGTACAATTGATCAATGACGCCTTTAGGAATTTTCAAGGAGGATATAGCAACAGCCATTTCAGTACGCTCATTTAAGAATGCGCAGAGAAAGCATATGATTTCCTCACCTGATAGGACATCACAGAGTCCCTTTGTATAGGCATAGCTCATTAAGAGAGGATTTCCTTCATTTAATTCAGTTGCAAGAGTTCCAAGAAGAGTTAACTTTGTATTGAGAGGATCTGTTATGGGTTCTATAAATCCAGTCTGTTCGAGAACTCGTAGAATAGGATAGAGTGTCTCACGATACTGTTCCATTTGAGTCAGCTGATCTTCTAGTCTCTCAAGATCGACAACTAACTTTTTACGCTCTGTATACTTTGTCCACTGTATAGCATAGATAGGACTCATATGCTTATTTTTCCACTGCTCTAATGACTGCTGTGCCTTCTTTTTTGCAGCATTTATATTCATCTTAAATTCATACTCTAGACGGTCGCGTAGTGTCATATCTTGAATCATCTCCTCTGTAAGACCAAGGCCAGTAAGTTTTTCTCTGACTTCATTTATTTCACGTTTGACTCCTTCAACTAAACGCAGATGCTGCTGATACCAGTAGCTCTGTGACATAAGCGCCATCCACGTTGTATTTCCAGACTGTAGAGTTTTTAAGATAAAGTCGTAGTGAAATTCCATTCGTGATATAAATGTACTCTTATTTCCCGTAAACATCCTCTGAACTTCCTGCAAACTAATCGGATCACGTTCAGGTAAATAGAGAACAAGGCCTTCTGTATCTTTACCTCGCCTTCCTGCTCGGCCTGCCATCTGAATATACTCATCCGTAAACAAGGTGCGTATACCATTTGTTGCATCATCGTACTTTTCATAGCCTGTAAAGACAACCGTTTTGGTAGGCATATTAATTCCTACTGCAAACGTTTCCGTTGCAAAGAGAACTCTAACAAATCCCTTTGAAAACAGGATTTCAATAATTTCCTTCAAGAGTGGAAGAAGACCACTGTGATGAAATGCGATTCCACGCTGTAGAAGTTCAGTAATTGTAAAGAACTGTTTTGTCGAATTATAGACTGCAGGATATTTATGAAGATGAAAGTCAATAATATGTTTTACTGAGGCAGTTTCTGAAGAAGTGAGCAGAGATCCTTGAACTCGGTTAGCAAAGTTTTCACATCCCTTTCGTGAAAAGTTAAAGAATAATGCAGGAAGAAGTTGCTTCTCATCCAACATATGAATACATTCATTGAGTTGCTGAATATACGATACTGGCCTCTTTGTTCCTTCTACAACTGGAGTTTCATAGTTTCCTTGACGTCTTACTGCCACCTGCTTTTGATGCGCCTTATAACTGTCAACCTCCTCTTTACGAGATCGTAGCCAGTCAGTATAGACCTGTGCATTAAACTTTTCCTTGTGATCCATCAAAGTATGTAGCGTAGTTCCACGGATTACCGCGTGAGTCAAAGGAACAATACGATACTGTGTTGAAATTAAATGAATCGGCTTTTCCTTCAAGTTACCTAACCATCCTGCAAATAGTTCAGGCCCATCAATCGTCGCGCTAAGTAAGACAAGATTTACAGTTGGAGGTAGAAGAATCAGAGTTTCTTCCCATACACGACCACGCTCTCGATTATTAATGTAATGGACCTCATCAAATACAACTGCATCCAAGTTATCCAGGCTCAACGAGGCAGATAAACCCAGAGATCGTGTAGACGACGTATACTTGAATAGAAGATTTCGTAGAATTTCTGTAGTCATAATGACGATTGGAGCATCTGGCTGAAACTTGATATCTCCTGTCATAATTCCAACCTTTCCTGGCCACATCGCCTTCAAATCGTGAAATTTCTGATTTGAAAGTGATTTAATTGGCGTCGTATAAAATACACGCTTTCCCTTTGCTAAGCTGTGTGCGATCTGATACTCTCCAACAAGCGTTTTTCCAGATCCAGTCTTTGCAGTCACAAGAACATTTTCGTGCCGATGAATGGCTGAAATTGCGTGTTTCTGAAAAGGATCCAGAGGAAATGAATAGTGAATACTTGGTTCTTCTGGAAACGTTGTACACGGAGATCCAGCATTTACAATTTTGAGATACGTCATTCTATGTGTACATTTATAAGCTATCCAATGTAACTCAATTTTTTAGGGTTAAGGCCTGAATACAGTATACATACAATGGCACCCAAGATCACTATACTTACACTCGCGATTGGCGCAGACTACCGCAAATCGCTAGCGAAAGCACTGAATTCAAAACAGCTCTATGCAGACAAGCACGGCTACAAATACATTCAGGCTGGCGAGGAGTGGTGGGATCGGAATCGCCCTGTTGCCTGGTCCAAGGTACCTTGTCTTCTTGATTTACTATCAACTCTAGAAGAAGGTGCTCTTATTTGGCAAAGTGATGCGGATGTTCTGATAACAAACCCTAATCTACGTATTGAAGATCACGTGCTTCCGTTGCTACCGCCTGATAAGGATATGCTGCTCATCTATGACGCGTGCCACCACGTCAACAGCGGTAATATTCTAATGAGAAACTCTCCGTGGACGCGCGACTTTTGGCGACGTGTCAATGAGCGCACTGACTGCACCTTTCATATCTGGTGGGAGAACAAGGCAATCTGTGATCTTCTTGAAGAAAACAAGGATGACGCAATGCACATACATGTATGCAATCAGCACAAGCGATTCAATGCATATATTATGGGGTTTCCTGAAGAGCCGCTATGGACACCTGGAGATTTTCTTGTTCACTTTGCGGGTGTCTATGGTCTAAACAAGATGGTTAAGCTTATTGAAGACATTGAGGCAGGAAAGACGCCTCGTCGTGATATGTATAATCCTTAGTCTACACATAAATAAGTCCATACTGATATTCCTGATCATTAGGATACCGTGTACCACACAGGGAATCAATCCAGTACTCTCCAAAATTCCAGTCGTGGTACTTGTGATGCAGTAAATGATGATTGCCAATTAAGAAAGCCCAGCGAGGATCATGTCTCATCATTCCTCGTGTATTGAGGAGCACAAGAACAATTGTCCATTCCAGTGCAGTATAGTTGTAGAGGACAACTGGAAAAAACATTCCAATACCTTGAAAGGTCGATTCGACCATCGATGCGTCATACGTGTCAATAAAATTAGGAACTTGTTTTCTATGGTGTTGTTTGTGAAATGGATACCCGATCTTATGATGTAGTATTACATGCGATATATAGAACCATATATCATATGAAATAATCGAGAGGAGAATTGGTATCATTTCTAACAGATAACCGGGAATAAGTGCTGTGTCTTTAGCGACTAGTAAAGCTTCAGATTTTCAATGCGTCGAGCGAGCTCCTGTCTTCCCTGGTCTTGGATAAGTTCGATTTCCCTGACTCGCTTGAACCCTCGCTGTCTCATCTGCTGCTTATAGGCAGGATCACCTTGTAGCCTATTAATTGCATCGACCCAAGCATTCTCGTCATCGCGATCACACGCAATACCTGCACCTCCTACAGACTCAACAAGACCTTCTGCGTGACTATGGATCACAACCACACCTGACGCCATTGCCTCAACTGCAGTACGACCCCAGGTTTCTTTCAGGGAAGGCATAATCAGAATTCCAATGCGTTTGAACACGACAGTTATGTCCTTCTGATTTTCAATGAGTAATACGTTTGAATACACTTCTTTTTCATCATCTTGCTTTGAATAGGCGCCCTTAACACCCAAAAACTGTACATTTGGCATTCGTTTAGCAAGAGCATAAAATAACTCGCTGCCCTTATTTGGATTTACATTAATTAAACAGACTAGTGTGTTTCCTTGTGTATACTGACGAAGAGATGTGAATTTATCAGTATCAACATACGGAATCATTTTGAAGTGCTTATACATCGTAGGGTTTTCAGTAGCTGTATAGTCGCTATTATAGACTACTGTCACAGGAAATTGCATCTTTTGTTGAATGAGCCAATCTTGGTCTTTTACTGTATGAATAAAAACATAACACGGCTTTTTATACTTTTTGACTAATGAAAGCATGCTTGTTTCTTTTGTTCCTTGAAAAAATACAAGATCACAGTCCTTTACAATGCTGTTTGTATGTTCAGTATCAAATTTATAAATGGGAAATCCATCAAACTCTGTATAATACCATTGATTTACAACAACCGAAACCGAGTGGCCGCGAGCTCGTAAATATCGAATCGTTTCGTATGCGCTAATCTCAGATCCAGCATACGTTTTTGGTAAAAAGGAGTCGCTATGGATAACAATCTTTTTAGGATAGTTAGTCTTTGAAAACTCCTGCTTTAAAAAGACACGATTTGGTTGCTCAACATAGATGTTAAGGGAATCCTTAAAATACGGTGTTAAAAGTATACATACTAATGCTAAGATAGCTATGCCAACGAGCTCGTTAGACATTCTCTAATTTGGGACCTTTAATCTTTTTTTATGATGATAGAGTATAATGGCGACTACACGCAAGGTTGGCTCAAAGGCACAAGTCTGGCACGGGAATGCAGCTCACACCTCCGGAGGTCTGACACGCAAGGATCTGATGAAGACCAAGAAGGGTCGTATCGTAAGCAAGAAGAAGCATACGATCGGTCTGCGTAGAATCAAGACCCTACACAAGGCTGGCTACAAGCCGAAGAAGGGAACCTTCAAGCTCTTTAAGAAGTAAATAAGTAGTAAGTAGTATTATACGGATTCCGCAAGTCGCTCTGTAACTGTTCGTAAGATCCTTCGCAAATCCGATACGTGGAGTCGTAGGGCCCCATTGATTTCAGGATAAAACCACATTGGAGAAAAACCCATACGCGAATCGACCTGTGATAGGCAGAGTGACGCCCCTGACCCTCGGAGCTCTTTGTAAAGAGTCCGAAGATCAAGAGTCTGAAGGCCTGCTTTGAGAAGTGGATGAAGAGTCTGGTTAAATTTGACAAATTCGTCTTCCGTATATTCCTGGAGTGGCGGATAGAAGAGTGTTGTGGGCAGTGAAGCTGTGTGCTCGGCTGCTACAGTTCTGAGAGCAACACACGTGGCAGCAGGTGTAGACTGTGAAATGCACTTCTGCCAGAAAGCATCCGGAACCTTACACTGCGGCGTTGTGACAACTAAAATCGGCTTTTTCAAGTGCTGTAGAATGGATAAC